>Ga0214925_100205_pt1 | contig 45486 bp, 38 predicted proteins | sample Stichaenrichment_FD_168299 | JGI IMG/M metagenome (GOLD analysis project Ga0214925, IMG submission 168299) | Xylose enriched microbial communities from anaerobic bioreactor in Madison, Wisconsin, United States - 63SRT | ecosystem: Engineered > Bioreactor > Anaerobic > Unclassified | place: USA... | reverse complement strand
GAAACCACCGGTAAGACGATCCAAGCAAAATTAGGAGATCATAGTTTGTTTTTAAAACACGACGTCACGTCAGTCGCAGATTGGCAACGGGTGATTGAAACCGGTGAAGCCAATTTCGGACCGTTTAACGTTCTCGTCAACAATGCCGGCATCGACATCATGAAACCCATTACCGATATGACGCCTGAAGATTATGACAAAGTCGTCCATATTAATCAGTATTCCGTCTTTTACGGTATGAAGGCCATTGTCCCTTCCATGAAACGTGCGGGCAAAGGATCGATCGTCAACATTTCTTCAATTGGTGGTTTGATTGCTATCCTCAATACAATTGCCTACGGTGCCAGTAAATTTGCCATTCGTGGTATGACAAAAGATGCCGCTCTTGATTTGGTAGACGATCACATCCGCGTGAATTCAGTTCATCCCGGCATGGTTGAAACACCGATTCTAAAAAACATTCCTGCTGAAAATAAAGCAAAAATTGCGCAGGGCGTCCCAATGAAACGACTCGGGAAACCGGAAGAAATTGCCAATGTGGTGAACTTCTTGGCTTCGGATAAATCAAGTTTTATTACCGGTCAGGAGATTGTGGCTGACGGTGGGTATACGATGGTGTGACATTGTTTAAATTAAACCAAAAAGTTCTCTTAACAATAAAATTAGCAAAAATTAAAAGCCCATAGCATCAGTCGATAAAAACTGATCTTATGGGCTTTAATTATAGTAATCATTGCTGAAATACTTTGTCAGCCTAACTTTAAAAAAGTTTTTAAATTGTGCTAAAAATTACTTATAGATGTAAATATATCGGGTGTTTCCAGTAATATAACCACCGACAATTCGATAACGTAAAGCTCCTGGCTTACCCATATTGTTCCCATGTGAATAATCAAAGCCGTAAACTTTAAGACGCTTGTTCTTCACAATATGAAGATTTTTCTTAGTCAAATTTGCATTACTATACCGATTAATCATACGCTTAGTTTTAACCAAGCGAACCTGTTTATGTTTCCCCATCTTAACAAGTTTACGATTTGCAGTAATATATTTCCCGTTTGTCAAAATAAATCTGGTCGTCAAATTATGCTTTACAATTTGCTTAACATGTAGCCTTGATCCTTGACGAAAATGAGCCGATCTACCTGCTAACTTAGCATTGCGATATGCTCTCACACCCCTTGGATTGATGACTGTAATTATTGATTGCTTTTTAGCATAATAAACTGGACGAACATAGTTCCAATTTGCAGTGATATATCCCTTTTTACCTGCTGTCTTGCTTAAATGATTAACATCTCGAACCTCGTATCGTAATCGACCAGTAGTGGAACGTGCATATCCAGTCACAACAAACATCGGTCGATAAATTCTTGGCTTCTTCACATATTTTGCTAAACGCTCTTTAGAATTAAAATCAGCATTACGATAAAGATAAATATTTTTCAATGCATATACAGCTGCATTTTCTTTAGCTGCATACTTAGGAATATCCGAAACGTCAATACTACTCGAAGATGCTGAGCTGGTAGTTAAACTTGAGGAACCGTTTATACTTTCACTAGTTCCTGGATATGCAGACGAACTTGAAGCACTGCTGGAAACTGACGACGATGATGACGCGCCACCACTATTTTGATGATATTTCAAATCAATTTGTGTAATGACTTTGCCATCGGATCCTAGCGTCCCAAATCTAACGGTCTTGGGATTAGAAGTATCTGGTGAATATCCATTAATTACTTTTACAGGTATATCTTTTTCAGTATTAAACGAGCCTTGGATAGTTTCGGGATCAGCAATCTTTTTTCCATTTTCATCAACGTAGTTAATAACAACAGATAATAAACTATCCTTTCGATAATATAATTTAACGTTTTGAGTGACGTCGGAAAACGGTAATTGAGCTACACCACCACTAAATGGTAACGTGTAATAATCCTCTAAATTCTTTGTAGGAAACCCTTCAACTTTCCATAAATGATATTCAGATAAAGACTGTTTTTGGCTTTCTGTCGCATCTGAACTAACCACATCTGTTAACTTAGAACTGATTTTTGCATTGTCATTCAAGGAACCACTTGTCTGATGGGCGGGAACACCAGGAATCTCAACAGGCTGATCATTCTCGTTATTTTGATACAAGTATTGAGCATTGACAATCCCATAAGCAGCATACTGAATTTTGTCAATATTGATTCGGTACTCAGCTTGTGCAGCATTCCCAGAACCAGCAATCGCAAAATTAGTTAAATCCGGCCGATCCGAAAATACCTTTGTCCCCTCATACTGATGTTGATTAGCATCCTGAAAATTATAATGTAGTGCGTTATTTTTGGCATCCCAAGTCAATTTAAAGGGCATTTTTTCTACATTACCGTCTTTTGTAAGATCACTATAACCCAACAAATGTTCTCCTTGACTGTCAAAACGTGTCATCCAATCAAGGTCACTACCGCTAATATCAACTCCGTCTCCAATAGTATAGCCAACCTTATCATAAAAGCCTGGTATATTCTGAGTATACGCAAAGCCAACGTTTGGCACTGATTGATCTGACAATAATAATTCACCACCATTAGCTTTATTTGCATAAACCTTGTTATGGTAAAAATCTAAGGCAACTCCAAAGGCATGGGGAATTCCAGTCATTCCCAACCCCATCCCTGAAACACCCACAGGAGCAGAATCGGCGGGTCTAAAGGCAAATGAAAAGCCATCACCATATTGGTAACTATTATCGCCCTCGTCAGTAATGCCTGTATTTTTTAAAGACGCTTTTCGTCTGAAATCAGGTTTTATACTTATCGAGCCATTAAGTGAAAAATCATTTTTCATATCAATTAAGTTTTTATTCAAATAGACTGAGCCGGCAAGAGCCGGATTATCAGCACCATCATTAATACCGGGTCGATAATCAAATTTACCATCCGCTGTCATATATCTATTATTAAGTGGATACAACAAAATTGCACCATTTTGTGGATCATAACTAGTTCGACTTGAACGTTGAAAATACGTTTCAAAATTATTCTTATCAATAGTTATTTTATTATTTAAATCATTCATCTGTCCCACAGAATTTGTATTCATATTAGTTTGACTGGTCAAATCTGCAGCAAATATACACCGAGAATCCATTGAAGAAGCAAATATAAAACTTGACATAAAAAAGATGCCATATAAAGTGATCTTTGAAAAATTTAGCAAATAATGTTTAGATAACATTCCCCTCAACCCTTCTGTTCTTTGAATCCTAGATCGTAACCTTTCATTAAGTATATCATTCAGTAAGTTATATATGATATTAAAAGATGTCGAAAACAAACCAATTGACATTCATAAGTAAATTCAGCAAATTAACGGATCATACCATTAACAATTATTTTTTTGAAGGATATATTTGTCAATTTGTTTTTAAAACGACGCTAATTTAGCGCCTCATAATTTCAAAAGAAGGTACTTTCTCAAAAAGGTAAAATTCATTATCATTTAAGTCAGAGGAGATCCACCTTGTCAATAGCCATGCCCGACAGACCTATTGAAATGTGTGCCAATAATCACTTTCAGTATGACCATTAACTCAAACTAAAAATCATAGCGATCCTTCAGAAGGCTAAAGTGAACCCCTAAGGTTGGACACTAAATCCAATCTTAGGGGTTTTACTATGACTAAATTTAATTTAAATTTTCGTATAAAGGTCGTTACTGAATATTTATCTGGTAAAGGTTCACCATCTTTAGCCAGAAAGTATGGCATTAGCACGCATTCAATCATTCTGGATTGGGTTCACCGGTTGGAGCGGCGAGGTATTGAAGGTCTGAAAGATCGGTCAATGTCTCAAGAATATTCTAGTCAGTTTAAAGTCGATGTATTAAACTGGAAGAAACAAAATCAAGCTTCGCTTCCAGTGACTGCATTACACTTTGACCTATCATCGCCAAGTACTATTTGGCAATGGGAAAGACGATTCAAGGAATCTGGAATTGCAGGACTTGAGCGAAAACGAGGGAATCCTAAGCACATGGCCAAACATAAACAGAACAAGCCCCAACCCGCGAAAACACAGACCCCAGCCGCAGAGTTGAAACAGTTGAAACAAGAGAATCAAATGTTAAAAATTGAAAATGAATTCTTAAAAAAACTCGATGCCTTAGCACGGAAGAAGTCAAAACACACGAACTCATCGAACTAGTAGACGAGTTAAGGCAGGAGTTTCAAGCTCCCATCAAACTAGTTCTTAAAGCGGTTCATATTCCTCGCAGCACGTACTATTACGCTAAGGAACATCGTAGTCGCGATTTAGATGATTCACAAATCATTCAGGCCATTGACGAGATTCGTCAACAAGATCCGAAGTACACCCGCAAATATGGATACCGACGAATAACTGATGTTTTACATGATTACGGCTTTAAAATCAATCACAAGCGGGTCTTACGTATCATGCGGGAGCATGACTGGTTATGTCGAGCTTTTAATCGCCAGAAGCGAAAATATAATTCTTACAAAGGAACCGTTGGGGTGATCGCGCCCAATCGACTTAAACGACGCTTCAAAACAGATCGACCTTACCAGAAGTTGGTCGCCGATGTTAGTGAATTTCGATACGGAAACAAGAGTCAAGACGAGCGGGTCTATTTAGAACCAATTTTAGATCTCTTCAACGGAGAAGTTTTAGCTTTCAATATTAGTGATCACCCCACCGTTGAATTCGCCGTAAAGCCTCTGAAAGAAGCCTTAAATCAGATACCGGTGTTAGATTATCGCACCACCGTTCATACTGATCAAGGATTTCAATACCAGCATCGTCACTGGCAAAACGTGCTTAAAGACCATCGTGCATTTCAAAGTATGTCTCGTAAAGCTACTTGTCTCGACAACGCCGCCATGGAATCGTTCTTTCACATCATGAAAGTCGAAGTTATGGATGAGCAGTTTGAGACCAAAGCAGCACTTATCAAAGCTATGACCGAATGGATAGATTTCTACAATCACCGTCGTATCAAAACAAAACTGGACGGCAAGTCCCCGGTAAAATACCGGGAACTTACCGCCCAGAAAGCAGCTTAATAAAGTTGTCCAAGTTTAAGGGTTCACTTCAGGCTATGATTTTTGATAAAAGGAACTAAACCAGTCCAAGTTCCTTCATTTTATTGGTAATATCCGCAATTGCCGCTTCTTCATCCTCACCATCAGCAGAAATGACGATGTCCGCATTCTTCCCGATTCCAAGAGACATGACACTCATAATCGACTTCAAATTCACTATTTTATCGTGATATTGCAAGTTGATTTTTGATTCATAATCATCTGCAGTTGAGATTAAATCGAGTGCAGGACGTGCTGTAATACCGGTTTCAGAAACGGTGTGAAAACTTTCCTTCAGCAAATGACCATCTCCCGTGAATGAGTTACATTTTGATAATTAACGCCAGGTCGGAATGGCTGGCAACCATTTTTGATCCTTGATTGGTTATACCTTTCATTGTAATGTAAACGCATTCATTTTTCAATTGTTCTCGCCATTTAAACTGTCATTAGCCCTTAAGCTGTCACCATAAAACATTGCCATTTAATTTTTAGCAATCATAAACTTTTTGTTCGCCGTAACGTACTGACCATTATTCAAAACGTATCTGGTTGAATACTTGTGCTTAACCACTTTCTTGACTTTGAGTATGGCACCTTTTTTATAGTGCTTTACCTTCTGTGTTAACGCCAATTTTTTATACACATTAACGCCCTTTCGATTGATAATCGTCACTTTTTTACTTTTTGGAACCGACTGATAATAAACCCGCACAACGTATTTGGCGCTGGCCGTGATATAGCCCTTGGTTCCTTTAACGTATTTTCTGGTATATGGATTATATTGTTGAACGCGGTATCTTAATTTGCCCGTATTGTCACGGAGATATCCCTTGACGATAAACTGAGGACGGTTAACCCGTTTGGCTTTTGAATACCACTTGATTCGGTTGTTTTTGTTAAAAACGGTTTTCTTATATAAACCAATCTTCTTAGTCGCGTAAACTGCCTCACCCTTAACGGCTACCTGTGGCCCATCACTTGGAACAGGTTTTGAACTGTTATCCCCATTGGTATTTGAATCCACGTTTGGCTGATTGCCTGAGCTATTGTTACTGTTGCTGCCTGAGTTATTTGAATTGTTTCCGCTAGTCCCCGAATCGTTAGTTGAACCATCGTTTGCGTTATTGTTACCACTACTACCACTACCCGAGCCACCAGTTACAGTCACAGTGATTGTTTTTGAAACATTGTCCGGGAGATAAGTGTAAGTGATTTTATATTTGCCCGGCACAGCCGTATTCACAGAACCCGTAACCTTAACATCGGCTGCTGAGGTTAAATCAACCTGTTTGCCGCTATGATCAACAATTTTTCCATTATCGGCTGCCTTCCACGTGCTGCCCGAATTAATGGTTGAATCATGTGCATCAATTACCTGGCGCAACTCAACATAAACGGTTCCGTAGCCGTCTTTGCCGGAAACATCAACCGGTTTTCCGGTATTAGGGTCGGTAATAGGTGAGCCGACCGACGTATTGTAGCTGTAAAAGTCATACATTTTTTTAGTACCGGAATTAACGGCTACCGAATAGCCTTCGTCACGGACGGCATTTTTAATGCGATCCAATTGAACAAAGTAAAGGCCACCCGTGTATAGCTTGGTATCCCGAGCACTATTAAAATCAACTTCATTTGATCCACTCGGGAAATTATTAATTCGCAGTTCGTTTTTAGCGGCTGGATCACTCGCATCATTCATCTTTGGCATAAGCCGTTGAATATTGTTTGGCAACATCAAATAGCGATTTTTATCCCTGATTGTCGCAATATACCTTCCGGTGCTGCTCAACGTGCTGTTACCATTGCTATCATTAATGGCCTTACCAAATCTAAAGTAGCTGTAAATCGATATTCCGGAATTATGCATCGTATTGTCTATATTGAAAGTATCCCCAACTTTGACCGCCTTGGGATCGTTAATCTTTAAAGGAATCTCCAATTTATATTCCTGACCTGCCGGCAATTTCCCGGTAATATTAAAGGACCTTAATTTTGTTGGATCATCATTTTGATCATTTACATACGAAAACCACCTGGTTGTGAGGCCATTCTGTGTTTCTTCAGAAAAAGGTCTGGCTGCAACAACCTGCGAGCCGGGATTTATCCACCTGGGTAAAGAAACCTGATAACTGCTAATCGTGTAGTCCTTATCCGTTGTATTTTTAATTGTGACTTCCTGTGCCAGAGACGTTACTTTATCCATATCAACAATGGCATCGCTTTTCTGGGTAGCAAAATTCCTAAGTGGATATGGACCATACTCTCCATTAACAATAAGCTGCGTATTAAATTCAATTCCGTCACTAATCGCTTTTTGTTGCACACTCTTTTCACCAGTGTAGGCATATATCGCCGAAGTGTCGTCAGCTGATGCATGCCGGCCTGCGGTAACAATAAATAACAGAAAAGCAACCGCAATCAATATCAATTTAATCACAACATGCCTTTTGGTTAACCCCACCGTGTTCATTGATAGCCCCTCCTATAATTAATAAGAATCTTATACTAATCTACACTGTAAGAATAACAAGATTATATATATTATCATAGGATGTTGCTCTCTTTTTTGAAAACGATAACAATGCCGTTTTAAAGGCATTCTCAGTGGGTTATAGTACCGGCTAATTAATGAAATTGGCTCTTTGAAATCAGCTTAAAAATTGGCTGCTGTTTCTTCTAAAGTAATCAACCCGTTATTCAAAAGAATCATTAATTATCAAACACTCACAACTTTTTTTGACAGATGCCGGCTTGATCTTTACGATTGTGGTAGGATTTAATTCTTAGTTAGGAAATATTATATTGTTTTTCCGAAAAATGCTTGGTTTAACAATATATCACTATAAAGGAGCCCTGAAAATGTTCATTAAACGATACGGCATGTTAACCGTCGCTGCACTCACGCTTGGTATTGCGATTCCGGCAACAGTCAATGCTGCCAACACAAATCATCACCTCAGCACACAACTTCTCAAGACCGGTTCAAAACATTCAACCAACAAGAAGAGCAATACTTTGACAGATCGTCAACGACAACACGTAGCCAAAATTGTGGCTAAAAAAACACATCTTACCAAAGAAACAGATGGAACAATCGTTGAAACCTATAAAGATGCCGATCTTTACGGTGCAATCAAAAAAGTTAATCCTAAAGTTTATAAGCAACTGACAAGCTTTGCAGATAACTTATCTTCTACAAACACGTCAACCAGAATTGTTTGGCTTGAAAAGCCGTCCAATGGCGATATCAACGTGTTCCCATCCCAAAACAGTGCCATGCTTTATCGGACGTTGGGATCCGGTTATGACATGCTCAAAGCCGAATACAATTTGGCTGGTGGGACCCATACCGTCAATTTACGCGCTGCCTACAAACACATTCAAAAAATTGTGACATCCCCAATTGCCGCTACACCTGGAAGCATGATTACGGTTCGTAACTGGAAATCGGTTGAGATAGAAGTCCCAAATAAAACACTCAATTAAAGATCGACAACCATAGTAATAGTCAACCATCCATTTTTGATCAAGCAACAAAAGCTTGACATAATGAGCTTTCACCCCTAAACTTCAATCAAGCAAATAAATCAGCAATGAAAAGATGAGTAGTTTTGACGCTGTTTCAAGAGAATCCTCAACTGGTGAAAGAGGATAACAGCGCTCTACGAAAATGGTCTTCGAGCGGAATGTTATCAAGCAGATTGTGAAATAACATTGGCAGGTGCCCATTACCGCACCTTAGTGACTAAATGATGTCACTATTAAAGTTATTTAGTGTGAGCTAAATAAAAAGTAAGGTGGTACCGCGAAGAACAATCGTCCTTGGAAATTCGTTTCCAGGGACTTTTTTTATTGTGAGGAGGATTATCGATGACAGCAAAAACACAGCTCAAATACCCCTATCACTTTGATATGGTGGGAAGCTTATTAAGAACCGATGCTCTAAAAAACGCCCATGAACAATATGACCAGCAACTCATTACAGAAGATGAACTAAAGCAGGTGCAGCACGCTGAAACCAAAAAAATTGTTGATAAGCAGGTTGCTTTAGGTTTTAAAGATGTAACAGATGGTGAGTTTAACCGAAACTGGTGGCATTTGGACTTTTGGAAATCATTAACCGGCATCAGTCAGGAATTCAAAACAACCGTTTCATTTAAAGGTGGTGGTAACAAACTCCACAGTGCTCAATTGGAAGGAAAAGTTGCTTACAATCCCGACCATCCCTTCTTTGAAACGTTTCAATATCTCAATTCAATTACGCCGGACGGCATCATCGCAAAGCAAACGATACCGTCACCAACTTTATTATTCGGTACAAATTGGCGAGATTTTTACGATGACTGGGATGAGTACCTCAATGATCTGTCCGCAGCTTACCACGATACCATTCTGCATTTTTATCAATTAGGAGCCCGCTACGTTCAACTTGACGATACCAACTGGGCCTTTCTCATCAGTCAATTAAATGCCACTAAGGATGACCCGATCGAGCATCAAAAGTATGAACAGCAAGCGGCTGATGCCGTTAGGCTCATTAATCATATTCTTAAAGGCCTACCGGAAGACCTCACCATGACAACCCATGTCTGTCGAGGAAACTTCCATTCTACCTACGTTTTTTCAGGCGGTTACGATGTCGTTGCCGATTACCTTGGAAAATTAAATTACGATGGTTTATTTTTAGAATATGACAGTGGCCGGGCAGGAAACTTTGATCCACTTGGTCGAATTTGGAATGGTGATCAGAATAAGCGACTTGTTCTCGGCTTGGTTACCTCCAAATCCCCTGAATTGGAAAACAAATCAGAATTGATTAACCGGATTAATCAGGCAGCTGAAAAGGTACCACTTGAAAACCTGGCACTTTCAACCCAATGTGGTTTTGCCTCAAGTACAGTTGGTAACAAATTGACTCAAGAACAACAATGGGAGAAGCTACGGTTGGTTCGGGATACAGCTGAAGATATTTGGAAAGATTAGCCCGTTGTCTAGCATGTCATCCTTAAAACATTCCACAATTACCCAAAAAGCAACATTTACAAACGATTTCCTTGTTTGCCAGAAGACCTAATCTCAATCATTAAATTTTTAAAATCAAAAGGACTAGCCATTACGTTAAAACGCGTAACAGTTAGTCTTTTTAGTTAGACTTTGTTTTCCTATACTAAACCAAAGAATTCAAAATGTGCCACTCTAAGACTGATCACCATCTGCCGCCCTCATTTTTGCAGGCCGAATAATCCAAAGCCCAAGTATCAAAAGCAGTGTTGCGACACAATAGGCGACCGATTGGGCAAAAAACAAATAATGGTGTGGCTGACCTGTAGCCGTCAAGCTTGTCCGTCCGACGAACAGGCTCAAACTACCATAAAAGGTGGACGTCGCTAATGTCGTTCCCAAAACCATCCCGAATTCTCTAGCTAATGAATTAGAGGCACCGGCCATTCCTCTTAAATCAGTGGGAACGCTACTCATAATCAACGTGTTGCTTGGTGTATTAAAAGCCTCGGTCCCAATGGAAATCAGGATAGAAATGCCACCGATCACCCAAGACTCATATTGACCGTGACTAAGTGCCAAGCCAATTTCTGCTAAGATTAACAAACAAGTCAGACCCAATGGCACATTAACCCAAAAGATTGCGTGCCAAGACAGAAGATTTAAAAAGAACCGCCTATGCCTAAATTGACCCGAGCGCCCGATGAACTAACAATATTTTCAATTTCCGGTTGGTTTGAAAATTTTTATGTCATTAATAATCATATTATCGCTTAACATAAATACTCTAAACGTTATAGTGATAATGTAGAAAGCGTTTACTAATAAAGTCGAGAAATGTTATAATTAACAGTTATGTTAGTCATTATTAAGAGGTGAACCCCATGGGCGTAACAATTAAAGATATTGCCAAAGAGGCAAATGTATCAATCGCATCCGTTTCTCGAATCCTATCCGGAAAAAGTGGGTTCAATTCAAAAAAAACCATAAAAAAAGTTAAAGATATCGCCAAAAAAATGGGATACAGAAAAAACACGGCGGCCGTTGAACTTGTCACTCAATCCAGCAAAGTACTTGCAGTAATCGTTTCGGCAACTAAGACAAACTTCGCTAATCAAATCATTAATGGTATTCATGAGGAAGCGTACAAACACGGCTTGAACGTCATTATCATCTATGCTGGGGAAAACGATCCCCAGCGACAATTCGAAGCAGTAAGAACCGTGATTGAACGCTCTGTCAGGGGGATCCTGCTTTTAGCTTTGGATCTGTCCGATGAGAGTTACAATCTTTTAAAAGAGGCGGGAACCCCTTATATATTTTTATCAATTTCGAATAATCGGGGATTTCCTTTCATTGCCTCCGATGATTATTTAATTGGTTATCAATCCACAAAGTATTTAATCGATAAGGGACATCAAAATATTGCCTTAACTGGCTTGGAAACGACTTCATACGTCGGTAAAAAAAGAATTAAAGGATATCTGGATGCCCTTAATGAGGATGGTATAATCCCTAAACCGGAATGGGTTATTGACGGATCTTTTACTTACGAAGACGGTGTCAATACTTTGAAAAGTCTGGGAAAGTCCTCCGAGATCACCGGTATCGTGGCATGCAGTGATTTTGTCGGGTTAGGTCTCATCAATCAAGCATCCGCTTGGGGCATCAAAGTCCCTGATGAGTTGTCCATCATCTCTGTTGATGGAACGGAGGTTTGTGAATTAGTAAGGCCTAACCTTACAAGTGTGACTCAATCCTTTTATGAAATGGGCACGTTAGGGGTTCGCTATCTGATAGAATCAAATCAGGATGACCATTATAAAAAGTTTACTGGATTAAAAATCGAAGAACGCCAAAGTACAAAACGAAACGGGAAAATATTAGGATAATCGTGATAGGTTTTGCAACAATAAAAAGGATTAGGCAAATTTTATTTTTGCCTAATCCTTTTTATTATCTCTGATGATATTTATTTTAATGAGTGTAATCTAACCGAATTACGCTTTTTCAGCATTCTGACTTGGAAAACAAAGATAAAAGCCGAAAGCGCAATTAATATCCAAAAAATTGATGCAAAAGGACTTGCTTGATTATTTAAGTCATTAAGTTTACTCAATCCACTTAAAGCAACCGGTGTCACAAAGGATCCAATGTTTGCACCGATCAGTAATACTGAATTACCAAGCGTTTCAGATCCAGCAGGTGCAACCGTTCCTAATAAGTTGAAGGCGTATGATCCAACTAGCGGATATGAAAGCCCACAAACAATTGCACCAAGTCCAACTACTAGGGAGTTGGGCCCAATGACAATAATAAATGCGCCCAAGGCCATAAAGAGAATTCCAATAGTCAGTGTAAACTTTTTGGCAATTTGATAAACCTTACCAAACAGAATGCCCATTACCATCCCTGCCAGTGTGTTGGCTGAAATAATTAAACTGGCAGTAGTAGCCGATCCCAGCTTATCGCTTACAATAATGTTAGGAATTTGAACAATAACGGCCGTTGAGCAAATGACAATAACCATCATCAAAATTGTCAGAGCAATCACTTTAAAGTTAACTCGTTGTCTAACATTTTTACTTTCAGTTGGTATTGGTGGCTCCGGGACATACTTTGAAAAGAAAGCCATAATTGGGAAGGCCAACAGATAAATCAAAAACGAAGCGTGCCAATTAATTAAAATTAAGAAACCAACAACTAAATTTAAAATCGAAACTCCAATTTGTTCAGTAGCTGAACGAAATCCCAACATTTGTGATTTGTTATTTCCTTGGAAAAACAAATCGATAACGGTGATCGCCAGAGAGTTAAACAACCCAATCCCAACACCAAGCAATAACCTTGAAATTAAAATAGCCACAAAGTTATTACTAAAGAATGGAAAAACACCTGCGATTCCGGTAATCAACAACCCAATATTAATTGTTTTTTTGATACCGATCTTTCGCGAAATTGTACCTGACGCTAATAAAAATAGCATCACGGTAAATTGTTGAACGGTCGCAATTGTATCAAGTTGTGCAATAGGGATTCCGGGGAAGCTTCGCGCCATACTCGGCAAGGAAGAAGAAATTGCCGTTCCTGTCGTTATCATAAATGAAATAGAGAGAATGGCGAAAGAAAAAGTTTTTGAATTTACATTTGGTACTGACTTACTCAAATAATTACCTCCATAATAATGTTTCTCTCTTGACTTATTCAACTAATTTTGTTCATTAAATTCCTATGAAAGCCTCATTTCAAAAATGATTAAAATGCCTTAATGTCGGAATCATGGCTGATATCTAACAATCCACAGCTTCTGATGCAAACCGGTCATATCCAAGCTGTCCTTGAAAATAGGCTTGGTTGAACACGCTTTCATAGAGTCCTATAACTAAAACTCGCTATTATCAACGAGTTCTATATCAACATTCAATTAAACGTATTTTAGGTTATTAGCTTTAAGCAAATCTTATTTAAATAAATAAACTTTGCTTTCATATGGTCTTAAGGTTGTTCCCTCATCATCGTCATAATTACCGATCAATAATTTTGAGGCATCTTTTTGATCATAATCACGCGTGATTGTCTGGTCTGTGAAGTTACTTACTACCAATAATGTTTGATCTCCGTAATGACGACGATATGCATAAACTTGATCATCCTTTGGATCAAGTTCTTCAAACGTTCCTCGTCTGATGATTTCATTATCATGACGAAGCTTAATTAATTTTTGATAGTAGTAGAAAACAGAATGATCATCTTTAAGCTCAGCTTCGGCATTGATTTCCTTGTAGTTAGTATTCAATGCATACCAAGGTGTCACTTTAGAGAAACCTGCGTTTGCTTCCGAGTCCCATTGCATTGGGGTTCGCGCGTTATCTCGAGACATGTTGGCCAAGTACTTCAGCATAGTTGGTCCATCAACAATGTGCTTTTGATCAACTAATTCATGATAAGCGTTCACTGATTCCAAATCCTCATACTGGTTAAGCTTAGTATGATGAGCGTTTGTCATGCCGAGTTCTTCTCCTTCATAAACATAAGGCGTTCCTTGCATCATATGCAAAGTAGTTCCTAACATTTTGGCTGCTCGAACTCGATATTTGGGATCATCATTACTAAAACGAGACACAGCTCGAGGCTGGTCATGATTATTCCAATAAAGACTGTTCCAGCCTTTACCATCAAGTGCTTTTTGCCACTTATTCAAAGCAACCTTTAGCTCGGGAAGCTTAACTGGTTCGTCGTTCCACTTATCAAGTCGAACATCAGGGTTGGGACTTAGTAGGACATGTTCGAATTGAAAGACCATGTTAAGTTCGTTACTCTTAAGTCCGGTATATTTAATAGCATCTTCAGGTGTTGAACCGGGCATTTCACCAACTGTCATAACATCATAGTGTGAAAGAACTTCCTCATTCATCTGCTTTAAAAATTCGTTTAATCGAGGACCATCAGCAACAAAAGCTAGCGTTGTTCCGGCGGTTGCAACTCCTGGAACATCCGGTAATCCAGCAGGCTTGGAAATTAAATTAATAACATCCATTCTAAAGCCATCAACACCTTTATCCAGCCAGAAGCGTTCAATGTCAAAGACTGATTGACGAACTTCAGGGTTTTCCCAGTTGAGATCAGGCTGACCGGGTGCAAACAAGTGTAGATAATACTGTCCCCGTGCCGGTACATAAGTCCAAGCAGACCCACCAAAAGCGGCCCGCCAATTATTGGGTTCGTGACCATCAACCGGATCACGCCAAATATAATAATCAGCATATTGATTGTCTTTAGAATTCTTGCTTTCCTTAAACCATTCATGTTGATCTGACGTATGGTTAACAACCAGATCCATTAACAGTTTCATACCTTTTTCATGTGTTTCAGATAATAATTTATCAAAATCGGCCATTGTACCATAATCAGGATTAATGGCTTTGTAATCCGCAATATCATAACCATTATCTTTATTAGGTGATTTATAAATTGGGTTTAGCCAAATAACGTCGGCGCCGAGTTTCTTGATGTAATCAAGGCGTTCTGCAATTCCCGGTAAATCTCCGATACCATCATTGTTGCTATCTTGAAAACTCATTGGATATACTTGATAGACGACTGAATCTTTGAACCACTCTTTTGACATAGAAAAAATCCTTTCGGTATAAAATTTCTTAATTAAGATAACAACCATAGATTATCACCGATAGGAAACGTTTGCAATGCCTATTTAAAAACAACTCAAACGTTTACGTAATTTCTTAAAAAAAGACGCTGAAAACCGGTTATTTCAGAATTTTGTTAAATAAATGTGCAAATTCTGAAAATATCGTATCAGCATTATCACCCCTGCCGAGAACATAATTCAGCACTACAATTATAACCATTCATCTATTGGATTAACGGTCTATCATCATTTTATCTAACATCTGATAGGCCACCGAAAGAGACATGGTGTTTTTAACATGTTGCTCAATAAAATCGTCAACATAAGGATAGCTGCTTGATCCAATTAGTCTAACTGCTTCACTCTTATCTATCCTGGTTCTCTTGAACAAAAACTGCTGATTATCCACTATCCAAAGCCATTGGGCTCCTTCCTGATCCGAAAAAGGCATCCCGATACTACCGGCATTAATGATTTGCTGATGGCCGATCGTCAATTTAAATTGCAAATGGGTATGACCACAAATAATAAACGGTGAGCGCACGCTTCGAAACAGCGTTTTAATTGTTGCAACATTGGAATGCGGCGTAAAAACCGTCGTGTTGTCCTTGGCGACTGCGTGGCAAAAGAAATCATCGCCGACTGTCACATTAAGCGATAATCTTTTCAATTCTAAAATCTGTCGTTCACTTAATTGATCTGCAACCCATCTAATTTGATCCTGAGCATGTTCCGATAAAAAAAGCCGCTTGCCATTATAGGCATCAACAACATCTTGATCGTTATTGCCTGAAATACCCATCGTATTAAATTTTTTTGATAGCTGATCGATTAGTTGCAAAGTCTCCAATGGCATTGGCCCACTAACAATATCACCACCTATAACAATCAAGTCTGGCTGCAGATGATCTAGTTGCTCCGAAACTGCTTTTAAAGCAGGATAATTACCATGAATATCATAGAGTGCGGCTATTTTCATTACGTCATTCAACTCCTGTTAGTATATTCACGTCTAAAACTGGCTAGCACATTATATAAATAAGCCACTGGATAGCTTCATTTATAAAACTGTTGAATCCTTCGATCAATGGTTTTGATTATGAATCCACTTATCAACTTTACGATTAATAAGTTCCTCGATTTCTTCATCGGTTGCGCCGACTTTTGACAGTAACGCAAATGTCACTAGTAATACATCCACTAATTCTTCTTTCACATTGCTTTGATCCAGATGCTTGTATTTATTACCCGACGCACCTTCACTAGACAAATAAGCCTGTGATGCCTCGCCGACTTCCTCAATTAACTTCATAAATTGTTGCTCCGGCTTTTTAGGTTCCGACTGCGTTGCTTTTTTTATTTTATCGATCATATTGTCCATTTTTTCAGCTCCCAAAATTATTGTTTGATATACTGCTATTATCGATTTTATGACAGCTGGCGTCAATTCTCTCTAAAAGGATAGAATTACAATGACTTACCCATAAATTCCAAATAAAGAACAAAGCCATCCCGGATACTGAGTTATCTCAGACGCGGCATGGCTTTTAAACTGGTTAATTCAGCTGTGACTTGTTCGATAACCAACCAATTAGGTTTAAAATAGACTTGTCAGACCAGATCAGCAGTCTATTCTAAGATTTAACGTTTCATATTTCAAATTAAGTAAGATCAACAATCAGGTTATCTTCGTTGAATTCACCCACTGATATTTCTCTAATAACTTTTTTTAATTCGGTTTTAGACGCATAGACTTTGCTCATAGCCAATACGTCGTTCTTTTTATTTTTTAACAGGAATTGATATTGCTCTTCGTTATTTTTAACGATTAAGAAAAAAATTTCCCTCACCTCCACTTTTGGGAAAAATGCAAAACAGTAAGATTGCTAAAAGTTACTTCATTATTTAACTCTTTTTCCATCCTAAATTCAACTCAAAAGACGGGTGGAAGGAGGGCAAGAACTAATGTCCACATTGACTGCATGATGATAAGGAGCTGTTAACTATGGAAATCAATATTTTAAACCAACACACTACAGAAAAGGAGAAATGGGCCGACATCCGGCAACAAATCACCACCTTTAAATGGGGCGGTGCCCAACTCACCGCTAAAAAAATGGCGGGAACAATGGGCATCAACGAACGGGTTATTGTGGCGATTGACCATAAAAAAGTCGTTGGTATTGGTTCACTTGTTCGTCAGGATATTGCCGATCTCCCCCAAACCCCCTTTATCAGTGCAATTTACGTCGACCCGGATTATAGAGAGAAACACCTCGGCACACAGATAGTAAAGGCAGCGCAATCAACCGCTAAACAACTCGGATTTAAAGACGTATACGTTATTTCCGGACTTGATAACTATTATGAAAAAATGGGGTTTAATTATCAGGGTGATGTCACAGATTTTATGGGACGAAAAATGAAGCTCTATCATAAAAATATTTAACCAGAATTCAAAAGCGAAACGCATGCCGTTCAATATAACAGCAATAAGTCCGCATCATATTTATTTTTATAAATTCGTTTTTGTTAAATTAATAGAAGTTTCGAATATAATTACCGTTAAGCAAATCAGTTGTCTGTACACTGATAAATGCTTTTTTATCTATTTTGAGGATCAAATCTTTAAAAAACGAAATTTCACTCTTCTGAATGATGGTGATAACCATATCCGTCTCTTGATTTTTATAAATACCTCTGCCGTTAAACACCGTTGCACCATGTGTGTACTGACGCAAGTGATTTGCCAACATTGCAGATTTCTTAGTAAATATAATTAACATGACATCACTTTGCTGGATGTATATTTTATCCATCATGTAGCTTGTTACGACCATCCCCAGCAAACTATAAATGGCTCCTGAAATACCGAAGAAAATGGCCGTTGCGCCCAAAATAAACCCATTTATAATAATGTTTACAAAACCAATATTTTTACGAAATCTTTGTTGAACAAAACTCACAATAACATCGGTTCCACCTGTTGAAAAACCGTTACGAAAACAAAGACCAATCCCAATGCCAATAATAACGCCGCCAACCAACGTGTTGGTAATCTGTTCGGAAATTAACTTCTCTTCTGGAATAATCTTTAAAAAAACGACGTTGGAAATAACAGCCACTACTGAAAATATAGTATAATCCCAGCCAAAAATAATTAGTGAAATAATCACCATGGGGATATTGAGCAGGACAACCAGTCCAGCAATACTAAAATTGATTTGATTTAAGGCCAAGAGTCCATGCAGTAATTGCGCAATTCCCGGAATACCAATCGAGTAGGAATGGGCGGAACTTAAAAACAAGTTGATCCCAATAGCTGAAAACAGGCCATAAATGACCGCCACTATTAATTTACGAAGCCAGTTATAACGATGCCTGTAGATAGTAAGAGTTTCATTCTTTTCCATAGCAATTCCAGCTTTATCTGAGAGTCAATTCCGATAGAGAAGTAGGCGCATGGGTCATCAGTTTATAGCCATCTTTAGTTATTAATACCGTATCTGAATGACGATAGCCACCCTGATTCTTAAAGTAAATGGCTGGTTCCACTGAAACAACCATATTTTCCTGCAAAACCATATCATTCCCAAGAGAGAGAGTTGGCCATTCATGATTATTCAAGCCAATTCCATGACCTGGACGATGTAAAACACTGTCTAAAACACCCTCTTCTGCAAAATAAGAATCGACCGTTTTTTCAATGTCACTTGCCTTTTCCCCGGGCTTAAGATGCTTTAAAAAGAGCTTACGAGCATTCATCATTTGGTTAAAATGTCCGACCTCTTCTTTTGTCGGGTCTTCAGTAAAGAAAGTTCGTTCACATTCGGCAGCGTATCCTTGAATAACAAACAGTGCAATATTAATGTTTGGGCCGGCACCAATTTTGGCGTTCATATCCGGAATGCTATGCGGCATAAAGCTATATTCGGACGGCCAGACGGCGTTGATTGTCCTGTTTTCCAGACTGAAATGTTTAGTCATTTCTTCAGCCCCAACTTGCATGGCAAGTTTATAAGTATCAGAAACTTTAGTGCCCGTCTTCGACATCTCCAAAGTCTTTTGCACAACACTGCTGCAGATATCAGAAACATACTGAAGTTTATCTAACTCATAGTCACTTTTGATCATCCGCTGGTTTTGGACCAAAAACTTAGTTTCCCAATTGATACCTTGAGTAAAATGCGTCATTAATAATTGACCGTTGGCTTCAATTCCGACCTTTGATAAACCACCAAGATAACTCGTCAATACCTCATACCAATTTTGACCGGACCTGGAAGTGACATCAAAATAATGATCTAAATCATAGTCAAAGTATGGGACTGTAAAATGATCAACCTCTAATTTCGGCACAATAAATAAGGGCTTCCTATCAGGATAAACCACAAATAAGAAAGGACGCTGCTCCGATTTATAATTAATGTTCGTAAAATACCAAATATCTTCTTGATCAGTGATAACATAGGCGTCCAAGTCATTATCCTGAAGATTGTTTTGTAAGGTAGTAATTCTGTGCTTTATTTCTGTTTGTAAAGAATTCATCAATTTACCCTCCATTTTCTCTAGTAGGCACATGTTTAAAATACGTCGGGTACTCTCTCTACATTCTATGTGTAGATGCCGATATACTAATTAATTACCATGTGTGTATTAGACAATATAGAAGCATAAAAAACATTTGACAACATCACAAATCAATCATTTGGGGCTTATGCCACACAATCGCTTAATTTGGTAAGAAAGTAGGTACATTTTATGGAAGAGAAAGTCGATCGGCGCGTTATACGAACAAGAAAAGCGATTCAAAAATCATTTGAAGAACTTGCAACCACCCATGATTATCACGATATTACAATTAAAGAACTAGCCGAGAAAGCCAATATTAATCGGAAAACATTTTATTTACACTTTGACTCAATAGAGGACTTGGTAAATTCTTATGTAAATGAAGTGACCCAACGGTTAGTCAGCTTATTTAAGCAGCGGTCCTTTAAAGAAAACTATGAACATCCTGGTCAGAATTTAACCGAACTTATCAGTTTATTGCAGGAAAGCAAAGATTTTTGGTCGCGGTTATTATTTTCTGACGAATATAGTTTCTTTACCAGAAAGATCGAACGGATGGTAGCCAAAGAAATGACCCAGTCAATTTTGGCATCATTTTCAATTAACCGAGATGACGCCAAACTTTGCGCTAATTTTTTAATTCAAAACACATTGTCGACACTTAGATTCTTTATAAACGATCAACGTAATACTGATTATGATCAGATCCAAAATAAAATCAGTAGGCTTAACACCTTTGGCATCAGCACATTCTTGAATAAATTTTCTTCCGGGCCACAAATTGAAAACAGGTGATAACAGCTAAATCAACCTTATAGTATTTTTGTGCTCATCATCGCGTCAACTATTCAGTTGAGTATATCAACAATAAATGAAGCAGATACCCTACCTAATAGAGTACCTGCTTCATTTTTATATTAAAACCCATCAAGATTAATTAATCCAATGAACCCATTTTATTAAAATAATGATATCAACTCTAGAGAACAACTTGTTTTGCCAACTTTTCAAGAATAGCCGCAAACACCGACACAACATATGGCACAAGGGCTACAACCCCGAACATCAGAACCAATCCGGGTGCGTCTTCACTATCGGCAACCCGATAAATGAATGGCAGGAAAAGTGTGTAACAGATCCCCATCCCCAGAATCATTTTTTTAATTCGGGCAATGGCGTTAATCGCCGTAACCGAGAAAACGTTATGCTGATTAATCAGATTTAGAATCCGGTAAGCATTTATACCAGCAACATAGAAGAGAATCGCTGAAGTATATAGACTCGTCATAAACAACAAACGTTCAAAACCATATTGTGGATAAATGACACCGAGCTTCTTTAAAAGCGCTGGGAATGCCAAAACACATAGGAGCAAAACTCCCAGTCCAAGACCAACTAAAACCAGTTTTAAAAAAGAAGTTAACCATTTCATCATTCGATTCCTCCTTAGCTAAACCCAAGCGTAGCACCACCCGTTCAGCTAAGCAACAAGTGTCGCCTAACCAAGTCAAAATTTAAGCAAACCACAAACTTACTCGATCTTTTCGTCCGTAATCGCTTCAATATAGCCTTTGGCAATTTTATCGAGATTATGCTTGATCTTTTTGAAATCGTGTTTGTTCGTGATGAAGCCGGTCTCCAATAAACTATAGTCGATACCCCGGCGGCGCAAAACATTGCAGTTTCGCAAATTGGTTCGGTAACTGTAGCCGTGATAGGCAGGATTAAGGCCCACATATTTTTTAATAACCTGAGCAAGTCGTCGATCACGCTTAGTTGGTGTCGGTCGGTGGATAATCACATGTCCACCATGGGCGTATGCACCGCTGCCCGAGTCCAAATGAAACATGATAACCGTGGTCTTTTTATTGATTTTATAAGATCCCTTATGGTAGACCAGCGTGTCACGGACAATGTCGTGCTTGGGATTGTAAAAGGTGACTTTGCTGTGCTTAACCTCTTTCGCATATTTTCGAAGCTCAGGTAATAATTTTGCCCGCATAAAATGCGCTTCGTTTGTCCCGTTGCCGCGAGCACCCGGATCACCGGCACCATGCCCCATTACCAACAAATAATGATGCATGGGTTTGGTCGACTTAACAGTCTGTGTAGTTGGCTTTTCAGCCGCTGACACAGATAATTTGTATGTAAATCCAACTACTAATACCGCCAGTAATGTTAGGCACACGACCAGCACATTTTTTGATTTTCTCATAATTAGCCCCCTCAGACTTTTACCTTTACCATTCCAGTATACCCTAGCCACTCACAAGCCATTAATATTTTTTGACTCATATACTTTGAGAACACGCTATTATATTAAACCGTCCCGGTTGTTTTTGAGAGAGCACCAAATCAAGCAAAGTCATTAAGCCTTACAAATAGTCGATAAGATAGCGCCGAGAGCCCAAATTCATTTCCACAAAGAAAAAGCGCCTGAGATAAAATTTCTCAGCCACCCTTGTTTATTGCATAATTTTGTTCAATATAATCAGACTTTTTAATGCTTATTTTTATTCAACGCTATCTTTTCTTAGGTTTCTTATTCTTTTTACCCTTTTTCCGAGGCTTATCTTTCCAATCCTCCATTGAAACCACATTTGGCTTACCTTTTTTATTATCTGGTTGGTCAAGCATATCAAAAGGATTGTCGTCTGATGAATCGTCCAGTAATTTGAAAAGCGTTTCGCTTGGATCGGTTTTGTTTTCCTTGACACTCAATATTAGTTGTTTGGTCTCAGAATAATTGGTTTCATCCTGACCCAAACGAATCATTTCCGGTGTTGCTTCATCAATAGCTTTCTTTAAAGATTTCCCCACCGTTGCGGTCATCAACTGGGTACCTGCGATAAAATCAATAAACGCTTTTAGGATTGGTCCGAAGCTTTGATAGTCTTTTGAAGCAAGAAAAGCATCTTTGACGATATATCCTGTTAAAACAGCCTTTAATGCTGATCCGGTCCACTCCTCGAAAGGCAACTGGCGGTATTCACCATATAGGTGTACAGCCAAACTTTGTATTGTCAGAATAATATTATCCTCGTCATCTTCGTCCACTTGACCGTCCAGCTTATTCAGAGCCTTTGAATCAATAAATAGTTCAGCCGCTTTCTCCGCCTGACGACTAACTTCATTAGCCGTTTCTGATCGGTACTCATCTAAATCCGCGCGATCATAATGATACTCATCCCGATCAATATCAGCCATATCATCCATTGGAGACAAATAGGATAAGTCCTCGCCAAAGACTCCATCAATCTGTTCGCCGGTCAAATTGATACTTCCGCTGACAGAAAGCCAAGCCAAAAAGAGATGTCCCAATGTCAAAGTATGATCAACAAGATCGTCAAATTCGGGTTCTGCATCCGTTGGTGCTTTATCAAGCATACCAATGGCTGCCTGAATGTCGTCCTCGGTAATTTGTGGAATTGATTGCGCACCGTTAACCACCATTCCGGACATAAATCCTTTAATGAGGGCGTACATTGCCTCAAGTTCTTCATCACTTTGAAAGCTCTGCTCACCATCGTTATTTTCATCCACAAAGTTTTGCCAATAGGGTGTTAAGAAATCATCCAAATAGGCATCCATTTCCTTTTCGTTCATTGTTTTCTCTCCTCGTACTAATCATGGTTAGGTATATAATTGCTGTACTTGCGCCTATCGATATATAAGTGTGTTTAGTATACCAAATAATAACAGAACAAAAGATTAAATTTAGGATTAATAGTCACACACCCTGTTTTGCTATTGGTTTTGACTTGACCATCCTTTACTTTTTTCTGCTTAGAAGATACAACTATCAATGCAAAGGGGAAGATCACTATGGATCCTATTATTAAGAGCAGTGCCAAATTAAGCAAAAGAAACCAGATCACCGTTCCAAAAGTTGTTAGGGATGTCTTGAATGTTAAACCAACGGAATATCTTGATTTTGAGATACGAAGCAGCCATATCACTGTTACCAAACACAAGGAATCCGTTTGGGATCAAATCGAAAAGAAGAAGAAAGCCTATCACATTGATGGTAAAATCGGTAATCCTGAAATTGATTGGGGCAAAGATGCTGGCAATGAGAGTATTGGCGAATGAGAATCATCCTAGAAGATGCTCACTAGCCAATGATGAAATCAAATCATCCCTATAGCATCCCTTATTTTTATCAGTACAATATTAAAAATAGGCTCTTATCAGGTCAATACAGACTTGATAAGAACCTATTTGTTTTAGCCTAATTTCAGTACGGCTGATAACCGTAACTGATTTTAGTAATTACCTGCAATAATTAACTTTTTATTGGCAGTAACATACTTGCCATTGCTTAATTGATAACGCGTGGTCAAATTATGTTTAACCAACTTCTTAACTGTTAAACGAACACCCTTCTTATAGTGTTTGGCTTTACCAGTTAAGTTGGCTGACTTGTAAGCATTAACGCCCTTTTTAGCAATCACAGTAATCTTCTTGGACTTTGGAACACTAGCATAATAAACTGGTACGACATATTTCCGGCTGGCAGTGATATAACCCTTCTTGCCGGCAGTCTTGCGTCCATGGTTAACATCACGAACCTTGTATCTCAAAGTGCCATTGCTAGTGCGTTTATATCCGGTAACAACAAACATCGGCCGGTTAATCCGCTTTTGTTTAGGATACCAGGCAATCCGCTTGCTCTTAGTAAAACTAGTGCTCCTATACAAACCGATCTTCTTGATAGCATAAACAGCTTCGCCCTTAACAGCAATGTTAGGACCTACCGAAGTAGAAGGCTTGGTTGTCGTAGTTGTCGAGCCGTTTGTGTTTCCGGAATTGTTACCGTTGTTGCTGTTATTGTTATTATTATTTGTGTTTGACGTGTTTGTACCGCCATTATTCGATGTCCCTGTTGTTGGTGGCGTTGGATTTCCTTTTCCAACTGTAATCGTAATCGTCTTTTTGACGGTTAAACCATCGTAAACCTCATAAGTGTATGTGACATGATAGACACCGTCTTTAGTGGTATCAACTTTATTACCAGGTGCGGCTGACTCATTGTTGTTTGAGTCAACTTTCTTAACAACGTAACTTGCTCCATCAGGGTTCTTGTCAAGCTTTGATTGATCTATTCCATAGAAGGTAACACCATCATATGGTGCCCATGCACCATCTTTGGTTACTGGAATTGTCCTATCGGAAGCATCCAATAATTGTTGGACCTGTAGCTCCTGATCCATCGGGCATTTTAACATCGGCCAATGGTGAGCTGTTTGCAACGGAATAAACATAATCTTTTGCTTCTTGATTTGCTTTAAACCCCCATCGATAATCTACAGAGGGAATTAAAAACGAATAACCATTGTTATGCAAATCATCCGCTAATGTGCCCTTCCCAGTTGCAGAAGGAATTGCATCCAATTGAACAACTTGAAGACCATCTGTATAGAAAACATTGTCCAGACCTGCCTTATCAACAAAGGAATTAGTGTTATCATAACCGATTGCATTCAAAGATTTTGTTATTTGGGGAAAATACTTCTGAGCATTATTTGCAAAATTAAGTGTGCTAGGATGACCAGGATCTCTATTACTACTTGTTCCGGCTATAAAATAGCCCTCATAACCTGGTTGTCGATAATTCAACTCAACTGGTGAAGCAACTCGAGCCCAGTTCTGAATACTTGTGTATACAGCGCTCGCATTATATGAATAGTCAGCAAACGTGAACTTCCCGACATTACCATTAGCATCTGGGATAACTTTAAGCGGTACATCAATTTGAATCGATCCTCCAGCTGGTATTACATTACCAGCTTTAATCGAAATCGCAAATATCTGATCCCAACCCGAATCAGGATGATCCGTACCATTCCGGCCATCAGCAAAGTCATACCAAATGCTTGCATTGTCAGGATTAGAAACCGGCTTCGTATCTCCGTATACAATATGACTATTAGCATCACCCAAAAAATTATGTGAAATTGGTAAATTTAACATTTCATTATGAATCGTTATAGGATCATTTTCTGACTGATTAGTTAGCCGTAAATGCAGGTATAAATCCTGGTAGTTCCCCTTTTCGAGCAAAAAGTTATGAGTAACTCCTGGCTGAGCAGTACCATAATTTGATGATTCAGTTTGACCACTATTATTTTTTGCAGTCATCCAAATCTTATGAATCAGCCCATTAGCGGTACGTGAGCTATTATCATTCGGATCTAAGTTTGTCACTGTCCCATTATAAATGGCTGACGCGTCATCCGCACCTACCTTATTTGGTAGTGCATTAACTAGCAATAGTACACTCAATACTGCCAGTACAACTGAAAAGAACAATCTTCGCATCTTTGTTAAATTCTTCATGAATCTTCATCCCCCCTATATTTTGAAACTGGTACAAATTCCCGCATAACTAAACCCTTTAAATATGTACCCGTTTTCACAATTTAATTGTAACATACCGTGAACCTAATTCACAAACAACCTAGATAGCATCAATGGCTAAAATATTAAAACGGTCTTCTTTTAATTATCCTTCTTTGATATTTGAGTTGTTTACTCATTATTTGGATGTTAATCACGATTGACGCGATACTGACTTGTAAGACTCTGTAGCTCAACCCTCAACACAACGGGCATAAAGAACATATTACCCAAAATAGACATTCCATATGAGATATATCAGTTTGAGTAATATGCTTTTTATTTATTTTATAAATTATCTTGACATTTAAAACGTACGTTCGTATCATAGAGATAAGCAAACAAACATTCGACTGGTGCTTTTACGATTAGTATTTTGATAGTTCTAGAGTATTTTTGACTCTAACAATTTACACATTAAATATCAGTTTACGTTCGCACCAAAATAATCAAAGCCTTGGGGGAAGTGATGATGATGTTCATAGATAAAGAACCACACGGTGTCTTCTTTTTAATCGATAATAAGTCATTTTACGCCAGTTGTGAGGCGGTCCAACGTGGCTTCAACCCGCTCAAAATACCATTAGTCGTTCTTAGCGAACAAGAAAATACGAACGGCGGCCTTATCCTGGCAACTTCTCCTGAAGCAAAACGATTATTCCATCTTAAAGCCAACGTTTCCCGTCAAAGAAACTTGCCTCAAGATCCTCGGCTATGTGTGGTGCCACCACGGATGAATCTTTATATTAAACGTAATTTACAGATCAACCAGATCTTTACCGAATTTGCTTCCGAACAGGACGTTTGGCCTTATTCAATTGACGAAAGCATTGTTGATATGACTCATTCATGGAAATTATTTGGTAACACTCCTCGTGAGGTTGCCCGCGTCATTCAAAAAACCGTTCGCAAAAGATTGGGGCTCTACACCACTGTCGGGATTGGCGATAATCCGGTACAGGCCAAAATTGCCCTAGATGTTTACGCTAAGCATACCCCTGAACTTATTGGCGAAATTCATTACGAAACCGTTCCGAAAACAATTTGGCCGATTAATAATCTAACCGATGTTTGGGGAATTGGCAATAGAACAGCCAAGCACCTCAATCGACTCGGCATTCACAACATGTATGAACTTGCCCACAAAAATCCGTACCTACTAAAACAGGAAATGGGCCTCATCGGTGAACAACTATTTGCGACGGCATGGGGCGTTGATCGTTCCAAAGTCAGCCATAAACCGGTAACTAAATCCGCCAGTTTGGGTAACTCCCAAGTACTCCCCCGTGACTACCTCGGTCAACAGGAAATCGAAACAGTCATTAAGGAAATCGGTGAACAGGTTGCTGCACGTCTGCGACACCATCACAAACTTGCAAGCTGCCTATCACTCAGCATCGGCTTCTCATATGCGGCAACTGCAGAAGACGGTCGTGGCGGCTTTCATCATGCATTGAGACTGCCACCATGCAATAACAACCGTGAAATCGTTAAGCAATTAATCTTCATGTTTCGCCAAGATTGGAACGGTCAAGCAGTCCGTAATATTGCTGTCTACACGAGTCGATTAACCCCTGATACGCACCAACAGTTGGATTTGTTTATGAATCCCAACCGACAAATAAAGAATGAAAAGCTGGGCTATGTCATTGATGAAATCCATCAAAAGTTTGGCTTCACCAAATTAGTCTACGCCACCAGCTTAACTACGGGTGGAACAGCAATTGAACGTTCAAAGCTGGTTGGCGGACACAATGGAGGAAATTCTTATGAATAATGATTTGGATATTATCTATAGCCGAATAGAAAAATTATTTAAAAGAATGAGTCGTACCCGCTACTGGATACTGGTTAACAACGATCCATACGACCAAAGTTACAATTTCTTTTTTAACAGTCAACGACAGGGGGAACGTTTGAAATCAGTACCGCTACATAAGCTGATTAACTATGACCTTTCCTATTTGGAACAAGTGATTAAAGGGCTAAGGAGTAAAACCAACCTGACAATCGAGTTTACCGGTTTTGCAGGTATGAAGTGGCCTTCTACCCAAAAAGTCATTCAATGGAGGCGTGAGCAACTTGAATAATGATCATTTTGACATGGACGTTGTTAACAATTTTTTTGAACATGATTACCATGATCGAGGCATGGTGAAATGGCAGGGTTTCTATTTATCAGATCACACTGCGGCGTTAAATAAACAAGAAGCCAAAGATCAAAAAGTTTATCATCCCAAATCCCAACAATCTCTCGAAACCATCACAACCATCTTGGCAGAAGCTTATCAACGACACCGTGCGGTTAGCCTTCAACTAAATGAGTTGGACGCAAACGGTAATCAACTCCCCGATATTCAAACGCATGTATACGGCTATCATAGCGACAAGATTATCATCGATGATGAAAAGGCTGTTTCTATTGATGACATTCGGCATGTTGAGCGTATATAGACATACCTACGTTAAACTCATTATTTAACTTAGCTACCATTTTCAAAAAGATGCAGCTAGGACAATAACTCTCTTGTCCTAGCTGCATCTCTTTAGATACCATACTTTCTCACTTTATCAGGATATAACTGATAAAATTAAAACCAAGTAACTATTTTTGAATCACAAACTTCTTATTTGCCGTAATATATTGACCATTGCTCAAAACATAACGAGTTGAATACTTGTACTTAACAACTTTCTTAACTTTTAGCAAGGAACCTTTCTTATAGTTTCTTACCTTACTTGTCAAAGAAGCCTTTTTATATGATTTAACACCGTTGCGATTAATGATCATAATCTTTTTACTCTTTGGAACTGTTTGATAATAGGCAGGCACAACATACTTGGTACTGCTCGTGATGTAACCTTTAGTTCCTTTAACATACTTTCGAGTATATGGATTATATTGTTGAACACGATATCTCAACTTACCATTTGTATCTTTTTGATAACCCTTAACAATGAATTCAGGGCGATTAACTCGCTTAGCCTTTGAATACCATTTAATTCGATTGTTCCCTTTAAAATCAGCCTTCTTATACAAGCCTATCTTTTTAGTTGCATAAACGGCCTCGCCCTTCACTGCAACGCTAGTCGATGGTTCAGTGGCAGTACCTGGTTGAGTAGTTGCCGAGGAACTGTTTTGACTAGAACTGTTTGCCGTGGTACTTGACGATGAGCTACTTGATGAGCTAGTTGTTCCCGTTGGTGTGGTTGACGTACTAGTACCGCTGCCACCAGTGGAAGTTGTCGGTCTAGTAAATATTCCATTACCGCTTGTAATCACCTTAATTGTCGAGCTAAATAAGTCCGCTATATGTTTATTCCCAGCAGCTGTGAGGACAACATTGTATGACTCACCCGCAACTGGATTAGTAACAACATTTCCATTACTGTCTTGCAATTGAAGATCATTTGCAACGGGCGTATAAGCAGCGTGATTATTAGCAGCATCACCAGTAAACGTTACCTTATAATCACTGGGATCCAAGGTATCTTTACTAGTAGATGAGCCTGATAATCTGGCAATGACTGTGTCTGCAGCAGGTACAGTATAAGTGAAGTAAGCATCATTAAGCGCGGAATCAATCTTAACGTCATTTCCAGCCTTTGCCTTAATTTGCTGCATTATTTTAGCCTTACCGGAATCTGTCAAAACAACTTTGTACGTCTGACCAGGTGTCATCGAGCTTGGAGTATTACCGCTATTATCTTGAATGCTCAAATCACTATCAGTCAAATTACCTACTGTAAATCCGTTCTTATCGTTATCGCCAGTTCGATACATAACGTCCACATAGTACTTGGACGGATTGAGATAAGAACCAATCTCACTACCCTTTAAAATATATGAATTGGGCGTTAGAACCGTGACGTTAACCGTTTTAGAAACTTTTTGTACATCACCATTTCCATCAGCGAATTTGGCATCCGGAACTGTAAAAGTAACCGGATAAACGCCTGCTTTGCTAGTATTAACTTGACTATGATCAATCTTCAATCCAGCCTTTTGAGCCGTGTCCAAGTCTTTGATCGTTGAATTGTTTGTAATCCATTGTCCGAACCCTTGACTAGCATCGAACTTACCGTTAACATTCATTTGCCAATCTCTGACATCCAACACTTTTCTTAAGGAAACGTAGTCAGCATAATTATCACCTGTAAGTGGTAGTTCTTTTCCTTGATCATCAACAAACGACGGACCATTGCTGCCGCCATTGTCCCAAGTATAAGTATAATGCGAATACATTGTATTCTGTTCTTGTCCACCATTATTTACATACTCCATAGACCAACCGTATTTTGATACGACATTAAAGATTGGCAAGTTATTAACGTAAAAAGTTCCCGCGTTAAATGATGGAATCGCATTTTGATTAGTCCTGGCATTTTCAAATCCTACACCAAATGGATCAAAAATTACCGGATTATCTTTAGCAGTTGGGAGCAATGCTTGAACATCATCAGGTAACACCTGATATTTCCAGCCGCTAGGATCTCTTGATAATAATTGAGTTGCCAAATATGGTTTATTATTCACAGTATCCTTAACCTCTTTAGCAAAAGACGGATTAAGATTGGCCTGTGTCAACGTTCCACCTTCAAAACTAAACTGAATCATTTTAAAATTACTAAAACTCTCGCTTGTTGGATCAGATACCGTCAAAGGAATACTGAGCGAAATGGTATCTTTATCAGCAAGTTTATTGCCAGTGGTACCATCAGGTGTGGTGATCTGGATTGCAAAACCACCATTCCAATTTTTTGCCTTTAAATTATTCCAGTCTGAATCTGTGCTTGCAGAAGTGTAACTTACAGCATCACCATTTCCCAAATAAATTCTTATAACCTGAATTTTGCTAGTTAAGTCCCTCAATTTAGAAACAAGCGCATCTTTGTCAGTATCGCTGATATAAACACCTTTAGTTGACAAATCAGTTAATCGAATTTCTTGGTTAACCGGCTGTGCTGAACCAGAATTATTACTTATATCCAAATGAGCCAAAAATTGTGTGTTACCATCACTCTTCCACTTGTCATAATTAATCGGAAGTGTAGTAGTACCTGCAGAAGTTGGATATCCTTCACCTGTTCCCTGCTTGTTACCAGTCAATGTCATGGCTGCTGTTACACCATTTGGTTTAGCTACAAATTGACTTCCGCCGTTGTAAAATGAACCACTATAACCAGCAGCAAGTGCTGAAACACACATAAAGCTTAAGCTAATAACAAAAGTTACTAATGTTTTAGTAATTAATGCTACATTGTTTTTTCTTAGATGCATTGTCATACCCCCTAGCTTATTTATCATGACCGTAACATTAGCTCTCATTAAAATACCGCTCTTACCCTCTTTTCGAGAAATGTTACCAATCAATAACAACTTGCAATAACCATTTTAACATTTAATGGTGTCTAAAACATGCCATATACGAAACTAAACACATTTTGCTTAAAAATCTCAAAATTGTAGTTTAATTTATTATTAAAAATACGCAGCATAATTTAAAATATGCCGCGCACTTTCTCAAAATATTTCGATAAAAATTACCTTCAAATCACAAACTTCCTGTTAACTGTGACACAATAACTATCAATCATTAGTTATTTCATAGCAAGCTGTCTACCAAATTCCCTCACCGATAAAACCGATCCAGCCTAATTGACGGAATCTTTTTAGCTCGCAGATAAAACCAAGCCCCAGAGAAAAGAATCAGATCCAATACAAGGTTTGAAACAATAAATGTGGCATTCACAGTAGTTGTTGACAGGACGCTTCCAACAGCGACGGAACCAACGAAGTCCCAAATACCATGGAAGAGAATCGACATCATCAATGATCCGGGCCTGATATAAAGAGCCCCCATGATTAAAGCCAGTGTGAATGACTGAATCACTTGAAACAGTGTATTAATGGCTGGTTGAGAAAAGGCATTCGTTGAATGATCCAACCCAAAGATCAAACTGGTAATCAGTAATGGATACCAAATTTGACGTGCTTTGGAAGTCTGCTTGCTAAACAGTCTCATCAAGGTTCCCAGAATCAAGCCGCGGTAAAAGAATTCTTCGAAGATACCCGCACCGAGACCAACGGTAATGCCTAAGGGAACATCCAGATGTGTATTTGTAACAATCCGTTGAACGGCAGCAACAATCACAATGTAAATGGGTACCGCCAATATAAGTATTCTTCCCCATGAAACGGTCGGGATCAAATTGATCTTCACCTTAACAATAAATATATTGATCAAAACAAAAATAACAAAAGAAATAATTTCTTGTGCGGCTATTGCTCCGGCTTCAGATAAATTAAACGGATCTAAAACGTAGTGAGGATTGAAGATGATTAAGTCTTCAACCACAATCAGGCCGATAATTTCCCAAATGTAACGGCTAGTCGATTTGTTCATTAAGTTCACTCTCCCTCTCTTGGGCTGCTTTTAACCCAAAACTATTTTGAAACCTAGAGCGAAGCCAGTCACGGGAAACGGTCCCTATTATCATTTAAAAACTTGATAACCCAAATCAGAAGACTCATCATTTGAAAATCAAACGTATCATAGCCCAATCCTATTTGAGCAAAAAAATATCTTTCCAAATTCACCATTCATAAACACCATGGTAAATTTAAAAAGATATTCCATCTGACTAACTCTTATCCTTCTAATCAACTGCTACTAAAGTGAGCTTACTTCACTCTCTTAATCATCATAATCAGCAAGCCGCCAACAACACAAATAGCTGTTTCAACAGGAAACATCGCTTTATAACCCATTGTTGAAATCGCAACAGCTGCGATCATCGGACCAAAGACCTGTCCCAATGTGTTGGCCATATTGATAATTCCCAAATCTTTCGCTGCAGAATTTGGATTAGGCAGAACGGCAACGTTTAAGGCCTGATCGACCGCGTTATACGCACCCATTCCGATTCCGGCAACTAAAGCATAGACAAACATCGTCCAGGGCTTGGCATCAAAGAACGGGAAGAATGCCCCAACACCAAGCAAAACGGTTGTTAGTGCAACCGGCGCCTTTAATCGATGCATTTTATCAGAGATTGGACCGGCTAAAGCGGTAAACAGAATGCCGGTTACCATCAAAATCGATGACATTGTCGCAATCGAAGCAGCGGTTGCCGCCTTTCCTAATTTCATATAATCGGTAAAAATATATAGCTGATAACCAACAATCACGTATTGACCTGTAACCATGAGTAGTTTTCCAGCCAGCGCCAAATAATAATCCCTCGCGCCCTTTGTTGGAAACATGAAGTTTTGCTTAATCGTTGCAGCATCAAACTTTACTCTTGGTTCATCCAAATTAGAAGGTTCTTTGGCAAGAAAGGCTGAAAGCAAGCCGCCAATCAAGGCAAATGCTGCAAGCACCTGGATACCAACTTCGGTTGTATCGATAAATTGTGATGCAATGATGCCTGAACCATAGTTTCCAAATGCCATCCCGATACCATAAAATGATGATATCGTTCCCCGCCATTTAGGAGCAACCCGATCGGAGATTTGAGCGATCATCGGTGCCACAACGGCGTTTAGAACGGCCTGATAAATTCCCCAAACAATCAGTAACATTGTCACGCTGGTTGCCATCGATAACGCTACCAAACATAAAGCGGATAGAATTGAATTAATTACAATCCAAGGTGTTCGTTTTCCATGTTTGGACCGCGTCACATCCGATAATGCACCTGCAATAATATTGGCAATTGTCGCAACGGTCATCGCAATCGCTGAAGCAGCGGCTACCAACGGAACTTTGTCTGCCGGTGCCAGTTGACCAATTTTAGCAGGCAGTAAGGTTGCCGAAACCCCAACGTATGGGCCCAGCCAACATGCAGGACCGATTAATAATGCAAATCCGAGTTTAATCGGGCGTTTGGGTTGTTGAGAATCTAACACGCCAACTGTCGAATTTTCTTGTGCCATAATGTTCATTCCTTTCAAAATATAAAGCTCATTTAAAGTCACATTTTTAAACTTTAACGCTATTCTTCCGGCGTAATCTTAAAGTATTTAAAGTCGGCATACGATTGTCTTCTGTACGCATCCCAAGCACCGATACCACCCATCAAACCGGTAAAGCCGCCCGTTTGTTCATCCGACATAAACGAGATATCAATCTTGGGGCCGAGTTTTTGCCAATCATCGGTTCCTTTGACCCGGTAATAGAACTGAACGTGGTCGTAATCAATCTTCGCTTGCAATTCAGCATGATTTGACGGCAATGCGATCCGGTCAAGAATGTATTCATCCTTCTTGCCCTTTTCACCTTTCATAATTGCCAAAGCAGTCCCACCTAAGGTTTCTGAATGATAGATTCGGGCGAATAGCCAATTGCTATTGTCGTAGTACAGGGTCAAACCGGCCGATTGGGAATAATGAATCGGATCGAAATCCAATGCCGTTGACACCGTTGATTTAAAGGAATCAATCCGTGATGCCAGCAGGGACACTTCAAACTGACTGAAGAATGATTGACGCCCCCGAATTCTTAGCCATCCCGGTCGTGCATCAAATGAACACCAGTCCTCGGTTCGGGGACCATATGGGCTCATTAAATGATGATCAACTTGACCGGTACCAAAGTCTGCATCAACTCCGGCTGCTTGAGGGGCATCCGAAACCGTAACCCCTTTCATTCCTTCGGTCGTTGGTTGTGCTAACGTGCCACCGGCTTTCATTCTCAACCAGCCGTCCTTTGTCCAGGCAACTTTCTGAATTGACGTTTCCCGTCCAAGCGTACAATTGGTTGTGCCGGGCAATGGTCGGGCGGATAGATGAACGACGTACCATTCATCCGTTGCGGTGTGAACAAGGGATCCGTGACCACATTTTTGCAGCGGTGCTTTAGGATTATATAAATCAAGCCGAAGTGAATCAGGATCGCCACGCCGGAAATAACGATACGGTGTCGAGGTGATAATCGGATTTTGAGGATCTGATTCATATGGCCCATCAATTGTCTTGGAGCGTTGTACAACGACACCATGACCATACCCGGTTCCACCTTCAGCCGTCATCAGATAATAATAGCCGTCATGCTTATAGATATGAGGGGCTTCAAGGCATCCCCGATCAGTACCACCGCGACTAATCCGCTTTGTCGGTCCAACCAGCTTTTGTTGTTCGGGATCGAATTGTTCCAAAACAATGGCTCCCGGGTGCTGATATCCTTTTCGCGTATCCCATTCCAAAGTCACAGCCCAGTGCTTGCCATCGTCATCATGAAATAACGAACAGTCAAAGCCGATCGAGTTTAAGTAGATTGGTTTTGACCATGGGCCGGTAATAGCATCTGCATAAACGGCATAGTTATCTTGGTCAAACAGGTTACCGTTCATGTTGTGCATTTGACACATCACAATCCAGTATTTTCCGGTTCTTTGATCATAGGTCAGGTCGGGTGCCCAAACACCAGCCGGCGTATCGGTTCCTGCCAGCTTTAGAAAAGCCGGATCATTGAAAACGTATGATTGAAGTTCCCAGTGGGCCAAATCTTTAGAGTGAAAGATTTGAACACCCGGATACCAATTAAACGTTGATGTTGCCAGATAATAGTCATCACCCACTCCCAACACGGCCGGATCCGGTGTAAAACCGGGTAGGATTGGATTCTTAATTGTTGCATAGTTGCTCATAATGGGCCTTCTTTCCAGTTATTTTGATAGCGCTATCATATATAAAATTTAAGTTATTTTAGTCTCCCAAACAATAAGATCCACTGGACGAAAGCCATTTAAACGCATATGATAATGGCAGTAGTTTACTTGTAAGCGCTATCTATAAGCGTTTATCCATTTTTATTGTGTCATTCTTTTACGTGGTAAACTTTGGTAAACAAAGGAGCATGATTTTATGACAACGATGCGTGATATTGCAAAAATCGCTCATGTTTCACCCGGTGTCGTCTCAAGAATTATCAATGAAGATCCGACTTTAAGAGTTTCCCGAAAGACTCGTGAAAACGTCAAATCAGTTATCGAAGAAACCGGTTATATACTTAGAAAGAGCTCTCGAAGCGAGATTGCCATCTTACTGGCCTTAAGCCAACAACGGGTTATCCAGGATCCCTATTTTTCCGAACTCCTTTCAGGAATCCTATCATTTTGCAAACAAAATAATTTAAAAGTAGTCAAAACCTTATGGCTGCCGGATAAAAACGACCTGTATCACTTGGACAGACTGGACGGTGTTCTGGTGATCGGGCCTTTTACAACCGCCGCAATTGTCAGTATGAAAAAAATCGCCAGGTCATTTGTGCTGGTAGACGACAACACAACTATTTCCGGCGTTAATCAGGTTAAAAGTAATTTTGATGCTATTACGACAGGTATTTTAAATGACTTTCTAGCCGATCATCGACATCAGATCTCTTTTGTCGGTGGTTCGATTGAGCGGATTAATCGCTCGGGGAAAATATGGGATAATCTAATTGACCTAAGGCTGTCCACTTATTATGAATGGGCAAAAAAGCATTCGATGATTCCGGACATTATCAATGTCGGCCTAACGATTGCTGACGGTCAAAAGGCAGCCGTTCAACTTCTCCAACGGCGAAAAGAATCCGGTTATGCTTTTCCAAACGCCATTATTGCGCTCAACGACTTGATTGCCAGGGGGCTCGCAGATACATTTTCAGAATCTAACATCAGGATTCCAGAAGACGTTGGCATCGTCAGTTTTGATGATCTATCAATTACCAGAATCAGGAAACCAACCATTTCTTCGGTAAAGATTCCAACCGATGAAATTGCAAATGCCGCCGTACGATTGTTGCGCGATCAAATTAACCATTCCCTACTTGGTACAAATATCATTACTGTACCTGGGCAGATTATTTATAGAGATAGTTTTCCAAAACTGGTGCCTGAACAATAGGCATTTATCCACGATAAGATCCGCTGTCTGTCTTCAATTATGAAACAACAAAAAAAGAGTCCTCCACTTTTGTGAAGAACTCTTTTCGCGTAATATCTAAATTATTATTTTATAAATGATCATTCGAGGGACGATCATCAGATACATTGTAACAGCCTATTAAAGCAATTGACAACTATTGTATCGCCCCACTGGGCAGTGATTAATCGTCTACCGTTGGAATATTATCCAAAAGTGTCTTCATTTCATCCCTCATTTGATCCTTCATCGATGATGTGAAGCCTTTTTTCTTACGATACATACTCTTAGCCGAATCAAAGGTTTCCTGCCAAGATTTCAGCAGTTCTCTCTCATCAACCTTTTCCTGTTTTTCTTCTAAAATAAATTTAATCTGTTCTTTTAAATACGCCAGTACTGCCAGTTTATAAACGACAATTTTACCGTGGAATGTCACACAATAATCGTTTTCGTAGACTTCCCAATATAATTGTTGATCACGGGCTGGAATATTGACAACCGTTAGCTTGGGGAGAACCTGATTCATCCCTAACCCAGACCATCCTAATTGGCTCCCGTAAGCAACAACCTGTCGTTTAATAAAGTACTGATCGGTTTTGGAAAGCCGAGCCCTTTTTCTCAGTCGATTCATTCGTTCCTGATTCTCAACATCTGTTTTAATATGCTCAAAAAGCGATGGTAACATTTCCTGGTGAAGCCCCTCGAGTAATTGTTGCTTAAATAACGGATCGTGTTGTGCCATCCGTGCCACTATACTCACAAAGGTAAAGTGATCTACCGGCTTATCCGCCGAATCAATTGAATTGCTTAAGCGGGTTGCCGCGTCTAGAACTGCTTGTCTGTCTTGAGTCATGTATTATTCCCCATTAATTTTTATTACTTTACTATTTTGTCTATAATTACATCATAGGAAACAATGGCTAATGGTTCAACCATTTAAAGGGAAACGTATTAATTATGCCATGAAACTGTAATTTAGATGTCTTTTTTGTAAAAGTTTGTTAAAGAGATTGATTAACAGATGCCTTTTGAATCCAACAAAAAACGCTCCCTTTTAAAGGAACGCTTCTCGTTTAAAGATTGGCTAACTGATCGCTTTATCCAAATCCTGAATAATTGTTTTTTTATTAGCCATATAAATATCCCGTTGCGAACGCGCAATTCGCAGTAATAATTTTTGCCGATCCCGGTTCGGTGTTTGAGCCGCCAACTGACGCAACTCGCCGTCAATAACGTGGGCATCCGTAATTGTGCCACACACATCTTGAACCCTCTTGGCTTTCCGCAAAATCCGACCTTCTTTTTCAGGAATGAATTCCGAAAAATAAGTTGCCGAATACCGTAATGTCTTGGCCCTTTTACGAACATGATGAACATGAAGGTAATCATGGAAATCAAGTTGATGGTACTGCTTCATTAATTTGTGATCCCGACGTTTGAATTCCTGAGCAATTGATTTGTCCCAATCCGTCTCATGTTTGAAATTCAACGTATCCAACTGCGCTTTTACCTGCATTAAATAGGTCGCCAAAACTTCCTGTGTTGTGTCCGTCAAAGTCGTTTGCATTTCTTCGTTTCGTTGATGATAAAGCCCTTCAAAAAGTCCCTGATAGTCCGTTTCTTCCTCCGGATGAGCATACGCAAACTTCCCAACTTGAATCATTAGGACGTCAAGGTCTCTCAACGGCCCAAAGATTTTGGCAGATTGACTAAGATCCCCATTAAGTGAGTCATAAACAACCTGTGGAATCCGTCGCTTCAAAAATTTGATCAGCCCACGCAATGTTCGAATCGAAACCCGTAAGTCATGAGCTCGCTGCACATCATAAGGATTATTCCGGTAACGAAGCCATTCAATTTGAATGGTCTTATATTGTTGATTCAGAATTGTTTTGATTGATGTCATGATTTTGGCCTCCCTTGATGCAAAGTCAAGATAAAGAATTAGGTACATAAACACCTCAGTTTAAAATACAAAAAAGCATTTACTTAGCTTCATTGTAAACCGAAATGATGATTTGTACTCATTCAAGAATGTGCTCTTTTATATAAGTCACTTGATCGCAGTCAAGCTCCCACTTTTTTCGCTATCAATGTGTTTTTCTAGAACAATAATAACCACCCAAAACTAATTGTAAACATAAAGATAAAGCATCGTTTTTGCAGTCTAAAACCTCACTGACAACGTCAATATCTTTTTAAATATTATCCCTAATCCAACTAATTCTTCAGTGAATCGAAAACAAACCATAATACCCAAAACAAAAACTACTATCGCATGTGCTATAATATATCTCATATGCGATAGTAGTTTAGTAGAGCGGCAACGCTCCTACAGGTCTAAAAGAGAACCGAAGAACTGGCCAAAGTTTAACGACGGTTCTTTTTTATTGCCCGTATTAACTCTGTCAAAGCACGGATTAAATCCGCAACTGACTGATTGTACTTGGCAATTGCCCTGATTACCGCAGCCCCGCCAAAAAGCAAAGCCGCCCAAGACAGCAAAGACTAATACCTTTCTCAGAATATGATTGATACGTTGCATACGCATCTCTCCTTTCCTTGGAAGAATATTCCCGCCCAACTACTCCACAATAGGTTATTTTACCACCAATAAGTTAAAATAACTAGAAAGTTATTTTTCGATTCTATATAGGTTAACTACTCAATTGATACCACCATGTCCTATTCCGAAATAGCGTATTACTCAATGCCAAAATATTACCGCTAACGATCTAGAATTTATCCGTAATTCACCACTCCCAAAACTAACTAAAAGATTCCGCTATATCATTCACAAAAAAATGATATAGCGGAATCTTTTCTTTTTTAAACAAATGTGGAATTCACTACAACTACCGGATTTAGCCGTGCCCCTGTTTAATTTAGCAATTATTTTCTTCACATATTTGCGACTATTCTTTTAAGCTCTGCGTAAAATCCCTCGTATGGTCCACCAAGAATAACCGTGTCATTTTTTATAAGATATGCAATTCGGTAAGTCTCTTTTTTAGGAACACCACTTTTGGGGTCATCCGCAATGTTAACGTAAGTATTTTTGACAAAAAGCCACTTTAACTTTTATCCTTGAGTCTCTTGAGATACCCTTTCAAGTGATTACCAGGTATTATTTTATAAACCAATTTCCGTTTCAAAGGCCGATCTGCTCATTTCTGGCTCTTTTTCGGTTTGTGAAATTAAATAATCCAAAGCTTTCGAAAAATCTTTTTTAGATTCTTTAAACTTAGTCACTAATTCCTTGCCGGTATATCCCTGGTTAGTTAAATCCTCTAAAATATCGGTATCAAAATCCCATACATGATCATCGTCTTTGACAAATTCATAAACAATACCATTGCTGGTCAAACGTGGGCGAACCGGAACCCCTTCCCCAATATTAAACGACTTAGGAACAGTGAGGATAATGGAATTTCCCTGCTTTCTGGTTTTTGTAATATCCAAAATAATCAGTCCCTTCGTTTATACTTATACTTACTACAAATATAGTTTACCATCTACTATTCTAATTATAGGTAATGGCATGAATTAAAGGAACAGTGGTTAATCAGGATATTGGAAGTATTCGTTGTAGGAGAAAATTTTTCTGCAAGGATACGCAGTCGTGACCTTTTAACTTAAATTAACATTGTTTATTCGCTTATAGTCATTTTCAATCATAATCGATTTACGTAAAATCGCTCTCTGTACTAACGATGGTAATTTCTTAGCAACCCTCTAATCACCAAGACTCGACTCTTTTCCTTAACTAACTATGATGTTTTCCAATTGGGAACCTGTATAGAGTTTAGGACAATCTTCGAAAAGGTATAAAATTACTCCGGCATTGTATCAGTGCCATTTTTTTGCTGATTAAATAGTTTGAAGACACACCCTAGCATATGTGAGCTTTATTTTGGAAACTGAAATCGTCACGGTTCTTGGAAACTTCTACATCCTAACTAAAAGTATTAATCGCCCTTTGGAACAGTTCGCTTATCAACTTATCTGATGCATGACCAATTACCTCAAGGCTTCTAGCAATCGCATTATAGGTCGATAATTACCAGGTAACGATATCACCCTCGATACCACTTGGCAGATCAATAAACGGGTAATACAAATTCCTATTGTCATGTGTAGTTGATGTAACCACCATTACTATTCCTGTTGCGCGATTGTAGCTTGATTTTGATAAACGATGAATGGACAGCGAATATTGCCCTTCTTGGGGTCATGACCTCCGAATTCGTGACCAGCGTGAGGTTCAGCGTCAACAACTACAATATCTCCTCGTCGGGATAATTAGTTGTCATATTTCACTACCCTTTCTTGGCTCTTCAGGTGAAAGCGTGCTGTCTTCTTCAAGAACCAACAAATATTTTTGCCAACTTTGACGTTTACTTGTGAAAGAAAGCCCGTGAATCTACATAAGTACAAGCAATACTAACTGAATAGATTGACATCTATGGCTAAAGCCTCACATTGATTTTTGAGTATTTATCAATCAATTTAGAGTTATTTTAAGTATTAATTACTCAATGATGATATAATTTCTTTGAGGTGATAAACATGGCTGCTTCAGCAAAAAAGAAAAAACGTATTCAAGTACTAATCGATAGTGACTTATATGATGACGCTAACGAAGTGTTATCTGATATTGGCATATCGCAATCCACCTTGATCAATGTATTGCTTAAGAAAGTTGTCGCTGAAGGAAGGGTTCCGTTTGATCTCTCCCAATCCAAACGTGATCGGCTAAGCTTCGAACTCCACAAGGCCGTTCAAGATTCAGACATTCCGATTATCAAGGATCAAAAGGAAGTCGCACGTTACCTACTGGAAAACGGAGACGACAGCTACGATGAATAAAGATGATATAGGCCTTGCTTTCATCGAATTTGATCATCATTCCGGTGGGAAGAAAAGACCAGTTCTTATACTTGGTGAGACCAGTGACTATTACGATGCTTTTAGCATAACGAGTCAGTTTCAAACTAAATCCGCACAAATTCAGACAGTCTATTTTAAAATAAGGCAATGGCAACTTTCTGGATTAAAGAAACCTTCATGGGTCGATACAGGACATCATCTGCAAATTAAAAAATCTACAAGAATTCAAGTTATCGGTCAACTTCAAATTGATGACATCGCTAGATTAATTTTATTCTTAAACAGCAGAAATAAACGATAGATTCTGTCTTATCCAAGTAACCGTTTAAAAATCAATTATGTTAAACGACAACCAGATGTTAACTTTTGGGGATAACGCCATTCAATTGACCTTATCCTTTTTTTGAAAGAAGGACCCGTTAAAATGGCAGCACTAAAAGCAACGAACATTAATCAATGGCTGGATAAAGCAACCAAACAAGAGTTACGAGAAATTGTTTTAAAGCAGGCGCAAACAGATGATGCCCTCTATTATGAGCTTCAAAACAGGTTTGGTGACCTTTCGGACAAAGAGAAGTTATCGGAACTCAGAGCTTATATTCGCAACATCATTGGCGACAATAATGACAGAGGATTTATTGACTATCATGATTGCATTGCTGTTTGTGATGTTTTGGATGATATTACCCACAAAGCGGCAAAAGTAGCGCCAACTGAAGACTTAAATTTTGCTATTCAGGAAGTCTTAATGGTCATTAGGTCAACCATCGGCTTTTTGGAACGGGCTGACGATAGTTCCGGTTGTACCACTGAAACCTTGGATTTTGCGTTTGCGACATTGGAGAAATTATCCAAAACCGCTGCCACAGTATTATCTGATCAGCAGAAAACGGCACTGATCAAATCAGCCGTCCAAGTTTTCAACCTTAAAATTTTTGACGACTGGGACAACTTTCGTTATGCCATTTTTGAAAAGACGATGCCATTGATTTCCACGAATTCCCTGAAGCTAATGGAAAGGGCCGCCGCCAAAATAAGTGATAGGTATGCTCATGCTGCCCCGAAAGATTCCGATTTCTTTGATGATGTTGACTTTACCGATAATTATAAAAATTTTCAGTTAAACGAGATCAAGGCCTACAATGCCAATTTAAAGAGCATGGGCCTCATCAGCATTGGAGACTTTGCAGCTGCGAAAAAAGTGATGGCTGAAAATATCACCTTCAACTCGGTTAGAAAAACGGCAATCGACTTTTATTTATCTCAAAAAGATTTCAGAACCGCGGAAAAACTCGCGGTCAATGGTGCATTATCTAAAAATAATAACCTTGATGACCAAGCGACATGGTTTGATTACCTGGAAAAAATTTATCTGCAGACAAAGGACTATCACAAACTGGCCGGTGTCTACAAGTCTCGTCTTCTCCAGCCCACCTGGGGCTCCTTCAATCTTGATGATTACAAGAAGCTAAAGGGTGTCATTCAAATGCACGGTGATTGGCAACAGGCCTATCCAGCATTATTAACCGAATTTTCTCAAAAATTGACACCGACAGACTACGCCAGCATTTTAAGTTTTGAAAAGGAAACAACCAAGCTCATGGCCATTGTTGAAAAAGTGCCGTCTTTGGTTGCGGAACACGGGAGAGTCTTATTTAAACAGTTCCCTGATAAGGTCACAACACTATACTACAAGGCGTTGGTCAATCAAGATATCGGAAATACCCGTAAACGCTATCGAGAACTGGGAAGAACCATTCGGCATTATGCGGATTATGGCGATAAGGGGATGGCTCGTTATTGGTGTCAACAATTGATCAAGCAATATCCGCGCCGCTCGGCACTTATAGACGAAATGCAGAAAGCCTATGAGTTAATCGATTAAGCTGCTTAAAATTATGACAGAATTCATATAAACAAACGTGGCTCAACGATATATGACGTTCGAATAAGTAGCAGTAACTGGTTTAATGATTAATTTTTTTGATAACTCAATCAAAAACAGTATAAAAACAGCCAAGATATAAGAAAGAGACTGATGAATGAATACCACACATAAAGACATTTTTAAGTTGTGTCCCTTTCAATCGTTTTGCATTTTTATATAGTTAAAAAAGCATCATTATTAAAAATTGATAGAAATGATGATTATCATTCTGTCTAATTTCGATAACGATGCTTTTATAAACGTTTCATAACTTTATTTAACCGTTATGACATACTTTGGATTAGCGGTCACATAACCACCATCAATTCGATATCTCAATAATCCGTGCTTGGTCATCTGATGCTGACTTGAATAGTCAAAATTGAGAATTCTAAAGATGTGTCCCTTAGAAATCCGCTTCAAACGTTTCGTCAAATCAACATTTCGATAAGTACTGATGACACGACGAGTTTTTACGTATCTTGCATAATGCTGTTTCCCTATCATGACCAGCTTTCTATTAGCTGTCACATACTTACCGTTTGTTAATTTGAACCGTGTCGTCAAGTTGTGGGTAACAAGACCGTTAACCTTGAGAATTGTTCCTTGGCGATATAATTGACCGCGTTGAGTTAAATTTTTCCGACTATAAACATAAATTCCACGAGGATTAATGACTGTTACACGCGTCCTCTTTTTTGAGTAATAAACCGGTCGGACATAAGACCATCGTGCGGTAATATACCCCCGCTTATTAGCGGTCCGGCTTAGATGGTTAACATCTTTAACCTCGTACCTCAATTGACCATTACCGGAACGGGCATAACCGGTCACAACGAACATCGGTCGATAGACTCGTGGCTTTTTGATATAGTAGGCTAATCGTTCTTTCTTACCAAAGTTGGCATGTCGATATAGATAAATCGGCTTCAGCGAATAGACAACCGCATTCTTTTTGGCAGCATAGTCCGGTAACACTACCGGGCTTCCCTGACTGGATGAACCTGCACTACCGGACGATGATGCGACAACCGATGAACTGCTGTTGGAGCCGGAGCCACCGGCAGCCGAACTCGTACTTGCCTGACTGGATGAAGAAGTTGACGATGATGAGCCACCGCCACCCGGAGTTGGCCCCGTAGCAGCCTTATAAACATAAGTAATCGACTGATTTTGATCACTGTATGTTGCCGGCACTTTTTCGCCTGTTTTTAATCCTACCAAATCATAAGTTTTTCCATCCTTGCTAATGGTTGATGCGGGAAGACCGTCAGGCAATGTAAATTTGCTTCCGGCATCACCACTCTTAGTAACTGGATCTTTAATAACGTGATTATTTTGATCTTCAAAGTTGATTGTGACACTACCTTTTTTGACAACTGGTGTATTGCCGAATTTATAAGTCACCGTTGGGACACTATCAGCCTGATAGGTTCCGGTTTGGCTGCCCGAAACCGTATACGAGGTATAACCGTATTTAGATTTAAGTGCGGTTATTTCATTCTGAACATTGCTATTGGTTGACAAATTATATGAGTCACCCA
>Ga0214925_100203_pt1 | contig 45748 bp, 34 predicted proteins | sample Stichaenrichment_FD_168299 | JGI IMG/M metagenome (GOLD analysis project Ga0214925, IMG submission 168299) | Xylose enriched microbial communities from anaerobic bioreactor in Madison, Wisconsin, United States - 63SRT | ecosystem: Engineered > Bioreactor > Anaerobic > Unclassified | place: USA... | reverse complement strand
AAAGGAAGCAAGGATACCAAGCCCAGGAAGCCAAGATCCGACAAAGGTAAGAAGCATAAAAAGGCTTCTGACAAAGAAGTTTAAAATCGAGTCGAAACAATAATTACCGATTTACGGGAAATTTGCGGCTGTATTGAAGTATAATCGGATTTTATCTGCAGAACCCACTGTTCTCCCGATGTTCAGAAGACGGTCGGGCTTCTTCGTATATTCTGCGCTGTAAGGCGTCAGTCCGTTCAGCACATAGGAGGCGTTCTGCACAGGCTGCTGCCTGTACAATTCCCGGACGGTGATTTTGTACTTCTGCAGACTTCCATTAGTAAAAGCCAGATTTTTCAGGTAAAGGCAGACCTCGGGATTTTTCGACTGCGCATATAAAGGTGTGTCCAGAATAAGGTCCAGATACGCACCACTTCTGTTCACGGAGATCATATAGCTGGTGGATCCGGTGCTTTTCTGCACAACCTTTGTCATTTCAACCCCGTCTCCATTCTCCATGCTGTAATTGATATTTCCCTGGTCCAGCGTCAGCTGGTCAGCTGAAACGGTATCCCCGGATAAAGTATCATTTTGCACAACGGCCTGCATCAATGCCTGCTGGCGTTCCAGTGGTGAAAGTGCATAATAGGTATTTTCCGTAATCGCTTTATTAAAAATATAGAACAGCGAATTTTTCTTTACAGGTGCATAGGAAACAAAAGACCTGTCATTGTCTCCTTTCCCTTCGGAAGAAACCTCAGGTTCTTCCGAAAATCCAGCCGGAAGAGTCCGTACGTCTGTTTGATTGGTAGTAAGAACGTGATTTACATCAAAGAGCGCCAGAAGCTCACTTCTGCGGTCAAGACCGGAATAACAGTACGCGGACAGACTTCCCGCAAGAGCGACGCTGTTCTGAAATGCGTTAATATTCTGATTATAACGGTTACCTGCAAAATCAGTCCCACTAACGCCATAAAGCCATTGTGCATTATGAATCTGACGGATGCCATATCCTTCATACCGGGCGCCATCGGAAAAATCCAGATCATTCAGAAGAGAAAGACCGCTATTTTCTGTCAGAAGCGCATATGCCATTCCTGCAGGTACCTGGTTTGAAAAAAGGCTTCCAGCATCAGCAACGCTCTCTGTTTCCACGAGGGAATTTATGCTGTCTTCTGTTGCGGACGTATCAGAAGCAGCTACAGAAGATGCACGGAAGCTTCCTGTTCCGAGAATTGCCATGCAGCTCATAACCACTGAGGAAAAAAAGACCAGTCCGATACAGGAGATTGCTGTAACACGGTCAAAGGAAAAATGACGTGGACGTGTCCGCTCCCGTTCTGCATCCCTGGCAACCCTGGCCACTGCAGCAGCGGTTTTCACCTTGTCATTCGGGGAATATTCCGCAATTTGTGATTTTGGAAGGAACCGTTTCTGATCGTGTGCGGGTTTTCGCGCAAGGTACAGGCATACCAGGATCATCAGAAGCATGACTGCTGAAATCCAGGTAAAAACTGCAGGTTCCTCCGGATTCAGGAGAAAGCCTGTCAGGGCATAAATGCCCGCTCCTGAAAATAGGCATACAAGCTGGCCTTTGCGCAGATGTGGTATTTCCGGAATCATCAGCGTTACCAGAAAACCAAGAAGCAGCGCATATGCCCAGATCCAGCGATCAGCAGAATAAAGAGCATCACCGTCCGTATGACCGGCGAAAGGAATACACAGAAGCAGCGTCATCAGAATAAATTCTATTTTTACCTGATGATACTTTCCCCGGCACGAAAAAAGCATAAGTACACAGAGAAAAGCAAAGACACCAAAGCCAAAGAAAGTACTGCGGTCCGGAAAGCCTGAACCTGCTGTAAAACCATAAAACAAATTACGATAATACGTCTGCAGGGCTGAAATTCCTGTAAGACTCTCCTGCAGATGCAGCGAAGAAAGCAGACCATGATAGTGGCTCAGTATATAGGGAATCAGACTGACTGAAGCAATTCCCAGGGCGAGCAGTGTCTCCAGCAGAAATCGAAGATAGAGACGGATTGCAAAACGCTTCTTCCCTCGTTCAGGAATCACTGTTTTCATTCCATATACTGTATTTTCCTGATCTTCTGGATTTATACTGTTTTTTGCGGCAGATTTTCTGGCCATATAGAGTGCATAATGCTGTGCACGATAGTCAGACCGGCTGGTAACGGGATCCAGTCTGGAGATGATCCGGTTCTGCTGCTTGGCATGTTTTTTCTTTTTGATATGCAGATCCGCCAGTTCAAGCACCATGCGCAATGTTTCATTTGCAAGAATAAAAAACAGCATGATGCAGGCAGTAGGAAACCGGATTGCGAAGCTGAAGGCCATAGTAGTCACATAGAGTCTTGATTTTCCATTCTCGTAAATATGATCAGCTCCGATCTTCAATAACGGGTATAGAATCAGGAAATTGATCAGAAATGACTCGCCGAACGCTGACCACGAAACTGCTGAAAAGGTATAGACTAAAGCGCCGGCCAATATTGCGGCTGAGGAATATCTGCCTTTTGAAAGACGATGAAAGGCATATTTACTGAATACGAGTCCTGCCGTGTACAATTTCAGCAGGATCATAATCTCGTAACCATATTCGGCATAGCGGGAAGGAATAAAAAAGGAAATCCAGCAGAACGGGTCCCAGAAGCAATAGGAAAACGTGGTGGGTACATCTGCACCGTATCCGATGGAAGGATCCCAGAGCAGAATCTGAAAGCGATGATTTTCAAACAGATTACGAAAGATTGAACGTCCCCACCGTCCAATATAGAGAAAGCCAAGATAGTACTGATTCAGACCATCGGGTACACGCAGGAAGCTTTTATGCTTTACAATCAGATAAATACCAAAGCAAGCCATAAAAAGCATTGCAAACAATATGGTATAAATAATCCCATATTTCTTCTTCCCAGTCATCTATTTAACCCTCTGTCTGAAATGTTTCAGCTGATACTGCTTTCTTACACAGGCATCATTATAAATGTGGATCAGAAATTATGCAAGAAGCAGGCAGTTTCATACGACAGAGGGCTTGGACCAGACTTTTGAAATGATGAAAAAGCTCATATGGAAAAATAGTACCCGACACCCCATTTTGTCCGGATCATCTGGGGATGTGACGGATCATCTTCAATCTTGTTTCTGAGCCGGCGGATATGCACGTCCAGTGTTTTCTCATCACCGTTAAATTCTGTCCCCCAGATCTTGAAAATAAGCGCATTTCTTGTGAAAATTTTACCCGGACGGGACACGAGTTCCTTCAGAAGCTGATACTCTTTCACGGTAAGGTCAATTTTTCGTCCGTCAATCATTGCACTCCGGCTGTCCTGGTCCAGTCTGAGACGCCCGGCAACAATGGTATGACTGGCTTCAGGACGATTGGAAGCATCCTTGCGGAAACGGTTCAGAACCTTGCGTATCCGGATTTTCAGTTCTCTGGTATTGTATGGCTTGGATACATAATCATCAGCGCCATAATCGAAGCCCATGATCTTATCCATAGGTTTATTGCGTTCAGACACAATGATAATCGGAACATCAGAAAACTCACGGATACGTTCACACAGTTCATAATCATCCATACCCCTGAACACGGCCTCCATGATGACAAGATCGTACCAGTACTTTTGCGCGAGATCCAGGGCTTCGGCACCATTGTCTGTAATGGTCACCTCATATCCGTCCTGTTCCAAGGAGCTTTTCAGACGGTTAATAAGAAGGCTGTCGTTATCAGCAGCCAGAATCTTTTTTGCCATTAGTTACTTCTCTCCCCTTATTTTTTAATAAAATTCAGATATTGCGCAAGGAAATATACACACAATTCTGCAAATTTCCCTGAACACATCTGAAATTATCAGGATACAATTTACAATGTCGGAAATTACCCCATCGAACGAAATTGTTCATGCATCCATAAATACTCCCATAGAGATATTGTAACCACATAAGAGGTGTAGAAAGTAAATATTTTTTTACAAATATGTTACTGTTTATGTCAACTTAAAATTCTGTAAATTTAAACAACAGGCATTATTTTTCTCTATTTACCATCGGTCTTTCCGTCAATAACCAGGTCCAGTCTGGAAAAAACAGAAACAGCACAAAGATTACCAGAAAGATCACATTTGAGATCAGCGTATTAAACTTTCATTACATAACTTTCATCACATCAGATTTAAATCCCGGATATTCCTTGAAATACGCATTGAAGTATTTGTGGAAAATTGATATAATCAAGCTATTGTTGACAGACAATACTATGTATTTTTACTGATTCTGGTGGTGTTCTATGAAGCTGCAGTTACATTCTGTTTCAGAATATGTGACTAAGATACTTAAAAAAGCAAAGGAAAGCCTTCACAATATATTGTTTCAGCCTGTTTTGCAGGATTATAGTGAAATCGTAGATACGCAGAACGAACATAGTGTACGCTTTTTGCTTATTACTATACTTCTTCTGTGCAGTGTGGATCTGATCAGCCAGATTCTGGTATACCAGTTTCACGAATTCGGGTACTGCATCTACATGATCATGGTTGTAGGTTTTCTCTCTGCCATATACTTTGCTTTTCTGGCGGATCCTTCTCCGAAATCCGATCGTCAGACAGACGCTGACAATCCCGCAAATAAAAGCCAGAGGAAACTGGACGGAAAAAGCACAGACAGGAATAGCACGATAACACTATATATATATGAGTGCGTCATTCTGCTGACAGCCGGATTCCTGCACCTGACTCTGTTTCCAGAGGAAAGGGGAACCATGTTCCTGCTGCTGCTGGTTTTACTTCCAATGCTGATTTTTGACCAGTTCTGGAGAGTATGCCTGATGATTCTGAGTATTTCGGTGATATATATTCTGTTTTCTGTCAGTGTTCTTTCGCTTGATAAAGCGGGATCTGACATCGTATACACGAATATTGCAGCAGTTGTTTCCCTGATCTGGACCGGGGGTGTGATCCGGCATCGGACAAACACACTGCACTCAAATGAGATCTCTGAAACAAGTGCAGCGCATGATGGGCTTACCGGCATCTACAACAGAAAAGGCGGAGATGCTGTCATAAACAACTGTATCCTGAATGGTATACCGGGTGCCTTTATTATCCTGGACGTAGACTATTTCAAGCACGTGAACGACACCTACGGGCATCAGATCGGAGACAGGGTACTCAAAGAGGTGGCGGACTGTCTCACCCGCTCTTTCCGCAAGGAGGATATTGTAACCCGGCTCGGCGGAGATGAATTTGTCGTGTATGCTGTCAGAATGGCAGATCGCACATATGTCACGAAGAAGCTGACGGAGGTTCTGGAAAACATGCGCAAAATCCCTATCTGCGAAGCGGATCACGACTATGTGACCGTCAGTATCGGCTGCGCAATCAACGATGGAACCTATCTGGATTATAATGCACTCTACACCCTGGCTGATCATATGCTGTATATCACGAAAAATAGCGGGAAAAATTCGTTCCATATCACCGACAGGTCCTTTTCAGGACAGCCGGTTCAGCATACGCATTCGTGAATTTCTTCAGCAGGGCGTTGTATTCGCTTTGTTCAGCAGAAAGCTGTTGTTCCTGTAACAATAGCAGAATCATGCTATTGTCATTTCCTGAAGTGCTGTACTATTATAGTGTTGTACTATTATAGCGCTGTGCAAATATGTGAGTACTATGATGATAGAGAACGCAATTGGCAAAACATCAGTAAAGCGTTCACAGGAACAGTTCCTGTATGTTTTACTCCTGGTTTTCTTATGAATGGAGGTTTCTATGGATTATAAACAGTTAATTGAAGACAGACAGTCAGTACGTGAATACAAAAAAAAGGAAATTCCCGCAGAGGATCTGAACGAAATCAGAAATTTTTTTGAAAAAGCTTCCAGGCTTGATGATGGGATTGCAACAGAGATCGGAATCTATACAGATCCCAATATGAAAAATCGTCTGGAGGGAGTTGTCGGTTATCGCGGCATGGCATTTGGAGCGCCTGACTATATTGTTGTTTATTCGGAGAAAAAAGCACACTATCTGTATAATGCAGGTTACCTTGGAGAACAGCTATGCCTGAAGCTGACAGATATGGAGATTGATCACTGCTGGCTGACAGTGCAGGATCCTGCCGCTGCAAAGCGGGCTCTTTTGACAGAAACGGATAAAGAACCTGTCGTCATTCTTGCAGCAGGATATGGAAAGCCGGTTTCCATGAAACCGCGTCTGGATATCAATACGCCTTCCAGCCTGAAATTTAAACAGCGGGAAGCGCATATCGCGCCGAAGATTGCGCAGGATGATCTGGTCTATGCGCAGACCTGGGGTGCACCGGCAGACTGGGACGAAAGCGCCATGGATCCGCTTCTGGATGCGGCATTTTATGCTGCAAGTCTTGCACCCAGCTTCCTGAACAGACAGCCCTACCGCTATATTCTTCGGAATAACACGGTAGTTCTCTGCGTAAAGCAGGAGGAAAATACAACAGTGACGGATACCGGGCTTGATGTGGGTGCTACCATGTTCAATTTCGATATTATCTATGCGCAGCGGAATACCGGAAGCCATGGATGGATTCTTGGGATCCCAAAGTGGGCGGATGAACTCCATGTGCCCGAGGATTATAGTATTATCGGCTACTATCCAAATTTATGAGCGCAGAATTTCTGTGATTTTTATGGTTCTTAAAACCCTGATTGTGTATTCCGCAATATGTGCACGTCGCAATCTGTACATGAAATAATCTGGGTACGCATAAAACCCGAAAAGAATAAAATCAGCTTACTGCCGGATCAGGTTTCTTCCGTAATCAGAGGAATCTGATCCGCTTTTTTGTGCAGAGGTATCACCGGCATTTTGCGCGACAGCTGATGTCGTTTCTGTTTTGCCCTGTTGCAGGGCATCGAGCAGGAAAACACCGTAATGGTTTACCAGTTCTGATCTGGGTATCAGTTCTACATCCAGATCAACTGTCCCGCTGATACCCGGTACAGTACCGGAATCCGTGTACTGCCAGTACCGATACATATAAGGTGTCTGCGGGGTAGTCATATAATCAGCGTACCAGATATCATACGCAGACAACTGATTCATGTCATAATGTGACGCCTCCCAGAAGATATTGGCATACAGCACAGGCCGATAACCGGCATCCTCTATCTTCTGGCAGAAGGCAAGCGCATTTGCGGTATACTGTTCTTTGGACAGATAATCAAAGCGTGAGGTTTCCGAGCCGATCGTCTCGGCATCCAGAACAATGCCCAGGTTCAGCGTTTCACCCTGCAGGCGATTCAGAATATAATCCGCCTCCTCAGCGGCCTCCGCTGTGTTCACTGCAGCTGAAAAAAAGTAAAGTCCTGTATCAAGCCCCGCCGCTTCTGCCGCTTTCAGATTTTTTTCCCAGAGATTATCTTCATAAATAGATCCGCTTTCATATCCCCGTGTACCAACGCGGATAAAGGCAAAGTCAATTCCAGATGCCTTTACTTCAGACCAGTCAATATCTCCCTGGTTATCTGAAACATCTATTCCCATCCTGGAAACGTAAGAGGAATCCTCATAAGACATTTTCTGGTCTGTACAGGAATATCGGGAATTATCGTAAGGTGACTGGGGCGCAGCCAGATCACGGAACATGGTATAGGTATGCTGATAAACATCCTGAAAACTGATCAGTTCCTCTCCTTCTCCGCTTGTACTGCCGGTATTGTCCTGCACCGTATAGACGGATTGTGTGACACCGGATATATCTGCAGAAGAATGCAGGGTATAGGAGCTCTCAGTTTCTCCATTCGCGTTTCCTCCATGCGTTGTACCCTCTGCTTCTTCTGTTTCTGCAAGAACAGAAGAAGATGACGAAGATGAGGACGCTGTGTTGCCCTCTCCAACCAGAGTATAACCAGCTGCGTAAGCGCGACTGGCAGAACCGTGAAGAAAGAAAATTGCCGCTGTCACTCCGATCAGGATGCGGAAATGAGAAAAATATTTCATAAGAATTACCCCTGATGATAAAAATGCAACACATAAAACTCCTGCCAGCCAGATGTAGTCAAATGCATCTAACCGGCAGGGGCTTCTGATATTCCTGATCCGGGATTCATATTAAATACATGCATCCCCAAAACCTGCTGGAACCGTGTCTTACATTTTGTGGTAAACAGCTGTCCAGGTTTTACCGGTAATCTTTTTCGTTTCGAGATATCTGCAGTTTGAGATGCCGGTAATTCTGGACATCTGAAGGTCTGCATTATTATTCATGAATATGTAGCGATCCTTCCCCAGATATACTGCGGCGCCAAAATCCGGGTCCCAGACAATATCGCCGGCAGACAGAGATGATTGTCCCTGGCTGATTTCTGCTGCAATATTCTGGTAGCTGTGGGTGCACAGTACATAATCCATGTTGTCCTTCGTAAATGCAGTATTTACATTGCTTAATTCTCCGACACTTTTAAGGGTGTTGTAAAGGAAGGTGTAGCTGTCTTCATCTGTTTTCCTGATCTGCCGGATATTGTCACTGTACATGTACAGCTTGTTTGAGAGCTGGTCCACCATCTTCTGAGCCAGTGCAGGAAGCGCTGCGTCCTTTGTCTGCAGACGATATACCTTGCGTGCTGAAGAAGTATTCAGTTCGGCTGATACAATCTGCTCGTTGTTGGAATTCTTGCCGGCAGAAGCATCAGAAGTCCCAGCAACAGCAGTCTGATAGACCAGCCCGGCTGTTCTGTATACGCACGCAGAGTCTGAGTCTTCATAGATGATGATATCTCCTGCCTTCAGCTTTCCCTCATCGGATTCTGCATCCTGATCCTCAATGAACCCATGCTCAGTCAGCTCTGATGCTGCATTGCTGCCGTCAAAGGGAGCCTTGCTGTTTTCTGCCAGCAGATAGCCGTTATCGTACAGTGCATAATACAGAAAAGCGTAAGGATTGTTATCCGCCCTCCTTGTGCTGGTATCACTGCTAAAAGCCTGGGATTTACCGGAGGCATTGTCTGAAATCCAGTCCATATAGGATTTGACCTGCTCATCCTCTTCCAGGATATAGCTCTGATATCTCGGCCAGAATACCTGCAGTGCATATGCAGTACGCTCGGCAGCTCTTGTCTGTGTATTAGCCGGACGCTCATAGTAGGTACAGAAAAATGCTGCGGCAGCAGCGGCACCTTCCGCTGTATTCGGCAGGTTTTTCAGATATGCATAGACCGCAGGATAATTGGTCTCCAGATCATACCGGAGATAATGCATCTGTCCGTCAATCGTCGTATAATCTCTGCTATTGGCGCTGCACCAGCTTGCGAGACTGGTAAAGTTGCCTCCTGTCCATTGCGCAAGTCCATAGGCAATGCCATTTCCACCGATCGCTTTGTACTGGAACATTGTCTCCTGATAGAAATTTGCCATAAGACCTGCTGCAGCGGCATTGTTGAGACCAAGATATTCGGCAAGATAAGCAAAAGTTTCCTTCTCTGCAGCACTCTGATCAACGGTTCCGGCAGCGTTTGCCGGTACAACCGGGGCAGATGCCGCGTCGTTCTTCGCTGCTGCAGATGCCTCTTGCTCTGCGGCGTTCTTTGTATCATCGCTGATATCTGTTGTGCCGGAGCTGCTGCTTTTTGCACTGTTTCCGGAATCTGAGGAAGCATTGCTGCTGGAGCCTGAGGAAGTATTATTCGTGGAATCTCCTGAAGAGGAGGCACTGCTTCCGGAATCTCCGGTGTGCTCTCCCTGCCCTGTGCCGGAACTGGAAGACCCCGAACTGTTCCCGGAACCATTGTCTGTTGAGGAGTCTGCGGATGTATTCCCCTTGCTGCTATCCGATTTCGCAGAGGAAGAGGAACTTGTACCGCTTTCCCCGGAGGCCGCCGCGTTATTTCCGTCGCCGGCATCTGCAGAAGAAGACGAAGATGAGGATGAAGAAGTACCTGCCTGCTCACTGACTGAAGAGGAGGCGGCAGCTGCCGTAATGCTGTCATCCGCAAAAGCGGGAACCGTCTGAGACATCAGCATTCCCGCGGTTACTAACGTTAATAATATTTTTTTATAATGCATTGGATTATTCGCTCCTTTATTCAGCCATTATAGTACAGTTGTGTTCAGATGAACACCCTCAGATTTTTCCCTTTTCTGAGCAGAATTCGCTATTGCATCAGGAAAAAATCAGCTGATAGACCTGTTTCCATTCCTCCTGAGCTGTCTCACCGTTTTCATCCGCACTCCGGTCAATGAATAGCGGTATATTCATCTGTATAGAGCTGTTTACATTTTTCTGGTATGTTTCGGCATTTTCCGGGGAGAGGATCCTGCTGTCTTCAATGATCAGCGACGCTTTCGACTGCAGCAGGGTTTTCAGGTCCCATGCATCGTAGCTTCCCGCCTCCACTGTCTGAAAATCTGATGATAATCCCCAGGTCTGTAATAAAGCCGAAACCTGTTCTGAAGCCAGAAAAACCGCATCACAGGGCTTTCGTATGACCACTGCCTGCTTTTCCGTACCGGCAGGCAGATCTGTCTGATCCGGGACAATGAGATATTTGATAATATTATTCTGAAATAATGCTGCAGCAGTCTCTGCGGCAGATGCTGCTTCAGAAGTTTCTTCAGTATCTGTATCCGTTTTGCCCGCAGATGCTGTGCCCGCCCCCTGCGAGTCATTCCTCAGCTGCACTTCTATCAGAGAAACATTCTGATCATACTGAAAAATACGGAACAATGCTGCATTCTGAGGGGTTATTTCAGACTGAAATCTGAATCCGGACAAGGCTGGAGCTGTTTCATCGAAGGAAGAATAGTCCGCATCCAGTGCAGGGGCATCTGAAGAAGCTGTTTCTCCCTGGTCTGCAGACTGCAGACTGATAAAGAGAGAATACTCGATCTCATGTGGAACAGACATGGCAGTCGTACATCCGATGACAGTATTGTTTTCATTTAACTGCACGGGAATCCGGAAGGTTCCTGTTCCGTCTCCATTTACTTTGATACCGTCTGCTTTGACATATATATAATGGGTACTGCTGAATTGTATTGTGGCGTAGCTTCTGCCACCCACCACCTCAACCGAACTGCAGCTGATTTCCACTCTGCCGGAACCCCCGCTCCAGCTGAATTTATCAGGCGTATAAGTACCATCCGGAAAATCTGTTTTATTGCCGGCACCCACTTCTTCTGCCGCGCTTTCTACAGAAGAACTGCTGACTGAGGTACTGACTACAGCATTACTGCTATCAGAGAGCGCATTTTCCGTTCCGGAACCACCTGCTATGGTGGAGGATTCAGCAACTGCCATACTGGAGCTTCCTGTGGCAGATACAGTACCTGGTGCATTACTGATACCGCCGCAGCCGGCAAGCATCGAGGCTGTGAGTACTGCAGAAAGCAGATATATGGATTGTTTACCTGGTTTCTTCTTCATAATGTATGATCCTTTCTTAAACGCTATACTTTCTATCACACGGTGCCTTCCCTCACTCTGTGCTTTTATTCAGCACTTTCAGCTTTCGTATAACAGCATTCTGAACGCTGTCGGAAAATACGTGGTACTGCCAGGCATATCGGCATGAATTTCAGATTTTCATGTACTCTGATGCAGATTTTTATCTGATTCCTCATTTGCACAGCTGTTATCAGAGGATGGGAGCAGCGCATTTTCAATGACAATCGTACCATGTGTGTCAGATTCCGATGTCTTTCCGGCATCGGAGACATTTTTTTCACCTGTCTTCCCTGCGGCAAGTACATTTTCCATTACCTGTGAGGCATCTGCATAGGGAACCTGCATCTGATATCCTTCGATCAGACTGTTGACAGATACATTCAATACACGGTCCATCTGATATTGCGTGACGTTCCCATTCTGATATTTATTGGCGCCGGATTCAAAGTTAATCAGAAGATGGTCCACCTGTGCATCCAGGTCTTCACTCATATTGGGAATACATACAGAACGAACTGAGAAGGGGTTTAAGAACCAGCCAAGCACCCGGTTGTAATGGATTCTGTAGATATGCAGATAAGACGCATTGTTCCTCCCATAAGAGCTGGATGTGATAATGTACAGACCACCACGATGCTCTACGATCTGTGCACCCTGCGTGAGAAAGCTCAGATACAGCTTATATGTGATCACTTTTCCCGTCTTAAGACTGTAGGCAGTAGCATAGCTTCTCGGATAAAAGCTGTCCATATTGAAGCTTCCCACAAAAATAGTATTCCTGTGTATGAAAATGAAAGAAGGAATCGTATCACAGGGCAGATATCTGGTCAGTGACACATAGACGGAATCTTTATTCTGATTGATATACTTTCTGAGATTACGCATGGACAGCTCCCAGATTCTGTATGTCCCTCCGGTTTTTTCAGGCTGATCCGAAAGATTTGTACGGGGAATCCTCTCATCCTTCAGGCTGGAATCCGCAATATATACACGATTTGTTTTTGTACTGTAATCCAGCGCACCCACATGACACCGGGTACTCAGTGCAAGTGTTGTGAGATATTTTCCCGTATCCTTATCCAGTACATAGATGACAGAACTGGTCCACACTTTACTGGAGGAACTGTATGCGGAAATCAGAATATAATTACCCGCAGTGCAGATTCCCTGCGGAACCATATGGGAGGTTGCCATACCTGACACGTTGGTCTGACGCAGACCCGGAATGATATAGGAATCATTCTGATACAGAGACCGGCTGAATGCACGAAACCTTGACCAGGTATTCTGTCCGTAAATCAAAGCAGAATAATTGGAATCAAAGGTGCTGCCTGTCGAAGTCATGACATTCGGATTGGACTCCGGATCATTCGGGTTGATCAGGTTCAGTGTGTTTTTGTAATAAGTCCACAGGTCATCCGTATCAGTTTCCTGCCATTTCACCTGGCCGCTGTAAATTCCGACAGCATAAGATTTGTGAAAAACAAGCAGAAAAAATGCCCCTCCCAGGGTGAAGACAAATAAGAAAAGTGTAAGCCGGGCTATGGCCCGGCTCATCACAGAATGGGTCCTGCTTTTCATAAAGAAATGCTTCATGAAATACTTGTTTATACATTTGATCATTTATTTTTTTTCATTGCTGCAAGTGACTGTCGCTCTCTCTCCTCTTCTTCCTCCTGCAGCTGTTTTCTGGACTTATTTTTTTGTATAAAATAATACAGCTCAGAATTCTTGATTGCAAGGTTGGCTTTATAGGCTGCAAGCTTTGCCTCAGTATCCATACGCAGCTTATGAGCAGATGCCAGAGCATCATCACCCAGAATACCCTTTGCGGTAAGGAAAGAAAGACTCAGGACCTTCTTTCCCGAAGGAAATTCTACTGTTACCTTATCGCCATCGCGCCCGATAATCCGTCCCTCTCCGAACTTTTTATGCGTGACGGAAATCCCGGACATGTCATCTTCCTTCATCTGTGCAAGCTGATCCGTCAGAAGAGAAATCTGGTCCCTGATATAAGAGATTTCATTTTCAATTTCCTGTTTCTGCTCTTCTTTTTCCTGTTTTGTGCGGGATGCCTTTGTTCTGTGCACAAAGGGATGGTCCATATAGTAATCATATGCCTGGGCTGTATACATAATATCGTAGGCAAGAATATGACAGTCTGTATCTATCTCTGCAAGATGAGGCATGTCAAAAGCTTCTGCCTGACGCTGCAGTTCCCTCTGTACAATTTCAAGCAGATCAGGACGTGTGCGGATGATATCGATCAGCTCATCACACATCTTATAGTAGAGATCAATCCGAAAAGCCTGACCGCTGCTGAAATTTTCGGTAAACTCCACAGAGTCGGCAAAATTACCAGCCGCATCAGGTTTATAAAGAAAATCCCTCTTCGGGTCTATCAAGCCAAGATAGGATAAGGCAGAACGGGTATTTTGCAGATAACCTTTACCGTTTGAACGGCCTTCAAGCAGACTGTTGATCCTGTTGATAAAGGTAAAGACATTTTCCCCGCGAAGATTCAGATCATCGCCGGTATCTGATGTAAGCGTTCTGAATGCGTCACGAACAGCTTCCTGATGATTGTTCCTTTCATCGCAGAGCATTACGATTCCGTTGTCCGGCCACCAGAAACTGCTGGACAAAAGCGGCGTACTGTCCTTGAAACAGCTTTGAAACATTGTACAGAAATCATCCGCATCAGGATTCCAGTTCTGGCTGCACTGCCATGCAGAGCGCCATTTGTAGAGCTCATCATGTTCCCTGCCGGCGGTTTTGTCAAATTTGTCAATGTAAAAATCGATGATCTCGTTTGTCTTGTCCCTGTTCATATCCGCGTCCTCTGCAATGAAAAATGAAACGAAAATAATCCGCACAATACTGCTTTGCCTTTTATTTTATCACATTTTTCAGACGGGTACAGGCAAAATTTTCAAATAACTGGTGATTCCAGAGCAGGAAATTCATCCTTTATCAGTGTTCCGGTCTCAGAGAATAAAGGTACTGGATGCCTTCGCTGATATTTGAAATCGGTATCAGCCTGACATGGAAGCTGTCGGCAGAGCCGGACAGGGAACGCATGCAGGATTTCGGGAGAATCACCGTGGCAAAACCCAGCTTTTCTGCTTCGCGCACCCGCTGTTCCGCCATCGTGACAGAGCGGATTTCGCCGGAAAGTCCTACCTCACCAAAGACCACGACATCTGCGGGTACCGGAATATCCTTCACACTTGAGGCAATTGCGAGCAGAATGCCCAGATCCACTGCCGGCTCTGACATTTTTACACCCCCGGTGATATTGATATAGGCATCACTTTGTGAAAGATTGATGTGTACTCTTTTTTCCAGTACTGCCATCAGCAGATTGACACGGTTGTAATCAGTCCCGTTTGCAGTTCTTCTGGGAAAACCGAAATTACTGTGACAAACCAGCGCCTGGATTTCAATCATGATCGGGCGGGTTCCCTCCATGGAACATGCTACTATAGATCCGGAGACATCTGTCGGACGGCCCTCCAGCATATACTGGGAGGGGTTTGCCACTTCTGTCAGACCCTCGGCATGCATTTCGAAAACCCCAATTTCATTCGTAGAACCAAAACGGTTCTTGGCGGCACGAAGAATACGGTATGACTGGCTCCTGTCACCCTCAAAGTAAAGAACGGTGTCCACCATATGCTCCAGTACCCGCGGCCCGGCAACATTACCGTCCTTTGTCATATGACCAACAATAAATATAGGAATCTGCAGGGTTTTTGCAATGCGGAGCAGCACACCGGTGGATTCCCTCACCTGTGACACATTGCCCGGTGAGGACTGGATATCTTCGTTGTACATGGTCTGTATGGAATCGATGACGACCAGGTCCGGCTTTTCCTGTGTGATGACACCCTCAATGGCAGTCAGATTGGTCTCGCAGAGTAAAGTCAGATCATTGTTAAAGTGACCGATTCTGACCGCGCGCAGCTTGATCTGCTGCAGGGACTCCTCGCCGGAGACGTACAGTACACGAATTCCCTGATCAGACAGATGCTGGCAGACCTGGAGAAGGAGAGTTGACTTACCGATACCCGGATCACCTCCGATCAGAATCAGGGAGCCTTTTACAATACCGCCTCCGAGAACGCGGTCCAGCTCTCCGATCCCGGTTTTGGTGCGCTCACCTGAAGAGACGTCTATCTCGTCCAGGGTTTTGGGCATCAGGTGCTTTCCTCTTCCTGCCTGGGATATGCCGCCTGCTCTGGAAGATTCCTTTTTTGTGGAGACGATTTCCTCTGCAAATGTATTCCACTTATGACAGGCCGGGCACTGTCCCATCCATTTTGAGGATTCATAGCCACAGTTCTGACAAAAGTATACTGTTTTTTTGTCTTTGCTCATAATGATCTCCTGACAGATAAAAAAATCTGATATAACATGAGCGGAGCTGCCGCATTTGTCATTCATGCAGCAGCTCCGTTTTATCTCAGTATTCTGGACAATAGTCCGGACCAGACGGCACCCGGTTCCCTGTCCGGAAGAGGTTTCCGCGTTTGATGTGCGTATTTCAGACCTTGACAATATTGACGCTGACAGACTTTCCCTCGCTCAGTTCCACGCTGAAGGAGAGCTTGCCGCCCATATTGGTCGTCATATGACCTACGTTCACGTCATCGAGCAATACCTGATACTCTGTATTCTCAGCGGCTCCGACTGTAATCTCCGCATCCTCCGGTCCCTCAACTGAGAAGGAAATCTCCTGGTCCGTGATGTTCAGATTTCTCACGGTTGTGCCCGGAACCGACTCATAGACAAAGGTTTCATTGCATTCAAGCTTTGTAATCCCCTTGAATGTTTTTACCTTGAAGATATTTCCCTTGAATTCAAAATCCCCGAGCTTTTTCTTCGCATCCAGCTCATAGTTGCCAAAGCTAAGTGTCCCGTCATTTTCTGCACGCAGCAGCTCCTTAACGACAGCCATTTTGATTTTACCTCTTTCTTTATGTGAATTTCGTGTGCACAGCCCGCTTTCCTGTCTGTTCTCAGATCCGGGTTTGCATTTCCGGAAAAAGCAGCTGTGCATATCAGTTAAAAACATTATACGATATCCATGTATTTTTCTCAACCGCTACCTTGCCGGTATCCGAAAACCCGTTGGGTTAATCGGCCTTTTTGTTGTGGCTTCTCATCGGTCTGAAAATGATCTTGTCATCTTTACAGGTTACAGTAATGTGATCACCGTTTCTGATCCTGCCATTGAGTATTTCTTCCGCCAGCGGGTCTTCAATTCTTGTCTGAATCGCGCGCTTTAAGGGTCTGGCTCCATACTTGCTGTCAAAGCTTTTATCAATCAGGCTTTCCTTCGCCGCCGGCGTGACGGAGAGCCGTATCTGCATCTGCTCTGCGCATCGATTGATCAGCCCCTTCAGAAGTACATCGACTATCTTCTTCATCTCCTGCTTTCCAAGCGCATGGAATACCAGGATTTCATCGATACGGTTCAGAAATTCGGGACGGAACATCTGGCGGACCTCATCCATGACCTGTTCCTTCATATCGGCATAATCACGTTCCGCATCGTCCTCCGAGAGAAAGCCCAGATGTTTCGGCTGTATGATCCTGGAGGCACCGGCATTTGAGGTCATAATGATAATGGTATCCTTGAAGCTGACCTTCCGGCCCTGTGCATCGGTAATGTGGCCGTCATCAAGAACCTGCAGAAGGATATTGAACACATCCGGATGCGCTTTTTCAATTTCATCAAACAGGATGACGCTGTATGGATTGCGCCGCACCTTCTCAGAGAGCTGCCCGCCCTCATCATAACCGACATAGCCGGGCGGAGATCCGATCAGCTTTGAAACGCTGTGCTTTTCCATGTATTCAGACATGTCTACCCGGATCATAGAATTCTCACTGCCAAACACGGCCTCTGCCAATGCCTTCGACAATTCTGTTTTCCCAACACCGGTAGGACCGAGAAAGAGGAAGGATCCGATTGGTCTGTTCGGGTCCTTGAGTCCAACCCTGCCTCTGCGGATTGCTCTGGAAACAGCAGTCACTGCTTCGTCCTGCCCGATGACCCGCTTATGCAGAATGGTCTCGAGACGTGCAAGGCGTCGGGATTCTGTCTCCTTCAGCTTTGCGACAGGTATTTTGGTCCAGACAGACACGGTTTGTGCAATATCATCGGCAGTAACCTGTTTTTTTCTGGTATTGGACTTCTCATTTTTCTTTAAAAAGTCCTCCAGATTTTCCTGCAGCTTCTGTACCCGGGAAGCTCTTTCCAGATCATTGCGCTCCAGGAATTTTTCCTTCAGACTGCGCATTTCAAAAAGCCTGTCCTCGAGGTCTTCGCGCGTGTCAGCCTGTCTGCCCGCCTTCTGCACGGATTCCTCCAGTGACTGCATTATTGCATCCGCATTTTTCTCTGCATCTGCACTGGAAAGCTGTGACAGCATAGATGTTCTTGCCGAACGCTTTCCATGGTCCGGTCTCTCTCTGAATTCACCAAGCTGAACACTGGATGAAGCTTCATCCATGAGGTCAATGGCCTTGTCCGGCTGAAAACGATCGTGAATGTACCGGGTACTCAGCCTGACCGCGGCTTCCAGAGCATCGTCCCGGATTCTGACACCATGATGCTCTTCATATAGCGGACGAAGCTCCCGGAGTATCTGAAGCGTCTCCTCTTCATCGGGCTCATCGATCATGACCGGCTGAAATCTTCGCTCCAGTGCCGCATCCTTTTCAATGCGCTTCCGGTATTCCTCCGTTGTGGTCGCGCCAATCAGCTGAATATCTCCTCTGGCAAGAGATGGCTTCAGAATATTGGAAGCGTCCAGTGCACCCTCGGCACCGCCGGCACCGATAATGGTATGGATCTCATCAATGAACAGAAGGATGTTGTGATCCGTCATTACCTCACCAATGACTTTTTTGATCCGCTCCTCAAATTCACCGCGATACTTTGACCCCGCCACCATAGCGGAAAGGTCCAGTGAGACAAGGCGCTTGTCCAGCATATTCTCCGGTACATTTCCTGTTGTGATTCTTTCTGCCAGTCCTTCAACGACGGCAGTTTTTCCTACACCGGGTTCACCAATCAGACAGGGATTGTTTTTCTTTCTGCGGCTTAATATTTCAATGACACGTGTAATGGCCTGCTGTCTTCCGATGACAGGGTCCAGCTTATGATTTCTCGCAAGTGCAGTAAGGTCTCTGCTGTATTTATCCAGCGTCGGCGTTTCGCTCTGCTTTTCCGCAGACTGGGTCCTGATTTCATCTGCTTCATTCTTCATCTGTTCCTCAGAAAGACCTGCTGCCTTCATCAGAGAAAGATAAAGCTTCTGGACATTGACATCATGCATGGAATGTAACAATTTACATGCAACACATTCCGGGTCTCTGAGAATTGCCATCAGGATATGAATTGTGCCGGCCATCCGCTGTTTTTCCTGGAGTGCAATGTGTACGGCATTTTCCAGAATCCGCATGGCCTTCACGGTAAATTCAGGCTTAAAACAAACCTCCCCATCAGCAGCGGGAATAATCAGAGAATTCAGCAGTGATTCAAGCCGTTCCTCAGTCACACCTGACTGGCTGAGAATAATCGCAGCTGTAGAACTCTTTTCTTTTACAAGTCCGAACAGAATATGTTCCGTTCCGATATAAGACTGACCATTGTCCGTTGCTTTTTTCTTTGCAAGCGACAAGGCAGTCCGTGCATTTGATGTAAACTGACTATTCATATATCTGTTTTTTCTCTCTATAAATAAATCTCTTTCTGTAACTATCTATCCTGCGTTGTAAATACCTGGTTCATCACTGATACATGCACCAATCGCTGAAAAAAAGCCCGGGATCTGTCTCCCGGGCTGATCTGACAGATTATTTGTTTCTGCCATGGCAATATTTATATTTCTTGCCGCTTCCGCATGGGCAGGGATCATTTCGTCCGATTTTCTTCGGCTTGACGATGGTGCCGGATTTCTTCTGCTCAAGATAAAGCGCTTTCTTCTTTTCCGGAGAGAAAATGAGATCCCACTCCGGCAGATTGTATAACCAGTCCGCCTTGGCATCTACCATATTCTTATAGAGCTTCTCCTTGTCAAAAGCAAGGCTGACCTCCGTATCCTCTGTCATGGTTTCAATAGGATTCGGCGCAATCAGCGAATCGTTGATGCCATCCAGAAAGCCTGTCATAGACATGATATCTATTTTGTATTTGTCTGCAAGTTCCCTGACCGTGCCCTTTACAACCTCGTTTGGATTTGTAAGAAGCTTTTCATATATACCCTTCTCAAGCAGAAAATAATCCTGCCAGAATTTCTGGAGCTCGTTTTTATCTGTTTCTTTATTATAGGCTACTGCCTGCCAATCCTGTAATAAGGCCATTTCAAAATACCTTCCTTTTGTTTTCTCTGACTTTCAAGTCAGCATTATAGGATAGTATATATGAAATTGTTTTGAAATTCAAGATTTTGTCTTTTTTCTGTGAATAATAAAACGATTGCATGGATACCCTACCACGAACGTGATCCAGTGATCCTGTTCTGTCCTGCGACGCGATACCCTTCTGGTCTTTAATGCTCTTTGTCTGCTTCATTTGTTTCCGGGAGCAGCGTCACCAGCGTATTTTCAACCCGGTGGTCTCCGATCCTGTATACCCGGATGTGCATACCATCTGCATCCAGCTCAAAATGGCTTCCATCTTCCGGAACATATCCCATCTGACCAAGAATATACCCTCCGAATGTATCATATTCGTCTGTCGGAAGATCCTTTCCAAGCGCTTCACCCACTTCATCCAGGGGAGCTCCCCCCTGAATTCTCCAGGTGGTCGGAGAAATCTTTGTGATGTCATCCGGTTCCTCTGCTTCATCATCCTCTGTCAGATCTCCTACAAGAACCTCAAGAAGATCCTTCATTGTGACAACACCATCCATGCCACCATATTCATCTACTACGACCGCAAAATAGTTGCCGGAGGTTTTCATATGCTGGAACATAACATCTGCCTTAACAGAACCTGGAACAAAGTAGGCGGGGTCAACCGCCCTCTTCATGATCTCCTCCTGGCTTGCTCCCTTCAGGCGAAAATAATCCTTCGCATCCAGAATACCGAGAACATGGTCCGGTGTCTCGCGAACAACAGGAAACTGATTGTGTCTGCTCTCATGAATGGTCTTTTCCCATTCTTCCAGAGGATCCTCCTCATACAGGCAGGCGACATCCTTTCGATGGGTACAGATTTCATCAATGGAAATATCGTCAAACTCAAAAACATTGCGTATCATTTCCTGCTCGTCTGTATCAATATTTCCATGGGCCGTGCCCCGGTCAACCATCATCTTGATTTCATCTTCTGTGACATTCATGCGCCAGCTGGCGGGATCTATTCCCATAAGCCTGAAAATAGCATTGGAGATACAGGTGATGCCTGCGATCAGCGGCCGGAAGAGAACGGTGAAAAACCATACAAAGCCAGCGAGCGCACAGGCAGTATTGACCGGATTTTTTCTGGCTATCCCTCGCGGAAGAAGATCAGACACAATCATCAGAACCACTGTAAGGAGCAGTACGGCACCACAAATCGCCAGTGCTCTGACAGGCAGAGATTCTGAAGATGTCATACTGAAGGCAAAAACCGCCATCATTGCATTGCTGCCCGCCATGCACAGCATGATAAGTGTGTGAACAGAGATGAGAAAGCGGCTGGGATTTGCCTTCAGTCTTCTGATACGATTGAGTACAGAAACAGAGGACTTCTCCATTTCCTCCATCTGTGCATCTGTAAGAGCAGCAACAGAAGCTTCACATGCTGAAAAAACAGCAGATAAAACGATAAACAGTATAGTCAGGATAAAACAACATATCCAGGGATCAGCGTCCATCTTTTTCTCCTTTATTTTTACGGAATAAACCGCGATTTTTACTATTTTATCATATTTGTGCACAATTGGCTTCCTGACTGGCTTAATTCTATGTAAAAAAAGAAGACTGTCGCACCGGCATCACAGAAAGCCGGTGCGACAGTCTTCTCTACAGAATTCAGAATCGCAGATGATTATCTGAAATAATTTACGCCGGATTCAAAGAGCTTCATATCCTGCTCACCGTAAATATTGATGGAGACACCATCGCCGCGGCGTTCCGCATGGCACATCTTGCCATAGACTCTGCCGTCCGGGCTGGTAATTCCCTCAATATTGAAATAAGAGCCATTGATATTCCAATATTCATCATCCGTGAAGTTTCCGTCAAGATCACAATATCTGGTGGCAATCTGGCCATTGTCCTGAAGCTTTCTGATCCATTCGGAATTTGCAGCAAACCTTCCCTCGCCATGGGACGCGGGCATCGTATAGACGCCTCCGAGTTCTGCTCCTGCAAGCCACGGGGACTTGTTGGAAACCACCTTGATATAAGCCATCTTTGAAATATGGCGGTGAATGGTATTGAAGGTCAGCGTCGGAGAATCAGCATTCTGGCCGGTTATTTCACCACCAGGTACAAGCCCGAGCTTAATCAGTGCCTGGAAACCATTGCAGATACCAAGTGCCAGACCATCTCTGTTCTGCAGCAGGTCATTGACAGCTTCCCTGATGCTCGCGTTCTGGAAAGCAGTTGCAAAGAACTTGGCAGAACCATCCGGCTCATCACCAGCCGAGAACCCTCCCGGGAACATGATGATCTGAGACTGCTCAATGGATTTTCTGAACTCATCTACCGAATCGATAATGTCCTGCGCACTCAGGTTCCGGAATACTCTTGTTATGGTTTTTGCACCGGCCGCCTCGAAGACCCTCGCACTGTCATACTCACAGTTTGTACCTGGAAAAACAGGGATAAATACTGTGGGCTGAGCAAGCTTATGACTGCAGATATGGATGCTTTCCGCCTTATAGAGTCCCTTGTCCGCAACCCCAGTTTCCTTTGCCGGCACATCAGAAACTGTCTTGAATACCTTGCTGAGTGTTCCGTTCCAGGCACTGATGGCTTCTTCTACGGGAATAACCGTGCTGCTATAACGGAATGCACCGTCCCCTGTCACTTCTCCGATCAGCGTATAGGTGCAGGCAAGCTTTCCAACCTGGTCAGCCGGTACCTCAAGAATGAGGTCGCCCAGGTAAGGACTGAAGAGGTCTCTTGGATCAACGCTGTGATCGATGGTAACACCCATCTTGTTTCCGAACGCCATCTTGCTTACAGCTACTGCGATACCGCTTCTCTCAACAACATAGGCAGCTCTGACTCTTCCAGCCTCAGTATCCTCATGGACTCTGTCATAAAGGTCCATAACCTGATCATAAACCGGCAGCTCATACTGATTCTTTGGAATGCGGACCCACACCAGCTTGTCACCAGCAGTCTTCAGCTCCGGCGTAATCACATCCTTCAGCTCAGCCACATCCACAGCAAAGGAAACGAGTGTCGGTGGAACATCAATATCATTGAAGGTACCGGACATGCTGTCCTTTCCTCCGATGGAGGCAAGACCATATTCCATCTGTGCTTCATAGGCACCGAGCAGGGCTGCAAAGGGCTGGCTCCATCTCTCCGGGTCCTCCGTCATGCGGCGGAAATATTCCTGGAAAGTAAAATGAATCTTGTGGAAATCTCCTCCGGCAGCAACAATCTTGGCAATAGACTGGGTTACCGCATAGACTGCACCGTGATACGGGCTCCAGCTGGATACATAGGGATCGAATCCATAGGCCATCATGGTTACGGTTCTGGTCTTCAGGTCCGGTACCGGAACCTTTGCGATCATGCTCTGTGTTTCGGTCAGCTGATACTTTCCACCATATGGCATCAGAACACTGGCTGCGCCGATCGAAGAATCAAACATCTCTACAAGCCCCTTCTGTGAGCATGCGTTCAGGTCCTTGAGGGCATCCAGCCATTTCACCTTGATGTCAGCAATATCGCCGCTTCTCTGCAGAACGCTGTCGGCCTTATTCGGAATGTCCACCTTCACATCTGTTTCCTGATGGGCACCGTTTGTATCCAGGAATGCACGGGAAAGATTGGTAATTTCCTTTCCCCTCCAGGTCATGACAAGACGCGGCTCCTCTGTAACCTCAGCAACCTTCACCGCCTCGAGATTCTCTTCGTGTGCATAGGCAAGAAACTTCTCAGCATCTTCAGGAGCAACAACTACTGCCATACGCTCCTGTGACTCAGAGATCGCCAGCTCTGTTCCGTCAAGACCGGCATATTTCTTTGGAACCTTGTCCAGATTGATCTGAAGACCCGGTGCAAGCTCACCGATGGCAACGGAAACACCGCCTGCGCCAAAATCATTGCACTTCTTGATGAGATGACTGACCTCCGGACGGCGGAACATTCTCTGAAGCTTGCGTTCCGTAGGTGCATTACCTTTCTGAACCTCCGCACCGCAGGTCTCCAGGGATTCTGTAGTATGAATCTTTGAGGAACCGGTTGCACCGCCAATTCCGTCACGTCCGGTCCTTCCTCCCAGAAGAATAATGGTGTCACCCGGATCGGAATTCAGACGCTGAACGGCTTTTCTTGGCGCAGCACCCATAACCGCTCCGATTTCCATACGCTTCGCAACATAGTTGGGATGATAGATTTCCTTCACATAGCCGGTTGCAAGACCGATCTGGTTTCCATATGAACTGTACCCATGCGCAGCCTGCCTTGTGAGCGTTTTCTGAGGAAGCTTTCCCTTCAGGGTTTCCGACACAGGAACCGTCGGGTCTGCAGCACCGGTGATACGCATTGCCTGATATACATAGGTACGGCCGGACAGCGGATCACGGATTGCACCGCCCAGACAGGTGGCAGCACCACCGAAGGGCTCAATCTCTGTCGGATGGTTATGAGTCTCGTTCTTGAAATTAATCAGCCACTCTTCATACTTTCCATCCACATCCACCGGGACAATGATGCTGCAGGCATTGATCTCGTCAGATTCCTCCTGATCGGTCAGCTTTCCATCTGCCTTCAGCTTCTTTGCTGCCAGGCAGGCAAGATCCATCAGGCAGATATATTTGCCATTTTTTCCCTTATATAATATGTCGAAGTCATGACGATACCGGTTGAAGCTGTCCTCAATCGGTGTACGGTAGTCACCCTCACCAAATTCCACATTGCGCAGCTCCGTTGCAAAGGTTGTGTGACGGCAGTGATCTGACCAGTACGTATCCAGCACACGGATCTCGGTCATCGTAGGATTCCGCTTCTCATCTGTCGCAAAATAGTGCTGAATGAAGAGAAAATCTTTGAAGGTCATGGCAAGATTCAGTGAATCATACAGATCCTTCAGTGCTGAAGCATCCATATCAATAAAGCCGTCAAAAACTTTTACATCTGCAGGCTCTTCAAAGCTCATGGCCAGAGTCTGTGGCTTTTCAGGAGCACTCTCACGGGAATCCACAGGATTAATGCAATGATGCTTGATCACTTCCATATCCGCATCACTGACCTTGCCGTCAATCACATAGGTGGTTGCAGTACGGATGATCGGCTGTTCATCGCCCTTCAGAAACTGTACGCACTGTACAGCGGAATCCGCGCGCTGGTCGAACTGTCCCGGAAGATATTCAACGGAAAACACATGAGAATCCTCGGCCTTTGGAAAAGTTTCCTTATACAGAATGTCGACCGGTGGCTCGGCAAACACAACATGACATGCCTTTTCAAAAACATCATCGCTGATATTTTCCACATCATAGCGAATCAGGATTCTGACATCGGTCACTCCTGAAACACCCATATAATGGCGGATCTCATGGCTCAGCTCCTTTGCCGCGCCGGCAAATTCCGGCTTTTTCTCAACATATACACGTCTTACCTGACTCATTTCTGATGTCCTTTCTGGGAAAATGCAATACGCACGTTAACGGGATATCTGTAAACAGATAAAGAATAGCACAGATTTTTAGAGGTGTCTGTATTTTTTTTTATTTTGACGTATAATGTTAGAACTGTAGAAACAGACCACTGCTGAAATTACAGGAGAAAATCTATGGTCATTCATGCACTTCTGATCACAGGCGGCATTATAGCAGGATTCTTTATGCTCTTTCTATGGGGCGTGCATCCCAGGATGAATAACCAGCGAAAAGAACAGACTCTGCAATTAGCCAAATGGGAATTTGCACACCGTGGACTCTGGGACATGAAGCAGAAGATACCGGAAAATTCCATACCGGCCTTTGCGCGGGCGGTTGAGAAGGGATATGCGATCGAACTGGACGTACATCTCACCCGGGATGGTTCGCTTGTCGTCTTTCATGATGACAGCCTGATGAGAATCTGCCATGTGCACGGAACCTGCGAGAGTATGGACCTTGCGGCACTGCAGAAGCTGCCACTCTCACACACAGACTGTCACATGCCATTACTTCAGGATGTTCTGAAACTTGTGAACGGGCGGGTTCCTCTTCTGATAGAATTAAAGCTGCCTTCTGTGCACACAGAAATCTGTTCACATGTTTATGAGGCATTAAAGGGGTATTCCGGTCCCTATCTGATTGAATCCTTTAATCCACTGGGACTCAGGAAATATAAGAAGCTGGACCCGGATGTCATGATCGGTCAGCTTGCCGGAAAGTATACCGCCCGGGACCATCTCCATCCACTGATCGCACTTCTCTCATCCTCTCTGCTGGTGAATACACTCAGCAGGCCGGATTTTGTAGCATATAATTTCCGGACAGATGATGCTTTTGGGCTTTATCTCAATCATAATCTTTTCAAAATTCCGGTTTTTGCCTGGACGGTACGGACCGTAGAAGAGTTTCGCAGATGCAGACCCTGTTATGATGGTATTATTTTCGAAAAGTTTCTTCCATAAATAATTTCAAGGGAGGAGAAAAATGTTAGCGTTAATCGCACAGTCATTTCGAACAAAAAAACAAGTCTGGGTGGTCCCTGTCTATGCAGTACTTTATTTTATCATCTTTCAGCTGCTGGAAAAATACATCCGGAATCCCGGAAGCTATCATCTGATTCACTGTCCGCTGGATAATTACATACCATTTTGCGAATACTTTGTAATATTCTATTATTCCTGGTTCGTATTTATGTTCCTGGTATTCGGATTCTTTATGGTAGTGAACCGGGACATAGCAGAATATAATCATTTTATCCTGTATCTGTTTACTGGTATGACAATCTTTCTGATTGTTTCGGCAGTGTATCCAAACGGACTCCATATCCGTCCGGAACAGATCACGGGCCACAATATTTTCACTGTGCTGGTGGAAAAGCTTTATGCGTCGGACACCCCCACGAATGTGTTCCCAAGCATTCATGTATTCAATTCCCTTTCAGCGGCACTTGCAGTGAACAACTGCAAATTTCTGAAAAAATACAGAGGTATAAGAATCGGGACCTTTGTGCTGGCATTCCTGATCATTCTCTCCACGATGTTTGTAAAACAGCATTCCGTTTATGATGTGGCCGGGGGCATTTTTATGAGTGTTATTCTCTATCGCCTGATTTACCTGCCGGCAGAGGTGACAGAACCTGTTCAGATATCAAATGATATTTCGTAGGCTCTGAAAAAAATATATGCTCATGAAATTGTCTTGAAATTCTCACGGTTTCGACAAGCAAGAAGTACTACGGCTCTTCAATTTTGCTAAAGACATTCAGAAAAAGTCAAAACTCGCTGCATTCTGCAGCTCAGACAGTTGACTTTTTCTGAACAACGCAAAATCTCATCGCCAAGTACCTCTAGCATGTCTGCAAATGTTCGAATTTTAAGACAATTTCAAATATACTTACTCTCTGACTCCAATATGAAAGCCAGGATAGCGTCCCCCCTGCATTGATAATGCAGGGGGGACTTCATACTTTCTTGATGTTTTTTTATTCAGTGCAGAATTTCTTCATACTTTCTTAAGCTTCGCAAAGGATGCGAACATCCGTTTTACTCCGTGATTTTCAAAATCTACTGTCACTTCAAAATCACGTGGACCATCCTTGATTTCCTTTACAGTACCCACTCCGAATTTTACATGTCTGACCTGATCTCCCACCTGGTAGTCCAGATGATCCGGTTTTGTAACGTGAAATGCATCCGGCTGGAAAGTTCCGGCGGTAACGGCACTATTTCTCCGGACTCCACCGCTTTTCCTGCGGTTGTCCTGCTGCATTCCGGAAAAAGGGGAGGAACCGTGAAATCCATTGGTGCGGTCCACTCTGCCACGATAATCCCTCCCTATACCTATGATGGTATCCGGCGAAAATTTTGGTGGGTTCAGGAAGTTTCTGGTATCCGTTGTCTCCCGATCCAGCTCGATGTATTCTCTGGGTATTTCCTTGAGAAAGCGGGATGCGGTCAGATACTGTGGCTCTCCGCGGGACATGCGCATCCGGGCTGCAGTCATGGTCAGTTCCTTCCTGGCACGGGTAATCCCTACATAACAGAGACGCCGTTCCTCCTCGAGCTCTTCTGTGTCATCCGCACTGATGGAGAGATAGCTCGGAAAAGTATTCTCCTCCATGCCTGCCATATATACATTGTCAAATTCCAGTCCCTTGGCACTGTGCAGTGTCATCAGAAGCACATAATTATTGTCATCTGCCACACTGTCAATATCTGCCACCAGAGATACCTGCTGCAGAAAATCAGAAAGAGATGGATGTTCCGACGCATTCATATAATCCTCTGTCTTGGTGATCAGCTCATTAATATTTTCAATGCGTGCCCTTGACTCATCGTCATTCTGAGCCTCCAGCTCTTTTACATATCCTGTATCTTCAATGACCATTTCCAGAAGCTCGCGGACAGAATACCCGTCCACATTGAGACTGCGGTATTTCCGGATCAGATTTGTAAAGCTACGAATCTTAGATGCAGCACGACCCATTCCCGGAATCTGGTCGACCTGTAGCAGCGCTTCAAAAAAACCGATCCCGTGTTCTCCTGCATATTGCTCCGCTCTTCCAATCGATGTCTGCCCGATTCCTCTCTTTGGTATATTGATGATCCGCTCCGCCGAGAGGTCATCCTGTCCATTATCAATGGTTTTCAGATAGGCAAGCAGGTCCTTGATTTCCTTCCGGGAATAAAAGCTGATCGCACCAACGATTTTATAGGGCATATTGTGTGCGATCAGCTTCTCTTCAAATACACGGGACATGGCATTTGTCCGGTACAGGACGGCAAAATCCTGATAGGAATGTTCTCCCGATGCACATTTTCTGGCGATATCATCCACAACATAATCTGCTTCCTGGTATGCGTTGTCGAACTGCCGGAAATGGATACGGGGCCCTTCCTCATTCCTTGTCCAGAGTTTTTTCTTTTTGCGGCCTTTATTATGAGAGATCACTTCATTTGCCGCGTGCAGAATATTCTGGGTGGAACGGTAGTTCTGCTCCAGCTTGATCACCTTTGCGCCCGGATACTCGTTTTCAAAATTCAGGATATTACGAATATTAGCCCCCCTGAACTTGTAGATGGACTGATCGTCATCGCCTACGACACAGAGATTGCGGTACCTGGACGCCAGAAGCCTGACAAACTCAAACTGAACCGTATTGGTATCCTGATATTCATCGATCATGATATACCGGAAGCGTTCCTGATAATGGGCCAGAATATCCGGTACCTGGGAAAACAGCTCAACGGTTTTTACCAGAAGATCATCAAAATCCAGGGCATTGTTTTCCTTCAGACGGCTCTGATAGGCATAATAGCATCTGGCATACTGCTTCTCAATCCAGCTGCTGGCGCTTTTTTCAAATGCCTCCGGGCTGATCATCTCATTTTTGGCTGCAGAGATCCTGTGCAGGATCGCTTTCTCCTTATAGACCTTCGGATCCAGTTCCAGGCGGCGAAGCACCTCCTTCATGACCTGCCGGGTGTCATCTGTATCATAGATGGTAAAGCTGTTGTCAAAGCCGATATAATCAATGTACCGTCTGAGAATTCTGCAGCAGGTGGAATGAAAGGTGGAAATCCAGACGCTCTCTGAGCCCTGTCCAACCTGTTTGTCTACGCGCTCCCGCATCTCTCCCGCCGCCTTGTTGGTAAAGGTTATGGCCATGATATTCCACGGATGCACATGCTTTTCACTGATCAGATATGCGACTCTGCATGTCAGCGTTCTTGTTTTTCCGGAACCGGCGCCTGCCAGAATCAGAAGAGGCCCCTCAGTTGTGATCACAGCTTCCTTCTGCTGCGGATTCAATTTGTCAAGATCAATCATTACTGTAATATCCTTATGCGTTACACCTTCATAGTTATCAGCAGCATTGACAGATACGAAAATGCATCGTTCCAATTTCATTTTCGTATCTGCTAAAAGTTGGATACTTTATATCAGAACTCCCTGTCGACACCCTCCAGGGCTGCTGCAATTACCTTGTCCATATCATAATATTTGTACTGCCCGAGGCGTCCTCCAAATATAACATCCGGTTCTTTTTCGGCAAGTTCCTGGTATTTCTGGTACAAACTGTTGTTTTCCGCATTGTTTACAGGATAATAGGGCTCCATGCCTACCTTCCATTCTGAAGAATATTCACGGGAAATCACGGTTTTCGGCTGTGTGCCAAATTCAAAGTGCTTATGCTCGATAATACGGGTGTAGGGAACATCGCGATCGGTATAATTGACAACAGCATTGCCCTGGAAGTTCTCCTCATCAAGCACCTCCGTCTCGAAGCGGACACTTCTGTACTGGAGCGGACCAAAGCAATAATCAAAATACTGATCGATCATACCGGTAAACACGGTCTTCTTTGCAATGTCTGGATGGTTCTTGCGGAATGCAAAGAAATCCGTACTTGTCAGAACGTCACACCCTTTCAGCATTTTTTCAATAATCTGTGTATATCCGCCGATGGGAATACCCTGATAACGGTCATTGAAATAGTTGTTATTGTATGTAAAGCGGCAGGGCAGACGGCGGATAATGAATGCCGGAAGCTCCGTGCACGGACGGCCCCACTGCTTTTCAGTGTATCCCTTTACAAGCTTTTCATAGACATCTCTTCCAACCAGCGAAAGAGCCTGTTCCTCAAGGTTTTTCGGGTTTTCGATGTGGAGACTGGCAATCTGTCCGGCAATGATCTCCTTTGCCTCCTTCGGGGTACGGATCTTCCACATCTTGCTGAAGGTATTCATGTTGAACGGAAGATTGTAGAGCTCATCCTTGTAGACAGCAATCGGAGAATTGATATAGTTGTTGAATTCTGCGAACTGATTGATATAAGACCAGATTTTCTTGTCGGAAGTATGAAAAATATGCGCACCATATTTGTGCACATTGATTCCCTCAATATTTTCTGTATAAATATTTCCGCCGATATGGTCCCGCTTATCAATGACCAGGCATTTCTTTCCCCTTTTTACAGCCTCATATGCAAAAACTGCGCCGTACAGGCCGGCTCCCACTATCAGATAATCATAGTTCATAATGTCCCTCCAATTAATTTTTCCATAAAATGAAAACACATAAATAAAAGTATAGCACAAACCTGCATGGTTGCGAAACCGCTGAAGGTTATTTTACAGCTGTGGTATGACCGCTGTGATCAGGTCCCGGAACTGTGCGGCACAGCGGCTTGCGTTTTCTTCGACCTCCTTATGATTCAATGGAGTCACAGACAATCCCGCAGCCATATTTGTGATACAGGAAATTCCGCAGACTTCCATTCCCATATGTCTGGCTGCAACGGCTTCACAGGCCGTGCTCATACCAACGGCATCTCCGCCCCACATTCTGCACATCCTGATTTCAGCCGGTGTCTCGTATGCCGGACCAGTAAACTGGACATAGACGCCTTCTCTTAAAGGAATGCCTGTTCTTTCCGCCTCCTGCCTGATGATGACGCGCATCCGCTGGCTGTAAACCGTACTCATATCAGGAAATCTTGGCCCCAGCGCATCCAGATTCTGTCCGATCAGCGGACTTGGAACAGCCGTAGATATATGGTCCGAAATCAGCATGAAATCTCCGGGATGGAAATCAGGGTTCACACCTCCCGCGGCATTGGTCAGAATAAGCTTTCTGGCTCCCATCAGCCCCATCAGTCTCACAGGAAGCACGACATCGGTCATCTGATAGCCTTCATAGTAATGCACTCTTCCCTGCATCAGGACCACTGGCACCTGGTGAATAAAGCCAAATACAAACCTTCCCCTATGCCCGGCCACAGTGGAGACCGGAAAACCGGGAATCTCCGCATAGGAAATCGCCGTACTGACTTCTATATGTTCGGCAAAATCACCCAGACCGGATCCAAGGACCACAGCAGTCTCCGGGACAAAATCTGTCTTTTGCCGGACTGCCTGCAGACAGGCATTCAGCTTTTGCATCACCACATTTACCGGACGATCATTCATAAAATACCTCCTTCACAATAAGTCCAATCCAGGACAGCAGCAGTACTTTCACAGGGCAGATCATTGTAAATTCAGTGGCCCAAAGCTCTGCGGCATCAGTTCCTTCAACGTAAAGATCCGGTAATCATCTCTACCTGTCGCAAGGATAATCCGGAAGGTATCCGGGTTGCAGAATTCCATCATCACCTGACGGCACACACCACAGGGAGCAGCATATCCCGTCGGAATCCCATCTTTTCCACCGACAATGCATATAGCCAGAAAATCCCGTACGCCTTCACTGACAGCTTTAAAAAAGGCGGTGCGCTCAGCGCAGCAGGAGGGTGAGTAAGCGGCATTTTCAATGTTACAGCCCGTAAAGATCCTGCCGTCTGCTGTTAACAACGCAGCACCCACATTAAAATGCGAGTATGGCGCATAGGAGAATTGCAGCTGGTTCACAGCTGTATCAATTAAAACGGTGATCTGCCTGCGGTCAGGATGGAATTCCGTCCTGACACAAGCTGTTTTGGTTTTCGATTTGTTTTCCATCTTTGTATTTTCCTGTTCTCTTCACATTCAGGTATATTTAAATATCCATTGTATCGTCCTTCTTCCGGTCCTCCCGGATCAATGTCCGGATTGCTCCGACAGCGACCTGTACAGCACGGTCTGTATCCAGTACCACCGGATTTTCCAGACCAAGCTTTTCCCGCTCCTGGTTTGCAATGACCAGGAAGCAGGCACCAGCTCTTGCCCTGAGCTTGGAGGCACAGATAAACAGTGCGGCAGATTCCATTTCTGATGCCAGACATCCCATCATTTTCCAAGCATTCCATTTCTGCAGCAGCTCATATCCAGCCGGCATTTTCTCCGGCTCATGCTGTCCAAAAAAGGAGTCCTTGCTCTGGACAACGCCGGTGTGGAAGCTGAAATGCTTTTCCCGTGCAGCATCGGCCAGGGCGTTGGTTACTGAAAGATTGGGAACAGCAGGATACTCAATCGGCGCATACTCTCTGCTGGTACCCTCCATTCGCACAGCTCCGGTCGCAACTACGATGTCTCCACTCTTCACATCTGTCTGTATGCCGCCACAGGTACCGATCCGTACAAAGGTATCCGCACCGCAGCGATAAAGCTCTTCCATGGCGATGGATGCAGAGGGTCCTCCAATTCCTGTAGATGTAACACTGACCTTTGTTCCGTCCAGCATCCCGGTATAGGTTGTAAATTCCCGGTTGTCTGCAATCAAAGCAGCATCGTCAAGATACTCTGCTATCTTCACACAGCGTTTCGGGTCTCCCGGAAGGATTACATACCGCCCGACCTCTCCTTTTGCAAGCTGGGTGTGATACTGTCTGTCAGGATCTGACGAGTAATTTTTCATATGCTTTTCCTCTCTTTCCAGTAATGTCAAAGCGGATACCACAGAAATAAAGACAAGAATACAGGCATCTCTTCTGCCTGTCTGTCCTGCCCTTTTTCACATATTATACAATACAATTCTACCCTTTTCTGTATGATTGCGCTATAATAAATGCAATCTGTGGTATTTCAGATACATCCAAGCATATGTCAGGAGGATATTTCTATGAGCAAAACTTTAGTCGCATATTTTTCTGTGAGTGATACAACAAAGAAGGTTGCAGAGGAAATTGCAAAGGAAGAGAACGCAGATCTCTTTGCCATTGTACCGGAGAAGCCTTATACAAAGGAAGATCTGAACTGGAAGGACAAGCAGGCAAGATCGACTGTAGAGATGGCGGATCCGAACTGTCATCCGGCCATGGCAGTACCGGCACCGGATCTTTCCGCATACAAGACCATCATTATCGGTTTCCCGATCTGGTGGGGAAGAGAGCCAAGCATTGTGGATACCTTCCTTACATCATGTAATTTTGCCGGAAAGATCGTTGTCCCCTTCTGCACCTCCGGTGGAAGCGGCATGGGAAGAACCTGTGAGCGTATTCAGAATATCGTCGGCAAGGAAGCAAAGGTTATGGAAGGACGCCGTATCGGAGGCGAGGTATCCATGGAAGATCTCAAAATCTGGTTTGACGGCTTCCAGGAATGGTGAAAAAAATTTCCTTTGGGCTCCCGTTACCTGCAATTGCCCGTGCGGGCCTTAACCCGATACATTTCGCGGTCCGCCCTCTCAATGAAACTGTCCGGTTCTTCTGAACCGTCCCATATGGAGATGCCTGCACTGAAAGTGATTTCACACGGCAGGCATCTTTCTTTTGTCAGAATCCGTATCCTGTCTTCTACCTTTTCCAGATACCTGTTCATTTCATTTTCATCAGCGGAAGCCAGAAGAACCGCAAACTCATCTCCGCCGTACCGGCAGAGTATGGAATGGCTTCCCATGTGATCCGTACATGTCATCATAGCATCCGCCATGAGCAGCAGCGCACTATCGCCTGTATTATGTCCATAGGTGTCATTGATTGATTTGAAATGATTCAGATCAATCATGGCGAAATACAGCTTCTCACTTCCACTGCTGTTCTTCATCATGGAAACAAGTCCATGGATGAAGCACCTCCGGTTGTTCAGACCCGTCAGCGGATCCATAAAGATCACCTGTTCCATTGCATTAATATAGATCAGAATGGAAAATGTACTTAAAACCGGACAGAGCAGCGGAATGTCCGGAAAATAATATTGGATATAACCGGCTACCATGGGAATAACCGGAAAGAGGCCCAGTGACAGAAAATAGCCTCTGTCCGCATAGTTATCCATCTTGAAAGCATCTGTGATCGACCGTATCATGGAAACGACAGAATAGATAGTACAAAGCAGAAATGGAAGAGGAAAGAAATCCCCTCTGTTGTATTTGCCATGCTGATCCACATAAAACAGAAATCCAAAGCGAATATTCAGGACAGTCAAGGCTGCATAAAACCAGACAGAGATTCGCATCCATATCATAAATCTCTTTTTTCTGGATAGTGCAGAATTCCGGCAGTATTCAAAATAGACAAAGCATTCACAGGTGATTGCAACAATCGCAATGAAATAAAAGCTCTTGGATAAAAGCAGAATTGCATCCAGAAAATCCGGCTTGTAATCCTGTGAAACCTTCGAAAGCGCATCCGAAAAGAAAAGGACCATCTGCCAGGCAAGAAGACGGCTGAATGCCATCTGTCCTTTTACTCTGCTGCTTTTGATCAGCTTCAGAATAAGGATCAGCATGATCGCGGCACCAAACAGATTGATTTCCAGATAAAGTATATCAGGCAGAGAAATTGCTATTCGCATTTATGAATCCTCCGGAAAAACCAAGATGACGGCATACAGGCGGGCCAGAAAAATACAAGTATTGTATACTGTGCCTTGAATGAACGCAGAAATCTGTTCCTGTTTATTAACAGAATAACACATTTTAAACAGGATAACATATATTGCTGTAACCGGGGATTAAATTCTAAAAAACTGGCAGATACTGAACGCACTCTGTGCAGACAGCACCTGCCGGTTCCTCTGATGGAAGAATACTGCATTTTACAGCTATCATATATCTCGGGTGATTTTCAGCTCCTCCCCGGAAAATGTTGGTACAGTCAGATACTCTCCGGATATTGCTTCCATAATGCCAGTCTGTACATGAAGTACAGAGACCACAGCGCCCTTCCAGGGATTCTCCAGAACAAGTTTCCGTCCCTTGTGACTTCGAATCAGAATCTCTGACACCTCTCCGTGCACAAGAGAAGCACTGACCTGAAAAGCGCCAAAAGCCCACAGATTCTGAAATTCTGCATCCGGATGGCTTTTCTTCGGCCAGACACGGAATACACGGATCACGCCTTCATGACTAAGCAGCATCATTTCCTGAATGGTATTCGGTACGGTACTCAGGTTCTCGATTCCGTGCGGGTTCCGGTCAATAAAGCCATTGGCAAGGCCCCTGTGTACAATTCTGTCTCTGAGCTCCCTCCAGATGATTTCCGGATCGTAACCGACACGGACCGCCGCAGGAAAGAACAGACAGCTCAGATTGGTGGAGTTCCATGCGCCCGCCTTTCGGAAGTGCGGATCATTGCTCCCCTTCTCGTTATCCAAATCATCTGCCCCGGTATCATGGTCTTGTCTGTATGCCGCCATGCTGTCCTCTATCAGAGCGTGTACATGTACGGTATTCCAGGCAGTCTGAAGAAGAGCCGGATCTGATCCAAGCCCGATTGCCCCGGCAGGATAGATCTGCATGATGTTGCCGGGGAAATGATAGGACCATTTTCCTCCCCTGCCCTCGTCGTAAAATACCGCAGCGTCCATCCATTTATCCGGCACCAGCTGTTCAATGGGAACATCCGCCTCAGCCCAAAGGGTCGGGTTGTCCCGAATCTCACGCAGGGTGCCCGTCGGGAACGGAGCCAGATTTTCTGCGATTTCCTTCCAATGCTGACGTCTGTCAGCATCCATGCCAAGATCTCTGCTGATCTCCGGCATAAAAGAAAAAAAGGTTTTCAGATATCCCAGACTGTTGACAGGGTCCCAGCTCTCGCCATGCTCCCGGACATCCTTCTCGACACGCTCATGCATACTGTCATCCCGTATATGATATGCTCCGCCCTTTTCTACGAGATCTCCCTCCCAGAAATCAGCAAGGCTCTGCAGGTATGGATAAATTTTCCTTCCGTAATCCTCATCCAGCGTGAGTGCATAGCGAAGCATCATATTTGTAGCACCGTGTACTGCCTGTGATTTCATATGCAGCAGCAGCGCCTCACTGACCATGCCCTTGGGGCCAAGCCCCAGAGGAAGATATGCACCGGTATGTCCGAGCAGCCGTCTGCTCATCTCCCTTCCTATGTCCATCATGGCAAAATAAGGCGCATCATGAGGATCTGCCTGTGCAAAATGACCGGAGGCGAGAAGACCGAGGTAAGCAGACTGGTGATTGTAATTGATTTTGTAATTCGCGTTCCATGCGGGCCTGTCGAAGGTACAGATCCCAAGGATGTTGGGAGGATAATCCGGATCCCGGCTCACACTGGCCATTACGTACTGTGACAGATCATAGCGCTGCTCCATCAGCGGATCATCCAGAGATATGCCCGACGTATTCCAGAAGGAACGCCACCAAGCCCTGTGCACCCCCTCCAGTTCATGAATATCCTGCTGTGTCATCCACATAGCCCGGGACCTGGCCATTTCCATCGGACGTGACACCTTGTTCCAGGTGCGCAGCGCAAAGACAAAATAGCGGGTATCCCCATTTTCCATATGAATGGCCGGTCCGGTTCCATCATTATCCGTGCACCGGCTGTTCCTTGCCGCTTGTCCAGTGTACCGCTCTGCCGATGGGCAGATGTCAGCAGACTGTTTCTCATTATTTTTCAGAAAATTCCCTGCAAACCCGGCCTTTACCGGAACATCCACATGATCAGAAAACTCCCGGTACCCGAAGAGAACACCATGTGCAGACTTCTGAACCTGGACCGGATTGCCATCCATCAGCCCTACAACAGAGCCCTGCAGACTCTCATCACCTTCATTTACGCCGGATAAGTCCACACCCTTATCGCAGCCCTGCCCGGTCTCATCAGGAAAATGGAAAAAAGCCTGTACATCCACTGTATGCTTCATATGTGATGTCAGCTTTAATATCAGCACATTTTCTGTTGCGGCGACAAAGCTGCGAAGCAGAAAGCTTCCTTCGGCTCCGCAGTCATACCTGGCCTCTGTCACAGCATTCGCGAAATCCTGCTCGGTATGATAGGTGGCGTCCTCCAGAGCCGGAATGGATAAGACCAGTCTGCCGACCGGCCTTGGTCCTCCGATTGTCACCGCCGGGTCCACTGCAGCCGTGTCATTATCATGAAAAAAGACCCAGTTCGGGTTGCTTTCCATCTGCCAGAAGTCATTGGAAGTAACCCAGAACTGGGGAAACGCACAGGGACCGGCAAATGCAGCAAGCATATCACCGTTTCCGAGAATCGGCGCATCAATTTTTGTCCCTGCATACTGCCAGATTCTCCATCTTCCGTTCCCCGATACATCTACATCGCCGTCAGGCACCGCCTTTGGCGGTGCCGTAAAAACAGCCTTGAATTTCTTGACTCTTTCATAATTATCCATATGATTCTCAGCCCTTGACTGAACCTCCGACTGTACCCTCGATCAGATATCTCTGTCCGATAAAGTAAACGATAATTACAGGAATGATGGTAAGAACAATATCTGCGAATACATAATTCCAGTACTGCTGATTCTTTCCGAAGAACTGGTATACGGCCATAGTCATCGGGAACAGCTTGCTCTTGCTTGACAGATACAGTGGTGTCAGGAAGTCATTCCATACGCCCATGAACTGCAGGATAAAGCATGTCACAACGGTCGGCTTCATCATCGGAAAGTCCACACGGAAGAACATTTGCAGCGGGCTGGCGCCGTCAATGACAGCGGCCTCATCCACCTCACGCGGTACAGATTCGACAAAGCTGTAGATTGTAAAAACGCAGAAGGGAATCATGGAGCTGATAAATACCAGGATGATACCCAGCCTGGTGTTTGTCAGATGCAGCCACTGGAACACACGTACAAGGGTTACATAGTTAACCGGGAAGAACAGACCGATAATGAAGAAATAATATAATTTCCTGTTCACCTTGATTCTGTTACGGCTTAATACAAAGGCAGCCATCGCACTGATGGTCACGCCGACAAGTGTCGCAACGGTTGCATAAATCATACTGTTTACAAAACCGGTGAGCAGCCCGGCCTTTTTGATCACATCCACATAGTTGCTGAACACCCATGTGGTCGGAAAGCTCAGGTTCATACGGGCCGCTTCTGCCTTTGTCTTAAAGGAGTTAATTACCACCATGTACAGCGGAACAAGTACAAGGAGAGAAAGAAAGATACAGACCACCTGTTTGATAATGTTTTGAAAAATTCTCTTCTTTGTCATTTAAGCCAGCTCTCCCTTCCTGCTCATTACCTTTACAATGATAACACCGATGACTGCAGTGATTGCCAGAAGAATCGTATTCAATGCGGTGGATAAGCCATACTGGCCGGTACCATATAACTGGAAGACGTAGGTAGTGATCACCTCTGTCTTGTGACCCGGACCACCATTTGTCAGAACGTAGATAATATCAAACACCTTCAGTCCATAGGTGATGCCGAATACCAGGTTGATCATGATCGGACCGCGCATCATGGGAAGCGTTACATACTGAAGCTTTTTCCAGAAGCCCGCGCCATCAATTTCAGCAGCCTCGTACAGAGAATCATCAATGGTATTCAGGCCGGCCAGGAAGATGGTCATAATATAACCAATACCTCTCCATGCATCCACCGAGAAAATGGATTTCCATACCATATTCGGATCAGACAGCCATCTCTGTTTCAGAAAACCAAGTCCTATAGCAGAAAGTGTTTTGTTCATCAAGCCGGTATTATAGGAAAAGATAGATGAAAAAACGATACCGATGATTACGAACGGAAGAATAGATGGCAGGTAAAATACTGTCCGGTAAAATTTCTTTCCCTTCAGTCGTGAATTCAGAAGAATGGCAAGGAAAAATGCAGGTATAATCTTTACGATATTGGAAATCAGTGTAAATTTGATCGTATTCCAGAAGCCCGCCATATAATTCTTGTTGGAGGTGAACAGATCAATGTAGTTCTGCAGCCCAACAAAATGCAGACCATTCTTTGATGTCATTCTGCTCCAGTCTGTAAAGGAATAGAATACACCGAGCGCACTTGGAAAAAGAAAGAATACGAGATAGATAATCAGTGGCAGAATGACAAACCATCTTGGATAAATTTTATTTTTATTCATAGTTGCCTCTTCGATTTTATAGTCAGAATAAGTTTTATAGAGAATGTTCGGATCGGCCAGCCAGGTTATTCTGCCGCCGGATCTGTCTGACAGATGCTTTGTTTCAATAAAAAGTGCCGCCTGTGGAAGACCTGCAAAGCCCTCTGGCGACACTTCCTTTCACAATTTGTTATGCAGTTATATGTTCAGGCTTTCTGGTCTTTATGACCATGCGGAATCTCCCGCTGCCTTCGCATCCTCTGCACGGTTTGCATCCATGTTCTTCAGAACATCATTGGCTGAAATATCACCCTGACAGAAGGAAATCATATCAGATCCGAAATCCATCCAGTAATCGTTGGTGTACTTTGTGCCAGTCTGCAGAACAGGAACACCCATCTTTGACTTATCAACAGTAGCCATGAATTCTTTTTCTTCCGGCAGCCAGTGCTGCTCAATGTCTACGTTCACATCCAGGTTGGTGTACTGCGGAGAATTGTCCAGAATTTCCTGCAGACTTTCCGGTGTGCATACGAACTGGAAGAATGCCTTTACAAGATCCTCATGCTCTGTGCCCTTGTAACCGAACATGGTCGGGCCAGCCGGGTTGGTCGGATACCAGGTGTTGTCACCCAGCGGGATCAGGAACATTCCGAATTCATCCTTTGTGCCGGTATCGTCCTGAATCTGTTTGATAAAGCTGGAGTTTGCCATAGCCATTGCTGTGGTTCTGTCTGCGAACTCATTCTCAAGGTTTGTGGAATCTGTTCCTACCCAGTCCTCTCCGAAGTATCCGTCATCGGAAAGCTCCTTGAACTCGTTCAGTACCTCGAGCATCTTCTTGTTGTCAGCGAATGTAGCTTTGTTGTTATTCAGATCATCATAGAGGTTCGGGTTGTCTTCTGTGTAAACACCGCCGATCTGGAAGAACGCCAGCTGCTCCTGCCATCCGTCAGCACCAGGCATGAACCAGGGTGTCTCAACGCCGGAATCCTTGATCTTCTTCAGATCCTCTTTCAGTGCATCATAGGTAGTCGGTACATCCGTAATGCCGAGCTCCTTGAACAGGGACTTGTTGTAAACCATGACATATTCCGGAGAATTGTGCCAGATCTGCAGGCCGTAGAGCTTTCCATTGCTGATGCAGGAAGCCTGACGTGATTCCGGCATTACATTCTGCCAGTCAGCGCCCGTGAAGTCGATACAGTACTCTTCCGGATTGCCGATATTGGATTCGATAGCACCAACAGGATTGGACTGGATCCAGAAAATATCCGGGCAGGTTCCATTGGCCAGATCGGACTGAAGGATATCGGAATACTGATCTGCAGGAATTGTCTGTACATCAACCGTAACCCCGTAGGTATCCTCAAAACGCTGGATCGTCGCATCATAACGATTGTCCATCCATCCTGCCGAAACAAGAATGCTGAGCTCTTCGCCCTTGAACTGGTCCTTGTTTTCCACAGCCTTTACAACCACATTGTCCGTTGAGCCGGAAGTGGAAGATACAGCTTCCGTAGAAGTGGATGTCACCGCTTCTGTGCTGTCAGAGCCTGTGTCCGCAGCAGACGTGCTCTCCACTGCCGAGGCAGACGTGGATGCTGACGCAGATGAGGAAGAAGCTGACGTACCTGTACTGCCAGTAGAACTTCCGCATCCAGCGAGCAGGGACGCGGTCATTGCTCCACAGAGGAGCATGGTCAATGTTTTTCTTTTCATTTTACATTTCCCTCCCTTTTTTGTTCAGATCGCATTTATGTTCTCCGCTTGAACTAACTGTATGTTAACAATTTTCCCTTGTCATATCCATGGACTTTTTTCGCTACGATCTGGGATATTTTGTCGTATTTTTCAATATTATCCATAATCAAAAAGCTTTTTATATGCATTTTGCCCGAGGTATTGAGAGAATGTGCTGATTATCTTTGGAGAAAAGTTATAATGTACAGAAAATCATGACGCAAAAAAAGAGCAGGAATCGCTTCCTGCCCTTTCTCATTCTTCCGCTGCCGATCTCACTTTCTTGTCACGGCATCGTTCTTTTCTTTGAAAAAATCCTGTGTTTTACTTCTTCAAATGCTTCAGCGCGACCATTCCTGCAATCACTGCAGCAGCGGCTCCCACTGCCTTTGTGACATTGCTGTTTTTCACATTTTCTGCTGCTTCTGTCACCTTCTGCTTGTCAATCGGCGGTTCAAAATCCTTCTTCTCAGCCGCTCCAAGACGGATCAGAAGAGTCTCAAGATCCGTGTTGTGCGCCAGCTTCAGGGCACCCATGATGGCAGCCTTTTCAGCCGCTCCAATCGGCCAGTCCTTGATCATCTTGCCATCGTTCATTTTGACGCCGGCTTTGATCAGGTCACGGATATCATAGATGGACCCCCATACCTCCGGAACACCTCTGTCCACATTGCACAGGGTATATACTGCTTCCATACCTGTACGGATGGAATATTCCGTCGTAAATACTGTATCACGAGGTGTTTCAGCGTACTGGCCGAGGAATGCCAGGTTGACAGATCCCTTCGGAACCACAAGCGGACGGTCACCGTATTTTCTCGGCTCAAAGAAGGAGGTTACATATGGCATCATGCACGGAGTCGTGTTGCACTCCTTTTCTGCCAGCTCGTCAATACGGTCGGTCGGAATGCCGATATGATAAAGCCATTCTGCGCAGAGCTCCTGACCACTGCACATGAACATCGGCTTCTGAATATAGTCACCGCAGTCATCCCAGCAGTTAAGTCCATAGACCCAGATCAGGCAGTGGTCATCAGGCTGATCCTGGAACTGTCCCTGACGGTTGATCGTCCAGCTGATCAGCCAGCTGGAATCTCTTGCCGTGACGATGCCGCCGGTAACCACATTTCCGGAGAGCGGATCTCTGTGGCAGATCTTCTGAATCGCTTCCAGAATCTCGGGGTTCGCAGTGTCTACTGTCCAAGACTCCCAGCTTGTCTCCTTGATGTCACGGAAGAACACATCCGGATGACCGAATGCATCATCCTGTGCGGCCATCTTCTTCCAGAGCTCTACAGATGGTCCCTGTCCGTTGACAATCTGCACCTCCGGTGCATGGGTCTGGTCACCATAGGCAGATCCGTCACCCTGTGACCCATTTGTCACAAACACAAGATCGTTTTCCGTCAGATCCAGTGCCTTCTCCTCTCCATCCTGGGTATATTCGATACGGACAGCTTCTTTTCTGACCGGTGTGCAGTCACATACGACATTGGTTACCTGTGTATTGTACAGGATAACAGCGCCGGCATCCTGAATGTATTTCACCATAGGAAGAATCATGGACTCATACTGGTTATATCTCGTAAAACGAAGTGCGCTCAGGTCCGGCAGACCATCGATATGGTGGACATACCGCTGCATATATTTCTTCATTTCGAGGGCGCTGTGCCACTTCTCAAATGCAAACATTGTCTGCCAGTAAACCCAGAAATTCGTCTTGTAGAAGTCCTCATCAAAGACATCGTCGATGGTCTTGTCCGCAAGCTCCTCATCACTGGCAAACATCAGCTTCATCAGCTGTTTCTCTGCGCTCTTATTCAGATCATACTTGCGGTCTGTATGTGCATCCTGTCCCTGCTTTTCCGTCACACGGCAGAGGGAATAGTTCGGATCCTCCTTGTTCAGCTTATAGTACTCTGAAAAAATCGTTTCTCCCGGATTTACAATGGACGGAATCGAACGGAACAGGTCCCACATGCACTCGAAATGGTTGTCCATCTCGCGTCCGCCTCGCATGATGTAGCCCTTCTGCGGGTCATGAAGTCCATCACAGGAGCCACCTGCCAGTGGAAGCGATTCAAACAGTGTGATGTTCTTCCCGGGCATCTGCACGTCCCGGATCAGATAGCAGGCTGCAGAAAGTCCGCCCAAACCGGTACCTACAATATACGCATGCTTATTCTCAATTCCTTCCGGCTTCTCCGGAGTCGCAAATGCTTCATAATTACCGCTGCTGTAATACATAGCTGTTCCTCCTTTAAATATGACCATAAGTCATTTTCTTTGTTTCGAGCATATACCATTCTGATGATTGCGTCAATAAATTTTGCATGCTTGAAGCAGATTTAATAATTTATTTAGGATTTCGATATACTTAAGACAGAAAACAGGATCTTCTACTGTTTTTCATGGACAAAAATTCTATATCCGTATATCATGTTGTCAAGGTCATAAAATGTAAGCTCATGAAATTGTCTTGAAATTCTCACGGCTTCGACACGCAAGAAGTACTACGGTTCTTCTAGCATGTCTGCAGATGTTCGAATTTAAAGACAATTTTCTAAATATGTACCTATTGCCCCGCTTCTCAAAAAAAATGACGCAATGGATGATAGATGTATATTTATTAACACTTAAACCTGCTTTCAATATCTTGCGTGAAAGGATGAAGAGATGGTTAATTTTAATACAATCAAAGGTTTTATCTCAGATATGGACGGTGTCCTCTACCATGGAAATGAGATTCTGCCCGGAGTGCCGGAGTTTTTGGCATGGCTGAAGGAGAATCATAAGGAGTATCTATTTCTCACAAACAATTCAAATCTGACACCCAAGGGACTGCAGCAGAAAATGGGCCGCATGGGCCTGGATGTCGGAGAGGAACACTTTTATACGAGTGCCCAGGCAACTGCGGCTTTTCTGAAGGATCAGGCCCCCGGCTGCTCTGCCTATGTCATCGGTGAAGCCGGACTGCTCAATGCCCTTTATGATGCCGGAATTGTCATGAACGATGTGGACCCGGATTATGTCGTAGTCGGAGAAGGACGCAATTATTCACTTGATTCTCTGACAAAGGCCTGTAATCTCGTGCTGGGAGGAGCCAAGCTGGTCGGCGCCTGTGCGGACGTATCCGGTCCCATTGAGAATGGGATTGCCCCGGCCTGTGGTGCGCTGATTGCACCGATTGAGATTGCAACCGGCGTCAAGGCTTATTTCTGCGGAAAGCCGAACCCTCTGATGATGCGCACCGGTCTGCGCATACTGAACTGTCATTCTGCAGATGCAGTCATGATCGGTGACCGCATGGACACAGATATCATTTCCGGTCTGGAAAGCGGCATGTCTACTGCGCTGGTACTTTCCGGCATATCCACGCGGGAGACGCTGAAATTATATGGATACAGGCCATCCATCGTACTGAACGGTGTCGGCGATATTCCTGAAATTGCCAGCAATTCAAAATAAGAATAAATGCCGGAGAGCTTTCTGTACACAGCTGGTTCGCTCCAGATGATTGACGCATACCTGCAGATGTTTATTTATCGCATAGCAGCAGATGATTGTCCCACAGTTATCTGATGCATGATCACAGGATACTCACATATTAATCGCATATTAAAACCCGGCCTGCCAGAAGAAAACGGGTTGACAAGCCGGGTAATTTCATGTAAATTATTAGTTAGATACATTAAACTTTTTCGATAAGCTCCCATTTCGGGAGCTTATCTCTAGTAGCTAAGTTAGATTAAACTAATATTATTTAGACGCATCTTGCATGCGATCAGCAAACTATTTCCCATTATTTTTACATGATTCATTCACAAGGAGGGCAACGAAAATGAGTGTCATCATCATCGGAGGCAATGAGTGTATGGAACGCCGTTATATGGACATGTGCAAAAAGCATGGATGTGATGCAAAAGTCTTCTGCAAATTCAATACCAGAATGATGAGCCGTATTGGATCACCCGATCTTTTGATTCTTTTCACACACACAGTTTCGCACAAAATGGTGCAGTACGCACTGAATGAGACTTCATCCAAAACTAAAATTGTTCGTTCTCATACGAGTTCCATAACATCCCTGAGTAAAATTCTTGAAGAAAGTGCCTGAAAGAAGCTCCGCGTGCTGGATGTGTCTGTATTCTCACGTAATAGCTTCATATTCTCATCTTATTTGTCAATATGATTCGGAGCATTAACACGATCCAGACACGCAACCTGACTTTTACCCATTCGCTTTGCGTGATACATGGCAAGATCCGCTTTCTGGACCATTTTCTGCAAATGGTTCTTCTGCGCTGTATATCCGATAGACGCGGTAATGAAAACGCACTTACCTCCCTTGTCCGAAGGATAAAAGCTGTGATGATTGATTAATAGTTTCCCAACCAGTTAGACTATACAGCATTTTTTCTGGGCCTCCCGCGCTTCTTCTTCGGCGGCTCCTTTGGCTTGGGTAGTAGACCTAAGTTCTGAAGAACTTCCGTATAGGCGACGTT
>Ga0214925_100202_pt1 | contig 45838 bp, 47 predicted proteins | sample Stichaenrichment_FD_168299 | JGI IMG/M metagenome (GOLD analysis project Ga0214925, IMG submission 168299) | Xylose enriched microbial communities from anaerobic bioreactor in Madison, Wisconsin, United States - 63SRT | ecosystem: Engineered > Bioreactor > Anaerobic > Unclassified | place: USA... | reverse complement strand
TAAAATCAGGGGATAAAATCCCGATTTTATTCAGAAAAAAAGGTTTATCGAGAAATCAAATTTTGATTTCTTCGATAAACCTTTTTTGAAAGCTATGATTTACGACTTAAGTCACAGCCTCTTTTAATTTAATTTTTCTAAAACGCGCTCACCGCGGCAGATAGCTATGTGTAAGACAAGGACCACCCAATCCCAAGTTCGGGGATTTAGGTGGGCTGATTTCCTTTTATCTAGCTGAAACGCGCTCACCGCGGCAGATAGCTATGTGTAAGACAAGGACCACCCAAATCCCAAGTTCGGGGATTTAGGTGGGCTGATTTCCTTTTATCTAGCTGAAACGCGCTCACCGCGGCAGACAGCTATGTGTAAGACAAGGACCACCCAAATCCCAAGTTCGGGGATTTAGGTGGTCCTTGTCTTACACGCCGCTATCTAAACGCCGCGGTTCACGCTCTAGCTGTTCCACAATTCATCCAACAGCTCTTTAGCACTTTCATTCAAGCTATCCTTACTCTTATCAGTTCCAAGGTGGGTGTAAATTTCACCTACATACACTCCTTGATCAAACAAGCGCTTGAATACCTTATCAATAATTGGCCGCGTCTTTGCTTCTTCTTGGACTGGTCCAAATGGGTTCGCGAAGAAGGTCGTACTCATCCCAACTTCATCCGTTGTCCCCAACGCAAACCGCTTACCTTCGATGAAGGTTGCCTTAGCTTCCTCTTCATTATCGAAACGGTGAATACCAATATCTTTATCGTAGTTGTTTGCATAGACCCACATATCAACGCCATGATGGCCCACAACTCGGTTATACGAATCAGCGGGAATAATAACCCGCGCATTCTTACGGTCTGGGTTCAAGTACACACCACGATCCATGTTATTGAAGGCCACGGCTGAACTTAAATCATCCAGTCGAACAAAGGCCCCAATTTCGGTTCCTTGCGCATACAAATCATCATCCGTTAAGGTGAAACTGCCCATATCATCAAAAATCGTTTCAAGGCTCAAAATCTTATCGTCCGCAATTTCCTGCAGGGCTTCCAAAGATTCTGACTTTCCGGCACCGGAATCACCGAAGAAGACCACGTTCTTATTCTTACCGTTAGCGAACTTGATCCGAACCATTGAACCGTGAATTGGCAAACGGTTTTCGTAGATCATGTGTAAGTTATGCAACGTTAAGCACATCTTCTTCATGTAGCCAAAGTACGTGGTCTTATCGTTGTATGGCACTTCGCCGACCCAGATGTCGTTTTCTTCATCGTGGTGATAATGGCAAACATCGCCCTCAGTCTTTGGTAAACCAAATAGTAAAATTTCATCTGGTTTATGACCGGCAACATCCTTAGCACTGGCAACTTCGAATAGGTTAGCCAGCGAAATACCGCTAACAAAGTAATCCCGGTGGAAGTAAATATAAGCTAAACTTTCGCCAATCTTAGCTGGGAAGCAATACCATTCGCTACGTGAGCCATGGAATTTGTCAATTGGGTTATCAGGAACGGCTGTAAACGTTCCCTCACGTCTGTTTGAAGGTGTCTTCATCATCATTGGTGGCCGTAACATCAAAGTCTCTAAGAAGCGAATTGGCTTCAATGCTTCATAACCATGTGGAATCGGCCAGTCTAACGATTGCGTCAGAACACATGCAGAAGTCCCAGCACTTACCTGACGATAAGTTTTATTACGGAATCCCTGCAGCTTTTCTTCAATTGTCCGGTAAGCTTCAATCACAACATCGTTGAATTTATTATCCATTTGCATGAAGTTCTTTGCGGTAGCTTCACTCCCATGCAAGTTAACAACACCAATTCTAAGATATGACCGGTAATATGAATACAGGTCTTCAACGCTAAAAAGAATTTCCTCACGCTTATACGTATCAAAAGCGTCAGAACGATCAAGCAAAACTGCCTTCAGTGTATCGATGTAAGTTTTGGGATCTGTATCCTCAAAATCGCTTCGCTGACTCTCGGCGGTATGACGCCGATCATCTAAAAATAAGCGGACAACTTCCTCGAGCTCTTTACTATTGATTAAGGTAAAGATATCGGAAACATACTTGTTCGTGTAATTAAGTACGGCAATTTCTCGATCTGGATTCATATATAACGCAGATGTTTCTACTTTTCCTGACTCAGTCATGTGGACAATTCCCCTTCCAATGCAACTCATTTGCATAACTCCATTGTAGCCTAAAATGACCCGAACGAAAATAGAAAAATGAGAATTTAATAAAAGCGACAAATTCCGTCATGACGGGCTATAATTGACTTTCAAAATTACAAAAATGAGAGAATTTTTTGAAAAATTTAGACTAAAATTTAAACGTCATTATCAGAATTTCAACCATTTTAATTTTGAACTTTCTTTTCTTTCAAAGTGAGTGCTAAAAGTAGACCGATTATTTCAAGAATAAAGAAGGTGATGAAAACAATGTGGAAATTACCTAAGGTTGCGGTGGCAACTCCTCCTAGCGACAACAAGATAGTTGCAACGGCAACACCAGTCGATCCCAGTAATTGACGCATGGTAGTGATTACGGCGGTCCCATGAGAAACCTTCTCGTTAGGCAACGCATCCGCACCTAAAGTCGTTGCAGGCATCATGACAAAAGCATTACCGCCTTCAATCAGCATGGCAATCGGCATCATTCCCCAAAGTGAGAATTTAACGGGAACCAGTGCTAGGACTCCCCAGCCCACCAGAATCATCGTCATCCCAATCAATAAAACCTTTTTAAAGCCGATTTTATCAGCCAAACGACCGGTCAGTGGGTTCAAAATACTTAAGAATAGCGCACCGGGAACTAACGCCATACCTGAAATGAACGGGCTAACTCCCAAGATAATTTGATAGTACAGTGGAAAAACAATCGTAACAACAATTAGCGCGATATAGGAAAGACCTGTCAGCCATACTGATGCGTTAAACTGACGAACCTTGAAGACCCGTAAATCGAGCAGCGGTTCCGGCAAGCGTAATTGTCTGATACCGAAGAACAGCAGTAACACGATACTGACAATCAGAATCACGCTGGCAATCCCCCAGTTAACACCTGGCGTACCCACCAAATTGATCACGTAAAGCACACCAATGAAACCGACTAGGCTGACTACTGAAAGCCAGTCAAGGTGTGACGGTACTTGCGGCATCACGTTGACAATCGTCTTTAGCGATAGCACAATGACCAGACTAATGATGATCATAAAAACGATAAATAGACCTTGCCAAGTCGTAAACCGCAGCACAATCCCAGAAATAATCGGTCCTACTGCTAATGCTGACCCCATGACCAACCCTGCAACGCCCATTGCGCTGCCGCGTTCGTCACGTGGTGTGATCGTCAGAAGTACCGTTTGATATGACGGGAACAAAATACCGACACCAATCGCTTCCATTGCACGTCCCAGCAGGACTAACGGAAAGTTGGGTGCTAATATGATTAAGAGCGTCCCCACGTCAAACATCGTTAAAACAGATAAAAATAATGGCTTAAACCCAATATTGCTCAATAGCCAGGGACTCACCGGCATCATGATACACATAATGAGCATGAATCCCGTTGTTAACCATTGAACCGTTGAAGCAGAAATTGAAAAGTACCGCATTAACGTCGGGTAGGCAGTAGACAATGCTGATTGACTGATCGACATGGTAAAAGTTCCCATCAGCAAAGTCGCCACGAACCATAACCGCGCGCGGCCTGATAGCGTAGTTGATTGATCCATCTTCAGATTCCCCCTTATGACCATAATGATAAGCGTAATTAGGGTTAAAATCAATTGCGTCAAAGGTAGATTAAATGATTATGGAGTTTTAAGTTCTGGTAGCCTAACAAAAGAGTGTGACACAACTCGGTGGATTCCAGAATTGCATCACACTCTCAGACAGTATTATTTATCTAACCGACTGCGAATCCGGGAAAGTGACACTGGTGTAATACCTAGATATGAGGCCAGCTCATACTTTGGAACGCGGTTGACCAATTCGGGATCAGACGCCAACAAACTCTGGTAACGCAATTCTGGTGAATCCTCGATTCGATTGAGGAAGTATTGCGTGTAATCAATAAAACGGTGACAAACATAATCGGTAAACGCGGCCATCAATTTGGGCTCTGCTTCGATAGTCTGTCGCAATAATTTCCCATCAACAACCGTCACCGTCGTTTTTTCCATGGCAGTAATAGCAAACAAACTCGGCTTAATCAAGTAAAAACTTTCAAAGGACGACACCGCTTGGCCCTCAAAGAAAAATTGCACGGTGATATCGCGTCCATCATCGTTATGCCACAATCTCACTGCACCCTGATCAACAAAATACAATTGCTTGGCGACGTCACCCTCACGCAATAAATCTTCGCCTGCTTCGAAGTTTCTTTGGTGTCCCATTTGTTTAATCTGCTCATAATAGTCGCTAAGTGCCATTTTCAGTCCTCCTCATAAAACAAAAAAACACGACCAGATTGGCCGTGCTAAATACTAACTTAAACTATTAATCGTACCGTCATCAATCGCTTGTTTGATCTTCTTTGCTTCATCCAAGCGAGACTCAGTAATGTACTTCATAGTGACGTCTTTGTCCGTTTCTGCTTCGTTAAATTGCTCAGTTAAAAACTCGATTTGATCCTTTAAATATGAGATTAAGTCCATCATTACCACCAACCTTTTCATCCTATTCTTATTATAAGTCAAACACGCTTAATTGTCGTCACGATTTCCACCAAAAAGGATGATTAATCGTAACAATTGTAAAAATGTCGCCAGTGCAGCTGCAACGTAAGTGAGGGCTGCCGCCGTCAGGACGCGTCTTACCATTGGCACCTCATCAGCTGTCAATAAACCACCGTCACTAAGAATTCGAAGTGCGCGATGTGACGCGTTGAATTCCACGGGTAAAGTCACCAATTGAAACAGCAGTGCAAAAGAAAACAAGAAGATACCAATATGAATCAAAGTCTGATTCATTCCCATCAGTACACCCACTAAAATCAGCGGAAATGAAATTGAGGAACCAAAGTTAGCAATCGGTACAATGGCAGTCCGCAATCGCATTGGTGCATAATTAGTAGCGTCCTGCACCGCATGCCCGCATTCATGGGCTGCCACACCAACCGCTGCTACCGACGATGAATTAGCCGTTGATTCTGACAAATTCAACGTTTTATTCCCGCCGTTGTAGTTATCAGTCAGGTTCCCTGCAATTGGATGAACTGAAACATTATTAATCCCCGACTGCTGTAAAATATACTCCGCAGCAGTCGTTCCAGTTACCCCACTTTGTGCACGATATCGGTCGTATTTAGCGTAGGTTGAATTAACGTAGCCTGAAGCTGCCATTGACAGTAACAAGCCAACAATAACTAAGATATACGTTGGATCGAAAAAGGCGAATATCGGTGATGTCATTGAATCCCTCCTGTTTAGTGTAGTCATATCGTTGCAGAACATTGTAGCAAGTTATTGGGGCGGGGGCAAGATATTTAAGGAAGGTTTAAGGTTATGAGACTTTCGAGGTGGTTTTGGGTGTTTTGGACAGGCGTCATAGCCTATTGGAGTTTAGCGTTTCTAGGTATCATAGCCTATTCGGGTTCCAGCGGACTGAGAGCTACATGTAGGCGAGTAACGTTATAAGCCCCAACCCAGGCTTACAACGTTACTCGCTTACACACCGCTCTCAAAACGTCCGCTTCCACACCATGTTCTATTTGGGTTCCAGCAAGCAGAGACTTGCACCTAAGCTACTTTTGGCGTAAATCCCAAGCCCATGGATTCACGCCAAAAGTAGCTTAGGCTCCAGTCTCTAAACGCTTGCTTCCACACCATGGCTTTTTGGTGTACCATTATAACTGTTGAATTTATTAAAGAACAAAGGAGCTCAAATTCTTGATTACTTTAAAATCAGAACGTGAAATTGAAATGATGCGTAAATCCGGTGCCATTTTGGCCGGTGTTCACTTGGGTCTACGCGACATCATCAAACCCGGCATTTCTAGCTGGGACATCGAAAAATTTGCTAACGCCTACATTGAAGAACACCACGCCAAGGCCGAAGAAAAAGGCTTTGAAGGCTACAAGTACGCCACCTGCGTCAGTGTTAACGATGAAGTTGCCCACGCCACCCCTCGTAAAGATCTCCTACTTAAAAACGGTGACATTGTTGCCGTTGACATGGTGGTTAATCTGGATGGCTTCATGAGCGATTCTTGCTGGACCTATGCCGTTGGCGAGATCAGCGAAGAAAAGCAGCACCTCATGGACGTGACCAAAAAGGCCCTTTACTTAGGTATCGACCAAGCCGTTATTGGCAACCGAATCGGTGATATTGGTTACGCTATCCAACACTACGTTGAAGACGAAAACCACATGGGCGACGTTCGCGAACTGATTGGCCACGGTATTGGACCGACTATGCACGAAGAGCCAAACGTGCCTCACTATGGTGAACCTGGTAAGGGTCTACGTTTGCGTGAAGGTATGACCATCACCATCGAACCAATGGTTAACCTTGGTACCTGGGAGATTGCTTCAAAGCAAGTACCTGGCGACACTTGGGAATACTACGTTTCAGCTGATGGTACCCCTTCAGCGCAATACGAACACACTTTGGTCATCACCAAAGATGGGCCTAAGATCTTAACCTCTCAAGATCCAGTTGAAGACGCTAAGTATCTTTAACATTTAAATCAACAAATCAAAACGTCCCGCAGCTGGAAACAGACTTGCGGGACGTTTTTTGTTAAAATTAAACTACTAAATTTACTCAGGAGGGACTAACATGACACTCACTAATCACACACCAGAACCACAAGTACAGTCACTCTTTCAACGGGTGGCCGGAAATTACGACCGTATGAATAATCTCATTTCTCTCGGCACCCACAAACACTGGCGTAAAGTTGCTATGGCTAAGATGGTCATTAAACCTGGCAGCTTTGTGTTAGACCTCTGTTGTGGGACTGGTGACTGGACGATAGCACTCGCAAAAGCTGTCGGTCCCTCTGGTCAGGTAATCGGTCTGGATTTCAGTGAAGAAATGTTGGCAATCGCTAAAAAGAAAGTCACGGCAGCCGGCATGAACGACCGCGTCACTTTAGTTCAAGGTGATGCAATGGCGTTACCTTACGATAAAAATCATTTTGACGTGGTCACCATCGGCTTTGGCCTGCGTAACGTACCGGATGCCAACCAAGTTTTACGGGAAATGCATCGCGTGGTACGCCCCGGTGGGAAAGCAGCTTCACTAGAAACGTCACAACCAACCCAACCACTCGTTAAGTTAGGATGGCAAGCCTATTTTAAACTGGTTCCGCTGATGACTAAATTAGCCGTCCGCAACTACCAAGACTATGCCTACCTAGAAAAAACCGCCGCCGAATTTGTTGATGCCAAACAATTAGCCAAAATGTTCGTTAATGCAGGATTTAAAAGCATCGACTACCAGACATTCGACATGGGAGCTGCGGCATTCCACAGTGCACGCAAATCGCACACTGAAAATTAAGTTATTTTACCCAGCCATGTGTTTCTAAATCCATATCTCGTTTGCGCATTCCAGAAACATAGGGGTTCCCCGCCACAAAATAGCGGTATGGTGCATCCGTTTGACCGCCACGTTTGCTGACGCCAATGCGGGCTGATGTGGCAATCCGCAACGGCTCGCGGCTATCCTGTAAATCAATTTTAAAGGGACTTTGATCAAGCATGGTGTTGTTCCAGTGAAGGTCATTGACACCAAATGCCTGCATCAGTTTGCCCGGGCCGTTCGTAAGTTCTGATCCGGATTTTGGCCGGTTAGCCATCATGATATCTAGACCATCCTTGGGTTCAATCCCACGCACCAAGATTCCTTGTGGCTCACCTTTCTCCTGGACCGCAATATCAAAAGCATAGTACCCACGAGACGTGTAGATGTAGATATTCCCAGGTGCGCTATACAACGCATCGTTAGCCTTAGTCCGACGACCTTCATACGCGTGGGCTGCCGAGTCAGCAACGCCAAGATATGCTTCAGCTTCAACAATGTAGCCACTAACTAATCCTTTAGGTGATTCATAGCTGAGTAATTTACCTAAAAGTTCACGGCTAATGGTTTCGGTTGAACGGCCACTAAAAAATTCTGCCATAGTTGTCATTATTTCTACCCCTAACATCAATATGTGATATTGTCATTATAGAAGAGGTGATTCGAAATGGCACTCAAAATTGAACGAATTTATACTAAACCTGCTGATACGGATGGCTATCGAATCTTAGTTGACCGTCTGTGGCCACGGGGAATTTCAAAGGAAAAGGCTGCTCTCGATGAGTGGTTTAAAACCATTGCACCAACCAAAGAGCTGCGTCAGTGGTTCGGCCATGATCCAGAAAAATACGCTGAGTTTAAAACCCGTTATATCGCTGAACTGGACGCCAATCCTGACCGCGACAAGTTTCTGGAACTAATCAAGTCACATCTTGCTGAAGGCAATGTCATCATGCTTTATGGCGCAAAAGATGAAACGCATAATCAAGCTGTGGTGTTAAAAGAATATTTAGAAAAACTGCTTTAACTAAAAAAGATCACTTTAGTCAGTGACCTTTTTTTGTTGTGCCTCAACTTGCTCCTGGATACCAGCTAAACTCAATTCTGTAGAACGGCTAAATTTAACGTCAGCGGCTGCAATCTCTTCTGGCTGACCAACGCCAATGGATAGGGCACCCGAACCGTTTAGAGCACTCAAACCCGTCTTCGAGTCTTCAACACCCATGCACTCACCCGGCTGTAAATTCAGTAGGGCCGCTGCCCGAACGTAAATCTCAGGATCTGGCTTGTTATGCGTCAGTGTTGCAGGATCGACAATCAGCGGGAAATAATCTGTCAGCTGCATCTTTTTAATTTCTAATGGTGCGTTCATGGACGCCGAAGCCAGCACGATGCCATAATGCTGAGCCCTTAATTCATCTAGGAAACGTATCACGCCGGGCAATACATCCGCTGGCGACATATGAGAAATCAACTCTAAATACATCTGGTTTTTATGATTGCCCAACTTCTGCCGTTCTTCAGCCGTATAGCGTTCCAGCTGATGGCCAGCCTCTAAAATCGTTGTCACTGCTTCCTGCCGGTTCATTCCAAGCACTGTTTCGGTTAAGGCTGATGTCCACGTAATTCCAAGCTCATCAGCTAACTGGCGCCAAGCTTGAAGATGATACTGAGATGAATCCGCAATCACCCCGTGAAGATCAAAGAGCACCCCGGAATATTGCTCGAATTTAATCATTTAACTCACTCCTATTGGGGAAATACCCCTTTTATTTTCAATATACTCCCGTATAATTAGAAACGTTATGGAGGGATCAACACGTGTATCAAGACAACGGCAAGCCAACTATTTTGGGAGATTGTATATTACTTATTATTTCCATTATAATCAACTCACTGGGAAACGCACTGACAGTTTCTTTAAATTTAGGCAGCGCATTATGGACCGCATCCGCTGTCAACATGTCACACCTATTTCACATGAACTTAGGTAACATTTTGTTGCTGGAAGGTATCGCAGTTATCTTAGCCAACGCTGTGTTGCTACGAGAAATTGACTGGCACCGAATGCTTGGCAATATACTCTTCATGGTACCCTTTAGCTATTTAGTCAGTGGCATTGCACAACTGTTGACTGTTTTCCATATTCAACATTTATCACTCGTTCCGTCAGTGATACTCGATATCGTCGGCGTTATGATGATTGGCTGCGGTATCTCTATTTATCAGCGAATTAACCTGATTCTGCATCCAAACGATGATTTGATGCAGATCCTACGCTTTAAATTTCTGCACGGCAATGCGGTAACCGCTTCTCTAACCGCTTTTATCACACCCATTACAATTATCGCTATCTGTTTTTTGATTCAACGTCACATTTGGGCAGTGAATATCGGCACAGTGGTGGCACTGTTATTCCAAGGCACCTTCATTGCTTTAAGTGACCGCTACGTTTTTCGAAAGTTAAAACATCAACGCCTATAATTAAAAAGTTCGTCTGCATATGCGGGCGAACTTTTTTAATTCATTTTGGTTTAAAACGCAAATTCATCAACGACTTCAAAGGACACATTAGCGTTTTGCTTGATCATCTTAGCCACTGGGCAATAGTTTTTTGCTTCATCGACTAGTGCTTGCGCTTGCGCATGATCAACACCTGTCATCAGTACTTGAACGCGAACCACGAACTTATAACCCGTGTCATCCTTAAGTTGATCCACACCGGTGTGTACAACACTCGTATGCGGTAACTTATGCAACTGCTCAATGATTTCAATAGTAGCGTTAAAACACGTACTGATTGCCAGACCAACTAATTGTTCCGGATTGGTACCAGAGCCCTTCACTAACGAGCTGCTGACCCCAAGTGCCAACCCTTCGTTACCGCGAATAAAGCTCACACCACTTAAACCTTTTTCATTTACTGCCTCAGTATGATATAACGATCCATCAATTGCCATTGTCAGGATCCCCCTTTTATTTTTTGTGCCTGTAGTGTAGCACGCAAGAAAACGATTCCAAAACGTTTAGCTTGTACAAAACTAACAAGAAAACGGTATTTAAAATAACCGGGAGAAATCCAAGCAAACTAATGAATGGAGTAATCGATGACTAATATATCAATTTGCTATTAATACTGTGGATTATTAACCGCCCACTCTGGCTTTTGTCCAGATAGCGCAGCATCGATCATCTTAGCAGCACCAAAGGCCATATTCTGACCGGCTTCTACCGTATTTGATGCCGTATGTGGTGTTAAAAAGACGTTATCCATTTTATAAAACGGACTGTCTGCTGGTAAAGGTTCCTCATCAAAAACGTCTAAAGCCGCACTGGCAATCTGATGCGTGTTGAGGGCAGTAATTAGTGCCTGTTCATCAACCACTGAACCACGCGCTAAATTAACCAATGAAGCGCTCGTTTTCATCATGGCTAATTCTTTCTCGCCAATCAAATGCTCAGTCTGCTTCGTAGCGGCAATATGCAGCGTAACATAATCTGATTGTTTCAATAATGTTTCTAAATCAACGTACTCTCCATATTCTGTTGGCCGTTTAGTTCGGTTATAAATCAAGGTTTTAACACCAAACCCACTTAGCATCTTAGCAACGGCTTGGCCAATGTGACCATAACCAACAATACCTACCGTCGAACCCAGTAATTCATGTCCAAAGAGTTGCTTAGCAGTCCTAATTTTCCCTTGATGCATCAAAGTTGACATTTCATATGAGCGTTTCGACAACAACATAATATCAGTCACAGCATTTTCCGCTACACTAATGGCATTGGCTCCCGGCGTATTGGTCACCCAAACACCCTTAGTTGCAGCATACTCAGCATCAATACTGTCATAGCCCACACCGTAACGTGCTAAAACTTTTAAATTGGGTAATTTATCATACAAATCATTGGGAAAGGGAGAAACAAACATCATAATACCAGCAACATCAGGTGCTGTCGCCAAAATAGTTGCCGCATCAGGGCTGGTAACGGTAAGAACTTCATAGCCCTTCTTAGACAAATAATGGTCGGTTTGTTTGTCCGCAATCTCCGGAATAATTACTTTCTGCATACTGAGAATTCCCTTCTGAATTAACTGGTTTTAATACCTAAATTTTACCATGAATCTACCATATCAGACTAATTTAACAATTTACCAGAAGTGGTTACCCGATTACGACCGGCTTCTTTTGAACGATACAGTCGCTGATCAGCACACTTATAAATATCTAAGTAGTTTTGATCCTCAGCGTCGATTTGTGCCTGTCCCAACGAAATCGTGATTTGGAATTGGTCACCTTGCTTAGTTTTAAAAACGAGTTTGCCAATCGCCTCACGGACTTGGTTGGCGACTTCATTGGGAGATCCGTGCTGCGTTTGATCGTCAAAAACCATAAAAGAAAATTCCTCACCGCCGACCCGATAAGCCTTTGCGTTACTGCTAATTTTCGGCAACAAACGGTTCAATTCAGTGGCCACGCCCTTAAGTACTGCGTTGCCTTCCAAATGACCATACCGATCATTGACCCGTTTAAAGAAATCAATATCAAACGTATAAAGCGAATATTGGGTCCCTTTTTCATGATACTGATCAAAGGCCCGCTGTAGATCGTCATTAAAAATTCTGAAATTATTCAGCTTTGTCAGGTTATCCTTACTGGCTTCACAAAGAAGAATTGCCTGACGCTCATCACGTCTTTTCAACTGGTAATAGATCAACCAAATCAAATAATACACCACGAAACATTCTGCTAACTCTACCCACCAGCTAACCTCTATGCCACGCAACGAAATCCAATTTGCCCACAGAAAAGGGGCCGAAAAGAGTAAACAAAACGGATAAAACACTAGTGGCCGATCGATGATCCGCCACCCAAACCGATCAGCTTCAGCTAACAATAAAACACTCACAACATAAAAATAACCCCACCATGACACGTTAGGCAGCCACCAATACCAGAATAACAGGACGACAGATAGACTTAGAAAAAGCCATGAGCTCCTTTTTAAAATCATCGCAAAGAGAAGCACCCCTATTTGAAACGCTAAATAACTCCACCCAAGGCCCTTACGATCATGAGCCTCCATGATTCTGAGTTCTGACGACAAGTGATAAAGCAATAAAAAGCCAATCGTCAGAGCAATCTGACTCGCCTCACGTAATCGTCGCCAAATTGGCAGGTGAAATTCGGCGTGCTGCAACCAAGTGTATAATAGTGAAAACCCCGTTAATAAAAGCATGTTGATGACAAAGTTAACTCCTCGAACTTCCCAGATCAACATTGTTTTTCCCCCGTTTTCAATTGGATTTTGAAAACATTTGTCTCAAATTATTGCACTTTTCCATTTCTGTTTATTTCATTTATTTATTCTATGATAACTTCCCTAACAGCGCAACTATGAATAATTGAAACAAATTTGCCATTAAATATAATGTTAGTTTCAACTTCAATCAAAAAAGCGCTAGTAACATTGCTTTTCACAATGTTACTAGCGCTTTTATCATTTATAACTTAATTAGCCATTTGCTTAGGTGATAAAATCAGCTTACCACGAATAGCAGATTTGCGTTCCACGGTAACAGGACGTCTTTGTGCCACTTCCGCAACTTCTGGAGATGGCGTAAAGACCAATTCGTGATCCCGTTTGACCAACCGGTGAATTGACACCAGTATGACCGCGCAGACCGCAATCAATGGGAATCCAGCCATTACGGAAATCGTCTGAATAACTTGGAAGCCACCCACTAAGACCAGTGAAAAAGCGAAAATCATGAAGACAACAACCCAGCTCATCCGGTTAAAGCGAGTTGGTTCGCGGTGCTTCAATGGCACACTGGTAAACGATGACAGAATGTAGGCTGAACCCGAAATCGTCGTTGCCAAGAAAATGAAACATGACAGACAGTAAAGCAATGTCATAACCTGCTTCATTGGCAACGTCCCAATAACGGTCGCAATAACAGCAGCTTGACCTTGAGTGTTTAGCATGTGGACCAAATTAATGACCCCGTTTTGCTGTAACCAAAGCGCGTAGCCACCCATTACGGCGTAGAACAATGCACAGCCTGTAAAGCCGTACAATAACATACCCATCAACATTTGACGAATGGTTTTACCACGTGAGATCTTCGCAATGAATAATCCCATCACTGGCATGTATGATAACCACCAGCCCCAGTAGAAAATCGTATCCTGCTGAGTGGCGCTTGGACGCGTATTAGTCGCCATTGGCACGAACTTTTGAACGAGCATGCCTAAGCTTTGCGCCTCGTTAGAAATAATGTAACGGGTTGGACCAAAGAACAAAATTAAGACCAGAAAACCGATGGCTAACCAAATGTGCGCCATACTTAATCGATCAATACCACCATTTAAGCCCTTAAAGACTGTGACAGCAAATAAAACGAATAAGACAGCGAACAATGCTAATTCCAATGGTAAACCGTACTTAATACCGGTTGCACTTGAGAATGCTTTAGCCGTAATTGGAACTTCCATCCCAATTGATGAACCAACACCACCGATGATGCCGACAACGACAAGGACGTTGATCAAGCCAGCAAAGAACTTTTTAGTTGATTGATGCTTATCACCATCTAGCATGCCGATACCGTCGCTAAGTTTTTGAACGGGTTGCCCCTTACGATACATCAGGTAACCAATCAAAACCGCAGCGGGTGCGAACATCATCCAAGCCATTGGCCCCCAGTTAAACTGCCCCATCATAGTGGCAGAAATATAGGCGGCGTGAGAATAGGCTTTAATGTGAAAAGGTGGATTTTGAATCACCGTTAGCGGATCAGTGATGGACAGCATCATAATGCTGGCATCAATCGCAGTGGCGAACACCATAGCGCCCCACTTGAATCCACTATAAACCGGCTTGTCATCAGGTTTTCCAATTTTAATTTTCCCATATCGGCTAAATGCCAATCCGATTAAGAAGACAAAGTTGATGATATAAATACCAAGGTACATCCACCCTAACTTTAGGTTCATCCAACTCAATAGGCTAGATAAAGGTGCTTGAAGACCCTTTCCACCTATCATTAACACTAAAGTTGCCAGTAAGAATAATCCCACAGTTGGTACAAAGACCCACTTGTTGATTAACTTGCTTCTTAAAATAATATTCCTCCTCTAATAATTGTACATACCGGGGACAGAGTGTGGCGCAAGTCAAAGTGTCCGGCAAGGCTGTAAAAGATCGCCCTTACTCATTCCTGATGAGAATCCCGTTATCGAATTCGGACCATTCCTGAATCAGTTAAAATCTCTACCTTGCGTAGCATGCTTTAATTCGTGAAGTACACCATGACTTTTTATTAGCTAAGATATACTTGAAACCACAGATGAAATTGTTACCTTTCAACTCTGCAAACACCCGACGTATTTTCATAAGGGTCAGCAAAGTACAAAACACAAAAAAGCTGTCGAGATCGGTCTAAGACCATCTGCAACAGCTTTATCTGCAACAAATTGCCACTTCCAAATGAAACCCGAATGAATTTACATTTTCATTATACACGTTTGAAAGAATAAGTAAAATATGCAGCATAGATAAGAAAATGAATCTATTTTATTGTTTTAATGACTCGCGCCGGATTACCCGCTATAACAACGTTGTCGCCGAATGATTTCGTGACTACTGAGCCAGCACCCACGACCACATTGTTGCCCAGAGTCACACCAGGCAAAATCGTGACCCGACCACCTAACCAAGCATTATCGCCAATGGTGATTGGCGCGCCCAATTCAACATCCGCATTTCGCTGTACGGGATCCAATGGGTGAACTGGCGTATAAAGGCCGATGTTAGGACCAAAGTAACAGTGCTCACCGATAGTAATTGGGCAGGTATCCAAAAAGGTCATATCATAGTTACCATAAAAATGATCACCGATATGAATGTTGAACCCATAGTCAAATTTGAAAGATGATTCCACGAAGAAATCGTCGCCAACGTCCGCCAGCAGTGCTTTAAAGCGGTTATTTCGATTATCATTATCCGTAATATGATTAATCTCTTCTAGTTGCTGTCTCATATAGACACGACGGTTAATCAACTCTGGATCAAACTGATTATAGGGTTCCCCCACCGTCATTTTTTCACGTTCTGTCGTCATAAATTGAACACTCCTTTGCTAATAAGCATATCACACGTCACAAACTCGAGTTAAATTGCTTTCATCATTCGCTATTTGCACTAAACTGTAGTCGTAACAATAATGAAAGAAGAGGCGATTTACTTGAAACTTGCACTAACTATTTTCCTTCTAAATGCTTGTTATATTACATTAAATACATTTCGAACAATGCTGGTTGTCCGGCGCCAGCGTTTATGGGCACCGTTGCTGGCCGTTCTTGAGGAATTCGTATACGTGATTGCGCTGGCGATTGCGTTGAAAAACATCAATTCACCCGTTAACGTCATCGCTTATACCGTTGGTTTTGGACTGGGTATTTACCTTGGTATTATCATCGAAGATCACGTGGCACTGGGTTACGTTAATTTCCAAGTGACCGTTAAAATCGATAATGACGATCCCAAGTATCAGCAAAATAAAAAGCTTCCGGAAGACCTACGTAACAATGGTTATGGGGTCACGGAAACTTGGGGGTACGGTCGCGATGGATCACGTCTAATTTTAAACATCTTAGCACCCAGAAAAGCCGATCGCCGGTTAATGGAACTCATTCATGAGCTGGCACCCGAGGCCTTTGTGATGGTCAATGAACCAACGCAAATGTCAGGTGGTTTCTGGAGTAAAGAAGTGGAACGCCGATTCAGGAAAGTCACCCATAAGGAAAAACCAAATAGCTAATTTAACTCGGCACTGGACTATGGATTTTTAAATAAATCCAATTGTTCCAGTGCTTTTTGAATGTCAGAAACAGATTGGTCAACCTGCTTTTGCTGTTCGGGTGTTTGCTTGGTATGTGTCTGTTTGGCAGGCGTTTGTTTCCTAGGAGCAGGTTTGCTAACTGCTTTAGCCTTACCTGTTGCCATCCGAGTCGGTCGACCAGCTTTAACCATTGCGTCCATGGTTTTATTCAATAAAGAATCCACAAAAATATTCCCCTGATTATCGGCATGCCCTTTAGTCCAGACTAATGAGAGCTGTGGGAACTGAGGTAAAAGGCGACTGACTTGCTGCCACAGCTCAACGTTCATTAATTCACCGCCGGAACGTCGCCAACCCCGTCGCTGCCAGCCCTTTAACCAGCCCTTGTTGATTGCGTCCAAAACGTATTTTGAATCTAGAACCAGCGTGATGTCGGTCTTTTGCTGATGTTCTTCAATCAACGTTTCTAGTGCTTTAATAAACGCCATGATCTCCATTCGGTTATTTGTGGCGCCCCACTCACCTGCAGAATCACTTAGCACTTTATCAGACAATTCTAATCGGTACGCCCACGCTGCCGGATCTGTTGTTTTAACGTGACCGCCCTTAACGTTGCCGGAGTTGCGGGTACCGCCATCCGTGTAACCAATGATCATGTCACCGTTGGCAGAATGCGTAACCGATTTTTCACCCATAAACTGTCTTGCTTCTGATTCAGTATTAAAGCCCTTAAATTCGGCACCTGAGAAACCAGACACTTCTTTTTGCGCTTCCGGCCAACTGGTATAAATACCGGGATGCTGACCCTTTCTGACTGCGTAATACTTACCCAAAATAGTCACCTCTTATTAATTTAAATGTTGTTAAAGTTTAGTAAATTCTTATTACAAGCTCAATTTTACAGTAGTGAATCATACTAATTCTGTGAAAATTATGCTAAAGTTATTACTGTAAGTAATTTATTCAGTAATTAACGTTCATACATGAACTTTAACATATACCCAGTTGTTCAAGAGGAGGAACTCCGATGTCCGAAATTCACGCGCAGCTCATCAACATCGATCAAGCACACGCCTTGTTGAAAGAGCAACACAGTCAAGCCAACGAATTTTTTCCCAAGCTGACACTAACTGGCCAATATATCCTACCAGATTATCGGCTAACACGTAAACGGGAAGCGTTCAAAATTCGCAAACACACTTTTTTAAAGAGACATTACAAGTCCTACGTTGCCTTTGATTCTGAAAATGGTCAAACGCTTTGGATGCGTAATTTTTCAAGTTTAACTCAAGCTTTGTTCTGGCTTCAAACTGGTCTTAAACCCGGTGATACTGATAGTCAATTTTCCTTTAAAGAATGGCACGAAAACCACGCAGAGGAAATTGAAAGTTATAAAGATCAGCTACGTTCCCTACATAAGGAAGCTGTGGCTAAAAAGAAAGCTTCAGAATCTCGCGCTCACAAGCCCAAAAAGCACGCCTAACTGATTAATTTTGACTATTATTAGCATTCCGACATGATTAATCAGTTACTAAAATCCCTTAAGACAGTGACCAAATCGTCACTGTCTTAAGGGATTTTTGTGTCTCATCTAATTTCGTTCAAAAACAGAATTTAATTACTTAGTAATGTCGCTTTGACCAAAGTAAGTTTTAACTTCTTGAGGCCGTGTCTTAACGGTCACAACACCATGATGAATCGCATACAGTACTTCTGCTCGTTCATTCAGAGCATCATAGAAGTTATCTCTGTTCAAAATAATGCAGTTCGCTTGTTTGCCAACTTCAATACCATAGTGATCTAAAACGTGCATCGCACGAGCACCATTTTGAGTCACATACCGATATGAGTTCATAATTTGATCATAACCCATGGTCTGCGCCACATGAAGACCAAGATGTAACGGATCCATCATGTTACCGTCGCCCATTGGATACCACGGATCTTTAATGTCATCCTCGCCAAAGGCAACGTTAATGCCATCTTCCGTCAACTCTTTGACCCGGGTCATACCCCGACGCTTTGGATAAGTATCAAACCGTCCACCAAGGAAAGTGTTAACCAGTGGATTAGCAATCATGTTAATCCCTGACATTTTCAGCAAACGGAATAACTTATAAGCGTAAGCATCGTTATACGAACCCATTGCGGTAGTATGACTGGCCGTTACTTGATCACGCATACCAGTCTCATAAGCCAAAGTAGCCAAGGTTTCAAGTCCTCTGGCTGCTGGATCATCGATTTCATCACAGTGAACATCGATTAGCTTGTCGTACTTTTCAGCTAAATCACTGACAAAGTGCAAGGACTGTACGCCATATTCACGGTTAAATTCAAAGTGTGGAATACCACCGATGGCATCAACGCCCATCTCCGCAGCCTTGGTCATCAGCTCCTTACCGTGTGGGAAAGAAAGAATGCCTTCTTGAGGAAACGCAACCAGTTGCAGTTCGATGAAATCTTTCACTTCATCACGAACCTCAAGCAGCGCTTTTAAAGCCGTCAAATTAGGATCCGTCACGTCAACGTGTGAACGAACGAACTGTGTCCCATGACTTGCCTGTTTCTTTAACGTCTGGATGGCACGCGTCTTGACATCTTCAATCGTCAATTTTTGTTTCCGAGCCGACCAGATACGAATGCCATCAAACAGTGTTCCTGATTGATTCCATTCAGGATCCCCCGCTGTTAAAGTCGAATCCAAATGAACGTGAGGATCAACGAACGGTGGTAATAGTAACTTACCGCGACCATCAATCAGGCCTTCACTATCTTTTGGTGCAATGTGATCAGCAATTTCAACAAACTTGCCATCTTCAATTCGAACATCTTTTAAGGTATCGCTATTTTCAATTGACACTTGCTGTATCAGCATCTTTTCACAACCTCCAACGATTTAGTTAATGCTTTTCACTAAATTATACCACTGGATTTACCAATTATTTAATGCGTCGTTCAATTCATCGCAATCTATTTATTTCCGCCGTATACTGGCAATGAATTCAGTACCATATTACTTTTAAACTGCTGTCATTTTCGCTATAGTTGAATTATAAAACTTAAAGGAGGGAGGGCAATGTCAATTCCTAAACATCAGCACCTTTCGCTCCCAAAAGCACTGACACTTGGTTTTCTAATCATCATTCTAATTGGCACTGTTCTCCTCAGTTTGCCGATTGCAACTCGTGACGCTCACAGCACCTCCGTACTGGATGCTTTTTTTACCGCTACCAGTGCCACCTGTGTTACGGGACTAACCTTGGTCAGCACTGCTTTTCACTGGACGATTTTTGGTCAAACGGTTATTTTATTTCTCATGGAGATTGGCGGCCTTGGTTTTATGACGTTCACCGTCATGCTGTTCTTATTCATGCGCCGACAAATGAGACTGTCGACCCGACTCCTAGCCCAGGAATCACTTAACCTAGATAACTTATCTCAACTCAATGTCATCAAATTAATTTTACTGCTATCGTTCATCATCCAACTGGCAGGCGCCGGATTATTAATGGTCGATTTTTACCCGCGGTACGGTTTAGCCAAAGGGCTGTGGTTCAGTGTGTTCCACGCTGTTTCAGCTTTCTGTAACGCTGGGTTTGACCTATTCGGCAATAGTTTGGAAGGCTTTGCTAACGATCCTTATGTATTAAGCGTCATGTCTATTTTAATTATTGCTGGTTCTTTTGGTTTCCTAGTTTGGCAAGATCTGCTGCTTTTTCCTAAACGGCATCACTTGTCACTGCATACCAAATTAGCCTTGGGAACTGGTACCGTGCTGGTCTTACTCTCAATCGTTGTTTATCTACTCAGCGAAAATAATTTAGCAGTTCTTAGCCCGCACGTTTCTTTTGGTAATCGGCTAGTTAACACCGTATTCATGGCAATCACACCTCGGACTGCTGGGTTAGTGACATTGCCATATCAGCAATTATCCATTGCCAGTATTGCGTTCACCATGTTATTGATGTTTATTGGTGGGACACCTGGATCAACTGCCGGTGGGGTGAAAACCACAACGATTGGACTGCTCACCCTGCAAAGTATCGCCACTCTAAGGGGAAAACGTGATGCTACTTTTGGTCACCGTCGTTTTACTCAAGAAAATGTCTTCCGCGCCCTGACCTTAATATTCGTTGCACTGACCATTTTAACAGTAGCAACTTTGGTTCTATGCGCGACTCAGCCGATTCCTAAAAATGATGGTCTGCAAACCGTCACCTTTGAAGTTCTGGCAGCGTTTGGAACAACGGGAATCTCACTAGGGCTAACCCCTCACTTAAACGTGCTTGGTAAACTGATTATCATGTTTTTAATGTTCATTGGCCGTGTTGGCATTTACACCGTGATGTTCTCAATCTTAAACGCAAACCGTAAGCAACCTAACTACCGTTATCCCGAGGAGAGTGTTCTAATTGGTTAAACAAAAGCGTGAAAACTATGCCGTGATTGGCCTGGGTCAGTTTGGCAGTGCCATTTGCCAGTCTCTAGTAGACGCCAATCAAGAAGTCCTAGCCATCGATATTGATGAAGAAAAAGTCAACGAATTTACAAACATCGTCACGCGAGCTGTGATTGCTGATGCCCAAGACGAAGATACGATGAAGGAACTCGAAATTGGCAGTTTCGATCACGTTTTTATTTCAATCGGTCAAAATATTCAGGCCAGTATCATGGCTACGCTATTGACTAAAGAACTGGGTGCCAAAGACGTCATTTGCAAAGCCGAAAACGAAAGCCACGCTAGAGTACTGGAAAAAATTGGTGCCGACCAAATTGTGCGACCAGAGCGCGACATGGCCCGCCGAATCGTTTTCCATCATTTGCAGCCGAACATTGTCAACTACCTGATGCTGAGCGACCAAGTCACCATGGCTGAAGTGAAAGTCGATAATCCAAACTTCGTGGGTAAATCCTTGAACGAATTAGCCGTCCGAAACACGTATCACATTAACGTAATTGCCATCAAGACAGAGGGTAAAGTTAACCTCTCGCCCGACGCTAATGACAAGTTAAGACTCAACGATTTAATCTCGGTCGTCGGCTATACAACTGACGTCAACCGGTTTAATGAAGACGCGCAGTCATCTTCAAAATGAGTACGTAACGTAACACAAAAACGCCAGTCCAACATGGGAATGGCGTTTTTGTGTTATATTCTGGAATCTACCGAGTTGTGTCACACTCAATCCTTAATATTCATCCTATCTTCCACTTGCAATGACTCGTAATCGATTTCTTCTTCTGCTTCTCCAGACCAGTTTAACGACACGATGCCCACCACAATCAGAACTAAACCCAAGATCTCACCGATTGAAAATGAAACGTGAAACATGGTGACATCCAGTGCTGCGGTTAATACCGTGCCAGCGCCTGACCAAAGTCCGTACGCCACACTCAACGGTACCACCCGCATGGCATACGATAAACTGTAGAGCATAATTAAAAAGACGACAATGCTCAACAAAGTCCAAGAGACTTGGGTGAACTCCTTTGATAGCTTTAACGAAATCGTCCCAATAATCTCCGTCACAATCGAAAGACCTAACGCTACATAATATTTAAACATCCGCCTTCACCTACCTCACAATATATTCAACATCACCGTGCCAATAATAATGCACGCAACACCGACCACCTTAGAGCGGTTGAGCCGTTCTTTGAAGAAAATGATGCCGATAATCGTTGTAAATAGTGTACCAATCGCGCCCCACAGCGCATAGGCTACCCCGAGATCCATCCAGCGAAGCGACTTGGAAAAAAGAAACAGTGTAATCGTATACCCAATCACTAGGCAAATGGTGGGTATCAGACGATGAAAACCATCTGACTCCTTCAATAACGAGCTGCTGATAATTTCAAATATAATCGCTGCAAATAAAAACCCATATCCCAATAGCAAAGTGACCATCCCGTTTCTAAAAACTATATTAAGTCTCATTCTAAACCTAATTAATTAAACAAGTAAATCCCTCGAATCACCAACGTGAAGGATTCCAGGTTCGTCCGTCGATTTCACCTTGTGCCAGCTTAATGCGGCGCTGCTGTTCTTCGTTCAATTCAGCAAGCGCTAAGTACAGTGCGCGTTCTTTAAATTGCGGCGTTTGTGCTGCTAATTTCAAGAGCTGTTGTGTCGCCCATGTCTGTTCTGCCATCAGCTATTCCTCCGTATCTTGAATCATCTTCAGATTCATCTGCAGATCTTCTAGTGTCGATTGATCATTTTTGATTTGATCTAAAATTAACGTTAATTGCTGCTTTTTGTCTTCTGGAACCGTAGCAATGAGTTCGGTCAATTGATTCACCAGCCAATTGGTTTGATCATCAAAGTGCCCCAACCGTGGCTGCGTGAGATAGCGTTGATAATCAATTAATAATTTGGCCTTCATCTCGTCTGACTGATAGCCAAACTGATCAATTACAAATGTAGGTAAATAAGTCATTTGCAACTTATGCGCTAACGCTTGAAACGGGATCATGATTTGAGAAAGACTAAAGTTCTCCCCAGCACCGGCAACGAAATTTCTGGCTGGTGACCCTAAACTGACTGCAATTCCTAACTCTTTGCCAACTAGACTTCCCATAGCATCCGGATACGCAAAGTGTCGTGTCAGCACTTGATCTAACCAGTTTTTTAAAACGGCTGGCGCTGAGTACCAATAAAGCGGAAACTGCAACACTAATCGGTCCGCTTGTTGAATTAGTGCTTGGTCTTTTGCCACCTCGACATTAAAAGTATTTACAGGATGCCAAGTGACCTCTGACAAATCTGCAGCTTTCTTTAAGAACTGCTGCGTACTGGAATCTTCAATTTGTGGATGTCCCACAATCACTAAAGTTTTGATAAAACCGCCCCCACTCACATCATCATGATGTTTCTAATTAAGCTCATCTTATCACACCAATTATTTGTCTGGTGGTCTCAAAGCTTATCATCATTGTTTTCCTAACGTGAGTGACTACAAAACGGTTTTGAGAGTAGGCTTTCTCAAAACCGTTTTGTGCAATGTTTTATAGGGAGAGCACAGTAGTGACCGAACTACTGGGAATAGCAACGGGATTTATAAGCACCAATGTGACTATACCCTTACTATTCGCCTTAAGTTTACTGTTTGTCTGTAATGAACATATGTCGTTTATGTATCGGTTGCGTAAAGATTGAAAAATCATCTATTGATTAGTTGGACCAACTGAACTCCACCCTCGCTGCCTCAAACTGTACGATATTTTGAAGTAACGATACGATGTAAAACCGGTTCGAGAACACAAAAAAACCACCAATCAAAATGATTGGTGGTTTCGTTGGGCTTAATTAAGAATTAAGCAACAGTAACGTTAGCAGCTTGTGGGCCGCGGTCGCCGTCTTCAACGTCCAAAGTTACCTTTTGGCCTTCTTCAAGAGTCTTGAAGCCGTCAGCATTGATAGCTGAGAAATGTACGAATACATCTGAGCCGTTTTCAAGAGTGATAAAACCGTAACCTTTGTCAGCGTTGAACCATTTAACAGTACCTTGTTCCATTAGAATGAAACCTCCATGCGCTATGCGCAAATAAATTTTGCATTTGAAACTTTTGAATAAGGAGCCATTCTAAAAAGAACGTTGTACCTTAATTCCGAAGCATAAATACATTAACAATACAATAACAGGTAATTCGGAAAAGTGCAACAATAAACTCCTAAAAAAATGAACTTTATTTTGGTTAATCGAATCACCGACTGCAGTATAACACGTTTAACACCATACGTTTCAAGTACTTTTAAAAAATTAAATAAAACCTCAAATGATATCAATTTAATTATTTTAAATTTAGTTTTTAATTATCAAATTACCGAATCAATAACTCAATGGTATCCTTTTGAGGAGCAAAATTTAGCCCCGCCACACGTTCTTTAAGAATCTTTGAGTATTCATCCAGTACATCATCAGGAAGGGGTGTTGTGGCCCCTAATTCAGCTAACACATCATCTGGAGAGTCAACTTTCTCCATATCAATGAATAGGCGCATATTACCCACTGTATCTCGTAGTAGATCGGTCAGCAGACTATTGGGTTTGCCTTCCAAATCGGTAACAACAAGTTGTGCGCCATCAACTCCTTGATGATTGATCGTAATCATTTTTAAGACATCGAAAACGTTATACATAGCAGCTCCCCCAATTAATAAGTGACATTGTGCTCATTATACACGATGTTTCTAGGCTGTAAAAGCGATTCAGTTTAACTCATCCGTACCAGGTGCCAGCCAGGTTTCAGACTAAAGTGCCATTGGGTGCCGGCATAGTCGTGATTCTTTACGCCAACGCTGAATAACAGTCGCAGTTCCTCATTTCGGTAGACCCGATACGTTCTGGTGACTTTCAGTTGATTGTGCTTAGCATTTTGAGTAATTTCAACTGGTCCCTGGGTAGGATCTGTGTGTTCTAATTTGTGTTCCAGCGGATTGTTCTTATACAAATACACCCGTTCGTTCTTTGTCCCAATCTGGTGATAAAGCAACACCCGTTTTTTGGTAGTTAAACTAGAGGTAAGCGGATATTCATGACTAACCGTCACCTTTTTCATACCTAAATACTGATTAAGATTTAGGATCATCAGCAAAATACTGCCCACGGTTAAAATCAGGCCAATAATCACCCAAACCGTTTTCTTAGTACCGCCAGTCATAAAAATCATACTGCCAGCAAAAAGCAACACACCGGCAAATAATAGTATTGCAATCATTTAGGCCGCCTCCTTATTTCGTTTCAAGAAGAAGGTCATGACGAGACCAATCAGTGCAAACGTAGTGGCTATCCCAAAAGCATACCGAAAACCGACAACGTTAGCGTGCAAAGCTAATTTTTTAAATAAAATTGGTGTGGCCGTGGCTACGGCATGGTTTGGCATGTGGTTCATGGTCACATTCGACATTACCGAAACCAGTACAGCAGTTCCCATGGAAGCAAAAACTTGTCGTGCAGTGTTGTTCACAACGGTTCCGTCACTGATCAAGTTCAACGGTAAAGCGTTCATCCCAGTAGTGGTAACGGGCATCATGACCATGGAAATTCCCATCATCCGAACGGTATACAGACACACGATATCAATTACGGGTGTTGTTGCGGTAATTGGAATAAAGGAACCGGTTGCCAACGTCAGCAATAACATCCCAGCAATGGCCATGTTACGTGCACCTAACCGATCAAAAATTCGACCAGTAATCGGGTTCATCAACCCGATAACAATCGCACCTGGCAATAACGTTAGCCCTGAAGCTAACGGTGACTCCCCTCGAATGGTTTGCAAATACATTGGCAGAATCAGCGTAAACCCGTTCATCGCCATAAACGATACGGCTACCAACGCTGCTGAAAGTGAAAATTCACGGTGGGCAAATACTTTAAGTTGCAGCAGCGGATTCTTAATCTTAACTGACCGCCAAATAAACAGCCCAACCACGATCAAACCAACTATCAACGTGACGTAAACCACTGGACTTGTCCATTGATAGTTTCCAACAGATGAAAAAGCAAACAGCATGGAGCCAAACCCCACTACAGAAAGTAAAACTGATAGCCAGTCAATGGGTGCTTTCTTGGTTGGTAATACCTTGCGCAGTGTAAACCAGCCCATGATGAGGACCAGTACTAAAATCGGTAGAATAAATAGAAACAGCATCCGCCAAGAATAGTGCATCAGGATCCAGCCTGAAAGCGTTGGCCCAATTGCAGGTGCTAAACCAACTACCATCCCGGCAGTCCCCATAGCAGCACCACGTTTCGAGGGCGGAAAAATGGAGGTCATAATGGTTTGGTAAACTGGCGCAGTAATCCCCACACCAGCCCCCTGAATCAAACGACCAGCTAAAATCATCCAAAAGTTAGTAGCGGAAAGACACAGCAGTGTACCGATACCAAAAATCAAAATAGCGGATAAGTATAACTTCCGCGAATCAAATCGCTGAAGGAAAAAACCGGTAATGGGAATAATAATCCCCATCATCAGCATGAATCCAGTCGTCAGCCATTGAACAGTATTTGCTGAAATACTAAACGACTTCATCAACGTCGGTAAAGCAGTGGTCAGCATCGTTGACGTCAAAAAGGTGCTAAAGGTTCCCACAAGCATTGTAAAAACTAATATGAGTCGGTTATACGGTCGCCCCATTTGATCAACTGGCTGATCTGATTTATGTAACTTCTCATCCAAGAGCATCACTTTCTTTCTGTTTAAATCTCAAATTGAAACTATTTATTGAATCTGATGTACCCGCGTTAGTAATTTTTCCTGAACTTTCGGCAACGCCATTCGCGTCAGTTCGTCGCTGGACAGCCATTTACCCGGAAAGAAACTGAGGTCAGCATCTGGTTTAACTTCAGCACTTAACAAGGTGATGAGCCACTGACGGTGAGTAAACGTATGTTTAACTGGCTTACCACCCATGGGTATCACGCGAACGGTTAGGCCAAACTCCTGCTGCACTAATTTCTCAAGCAAGCTTAATCGTTCTTCTTCCGTTACCAGTTCAGGTGTCTCACTCATTGCTAAAACATCGTCTTCTGCAATCAAGGGAAACGTCCAGAAATTAGCCAATAGCCCATCACTGGGCCGCTTTTGCATCAAAAACTGATCATCATGGCGAATGACTAGCCCATAATAAGCCACTTTAACTGGCTTGGGCTTCTTCGATTTCACCGGATACTGCATCTCAACGCCATCTAAATAAGCCTGATTAAAGGCCTTCACTGGTGAATGCGCCGAATCAGGATTCTTGGCAGACATATAACTGGCACCAAGGTCCATCACCGCCTGATTGAAATCACCGGGACGGTCGGGTGACATAATGCGACCAATCACCCGTTCAAAAACTGGGCGTGTTTGCGGCTTAGCGATATCCAGGTCAATCTCCAGTAAACGAGCAAACACCCGGAAAGCATTGCCGTCCACGGCGGGAACGGGTTCATTAAACGCAATGCTGGCGATGGCACCAGCAGTATATGGTCCAATACCAGCTAATTCTTGCAGGCCCTCAGCGGTTTGGGGCCACTGACCGCCACGTTCACTGACGATTTGCTTGGCCGCCTTTTGTAAGTTACGCGCCCTAGAGTAGTAACCAAGACCCTCCCACGCCTTCATCAGCTTAGCTTCAGGTGCATTAGCTAGATCCATTACGGTGGGAAATTCCGCCATAAAATGTTCGTAGTATGGTATCACCGTATTCACTTGGGTCTGCTGAAGCATAATTTCCGAAACCCAAACATGATATGGATCATGGTCCCAACGCCAAGGTAAATCGCGACCATAGGTGTCATACCAATCTAACAACGTTTTTCGAAAGGAGCGAATCGTACTTTCTGACCATTCAATCACTTTAATCACTCCTTCACTTCAGCTAACAGGCGCACCACCTGCTTAGACGGATCATCCGTCTGCCAGTTGCCTACGACTGGTTCTTCATAGTAATTAGTTCCTAAAATCAGGTGATGTTGCGCTGCATACTCACGTAAATGGTTAAAGCCATCAATCAATGGCGTATCTAAATGGTGGTAAGCAAGCACTGCACGACCACCTAACTGGGTGGTATCAGCCTTAACTTTGCTGCTGGGAGCTAATGGCGTATATAGTGCCGTCACCAACTTGGATTGCCCCGACTCAATCGCGTGCTGCGAATGTATCCGTCCAACTACTAAATTAACCGGTGCCGTGTCCATCACGGAAAGCACATGCTTGATTTGCGCTTGAATTTGGTTCCCCGTGACCTGTATGTCCTCCGGAAACGTCGTCGTTAGTAAATTAACTGGTGAACGATCGACCACCGTCGCCGCTTCTGGCATGGCCTGACGTGCGGTTTCCTGATTCGTGATTTCCTGAGAAATCTGCTGATGCGCCATGCTCAACTGATTTAATTGTTTTTCAACCAGTTGCTGCTGATACTTCAACATGGCAATGTGATCATTACCATTTGTGTGCAGTGTTGCTTTCGTCTTATTCAAATCATTTTCCAGCTTAACCGTGGCTTGCAGTGACAGCCATTGATTGACCTGGTTGAGATCATATGCCCGCCGTCCGTTCTTATCCCGGCTTGCTGGCTGGAATAAACCCAGCTCATCAAAGCGATTAAGAACGTGACGATCAATTCTCATGAGCTGGGCAAACTGACCTGCAGAAAGTTGTTGCCCTTCTATCAATATGGTTCACCTCGTAAAGTATTTATGTAACTTGACGTTATGAAACTGCTTCATTATTATCAAAATAGAGCTATTGGGATTGAGAGGGTACTGCCATGAAAACAACATTCAAACTAATCAGCGTTATGCTGGCAACGCTTTTTTTAAGCGGCTGTCAGCAAAGTCTGTCTAATTCAAAGCAGACTTCTGACAATAAAGGGGTCATGTCACGTAATCAAAACGTTACCGTCGTTGAACAAACACGTTTAAACACCGTGGATATTTCAAAAGTTAACAGTTTTAACAAATTACGCAGTTCAACGGAAGGCCTATTTCGATTGGGCAACAATGGCCGGGTCAATAACGGCTTAGCTCAGAGCTACCACATCAGTAAAGATGCCAAAACGTACACCTTTAAACTTCGAAATAACGCGCGCTGGAGCAATGGTCAGCCCATTACCGCCACTGATTTTGTTTATTCATGGCAGCGAAGTGTTAACCCGCAAACTAAGTCCGTAAACGCTAATTTATTTGACGGGATTAAAAACGCCGACAAAATTAGAAAAGGTGAGCTGCCAGCAAGCCGTTTAGGCGTCAAAGCCCTTTCAACACACAACCTTCAAGTGAAGTTAAATCACCCAATGGTCTACTTTGAAAGTCTATTAGCCTACCCACTGTTTGCACCTCAGCATCGTGCCACGGTGCAACGTTATGGGTCCCAATACGGTGCCAGTGCAGATCAGCAGATTTACAGTGGCCCCTTTAAACTGGTTAAATGGCACGCCAATAGTGCTTCTCGAACGCTGGTACCTAACCCGTATTACTGGGACAAATCCCACGTTTATCTCAAACGTTTAACCATTGTGACTTCTAAGTCGCCCTCTCAAGATTTAAGGGATTACCGCAGTGGTAAAGTTGCTGAAATTCAGTTAATTGGTAAACAGATCCCTGAGAACAAAAATAACCCAGACTACATTGTCCGGCCCTTCTCATTAATGCGCATAATTGCTTATAATTTTAGCACAAGTAACACTGCTAATAAAAAACTCATTAATAATCGTAACGCACGACTGGCAATTTCGCACGCAATTAGTCGTCGCCGTTTGATCGATCAAGCACTGCAAAATGCCTCTCTACCGCCAAAAGGATTTGTCACTGCCGGCCTCAGTAAAAATAATCTTAATCATTCCGACTTTGCTAATCAGCAGAAAGCATCTTCATACGTCAAAGGAAACAACAAGACAGCAGCACACGAATGGGCAACAGCCAAACGACAACTGCATGTCAGTACAGCCAAGCTAACTCTCATTACCGCAAACGATGCGGTCAGTGTTCGGGTTGCGAACAATCTCAAAACCCAACTGGAAAATCATTTGCCAGGCCTCACCATTCATACAGTTTCTCTAGATTCAAATCACTTAAACAACCGTGTAACTAACGGGCAATTTGACCTGCTGCTCACCGGGTGGGGTGCCGATTATCCCGATCCGCTTTCATTTTTACAAGTAATGACGAGCAATAGTCGGCATAATTACGGGCACTGGCACGACGCTACGTATGACCGACTAGTAAATACTCTTAATAACAATCAGAGTACGGACAATCAATTACGGTGGCAGCAAATGCTAAATGCTGAAAAAAGGCTAACTGAACAGCAGGGCGTCACACCTTTGTATCAGCAGGCTGACAGCTTTTTAACTAACCCAAAGTTAAATGGAGTCGTGCATAATATCAGCGGGGTTGTGGAAGATTATAAGAGTGCGTATTGGGTAAAATAGAGTGTGAGGGGAAGCGCTTAGAGACTGGAGCGTAAGCAACTCATGGTGGAAATCCCGAACTTGGATTTGTACCGTGAGTTGCTTACGTGCAAGTCTCTGCTTCCCGGAGCACGTTTCAGAAAATAGAGTGTGAAAACAAGTGCTTAGAGAGTGGAGAATAAGGCACCGTCAATGGAAATCCCGAACTTGGATTTCTGTTGGCGGTGCCTTATTTGCAACTCTCTGCTTGTTTGAATACGTTTAAGCTAGATTAGAGTGGTGATCAAAAGTAAATTTTCAATTGTACTTCAGTCAAAAACTAGATAACATTTTTATCAATACAAATTTACGATAACTCTCTTTTTAGTTAATCCACCTTTAACTCATTATCGGCCTTTAATTCCTTCAAAAAAGCAGCACCATATTTGGCCAGTTTACTTTCACCAACACCACTGACCGTCAGCATCTCTTCTTCGTTTTGCGGCATCACTGCACACATATCACGAAGCGTTTTATCCGAAAAAATCACGAATGGCGGTACGCCCTGCTTCTTAGCAAATTCTCTTCGAATAGCTCGCAGACGTTCAAATAAATCATCGTTTTGTGGTAAGACGTGCGTTGCTTGCACGGCAACTTTCCGGTAAACTTTCTGCTTTCCCTGCAGCACAGCTACCCCACTATCACTCACACGCAGTACTGGATACTGACCGCCTTCCGCTACCAAATAACCGGCAGCCGTCAGAAAATCGATTAGCTCTGCTACCGACTTCTGTGACAAACCCTTCATGATGCCATACGTGGTCAACTGGTCAAAGTGAAACTCTTTGATCCGCGCCACGCTGGAACCCGTTAGCACTTGTGCCACAAGGATTTTCCCGAACCGTTCGTTCATTCGCTTAACGCAAGACAGTACTTTTTGAGTATCAACGGTAATGTCTTGTTCTTCACGATCATCCAGACAATTCGAACATTGCCCGCAATCAGTGCCCTCTTCACCAAAGTAATTTAAGATAAATCGTTGCAGGCATTCTTGCGTATTAGCATACTGCGTCATGTCCTGTAACTTTTCGTATTCCCGCTTCTTACCCGCATCGTCTCGCTCAGACTGATCGATCAAGAAATGCTGAATCGACACGTCTGATTGACGAAAGAGTAAAATTGCTTCACTAGGCAAGCCGTCTCGACCCGCCCGGCCAGCTTCCTGATAGTATGATTCAAGGCTGCCTGGAACCTGCGCGTGAATCACGAACCGAACGTTACTTTTATCGATTCCCATACCAAACGCGTTGGTGGCAACCATGACAGGTACTCGATCATAAAGAAAGTCTTCTTGATTTTGGCGACGAACTTCCTTAGAAAGACCACCATGATACATCGTTGCGTCGATGTGTTTTTTATTTAATAACTTAGTTAACCGTTCAACTTCTTTACGGGTACTTGCGTAAACAATACCGGATTGACCGGCATTTTGCTTTAAATAGTCCACCAGATATTTGTCGTTATCCTGGTGCTTGATCACTTTAAAAGCTAGATTGGGCCGTGAAAAACCGGTTTTGACCTCTTCCGCTAAACCTAATCGCTGACAAATGTCCTTTGCCACAATTGGCGTCGCGGTAGCCGTTAACGCAATAATCGTCGGTTGACTGGGCAACTGCTGAATCGTTTGCGCCAGATTCAAGTAACTCGGCCGAAAATCATGCCCCCACTGAGAAATACAATGGGCCTCATCAATAGCTACCAAATCAATTGGGAGCTCTGCTAGCCGGTTCAAGTAACCCGAATCCAGCCGTTCTGGGGAAACGTATAGTAGTTTAACGTCACCGTTTGCGGCATCATTGAAACGCTGATTGATCTGGTCATAGTCCAGTGAACTATTGATGAAGGTTGCCGCAATCCCATTTTCATTTAACGCATCAACCTGATCTTTCATTAGTGAGATTAGTGGTGACACCACCAGCGTAACCCCATCTAACATGAGTGCCGGAATCTGGTAACAAAGTGATTTGCCACCACCAGTCGGCATAATTGCCAGCACGTTTCGATGTCCCAACACATCGTTAATGACCTCTTCTTGGCCGGTACGAAAGCTGTCATATCCGAACTGGGATTTTAATATGGTCTGCGGCTTCATGAATTTCAGTTCCTTTCGAAATAGTCTTCTTCCAGTTTAACAGAATACTGGCGCTAATGTTAATTACGGTAATTAGGGAAATTAAATTTTAATAAAACGAAAGGGGACTGTGATATAAGCCTATATTGATTAAAGCTTTATCTGGTTTCTTAACTGAAATACCATTAAAATTTACCTTTATTCAATGCTTTAATCTAGCCTAAACTGGCTTCACACTCTGTTTTTTTGAAACGTGCTCTGAGGAGCAGAGACTTGCACGTAAGCAGCTCATGGTACAAATCCAAGTTCGGGATTTTCACCATAAGCTACTTACGCTCCAGTCTCTAAGCGTTCCTCCTCACACTCTGTTTTTGAAACGTGCTCAAACAAGCAGAAAGTTGCAAATAAGGCGCAGCCAACAGAAATCCAAAACCGGGATTTCCATTGGCTGCGCCTTATTCTCCACTCTCTAAACGCTTGTTTTCACACTCTGTTTATTTAGCTGTAATGTAACCTTGTGCCTTCAATAGTTCAGCACATTCAACGGCACCGCCAGCTGCCCCACGAGCTGTGTTATGAGACAGACCAACGAACTTCCAATCAAAGATTTTATCTTCGCGAAGCCGACCAATAGAAATTCCCATACCGTGTTCGTAGTTCACATCCAAGCGAACTTGCGGACGGTCATCTTCAGTCATGTAGCGGATAAACTGCTTTGGCGCGCTTGGCAGACCCAAACGTTGCGGTTCACCAGTATAGCTTTCCAGTGCATCGATTAGATCCTGCTTAGTTGGGTTCTTACGGAAGTTAACGAATGCTGCGGCAGTATGCCCATATAATACTGGCACTCGGATACATTGAGAAGTGATCACAGTATCATCAGCGGGCACAATGGCCTTCTTTTTATCATCAACGTGGCCCCAAATTTTCAAGGGTTCGCCCTCTGATTTAGCTTCTTCACCAGCAATGTAAGGAATCACATTGCCTTCCATTTCTGGCCAATCCTTGAAGGTTTTACCGGCACCAGAGATGGCCTGGTAAGTCGTAGCAATCACTTGAGTAGGTTCAAACTGACGCCAAGCTGATAGTGCTGGCGTATAACTTTGAATCGAACAGTTAGGCTTAACGGCGACAAAACCGCGACTAGTCCCTAAGCGTTCCCGTTGATACTTGATGACATCCGTATGATCCGGATTAATTTCTGGAATCACCATTGGCACATCAGGTGTCCAACGATGCGCGCTGTTGTTTGAAACAACTGGCGTTTCAGCCTTAGCATAAGCCTCTTCCAACTTACGGGTGTCAGCTTTATCTAATTTGATCGCACTAAAAATGAAATCGACTTGAGGTGCAATTTCGTCAACATTGGCTGCATCATGAAGCACCATGTCCTTCACTTGTTCAGGAACATCGCCTTCCATCTTCCAACGGCCCTTAACAGCTTCAGCGTAAGTTTTGCCCGCACTGTGCGCACTAGCCGCAACTAAAGCAATCTCAAACCAGGGATGGTCAGCCAAAATCTTGATAAATCGCTGACCAACCATACCCGTTGCACCAATAATCCCTACTCGTAGTTTCTCACTCATCAGATATCCCTCGTTTTCATCACGCATATTTTCAAATTAGTTTTTAATAATTGCATTAAACTGTATTTTGCACAATTAGTCAAGTGCTAGGCTTTATCAGCTAAAAATGCTTTTAGTCGTTTCATTGCTTCCGTCAAATCTTCATCAGAGGCCGCATATGAAAAACGAATATAGCCTTCACCGCCGGCACCAAAGGCACTGCCCGGTACACCACCGACTTTGCCCTGCTCAGCCAAATCGTACGCAAACTTCACATCATCTTTGCCGTAGCTAGCTGGAATTTTAACAAAGGCGTAGAACGCACCAGATGGGGTCGCCATTGATAGTCCCATGTCATCCATCGCATTTTGAACGAAGTCACGGCGTTTTTGATAAACTTTCCGCATTTCAACGGGATCTTGCAGACCGTTATGCAGTGCTTCAGCCGCGGCAGCCTGTGCTGGGTTCGATGGTGAAGTCACCATAAAAGCGTGCATCTTGGTTGCATTGGCGATTAGTTCAGCCGGACCAGCCATGTAGCCCATGCGATAACCGGTCATGGCGTGGGACTTCGAAAGACCGTTGATCAAAATTGTCCGCTCTGGAATAACGTTAGCGATCGAGTAGTGATCAACACCATAAGTCAATTCACTGTAAATTTCATCAGCAATCACAAACAAATGATGATCAGCAATGACTTTAGCTAAGCCTTCAATCATTGATTTAGGATATTCAACCCCAGTTGGATTACCCGGATAGTTCAGTAAAACAGCCTTCACTGAATCACCTTCTTGATCCAGCACTTTTTCCAACCGCTCTGGTGTCAAAACAAAGTCACTGTCCGAGGTATCAACTTGAACCGTGGTTGCTCCAGCAATCGTCACTAGCGGGAAGTACAGAGCAAATGCTGGTGTCGGGATCACCACTTTGTCACCAGGATTTAAAATGGTAAACAGTGAGGCACAAACGGCTTCAGTGGCCCCTACAGTTGCAATAATTTCAGTATTGGGATCGTAATCCAAACCCTGACTTGCCATCAGATAATGATGAATACCTTCCCGCAGATACATGGTCCCCTTCTGTGGCGAGTAATGTGAATCATTGTCTTGAATGCTCTTAATGGCTGCTTGCTTAACGTGTTCCGGAACGTTCATGTCTGGTTCTCCCAGGGTGAGTTGAATGAGTCCTGGAATGGTTGAGAATTTTTGGGCAACTTCCCGAATGCCGGAAGGTCCAACTTGGTTTAATCTTTGATTGACTTGCTGACTTAAATCACTAGCTAATTGAGGCATAATGTCACTCCATTTTTTAAATTAATTAAAGTACGTTTTCAAGTCCAACAACTAACTGTTTCAAGTCGAGGACGTGATCCATGGCGACCTTAACGCCGGTCATGAAGGATTGACGGTCAAAGGAATCTTGGCGAATGGTTAATGCTTCACCTGGGCCGCCAAACAGAACTTGTTCATGAGCAACGTAACCGGGTAAGCGAACCGCATGAATATGGATACCATGATAATCACCACCACGGACACCTGACAAACTCTCTGTTTCGTTAGGATTTCCCTGTTCATGTTCTGGGCGAACTTCATCGATCAGTTTAGCTGTGCTTAGAGCCGTTCCTGATGGTGCATCCGCTTTGTTGTCATGGTGCATTTCAATGATTTCAACGTCTGGGAAGTACTTAGCCGCTTCCTTAGCAAACTTCATCAATAATACAGCTGACATACCAAAGTTAGGTGCAATCAAACCGCCTAAATGCTTAGTATTAGCTAACTCCTGCAATTCACTTACTTGGTCATCCGTTAATCCGGTTGTCCCGATAACGGGATGAATCCCGTGTTCAATCGCAAATTTGGTATTGGCGTATACCGCGCTTGGTAACGTAAAGTCGATCCAGATGTCAGCATCGGTTTGAATCTCGTTCAAGTCACCATAGATGGCAACCCCAGCTGGCAAATCATAGTCCTTAGGATCCTTGGAAGTCACATCAGCAGCGAAACCAGCGACTAATTCATAACCGTCACTTTCTTGAACTAAGCGAACCGCTTTTTGACCCATGGCACCGGTAAAACCGGCAATTAACACTTTTGTCATTTTAAAAAACTCCTTGTTCTACCACACTTATTATTTTACTAATGCGTCTTCATCCATACCTAACGCAACTGCTAATTGACGAGATTCTTCCTCATTCAATGATTGGATTGGTAAGCGGCAATCGCCAACGCCATAGCCTTGTGCATTCAAAACTGCCTTAACGGGTGATGGTGATGGGAACATGAACAGTGCGGCCATCTTTGGCGTTAATTGACGCTTTAGACCACCAGCCTTAGTCAAATCACCAGCGTAGAGTGCATCGTACATCGTCCGAATCTGGTCACCGTAGATGTGTGACGCAACGGAGATCACACCAGCACCGCCAACCACGCGAGCAGACAGTGCCTGAGCATCTTCACCACTGTAAACATAGAAATCATCGGGGGTGTGTTCAACTAAAAATTCGATATCTTCAATTGATGTGCATTGCTTAACGCCAGCAATCTTAGGGTTCTGAGACAATGTCACAACCGTCTCGTTTGCCATGGTCACACCAGTACGGCCAGGAATGTTGTAAATGATGATTGGCTTTTCAGCTGCATCTGCAACTGCTGTAAAGTGAGCAATCATCCCACGTTGACTTGGCTTGTTGTAATAAGGTACCACAACGAGTTCGTAATCAACACCTTGGATTTCGCTAACTTCTTTAGTTAAGGCTGCGGTTTCACGGGTATTGTTGCTACCAGTGCCGGCAATAACGGGAACGCGACCACCGATAATTTGGCCGAAACGGGTGTATAATTCAATCTTTTCATCATGGGTTAACGTTGGCGTTTCACCAGTCGTCCCACCGATAACAAAGCCCTTGCTGCCAGTATCAATCAAGTGATTAGTCAACTTTTCCAACGCATCATAGTTAATGTTGTCGTTTTCATCAAATGGGGTAATAATCGCGGTCATCAAATCTACGTTATCTAGTGTTGTCATAATAGTTCTCCTTTTTATTGAGCAATTCAGATTACAGTCTAATTATTCAGCCATTCTAGCGGTCATAAAGCCGGTAATAGCGTTAACACCTGCTTCAATAGATGATTCTTTAGGACTCAGTGTTGCTGAATGCAACTGTGAGTCGTCTTCAACCCCCAGCCAGAACATCGTGCCAGGAATCTTGGAAAGCAAGTAACCAAAATCCTCACCCGTCATGGCAGGTTCGGTTTCGACAAAGTTAACATCGGGATTCCCCTTCATATATTTAATGAAGCGTTTGGTCAGTTCCGGATTATTTTCAACCGGTAGATAACCGCCCTGATTCAAACCCACGGTCACCTTAGCGTTAAAACTTCTGGCAATCCCTTCACCAACGTCTTGCAAACGCTGGTCAATGCGCTTGATCATGACTTGCGTCAAACCACGAATCGTCCCTTCGATGTGGGCGTGACCGGCAATCACGTTACGAATCGTACCAGCTTCCAGTTTACCCAGTGTAATCACACCGCCCTCGATGGGGTCAATGCTGCGGGAAATGATGGTTTGAACTTGGCTGATCAAAGCCGCTGCTGCCACCACCATGTCATTAGCATCTTGCGGATAAGCAGCATGACCGCCCTTACCTTCAAGGTCAATATTCACTTCCGTGGTACCGGCAAATAAAGTTCCCATTCGGCAGCCAATCGCGCCAGACGGTAAGTCCGGATTGTCATGCAACCCATAAAATTCATCGGGTCGCCACTGATCTTTGAACACGCCTAGTTCATAGGCTAGCTTGCCGCCATTTTCACTTTCTTCAGCTGGCTGGAAGAAGAAAATCATGTTGTCAGTCGGCTGATGTTCAGCAAAGTAACTCAAAACGCCTAACGCCACCGTCATGTGAATATCGTGCCCACAAGCGTGCATGACACCGGGATGCTTGGAAGCAAATGGGAGACCCGTTTCTTCAGTAACCGGCAACGCGTCAATGTCAGTTCGGTAACCAAGGGTCCGCCTTGGTGCGCTACCTTCAATTCGTACTAACAGTGCCGTTGGCAAATCAGAAATCTTTTGAATTTCCAAATGGGTCTGATTAAAACTGGCAATCACCTTTTCCAGATAAGCTGACGTCTGCACTTCGTTTAACGCCAATTCAGGAATCTGATGCAAGTCGCGACGAATTTTGATTAACGCATCTTCTGTTAAAACTGCCATCTCATCACAACTTTCTTAAATCGTCTTCAAGACCGGTCTTCGATTCGGTCTTCTGATCAACGTTCTTGATAAACTTAGCTGGTACACCAGCCACCATGGTATGCGGTGCAACGTCTTTAGTCACCACAGCACCAGCTGCAACCACAGCACCTTCACCAACGTGCACGCCTTCAATCACCACGGCGTTGGCACCGATCAGAACGTTATCGTCAACACGGACCGGTTCAGCAGATGCGGGTTCAACAACGCCTGCCAAAACGGTACCGGCACCAATGTGAGAATGTTTTCCAACAATCGCTCGGCCACCAAGAACCGCCCCCATATCAATCATGGACTCATCACCAATTTCAGCACCAATATTGATAGTTGCACCCATCATGATCACGGCATTATTACCAATCAGAACTTGATCGCGGATAATGGCACCTGGTTCAATTCGAGCGTTAATTTCTTTCATGTCTAACAACGGTACAGCGGAATTACGGGTTTGGTTTTCAATTTCCGTATCCGTAATTTCAGCTTGATGCTGGTCAAGAAAAGTTTTGACATCTGACCAGTCACCGAACAGCACGCCAGTCTTAGTTTCAATGAAGGCTTTAATGCTATCCGGAACGTTTAAGTCAGCCAGATTACCCTTAATATAAACCTTAACCGGGGTCTTCTTTGGTGCATTACCAATGTAATCAATAATTTCTTGTGCGTCTAATTGTGCCATGTGATAACCTCATCTCTCTTAAATTAATTATAATAGGAAGTTTTTCTTTAAAATGATTCAGGTAATGGTTGATCTAACCGCGTCAAATCAGCGTACGTTTCGCGTTTAACTACCAGCGTTGATTCACCATTTTCCACGAAGACAACGGCTGGTCTTGGATTACGGTTATAGTTGGAAGCCATGGAGTATCCGTATGCCCCAGTATCCAAGATAGCGAGAACGTCACCTGGCTTGCTGGCTGGTAACGGCTGCTGGTCAATCAAGATATCGCCTGATTCGCAATACTTACCAGCAATGTGCACCGTTTCAGTTGGCTTTGCAGTTGGCTGATCAACCAAAAGCGCTTCATACTCTGCTTGATAAAGTGCTGGTCGAATGTTATCACCCATACCACCATCTACAGTGACATACGAAGTTAAGCCAGGCACATCTTTACGAGAGCCGATGGTATATAAGTTATAACCGGCTGGGCCAGCAATTGAACGACCAGGTTCAATCCAAACAGCTGGCATCTCAAGGTTTTGATCCGCTGCGCTCTGTTTGATGGTCTTGACGATAGCATCCACGAAATCTTCAGGGGCTAATGGATGATCATCCTTGGTATATTGAATACCAAAACCACCACCAACGTTGATGACTTCTGGTTGATATTGGTATTGATCATGCCAGTTAGCTGCAATTTCAACTAACTTCTTCGCTGCCATTTGGAAGCCATTGAGTTCAAAAATTTGAGAACCGATATGGGCGTGAATGCCTAACATATTCATCCGCTCGTTCGCTAAAACTTCTTGAAGTGCTTCATCAGCTTGACCTGACTTTAAATCAAAACCGAACTTACTATCTTCTTGACCAGTGGAAATGTATTCGTGGGTATGTGCTGAAATCCCCGGTGTAATTCTGAGCATCACTGCTGAACTGGCGTCCTGTTCTTTAAGGACTTGAGCCAGTAATTCAATTTCATGGAAGTTATCTAAAACAATGACACCCACGTGGTTTTTAACGGCCATTTCCAACTCGTCGCGTGATTTGTTGTTGCCATGGAAACTTACTCGCGCCATTGGGAAACCAGCCTGAAGGGCCGTGTAAAGCTCACCGCCGGAAACTACATCGATGTGTCCCTGTTCTTGGTCAATCACTTGGAACATCGCAATCGCGGCAAAAGCTTTGCTGGCGTAGCTAACTGCGTAGTCCACACCATTTGCTTCAAAAACTGATTTGAAACGTCGAATCTGATCACGAATCTTAGAAACATCGTAAACTGCTAGCGGTGTTTGGTACTTCGTTGCTAATTCATCCGCATCGACACCACCGATGGTTAAATGCCCTGCTTCGTTGATCTGTTCGTTTGTCAATTGCTCACTCATGTTATGTCCTCCGGTAGATAATAGATTATACGAAAAGGGTCCTTTTGTTTACGCTAAACAAAAGGACCCCACAGTTAATGACTTATTCATTATGGACTCAATTTCGATAGCGCTCCGCAGACGTTATATCTGCGACAGTCCGTGATTTATTGAATCACGTCCCAGCGAACTGAATGCTGTAACATTCAGCGCTTCGGCAACGTCCCCTTTTGGTTCACCTCTTAGTCATAACAGTGACTGAGTGAACTGACTAATGTCGGTTGCAACCTCTTCGATTTAATCAAAGTTTATAATTGTTTTCTAAGATAGTCAAGGGGTTATTAAAAAAAGGTGTGGAAACGAGCGTTTAGAGACTGGAGCCTAAGGGCACTCGGGCAAAAATCCCGGGTTTGGATTTGTGTCTGAGTGCCCTTAGGTGCAAGTCTCTGCTCGGTGTAGCCCAATTAGGCAATGTAAGAGTAAACAGCCTTTCCAGCCACTTCCACCCCCAAAAAAACTTAATCCAAAAAAATTCACATCCTACTATTGCCCCACAAAAGCATCCCCATTTCCATCAAAAAAAATTTGCCAAAGAAAAATAAACTGTTAGAATTCAATGTAATTATTAACCGTTTCTGATAAAAGCAGAACGGACAAGGAGTGTTAGATGTGAAAGTCGTTAAGTTTGGTGGCAGTTCGTTAGCCGACGGACCCCAATTTGAAAAAGTAATTTCGATTATGAAAGCTGATCCTGAACGTCAGGTCATTATTACCTCAGCACCAGGAAAACGTCATGATGGTGACATTAAGGTCACGGATCTGCTTATTAAATATGCACAATTAACGATTAAACATGCAGACACCAGTGAAATTTTTAACCAAATTTTTAGCCGTTATCAATCAATTGGCGACTACTTCGGTTTAACTGAAGATGCACTTGCGCCTATTTGGCACGCCTTAAGTGAGTTACCCACGACCGATTATCCTGATGACGACTACTTGATGGCCGCGTTTAAAGCTCATGGTGAACGATTGAATGCCCGTTTAATGGCAACCGTTATGACTCATTTAGGCCTCAAAGCCCGCTTTGTCGACCCTAAAGAAGCTGGCATCATTGTTAGTGATGAACCCAATAACGCCACGGTACTACCAGAAACCTACACACATTTAGCTCACATTGACGTGGATGATACTATCTTGGTCTTCCCAGGCTTTTTCGGTTTTACCCCTAATGGTCAGATTGCCACTTTTTCACGGGGCGGATCCGACATCACTGGTGCCATTGTCGCCCGTGGTTTAAAGGCTGATTTGTACGAAAACTTCACCGATGTGGATGCTATCTACGCTGCTAATCCTAAGCTGGTCGATCATCCACTGGCGATTCACCGAATGACCTATCGGGAAATGCGAGAACTGTCATACGCTGGTTTTTCCGTATTCCACGATGAAGCCATTATTCCAGCTATTCAAGGTGAGATTCCCATTAACGTGAAAAATACGAATCGTCCAGACCTACCCGGTACACTGATCGTACCAGAAAAGGACTTCAAGCCAGCTCAAACCATTACTGGTGTCGCTAGTTCTACTCGCTTCGCTGCACTATATTTGCACCGTTACCTGTTGAACAAAGAAGTTGGTTTCACTCTGAAATTACTTCAAGTATTCAAAAAATATAACGTCTCATACGAACATATGCCTTCTGGGATCGATGACTTGACCGTTATTTTCGATAAAACCCAGTTTGATGAAGATACCATCCACAACATGTGCCACGATATCCGCGAAGTTCTCCAACCCGATACATTAGAGTGGATCGACGATTATGCTATCATCATGGTGGTCGGCGAAGGAATGCGTAATAAAGTGGGTGTCATTGAACAAATCATTCAGCCACTTGCTCAGCATGATATCGGTGTCCATATGATCAACCAAGGTGCTTCTCGCATCTCAATTATGTTAGGTACCCGTCGCGCAGACGCGGAAGAAGCTGTTAAGTCGATCTATAATGCTTTTTTCAGTAGTGAACCTGTTAAAAATTGATTTAATCAAGAGACTTTTTGACTGAAGACTGATACAATAACCACACGATTATCTGCAAAAATAAGGAGTAAAAAACTATGGTGCAATTACGAAAAGTTCACGGTTCTGAAAATCACTTTTTCTTACTGGATCAAACGACCCTGGACCAACAGCTCAATGATGCTGAATTAACCGCATTAGCTCAGCAGATTACCAATCCCAAAACGGGTATTTTAGACGGTGCTGACGGCGTACTAGTGGTCAACTCATCGTCACACGAAAACGTTTTGGGTCAAATGCGTGTGATCAACGCCGATGGCAGCGAAGCTTCAATGTGCGGTAATGGTTTACGAACTGTTTCACGTTACCTGGCTGAAAAGAACCATGCCAACCAGTTTAAAGTTGAAACACTAACAGCTGATCTACAAGTTAGCCGTCAAAACGACTTAGCGCCAGAAGTACCTGCTTTTAGCGTGGAAATTTCTCCTGTACGGTTCAAACCAGCGGATTTTCCATTCACCAACTTGGGTAACGATGCCTTAATCGACCAACCAGTACCAGCACTTGCGCCAGGATTAAACTTCACTGCCATCGCTGTTCCTAATCCACATCTGATCAGTTTTGTGGATGAAGCCACCATGAATAGTGACGTTTTAGGTGAATTAGGCGCTCGTTTAAACGGCGTCAACGACTATTTCCCTGATGGCGTAAATGTTAGTTTCGCTCAAATCTTAGGGAAGAACCAGTTATTTGTTCGCACCTATGAGCGTGGCGTTGGCTTTACTAATGCCTGTGGAACCGGTATGTCAGCTACTAGTCTAGCGTTTGCCATGGTTCATCCTAATCTAGGAGAATTTGACCATACAATCACCGTCTACAATCCAGGTGGTTTAGTTAAGACTCAGGTTCACCAAGCCGATGACCGCTACTGGATCGATTTAACGGGTAACGCCACCGAGACCCACCTTATCGACGTTGATGAAGCAGAACTTCATAACGCTAACGTGACAACGGAAACCGCCTCGATTCAGCAAACCACAGAAGAGGCAGCTTACCTTCAGTTTGTTGATCAGTTACCCAAGGTTTCAGCAATTGCCGTTAAAAAGTAAAGTAAATCAAACATGAATATATATACAAAAAGGACTTCAGCCATTTTTGAGTTGAAGTCCTTTTTGTACTATTTAAGTTTGGTTTTTGCCAGCCGAATTAACTCATCGCTAACAAACTCACTGGTGAAGCGTTGCATCGGTGTAATGGCATGCCTGTCCTTATACGCCACAGGTTTGGTGGCAACCACCGCTACCGTTAAATGATTCTCGGTCAAAAAGACCTGGCCGATTCCTTTCAGTTTACCCTTGGTATGCCTACCAGTTCGCCAAGAATGCAGTTGAAAATCTGATTCATCACGGATAACGTACTGACCGCTATCATCCTGTTCAACTGGCACACCGATATATTCTTCAACTGGATACTTTGCTTTTGCCATGATTCACCTACTGCTTTTCAATTAATAATTCATCAACTAATGTTTCAATATCCGCGTCACTCAGTACTTTACGCAACCAGCGCTTACTGAGCCGTTTTCGTAATTCATCTTTATCTAGACTGGCATCCGTCAGCTGACTTTCTAACTTGCGGGCCAATTTATCATCAAGTAAATCACCGTATACAGCGACCTTGATAATTTGCCGCTGGTCAACCATCAGATTAAGGGCAACGGTGCCTGCATCAAATTGCTTAAACCGATAGCGGTTAAAACCGGGATTAGCACCAAAATTCCAGTCATTCGTTCGATATTGTTCGGCTAACCGTTCATCAATGATTTGCCAATCATGATCAGTTAAATGATAAGTTTCAATATCTTCTAAATGCTCTACGTGGAATAACTTCAGTAATAACTGAGTCTTGAAGGCTTCACTCGTTAACTGCTGATATTCTGGTGCCAAGTGAGCTTTAATATTTTCAATGTTACTTCGATTTGATTTGACCCATTTACCGTTAATCCGCGTTTCAACCGGGTGTAAGGCCTGACTAGCTGCCTCCAAATCCATGTCATACATCAGTGTTCCACCAGCAGCATAGGCATCGCCTGACTTAACCATGGTCATACCGGTAAACTTATGATCATTTACCACGAGGTCGGAATTGCCACGTAAAACGGCATCCGTTGCTCCTAATTCGTGCAACGCATCAAGAATTGGCTGAGCGAAGACACTATAGTTACCCCACTCAGCATCATCATCGGTTTCCCCTACCACGATATTTTCGAACACTAAGTTCCCCATATCATGATAAACGGCACCACCACCTGATGTACGTCGGACTAACGCAATGTTATTCTCACGCAAATATGGTACGTTGACCTCCGCAAACACATTTTGATTCACCCCGACAATCACGGAAGGTTCGTTAATGTACATGATGAGGCCATGCCCCGGTAACTTAAGATCATTGATCAAATAATTATCAAGGGATTGATTGACGATTGGATCATAGACTGGTTTGCCATCACGACTGGTATCGATTAAGAACATAAGGTTTGCCCCTTTTTCACTGATATTTGATACTTCTATTTTACGGTTTTTCTGGTGCCGATACCAGTCCAACGTGAATCGCTTTCTTTCTTTCACAAACCTCGGTATACTAACTATATGAACGAAATGTGAGGGAGCGAATAGTCATGTCATTTTGGACGAAATTAATCACTAGTATTAAGCACTTGTTTGGCGGAAAGCCAGCCAAGTTTGAACCGAAAGAAAAAGATGGTGTTTGGTACCAAGAAATCAAACCGGGTGTCGTCAGAATTGGGATGACGGACCAAGTTTATGAAGATCTAGGTGACATCACCTTCATGGACTTTTCGTCACCAGATGACCAATTGGAACCCGATGATGACCTACTTGAAATGGAAGGCGCAAAAGCGGTGGAAACTTTAAAGTCACCCGTTAAAGGCACCATTATTACAAGAAATAATGACTTGCTTAAACAAAGTGATCAACTAGCTAACCATTCAACTCAGGATAACTGGCTAGTCGATGTTAAAACTGCCTAAAAACACAAAAAAAGAACGTGATCACAGCCAACTGGTTGCCATCACGTTTTTTTACTGTTCTTTTGAAAACAGCCAAAGCCGTTTTTGATTAGTTTTGGTTTTCTAGCTTTTCAGCAGCTTCGTCAATTGTAGCGAAACCTGACTTGCCACTCTTAGCCTTTGGGTGCTTAGCACGGTCTTCCTCTGCCTTTTCGATCAATGCCTTACGCTGTTCTTTACTTAACTTGTTAGCCATTTAAATCGCGCTCCCTTTATTGTCTTAAAATCATACGTTAGGATACCCTAACAATTTTATGTTAGCACTAATAGTCGGCTTTGTTAAATATTATGATTGATTGTAGCCCGATTTAATCATCTTCTAAACGCTTCCAGTAGATGATTTAATGTGGCTAATCTCATTCATAAGGGCAAATTACAAGTTTAATCCGAACAAGCCCGGAATCTTTCAATGGCAGTCTGTTGATGATGTATTTTTAATGGTCGTTGATTAATTAGTTCAAGTGCTGCTAGGATCTCATCAGTCGTTACTTGGC
>Ga0214925_100201_pt1 | contig 46590 bp, 44 predicted proteins | sample Stichaenrichment_FD_168299 | JGI IMG/M metagenome (GOLD analysis project Ga0214925, IMG submission 168299) | Xylose enriched microbial communities from anaerobic bioreactor in Madison, Wisconsin, United States - 63SRT | ecosystem: Engineered > Bioreactor > Anaerobic > Unclassified | place: USA... | reverse complement strand
AAAAAAAAAAAAAAAAAAAAAAAAAAAAAAAAAAATAAAGAGTATATAAAAAGATAATTTAGCCTATAAAACCTAAAAATTTAAAAAACCCAATAAAAATAGTTAATAAAAAGCAATAATTAAAAATAGAAAAAAAACTTAAGATAAATATCTATTTATCTTATAAAAATGGAATAAATTTAGCATAGCTTAAGAATAATACCCACACTGAGAACCATCCAAAAACAAATGGAATAATTCCCATCATAAACCATTGTTTAAAACCGTCAATAGAATCTGCATATTGCTTTTGACAGTAATTACCAATGAAATATAAAACAATAAAACCTATTACAGATGCAAGAATCTCATTTTTAAACCCAAAGGTTCCATATGAAAACATTGCAGAGAAAACACCTACAATTAAACCTGGTATTAAATGGATTGCCGCAATCTTTTGTACATCATCCATGTTTATCCTCCAAAATTAAAAAATTATAATAAAATAATATGAAAAGTTATATAAATAAATATACATTTATAATTTATACTTACTAATAAATATACATAATGATTTTATTAAAGAAATAATAATTATTTACATGGAAACTGAAAGTTAGATAAAAAACATGACCAAATAAAAAGTATGTTAAAAAACTTTTAACATATTTTAAAGAACAGACTATATTTAATCAAAAAAATCTAATTAAATCAAGATATAAATTTACTATTAGAATATTAATCTAAAATACTATTTAAAATTATATACAGATAATATAACTATAAAAGAAAAACAATTATTTTATCAACCATTAATATATTTCATGAATCATAATTTTAAAAATTAAGGAAATTAAGTAAATAGAGGAATTTTAATGAAAACAATGACTAATGTGGATATTTTTACAATATCCCATGAATTAAACAAGTTACTTGAAGGTTCAAGAGTAGATAAATCATTTCAGCCAACAAAAGACATCATCGTTATGAGATTCCATAAAGCAGGATATGGAAGAATAGATTTAGTTATGGAAGCTGGAAAAAGAGTACATACAAGTAGATATCCTCTTGAAAACCCTACAAAACCACCTTCATTTCCAATGTTACTTAGAAAAAGACTTAGAGGTGCTAACGTAGTTAGCATTGAACAGTATAATTTCGATCGTATAATCGAAATCAAGATGAAAAAGGATCAGGTTTATACATTAGTTATTGAGCTATTTTCAAAAGGCAATATCATTCTTTTAGATGAGGATAAAAATATCATAATGCCTCTTAAAAGGAAATCATGGAGCAATAGGGATATCAGTGCTAAAAAGGAATATGTCTATCCGCCGAAAAATGGAATCAATCCATTAACAATTACAGAGGATGAATTGAATATTCTTTTTACCAATTCCGAGGATGACATCATAAGAACACTTGCTAAAAACGGTCTTGGAAGTTTATATGCAGAAGAAATCATGCTAAGGGCCAATAATATAAGGAAAGATATGAAAATTGAGGGAATCGATAAACAATCAAGCACCAATTCCCTTAGCAATGAGGACATCCATCATATCTATCAAGGCTTAAAATCAATCTTTGAACCTTTAAGTAAAGGTGAAATAAAACCAGAGATAATATCAGAAGGTAAAGATGATGTTGTACCAATAAAACTTGAAAAATATAATGATTTTAAACATGAATACTTCGAAACCTTCAATGAGGCATGTGATGAATTCTATTCAAAAGAAGTTAAAACCAGCATTACCTCAGAGCAAGAGAAAATCTGGAATAAGAAAGTCGGAAAATATTCAAAAAGACTTGAACTTCAAGAAGAAACACTTAAGGGATTCCATGACACTATAGAAAAATCCCATAAAAAAGGGGAATTAATCTATTCACATTATCAGGAAATTGAATCAGTTATTGGTGTAATCAATAATGCAAGAGACAAGGATTATTCCTATCAGGAAATAAATAAAATACTAAAAAAAGCAAGAAAAGAGGGAATGAAAGAGGCGCAGATAATTAAATCTATTGATAAGATGGGAAACATTACCCTAGATTTAGAAGGCATCTCAATTAACATCGATTCTAGAAAATCAATTCCTGAAAATGCTGATGTTTATTATGAAAAGGCTAAAAAAGCAAAACGTAAGATTTCCGGAGCCAATATTGCTATTGAAAATACTAAAAAACAACTAGAGGAAATGGAAAGGAAAAAGGATAAAGCAATGGCAAATATAATGGTTCCTAAAAAACGTGAAAAGAAGGAACTTAAATGGTTCGAGAAATTCAGATGGTTTGTAAGCTCCACAGGCAAACTTGTAATTGGTGGACGTGATGCGAATAGTAACGAGAATATTGTAAAGAAATATTTGGATAATAATGATATTTATATGCATGCGGATATACATGGTGCACCATCAATAGCCATTAAATTAAATGGTGAGGAATTTGATGATGACACCGTTAGGGAATCTGCAATATTTGCCGCATCATTTTCATCAGCATGGAGCGACGGTTATTCTACACAGGATGTTTACTGGGTCAATCCAGAACAAGTTTCAAAAACACCGGAATCCGGAGAATATGTGGCGAAAGGATCATTTATTATTAGGGGTCATAGGAATTATATTCGAAGTGCAAAACTAAGAATTGCAGTAGGAATTGTTGACTATGAAGGTAAAAGAGTTATGGCTGGTCCGGAATCTGCAGTTAAAAAATTAACAGATAACTATGTAGTTATTAAACCAGGATATACTAAAAAAGAGGCAATGGCTAAAAGTATATTATCAAAGATTAATCAAGATAACCTACTTGAGCTAGATGACATAGTAAGGATTTTGCCTACAGGCAAATGTGACTATGATAATAAAAGACAAACATAGTTTTATTAAGTTTATTAAGTTAAACTATTAAAAAAATAAAAGAACTTTTAAAATAAATAAAAAAAATATTTTAAAATATTTAGATTTTTTAATTAAAATCTAAAAATTTTATTTTATATGAATCTAATTTTAAAAAACCTAAATTTTTAAATTAAAATCTAAAAACTCTACTCTTATATTAAAAGCTAATTTTAAATTTTATTTTATATGAATCTAATTTTAAAAAACCTAAATTTTTAAATTAAAATCTAAAAACTCTACTCTTATATTAAAAGCTAATTTTAAATTTTATTTTATATAAAATCTCTATAAAGATCAATCTTCTTCTTGATTGAATATTTCAGGCTTGTAAATTTCACCTGGATTCATTATTACCACATCAATTGAGGGATCCAATTGTTTTACAAAATTAGAAAACACGACCGGGTCCTGTTCAATAGCAGGAAATGTATTATAATGCATTGGAATAACAGCTTTTGGAGAAATCCAACGGGTTGCAAGTGCTCCCTCAAAAGGACCCATGGTGAATTTATCTCCAATTGGTACCATAAGAATATCTGGTTTATAGATATGTCCAATAATATTTTCCATATCACCATATAATGCAGTATCTCCAGCATGGTATATCTTCTTACCGTCAGGTAAAGTAAATAGGAAACCTGCCGCACTGCCTCCTGGAACTGCACCCTCTTCAACAAAGTCAATATCGGAAGAGTGTATAGCATCTAACATGGTAATCTTGATGTCATGAACAAAAACAGAACCACCGATATTCATACTTACAGCTTCAATACCCTGTCTTTGTAGGAATAAGGCAATCTCAGCATTAGAAATTACAATAGAATTATTCCTCATAGCAATCTCATATGCATCACCGAAATGATCTGAGTGACCATGGGTTATACAGATTATATCAGGTTCTAATTCCTCAACAGGTATGTTACATGCAGGATTATTACTGATAAATGGATCAATCAATATCTTTATCTCCTCATCAGTAGTAATCTCAAACGCAGAATGTCCTAACCATCTTATTTCCATAATTAACCTCCCTAAAAATATTAATTGTTAATAGATAATTTGTTTATAAAAAAATAAATATTTTTTCAAAATTTAAAAATAAATAGAATTAGATAAATGATCTTAAAAATCAATAGAAAAAAAGAAAAGCTAGAAGATGCTTTCAAATGAGAGCCTAGTAAAAATTGTTAAATGGATAATTAAAAAATCATGCATGAGCCAATACCTGGCTATTAACTGCCTGTGCAATATTCCAAGTTGAATCAAACATGTTTCTAATATCATCAATAGATGTTTTATCGGTATAAACCGCACCATATTGGAATCGTTTATCCTCCTCGGAATCAGAAACAATTAATGCATAATCATCGTCTATTATTAAATTGATAGTATCTAATTTCGGCATTGTTCTAATTTCCACATTCTTTTTAACAATTGAATTTAGAATCAAAGCCTCGGATAAATCAGCAGTATCAATATCTTCAATAATAATTTTAGTTGGAATATTTGAAATATTCTCTAAAAATTCATGGGACAAATCTTTAAGTGAACTTGTAATCAGACAGATTTCATTAACTGCATTTGCAGACAATTTATCAAATGCCTCCTGAGTAGAAATTCTTCCATTAGAACTAATTACATAACTTCTTAAAAGCTTTGGAATAGGAAGTGACTCGGGATTATTAGGATCTATTTCAATTTCATCTTCCTTAATAGGGGTAATCGTATCAGGAATAGTATTTGGACTAACAACCTTATCCTGATTTTCAGGTAAATCTGTAAGATTACTTAATTCAAATGGACTACCATAGATATTAGCCTCATTTAAAGGATTATCATTATAGAAACCATAATCCTCATCATTATTTGGCAACTCCCTAGAATGGTCTTCATTAACAAAATCCTCAAAATCAGTGTTATAAACTACAGAATTGGAATTGTGACCGTTTTCAGCTAAAACTTCTTCTATTTTTTCAGATTTTTTAGATTTAGGAATATTGGAAATATTCAATAATCCATTTGAACGACCTTCTTTTTTAGTAGGTTTACGAGTAATTTTTAAAGGTCTTTCATAGTTAGGTGTGAACTGATAAGTTTTATCTGTGAATTTAGATGTAGGATTTTGTACTTTTAAGACAAGTTTTGAATCATCTTCATCATCAGAATCTTCATAATCATCATAAGACCTGTAAGATCCGCTGTTTTCCAAATCTTCAAAATTAAGTGAGTCCATGTCTTCAATCTTAGTTTTTTCAAATTTAGGTCGTTTAAGATTAATGTTAATATTATCACTTAAACCTTCAACATCTAGATTTTTAATTCTATCTTTGGTGGAAGTTGTTTTACCTAATACCTGGTTTTCATTGCCAAAGGTAATAATTTGATTAGAGGTTGAAGTAATTATTAAATATAAACCGCATACACCTACAATTAGGCCTAAGATAACAATAAATTCCCTTAAATTATAAAACATATTTAATATTAATACTGCTATTGCCATAGCTAGCAATAGAAATCCTGAAAAAACTTTTACTAAATCCGCCAATCTTTACACCTACTAAAACTCAAATTAATTACTGAATTAACACAATTTAAATATTAAATATATGTTTAAATTTAAAAACATTTAAAGTTTATTATATTTTGTATAAAAATTAAAAAAGATTAATAGAAAGCTATTAGAAAAAATAAACAATTTAGAAAATAAATAAAAATAAAACCACATATTTTCCCAATTATTAAATAATTTTTTCCATATGAAAAAAATCAACTTTATTGAAAATTTTAAACACCATATAAATTTTTAAAAAAAAAAATAATCTGAAAAATTCCGATAAATATTAAAGATAAAGCAATAAATTCTTTTTAAAATCTAATTAAACTAAAGAATAATTTATATATTCCAAATATTATTAAGATTCTTATATATTTTAAGAAAAAAATAAGAAAAGATAATTATTAAACAAATTAAAAGGATATTCTGGTGATTAGATGAATCAGATAACATATAAAATAGATAGATTGTTTAAAGATGATGGTGGACAAGGTGCAGCGGAATATATCCTTTTATTGGGAGGAGTAGTAATAATTGCAATTATTGCACTTTTAATATATAGGTCATATATAAGCTCATCATCAAATCTTACAGCAGAATCCGATACCAATTCAATAAGACAGACTTTGAATAGCTCAATATAAGATGAAGATTCTAAGGGAAAATAATAGTCAGATAAGTGCCGAATTAATACTGCTTCTAGGTTCAACAATCATTATTGTAATTATTGTTGGAGAAATGGTTTTTAGAATAAATGAGGATATAAATTCATCACTTAAAAGACTAATTGAAACTGGAAGGAATAGTAGCTTGAACAATTTATAATTTTTTAGTTTAAAGGTTAATCTGGTTGATTAAACTGGATTAACCTATTAAATAACTAATAATTTAAACTATGATTGATTAAACTAAATAAATATTTTTAATAATTAGAATGTAACTACTAATTTTTTTAATTTAAACTTAAATAAAAAAGAGATATTGTTTTAAGGAGAATAACCAATTCAATGAAAATTTAAAATGATTTAATTAAAAATTAGAATCTATAGATAGACTAAAATTAAAAATCCAAAAAAAGTATAAAAAAAGAAAATTAATAATATCTACTCTACTAATTTACCAAGAATATCTTGCCAGGAAGTAGATTTAATATTATCAAGTTCCATACTTTCTCTTTTAATAGTAAGCAAGTTTTGTGGACAAGCTTTTGCACATGAACCACATAAATTACAGTGTTCAGGATCCATATGAGATTCATTATCAATGATCTCTACAGCATTACAAGGACATACATCTTTACATGCATGACATGTTTCACCCTTACATACTAATTCTGGATCTCTTAAGATTTCACCAATAAACGGTTTATTTACTTCAATAGCGTCTGCTGGACAGACAGATTTACACCATCCACAATCAATACATTTCCCTTCAATGAAGACAGTACCAGTAATTTGAGGTTTTTCAATTTCTTCATTGTGCATACAAGTACTACAAATAGCAGTGATTGCATTCTCAGGACAAGCTGCTTTACATACCTTACAATAAACACATTTGGAATCATCTACCTCAATAGTATCCGGAATTCCAAATTCATTATTTGATGTAACAGTAATTGCACTTGCTGGACACAATTCTGAACATATTCTACAATAGATACAATCCTCATCATTAATACTGATTTCACCTACAAGCAAATCATTACGGTCAGGTAAATCCCTTTTAAAGAAAATTGTATCTCTAGGACATGCCTCAACACATCTACCACAGAAGAGACAGTCTTCTTCATTGATTTTTGCATCATTATGCCAGTTTGGATAGTCTTTTAATTGTGAGATTTCTTCCCCATCAATTTTAAGAGTTAAAGCACCGAAAGGACAAGAAGATGCACATAAACCACATAAAACACATTCATTTTTATTACATGAGATATAATCCATTTTTAAAAGTCCTCTTGCAATAGGTACAATTGGACCTAATCTTAATGCTTCAGTTGGACAAGTATCTGCACAAATTCCACAACCTACACATTTATCATTATCATGAATTAATTCCCTATTTTCTAAGCCTTCTCTTGCAAAAAGTGACATAGGAAATACCCCATCTATACTTTAGATATTGCTTGGTTAGGACAATTTTGAAGACATAAATCACAATCATCACAGTTTTCAGGAATGATTTTTACATCCCCATTATCCTCAACTAAAGCGCCTTGTTCACATAATTTTATACATAAACCTTCGCCTGGACAATTTTCAATATGTCCACACTTATCTACGTCTATTTGAATAGCCATTAAATCACCTATAAATTTTATATATACTATTTATCTCGATATGTATATATAAACATATCGTTTTGATTCTATTAATGAAAAGTTTTAAAAAGTAATTAAATCAATTTTCCTTTTTTATCAATTTCTCCTTTACGTATTCTAGTGGAAGAAATAGGAATACCATCATCTGCCAAAACAAAGCTTACCACTACAATATCAATAGGATGCATACCTTTATCCACCCTTATTTGATTTATTTCAAGGGCTGTAGGTTCTGTCTCCTCACTAACCACTATAGCGTCATAATCCTCTTCAAAAATTGTAGGTCCATATTTATCATCTAAACGGATCAAATGAAAGTTATCAAAATCCTTAAAAAAATTATTTAAGTTAGACATTCTAACTTCACAGGAATCAATATCCCCTTTTAATCCACCAAAAGCATCAGAAGTTACACCAATCTCAACAAACTCCCCTAATTGAAATGCAGTTTCCAATAATTTCCTATGCCCATAATGAAACTTATCAAAAGTTCCACCAACAACTACCTTTTTGTATTTTTTCTCACTCATAAAATCAATTGAAATATTTTTAATAGATAATATATCTATTAATTTATTTATACTTATCTTTATATTTTTAATATAAAAAATCATAAATAGAAATAAAGGCATAAAAGGACCTGAATTAAAAAATAAAAAATAAATAAACAATATTTAAAGGATATTAACTGATAAAATATCTAATAACAAATGAGATATTCAATAAAAATTATAAAAAAATTATAATTAGATTAAAATATAAATTAGGTATTAATAATAAACTAGTTATAATCAAACTAACTTTAAGGTAAAATTATGATTTATGAGGAAAACATAGTTCAAAAAAAGATTCAAAACATAGACATTAGGTTTGGATTAGTTTATCCGAATGTTTATAAAATAGCTATGTCTTCATTAGGTTATCAGATAATATATAATTTATTAAATGATAGAGACGACTGTTTCTGTGAGAGGATAATATTCCCGAATACAAGAAGCATTGAAACAAACAGTCCCTCATCCGACTTCAATATACTCAGTTTCACAATACAATTTGAGGAGGATTATTTTAATCTTGTAAAGATATTGAAAGAATCAAATATCCCCTTAAGAAGAGAGGATAGGACAGACAAAGATCCATTAATAATAGCTGGAGGACCTACGGTTACCGCTAATCCGATGCCTATTGCCGATTTTGTGGATATTTTTATTATTGGTGAAGGTGAAAATGTTTTAAGTGAATTTTTAGATCTTTACAGGGAAATTCCTAACCCCCATGAAAATCTTGATAAGTTTTTGGATATCGAAAGTCTATATATTCCAAAATTTAATAATAAAACCGAAATATCCCTTATTGAAGATATGGATAATGGATACCATATAACCTACCCAATAATTATTCATACAGACGATAAAGAATACACTCCTGTTTTTCAAAACGCCATAATGCTAAATGTTTCAAGAGGTTGTAGTAGAGGATGTAGATTCTGTATGTCCGGATATCTGTACAGACCTACAAGAGAAACCTCACTTGAAAAACTTATTGAAATAGCTGAGACCTCAAGAAAAAATAGTGGACTTAACAGAATCGCTTTAATTGGACCTGCGGTATCTGATTACTCAAGAATAGATGAATTAATAGAATCCCTTGAAGAAAGAGGTTTTGAAATATCAACACCCTCCATGAGAATTGAGACCATTACAAACAAATCCTTAGAATATCTTAAAAAGAGTGGCCTTAAAACTTTAACGATAGCTCCGGAATCCATATATCATCTTAGAAAACGTATCAACAAGGATATTCCAGACGAACTAATAGACAACCTAATCGACTCTGCATTAAACATTGGTTTTAATCTAAAATTTTACTTCATAATTGGTTTTCCAAATGAAACCAAAGAGGATATTATAGAACTTAAGGATTATATAAAAGATATTGATTCAAGAAAGGATAAAATAGACCATTCCCTATCAGTTAAGTTCAGCATAAATCCTTTAATTCCCAAGGCTCAAACACCCCTCCAATGGGATACCTATAATATGGCTTCAATTAAAAAAAAGATAAAGTATCTTAAGAAAGAACTTAATGGAAAAAATCTTAAATTTGACAGTCCCAAACTAGGATTAAAACAATATATATTATCATGTGGCGGTAAAGACATCTCCAAGTTAATTGAAAAATCTGCAGATGAGAATATTGGTATTAAAGAATGGGAAAAACATGTCCCACAGTATAATACTGATGATAAACTACCATGGGACAATATAGATTTAGGATATAGGAAAGATTTTCTAAAAGAAGAAAGAGAAAAAATGGATTTGAATATTACAACCGAGTGGTGCCAGGAGAGCAAATGTTATAATTGTAAATATAATTGTTACTATTAATGATTTAATTAATTAGAATTATAACATTATTTTAATTTTTAGAATAAAACCGCATAATCGTTATAGTTAGTTTACAACATTATAAAAAAAGTCCCTTATTCGAAATTATAACGAATTATTGATTTAAAAAAAATCACATAAATCTTAAATTTAAAAAAAAAAATTATTAAATTAAATAGGATTAACCTTTAAAATATTAAATAAAATTAATCACAGATATTATTATATCATATAAAAAAAGACAAATATATTTAATTTATTTTAAAAAATTCAAATTAATCATTTAAGAGGTTACAAGAATGGTTAAATCAACATATAGAACAAGTTTAATTGAATTATCACAGATTAGGAAAATGTTCGAGAATACGAATCCGGATGCTATTAACTTAGCTATTGGAGAACCTGATTTTGATGTTCCGGAAAACATTAAAAATGCAATGAAAAAAGGAATTGATGATAATTTTTCTCATTACACCCCCAACAGAGGTTATGAAGAGTTAAGGGAAGAGATTGTTAAAAAACTATCAAAAGACAACCACATTAAAACAAACGCTAACGACATAATTGTAACTTGTGGAGCTAGTGAGGCATTAAGTGATTGCTGTCAAGCATTATTTGAAAAGGGGGACGAGGTTTTAATTCCAAATCCCGGATTTTTATCCTATGAGGCAACTGTAAAATTAGCCGAGGCAAAGCCAGTGGGATATGAAACACCAATGGAAAGAGGATTCAAAGTTAAAACCGAGGATATTCAAGAAAAAATCACTGAAAATACAAAAGGAATTATCTTAAACAGTCCTTCAAACCCTACAGGAGCGGTAATAGATAAAGAGGATATTAGGGGCATTGCAGATCTTGCAACCGATAATGACATAATGATCATCTCTGACGAGATATATGAAAAGATAATTTACGACAATAAAAAACATTACTCTCCTGGAGCATACAGTGATAATGTTATTACAATCAATGGATTCTCAAAAGCATATGCAATGACAGGTTTAAGACTTGCATATATGAGTTCACCATCCTACTTTACAGAGGAGCTTCTTAAAGTTCACCAATATACTACTGCCTGTGCAAGTTCAATATCCCAAATAGGTGGAATTGAAGCATTAAGGGGGCCTCAGGAATCAGTAAGTAAAATGGCAAAAGAATTCGAGAAAAGAAGAGATTTAATTACAGATAGCTTAAACGATATGGGATATGAATGTGTTAAAGGTGAAGGTGCCTTTTATGTATTTCCAAAAGTACCTAATCCTGAGGAATTCGTTAGAAAAGCCATGGATGCAGGTGTACTCTGTGTACAAGGAATTGCATTTGGATCCGAAGGTAAAAACAATGTAAGAATGTCTTATGCAAATTCATATGAAAATATTGAAAAGGCCATGGACATTTTAAGAAAAATATAATTAAATATTTTAAATTTCTTAATATTTTTCCCGTATTACTTACATTTTATTTTAATAAAACTCCAATCTATAAACTTATTTTTTTAATATTAACTTTAATATATAAATTGATAATATGAAACTTCAATACAGACTTATTTTAATAGAAATAGCTAATCAATTGATTAACACTAAAAATTTTAAATAAATATGAAATAAAATTTCATTTAAATAAACATTATAAAATGAATAAATAAGATTAATCCCATTAAATTAAATATCCTTAATAATTAATACTTCAAACAATTTTATTTTTAAATTAAATAATGATTTATAGGACATCCTAATTTTAAAAATTAGATATTTGCCAATGATAAAAATAAATTAATAATTTTACAGTTACCTAAAAAGCATATTCTTTAAATAGGTATTAAAATAAATTAAAAGTTAATCGATAATTTTTAGTGAAAAAATATGAATGCTGATGACAGACATAAAGCTGGAAGAAATGCTGCTTTAACTGGTATAATTGGAAATACATTCCTTACAATATTCAACATTGTTGTTGGAATGATATCCGGAAGTTATGCACTTGTAGCTGAAGGTGCACATACATTCTCGGATGTTGCAACCTCAATAATTGCATATATAGGTTTTAGATTTGCAAATAAACCTGCAGATGAGGAACACCCATTAGGACATGGAAGGGCTGAGGCAATAAGCGGGCTTACAATAGTTGTTTTCCTTGCAATAATTGCATATGAAATTATAAGGGGAGCTGTTGACAAATTATTCTTCGCACAAGCCATTACCGCTCCCTCAGAACTTGCAGGAGTAATGGCAATAATCGGAATGATAATCAATATAATCATGAGTCAGAATATCATTAGAATCGGCCAGAATATCCACAGTCCTGCAATTGTCGCGGACGGAAAACATCAAAGAGTGGACCTATTATCATCACTTGCAATATTGATTGGAGTAATCATATCAAGATTAGGATATACAAAAGTAGATCCAATCATTGGTCTTTTCATCGGTTTAATGATAGTTAAAATAGCTTTAGAAGTTGCAAAAGATAATATCGACAATATTATGGGAAAGGTCCCATCAAAAGAGTTAGTCGAGGACATCGAAAAAGAGGCACTTTCTATTGATGGAGTTTATGGAATTCATGATATCAGAATCAATTATTTAGGTTCATATGCAACTGTAACATTCCATATCGAATTAGACCCTAAATTAAGCTTAATTGAATCACATGAGATTACCCATAAGGTACAAAACAAGGTAGAAAATAAAATTGACATTATCCATGGTGTTACTGCTCATGCTTGTCCTTATGGTGTAAAATATAATCATGAACAACAAATTGATGAAGAATACTGATTCTTCTTTTACTATTTTTTAAACTATAAAATAATTACCATTTCGAACTTGAAATCTAAATCAGTTAAAAAGAGCATTAAAAAATTATAGACCATAAATCCATTGTAATAACAAATATTTAATGGATTTAAAGGGATATAATAAAAAATTAATGAAAATCAATTTTTTAAAGTTTATGTGTAATGAGATATTAAACCAAAAAATCTATTCAAAAGATTCCTCATAGATTTTTACAACATCTTCCACAGTAAATTCATAAAGGTCTACTGTAAATAGTATACCCATACTATCAAATGCAGTATGAGCCATATCCTCAAATTCATCAGGACTTACACCATAATCAGACATTTTATATCCGTCAACTTTAATATCTTTATGGAATTTGTCTAACGCAGTGATGAAATCCATAGGATCCTCAGCATCTTCAATACCCATTACTTTTGCTAATTTAATAAATCTATCATCACAGACATGTTTATTGATTAAAAATTTAAAGTATGCTTTACTAAGTAGAATTAAACCTAAACCATGTGGAAGATCATGGTGGTATGCAGATAATGCATGTTCAAGAGAGTGTAAACTACTGGTATTTCCAACACTCATTACAAGACCAGATAAATAACTTCCAAATGCTACCTTTTCCCTAGCCTCAAGATCATTTCCATTATTTACCGCTTTAGGCAAATAGTCATGAACATTACGTACAGCTTCTAAAGCATACATGTCAGAGTACATATTAACAATGCTATTAATATAACCTTCAAGACTGTGGGATATTGCATCGAATCCTTGGAAGGCAGTGTATTTTTCAGGAACAGATACCATTAATTCAGGATCTATAATTGAAAGAACAGGGAATAAATCTTGTCCGAAAATTGCAGTTTTTTCTTTAGTTTCATTGTTACTTACAACAGCACCCATATCTGCTTCTGAACCAGTTCCCGCAGTAGTTGGAATAGCAACTAAAGGCAATGCCTTATTTTGAGGAGTCTTTTTACCTCCCTTACCAAATTGAACATAATCCCATAGTTTTCCAGGATTATTTGCAACTAATGCAATTGCTTTAGAGGCATCCATTGCACTTCCACCACCAATTGCAATAATTATATCACATTTTTCTTCCTTAGCAACGTCTGCACCTTTATCAATTGTAGTGTTTAAAGGATTCGGTTCAATCTCATCAAATACCACATATTCGATACCTTTTTTATTTAAGTTTTCTATTAAAGTATCCAAGTAACCATTTCCTTTAACTGATTTTCCGTTAGTTGTAACAATTAAAGCTTTTTTAGCATCAGGTAAAAATTCATAAATTTGATTTAGTTTACCACTACCAAATTCAACATGAGTTGATACAGTATCAAAAAAACTATTATTAGTTTCTAAAAATTCATTTGACATAAATAATAACTCCCAAACTATTAAATTCTAATTTTATATTAAATTAAAAAAATGAGTGATTACTCATTTCTCACATATTATAATAATAAATTCACATATTTAAATCTATTGTTTTTAATAATTTTTTATAAATAAAATTTTTATAAAAATAATAAAGTCTAGGATTATATGGAAGAAGATATAATTGAATCTATAAAAACAAGGGATTACCATAAGATATAAAACATTCAGTTTTAAAAGGGAAATTAACCGGAATATTTACCTTGAAGTGCAATGGGAACATATTTTTTAAATCTTTCATCCTGTAATATATCGGTATTTCTAATAATGTACTCACTTGTCTTCTTATTATTCATGGATAAAATGACTTGACTTTCTATAAATCCATCTTTTTTAATTAACTTAAGAAGACGCTTACCATATGTTAATGAAGGATTAGAAAATCTCCTTTTAAGTGAGGTTAAAATAGGTTTAAAATAATCCATATTAAAAGTTTCTACAAGGTTTTCCATATCCTCAAAAATCTTTAATCCCCAATCCTGAAAACTTATTTCCTTTCCATCCTTTAGTAGTTTTAAGTCCGGAAGATAGCCATATTGTGCAACCTTCTCCTCATTTAAAATAGCCTCGTTTTGCCAATCCCCATAGTCAGACTCATCCATAACAAGCATATATATTAAAAATAGATGTAAAAAATCCATATCCTTCTGGATCAAACCACATTTATAGAAAGGATTAATATCCAATGATCTAATTTCAATATATTGAATACCATCTTCATTTAATGATTCAAGCATTTTACTTGGATTTTTAGGCTTTAATCTAATCTGTGTATATAATTCCTTAGCCTCTGATAATTTACCTTCATCTATATATCCTTGAACATCAGATGTGAACTCAGCCACATTGTTATAGCTAGGCCTTAACGGATCTAAATTTTTATAACCGCAGGAGGAATTTCTTAAGGATGGTCCTGATTCTGTATAGAAACTTCCTTTATTATCACTATACTGCATTAGATTAGTACATTCATCTGTAAAGGTTCTATGAGCCGCAACGGAACATCCCGTAAGATATATGATTAACCAGGAATGCCTAATATAATTTCTTGCAATCTTCAGATATAGTTTATCTTTAAAATCCCTATAACTAATATCAATAAATGTATCCTCAATAATATGTTTATAAAGCTCTTGAACCATCTCATCTTTAAATGAAAAATTAAAATGAATACCTGAGATTAATTGTTTTTGAAGACCATATTTTTTTGCAAGACCTTTTCTATAATCTGAAAATCTTTTAGCCAAATCCCTATCACTGGAAAATTTCGCAATGGGTATTTTATCTGGTTCTGGAAGTATACAAGGTAAAGATTGAAACCACATGAATTCATCCTCACCTAAAGAAACATTAACTAAATCAGAAATAAATGAAAAGAATTGGAATGCCTTTTCAACACTGTCAAATGCAGGAGTGATGATTTCAAATTGACTCTCAGAAAAATCAGTAGTAATATAAGGATTATCTAACTTGTTTCCAAAAACTGTAGGATGTGGTTTTAAAGATAAATGACCATTTTTTAAGGTTCTTAGACCTTCCCATTCTATTCCAAATAAACCTTCCAATAACTGTTCACCAGTAAAATATTTTTCCATATTTGATAAACTAAAAATATCTTCCATAATAACCCCTACCTAACTAAATTAACACGCTCGTTAAAATTTCTTTTATACAGATGTTCATTAGTTTAGATAATAATTTTTTAGAGATCAGTTTTCATATTTAATATTTTCATGTATTAGTTTAAAAAAGAATTTCTTTATCCTGTTTAATTAAGATACAAATATACTAAATCCGATGCTTACTACCATAAAAAATCTCCTTCAGATACTTTATCTAATGAATTTAAAAATTTCTTAATAAAGATCAACTGTTCAGGAGTTTCAATGTATTCATTATTATGAGTGTTGGATTTAAATATTAATTTACCGTTTTTAAAGCATAATAAAGTGTTTAATGGCACATCTTCCCAATGACCATCATTTAATGGGACTGTTGAAAACATGACACCATGATTAAATTTAAAGTAGTGTAAAGAGTCTCTACAATTCATATGAACATAAATATATTCACCATCATGAAGCAAGAAGTCTAATTTGTTATTAAAAGATAAGTTTGAAACTAGATTGCTTAATAAATCAAAACGTTCTTTAACATCCAAGCTTCTATTTTTCTGAGATTCAAGTTTATTAATGTTATCAATAATGTAAAGTAAAACCCTCTCAGAATCGGTACCTCCCTCTTGAATCATGGAATATCTACATAAATCTGAACTATCAAATATTGTTCCATTATGGATTAATGTCCACATTCTGTTGGAATCATCCTTCTTATAGAAAGGATGACAGTTAGAGGGAATTAATTTACCTATTGTAGCTAGTCTAATATGTGCAAAAACATTTTTATTGATTACAGGCTTTTCTAAAAGATTTTTCAAATTTAAACTCATTCTTGCACAAACAGGCTCCTTATAAACAGAATAATTTGAAGAATCCAATAAAGCTAAACCCCATCCATGAGGATGATAATTACAATGGGAATAAAAGTCTTTTAAATACTCATTTATTTCTAAGGGATTATCTGAAGAATAAGCAAATAATTCACACATGTTTTACCTCACATTAATTTATATTAAAACAATAATTAAACTTATTTAATTTATTAACAAATAGAAAATAATTAAATTAAAAGAGAATAATTCTAATACAAAAATTATTAACCAATATTTAAACTAATTTATTAAAAATCTAAACATAACTATTGTTATATTTCTTATTATATATAAACTTTAATAAAAAACCATGATTTAAAATATAAAAAAATAAGCTAAATAAAAAATAAACGCCGGGAACGGGATTTGAACCCGTGTTATCCAAGGGATAATCGGATTAGCAGTCCGACGCCGTACCAGGCTGGGCCATCCCGACATTTGAAAAAAATTAAAAATCACAGTTAAATAATCAACTAACTATTATTATTTTATTAACTATAATATAAAAGTTTTTCTATTTTACTAATAAAAAATCAGGAAGATAATAAAACCTAAAATTTTAATAAAAAAATGGCACATCCGAAAGTGGACTAAATTCAACAATAAAGGTTATCTCAAAAACCGACTCCACTCCGCTACTCTACAAGCATTAATTGTTCATAGTAGAGCTGCTCCCTTCCGGGCCTAACACATTCCCACAATAAAGGTAATTAATTCCTACCCTCCAGTAAAAATCATACCACCATTAATCCTGCAGGACGAAGTTTCCATATCACTTTTTAAGGCCTTTATTATATCCAAAAGCCGCCTTTCGGATTTCGACCGCACCAAAGGGGATCTGTGCTTACAGAGGACCCCTAACCCTCCAGTCTAGCCATAAATATATATTATATTAATATTATATAAATGTTATGAAAAAAGTTAGATTAAAATATAAAATCGAAAAATAGATAAAAAAATAGAATAGGTTAAAATGAAATAGGATTAACTAAACTCCTTTTTTAAAGCGGAAATAATATCCCCATCAGAAATAATTCCCACCAATTTACCATGGTCTAAAACAGGTAATTGATTAACTATTTCATTTCCCGGAGCATTATTGTCCATTTCGGAAACTGCTTCCATTACACTATCGTCAGGTCTGACAAAAGCAACTTGTTTAACCATAACATCCACTACTTTAGTACCTAATGTATATTTATCTAAAATGAGATTATGACCTAAATCAGTAGCAGTTACAATACCTACCATTTTATTATTATCTATTACCGGCATAGCACTAATTTTATGTTTCATTAATCTTTCGAAAGCAAAAACGACCTCCTCATCAGGGTCAACGGTAACCACATTAGTTGTCATTAAATCCCGTACTTTAATGTTCTCCATCATTGGCAATTCCTCCATAAGTTTTTGTAATAGATTTTATCATGAAATCTATAGTACCTGGAATTGTTACATTCTCTATAACAGGTACATTATATTTTTCAGATTGTGTGACAATATATCTTTGAATCTTTCTAATTGAGCCAAAATTCTCCAAATATTTTTTAAGTGGTCTTCTAGCCCACATTTGACTACTTCTTGAGTAAAACCTACTTTTATGCACCTCTTCATCACTTACTTGTAAAGTGAATAATATTACATTATCTTTATCCAATAATTCTTGTTTAATAAAACCTGGAACAATATGTACTCCTTCAATTACAATACTTATCCCTTCATCAATAGCCCTTTCGATTACTGCATCCACACCTACAGCTACAGTATCAACATGATCTTTATATCCAGCAATAACTTCATCAAATTCCGGAGGTGACGGAATCCTCATAGCTTTATATGCAGTATAACTAGATTCATGAATAACTGGAGATAAATCCTTTGAAACGATTTTACGCATTACCTCACGGATCATATCCGTACTAATCATATTACGGATACCTAATCTGTTAGCTATTTCAAAAGCAATAGACGAAGTTCCAACACCAGATGCCCCTGCAATTAAAATAATTAAAGGTTCTTGACATTTAGTGATTTTCCTCCAATTAATATACTTTTCGGCAATATCAGGATCGGTTTCTTCAAGCTGTTCAACTATCATTTCAGCCAATTGATCACTCGTTACAATATCTAGACCCAAATCGTTTATTTTAGTTTCAATACATGCGGCAACTTCATAAGCTTTGGTTAAATCCATTTCAGCCCTAGTTAAAGAACGTGACAAAACGCCTTTAGAAAAAGGTTCTGTATATTTCTTACCACTAACTTCTCCTTGTACCATAATCATTTTATCACAACATTCTAATTCTTTAACAAAAAATAAAATTATCAAACAATAATCAATAATATTTTTAATACAATCATTAATAAAATTTACTAAATAATTCTAAATTGATAAATCCAAATAAGAAATAAAATAAAAATAAATAGTACTTTGTTTAAAATAAATGAAAAAAAATATACAGTAAATGATAAAAATACTTTTTTTAAATAAAAATAATAAAAAAATAAAAAATTAAAGAATAATTAAAAAACACAAGGTTAGAGAAAATAAGAAAAATAAAATTAGTAAATAATTAAAAAATATGGGATAAAAGAAAATAAGCAGGATAAGAGAAAATAAGAAAAAAATAAAAAATTAATGAACAATTAAAAAATATGGGATAAAAGAAAATAAACAGGATAAGAGAAAATAAGAAAAAAATAAAAAATTAATGAACAATTAAAAAATCATTCCAAAATAAATAAAAAATGCATTGTTGAAAATAAAGAAAAATAAAAAATTAAAAAATAATTTTTATTCTTTAAATGAGATTAAATCTACATCATAGTTTAAAGTATCATCATCAATATTAATTAAACATCCATAGTTTTCTTTAAGCATACCTGGATTTACAACAATGGTATCTCCAATTTTATCTTTTGATCTTGCTTCATGTATATGTCCACATAAATTAATATCTGGTTTAAACTCTTCAATAACATCCCTTAATGCGTTACTTCCAACATGAGTTCCATCAGGTATTTTATCTGCCTCAGTGTTTAAAGGAGGTGCATGGGTAAGTAATATTTTTACTTTAGGTACTTTGTCATTTGCCATAAAATCATATTCAGCAAACAACTCTTTAACATTGTCATATAGATGCTGATCGTGGAATTCTCCAGGAGTGTCAAATGGTGTTTTATTAGAACCTCCAAATCCGAAGATGATTACATCACCATATGCAATAATCTGATTGTGAAGACATACAGCATCGGTATCCGTGATTGCATTACAGATTCCATTAGGATCACAATTTCCAGGAACTGCAAAAACATCAAAACCTAAATCTGAAATACTGCTTATAAATTCGTCTACAAAATCCAAAGGACCGAAATTAGTTATATCCCCATTAATTAAAACCAAATCTATATCCTGATTATTTTTCAAATAATTAATGAAATCATCATTTTTTTCACCATGAATATCACTAATTGATAAAATCTTCATCTAATTACCTCTTGATCTTTTAAGTATATATAGGTATATTCAAAATATATAATATATTTATCTATATGAAAATAATTATAAAAATAGATTAAATTACTTGAAAGGATATTTTAAGGAAAAACCAGTTAAATTTGAGGTATTATAAAAAAAGATAATAAAAAAATAGTAATTAAACTGAAATAAAATTAAAAATAATAAAAATAAGGATTAAACATGATTTATTCTAAAAAGAAAGCACCCATCTCTTTAATTCCATCTTTAACATCATCCTTATCACCATATAATGTTAAAGTGAAATCATCCTCAAACTCAATGATTAAACCATGAGTTTCTGCAATAAACTGAATTCTTTCTTCACCCATCGGTTTTTTAAAAGTTATGCGGCTTGTTGAGAAACCTGGTGGTGGATTTAAATTGAATTTAGAGTGAATATCTGGAACATCATATAGTTTTTCCCCTTTATTAACTCTTTTTATTTTATCCATCCATTTTTCAGTATATCTTTCAGAAACTTTATCATTTGCTAAATCGATAAGTTGATTTTGAATTTCTGATAAAGTTACACTAGCCTTTGCAACTTCATTAATCATATCTGGATGAGAGGTATCTTTCTTATAAAAATTAATCTGTGTTTTGGTAAAACCCATATTTTTATTAATTTCTGTTGGTATTTCAACATTTTGTTTCTTTAAATCAGTTAATAAATCTAAAAGAACTAACCATAATTGTTCAATAGGTAAAGAACTCATAAATGACCTTCTAATATTTTTAAAGTAGTAATGTTGACTTTAGCATCAGCTTCTTTTAACTCATCCCTGATTTGATCAACATTATCATATGAATCTAAGAATAAAACATGATGACTAGTGGTTCCAGTAATATCCAAGATTGCAATTTCATCATCATCTTTAACTTCTCTTTTTTCAATAGTTGCCTTAAATTGTACATAAGGTCCCATTTCTTCAGGAAGATCTTTATATTTAAATATTCCACCTAATGTAGCCATAAACATTAAAATCACCTACGCTATTTTATAAAAGAAATATGTTTTAATAACATATAAAACTTGTTCGTATATATTCATACTAAATATTATTTAAATAAAGTAGTATAAAAAATTTTTGTAAAATAAAAAAAATGTTCTGAAACATTTTAACTAATCTTAATTTTTATTTAGTATTGAAGTTTATAAACTTATTGTTTAAAGAGAAAAATATTTAAAAAAATAAGACAATTAAAAATTCAAAAATAATATAGTCATTAATAAAATAAAGAGGACCTGTTAGAAAACAAGTAAAAATTAAAAAAAGAAAAAATAGAGAAAAATCTCTAAATTTACATACCTAATTTTTTAAGAATAGGTTCAGCGCTTTGTTGTTGAGCAGAGAAAGTTAATTCGTCTGCATTTAATCCCATAGCTAAACCGTATAATTGAGCTAAGTGTAAAACAGGTATATGATAATCGGTACCATATTGTTCATTTACTTCATTTTGACCTACATCAAATTGTAAGTGACAGAATGGGCAAACATCTACAATACAGTCAACACCTGCTTTAGTCATATTATCAAGTTTTTCTTTAGTGAAACTGGTAGCTACAGATTTATCTCTAGCTCTTAATCCTCCACCAGCACCACAGCACATTTGTTTATCTTGATAATCAACAGATTTTGCACCGGTAATTTCAACTAATTCATCTAAAATACTAGGATTTTCGGAATCGCCAATTTGTTTTTCTGCAGATGGTTTTAAGAAGTGGCAACCGTAATGTACAGCAACATTTAAATCTAAAGGTTTTTCAAATAATTCTGCAATTTTATCTAAACCAACATCATTGTATAATACTTCTGCAAAGTGTCTTACATTTACTGAACCTTGGAATTGGTGGTCTCCAGTTTGTGCTAAGATAGCGTTAACTTCGTCTTTTTTATCAGCATTATCTTTTAACATTTCATTTGCTTCAAATAAAGAACCGAAACATCCATTACATTCAGTTACAATGTCGTCTCCCATTTCTTCAGCAATAGCAATGTTACGTGCTGCAATAGTCATCCAAGTTTTTTGATCGAAAGAACCAAATACACCAGGAGCAGGACAACAGGAAGCACCTTCCATATCTTTAAGTTCAACACCTAATTTATCGAATAAAATTCTGGTAGCTTTTTCAACACCAGGGTAACGATTGTTTACAATACAACCTAAAAAGTATGCTATTTCCATTAAAATTCCTCCTATTCTTCATATCCTACTAATTTATCAAATTCACAAATTTTACAAATGTCTTGAATTTCTTTTAAAGCTTCAGGATATTTGTGAGTAGTTGGAGGTACTTCAGGAAGACCTATTTTTACTCTTAAAGCTTTAATTTTATCGTTAATAGGTACACCGTGACCAGATTGAATTACGAATTTACCAGTAGCTTTGTGAGCATCAGCCATGTAACCAGCATGAGCAGCTTCGTTACGTGCTAATTTAATAACTTCTACAATTTCTACTTTCCTAGGACATCTTTCTTGACAAGTGTAACAAGTAGTACACATCCATAAAGCAGGATCAGAAATTACTTCATCTCTTAATCCTAATAAACATTTTCTTACAATTCTTCTTACCCTGTATGGAGTTCTCCTACCAGAAGGACAACTTCCACCACAAGTACCACATTGGAAACAGTGGTTTACAGTTTCAAGACCTGCATCAATGAATTTTTGTTTAAAATCTTCATCAATATCAGCATTGGTATAAACATCGTTATCTTGTAATAAAGTCATATTATCTCTCTCATTATCAGTTTCGTTTTCATCTTCAGATTTTTCTTCAGATTCAACTGAAATTTTAACTTCATCAATTTCCTCAGAAGAGTCTTTAATATCTTCAGAAATTTCCTCATCATAAGAAGCCACAATGTCCTCAGATACTTCCTCAACAGTTTCCTCTAAATCAGAAGATTCCTCATTAACTTGTTCTGCTTCCAAAGTATCATTTGATACATCATCAGAAATTTCTTCAGTCATGTTAGTATCTTCATCAGAAACGGTAGCTTCTTCGACAGAAGAATGAATATTTTCTTTAGGAGGTTCAACTTCTTCAGAATTCTTAATAGGTTCAGAAGATTCAATTCCAGAAACGCCATTTTCTTTAAATTTAATGTCGTTAGAAGATGCCTGTTCTTGTTTTGAGGTAACGGGTACTTTTACACTATTACTCTCAGTTTTTTCCTCTTGTTTATCGTCTTCTTTTTTTCCAGTAAAAAAAGATTTAAGACGTTTGAATACAGACATTGAAAAACACATCCTAGAATATCATCGGTACATTACCTCAATCCTTATACTAACATTTAACATGAGGAGTATATAAAGATTACTAAAAAAATCAAAAGTGTAACCTAAAAGGTGACACAGCTTACCTATCAATAATTAAAAAAATTGACCATTATAAATAACATAATTATATATAATATATTAATATAATAATAGAATTCTATTGTAATTTAAGAGATATTAATCTTTAAAATACAATAATAAATGTTAATAAATAATTCATAGAGGAATACAATGCCAATAAAGTTTGAAATAAAATCCCATGATGGACCTGGGAGATTTGGAAAATTAAATGGTGAAAAAACACCACTTCTAATTGACAGTGAAAAGTACCCCATTGCAGAAGATCAATCATGTCCATATAATGTTGATAGAGAACTTGCAGAGTGGAGTGTAAGAGAGACGATTAAAAAATCATCACAGAAAGAGATGACTGATAATTGTCCCATAGCAGTTATCCAAGGATCAAAATATTTGGATTTAAGATTGGAATGTTCCAGAAAATTAGAGGAATTAGGTTATAATGGATTTTTAATAGCAAATGGAGACGAATTATTACTCCATCCACAGGATTTAGTAGAGCTCATAGTTAATCTAAGAGAAAACTTAAACCCAAATAGTTATTTAATATTCCCATTTGCAGAATGTTCCTTTATGCCATTGTTATCCTATATGGGAATTGATGGATATTTAATCGATTCAAGTAAATATTATAGTTATTTAAATGTTTTGATGACTCCAACTAAAAACTATGATTTAAATACCTATAAAATTTATGAGGATATGGAACAGGATGAAATTGAAAAATATAACAAGAATACATTGGATTTAGTCATTAGAGAAATAAGATGGCACATGAAGAATAGAAGTTTAAGAAATTTAGTAGAGGAAAGGGCAAACACCAGTCCACAAAACAAATCAGCCCTTAAAATTCTAGACAAGAACTATATGGATTATTTACTTAAATACAACCAACTATTCTAGATATGATAATTTTTAAAAAATTTTAAATATTTATAAATAAAATTTATAATATTCATATTTATAGGAATAAACATTTTATCAAATATTTCCAAAAATATCTTTATATTTATAAATGAAAAAATATATATGAATTTATAAATGAGACATAATTCAATAAAATAGAAACCTAATAATTTATATAATGAAGTGATTAAATGAAAATTACATTTATCAATCCCCCACAAACAGCATCAAAGTATAAATTCTTAGGAGTTATTGCTCCACCTTTAGGAATGTCATATATTGCTGCTGTTCTTGAAGAAAATGGATACGATGTGAGCATTATTGATGCAACAGCATTAGACTACGATTTTGACCAACTTGCAAATAGAGTTAAAAAAGAAAATCCGGATATCGTATCCATTACTGCACTTACACCAACTATCGGTAGAGCACTTGAAAGTGCACAGGTTGTAAAAGAAGTACTTCCAGACACCACGGTAATTTTAGGTGGATACCATCCAACATTTAATGTTAAGGAAACCTTAAACGATGAGAATGTTGATTTAGTAATACGTGGTGAAGGAGAGTACACCATGTTGGAACTTGTTCAAACATTAGAAAAAGGGGAAAATATTTCCAATGTTAAAGGAATTGCATATGAAGAGATTAATGAAAACGGTGAAAAACTGTTAGTGTTAACTCCTGAAAGGGAACCAATCTGCAATCTAGACGAACTTCCTTTCCCAGCATTACACCTACTTCCAATGGATCATTACAAATTATTAAATATGGATACTCATATGTCCACAATGATTACCAGTAGAGGCTGTCCTATACAATGTTCCTTCTGTTCATCTGCAGCAATGCACGGTAGAAAAATCAGAAGACGAAGTATTGAAAATATTGTAGATGAGATGGAACACCTGGTATATGACTATGGAATTGAAACCATCGCATTTATGGATGACACATTTACAGTAAATAAGAAAAGAGTCAGAGATTTATGTGAGGAAATTATGAGAAGAAACCTCAAAGTATTTTGGGGTTGTACTTCAAGAGTGGATACTTTAAATGAAGAGCTATTACAAAAGATGAAAGATTCCGGATGTTTCGCTATATTTATGGGTGTTGAATCTGCAGATCAACAACAATTAGACAGGATGGGTAAAAACACAAATATTACAAAAATCGAAAATGCATTCAGAATGGCTAGAGAGAAAAAGATTAGAACCATTGCATCTGTAGCGCTTGGAATGCCCCATGATACAAAAGAAACCATGGAAAAAACAATTAAGTTTGTTCGTCAATTGAAACCTAATTATGCTGTATTTAACCTAGCAACACCTTATCCAGGTACAAGATTCTACAAAGAAGCATTTGAGAAAAATTTAATACAGGTAAAAGACTGGTCTAAATATACATTAATCTCTCCAATATTAGAAACAATTGATTGTTCTAAGGAGGATTTAAGAAAAATACAGGCAAAAGCTTTTATTAGATTCTACTTGAGACCGACTTATTTAATTAGACAATTTTTAATGGATGGTCCTATGTTAGTTAAAACCTTCTGGGGAGTAATTAAACAAGCATTCAGTAAAAGCGGAAATTCTAATTATAACAAAAGAAATCTTGATGAAGTTAGATTACAAAACTAAAACTTCATCTACCCATTTTATAAAACATATACTTTTTACTATTTTTATAACAATTAAACAATTTAATAGCTTTTTTTAACGGTTAAAATTTTAATAAAATATTTACCAAGCTAATCCATTAGTATCTTTATAAGATTTTAACCAAATATTTACCAATTTATCACTATTTCTTAAAAAAAATAAATATTTTAATTAAATATCAATCAACCCAATATAATACTTACATAAAACAGTTAAAGATCCAATAATAATTTAATAAATCAGATATAAGAAAAATCATCAAAAAAAAGTAATCAATGATTTTACTTAGTAAACACATATTACAAATTAAAAATAGTTTACTAATTAAAATTATTTAATAAGCTAATAGAAATTACTTAGTAAAAACGTGTAAGAATAGTGAATTTTATAATTAAAATAAAAAATGAAATTACTAGAATAGCTAGAAAAAGGATTATTTAAAAAAATAATAATAAATCTTTTAAAAAAAATCAAATCAAAAAAAGTAAAAAAAATAGAGTAGAAAATAAAGAATTACCTTTCTTTTTTAATTTCTTGTTTTATTCTCTCCCACATTGCTTGTTCCTCACCACAACCTGAGACAATTATATTCTTATATCCAGAATTAAGAATCAATTTTACAATACCTTTGATTCTCTTTTCCATTTCGCTATAAGGATAAGGATAGAAATCAGCATTAAATTCATCTTTAATCTGATTATAATATTCCCTAGCAATTTCCACAGATTCCCTTCCAGGTATCACAATTAAATGATCGGGATTAATTGCCCTTATAGCTTCAAGATGATCCTCAAATACCTCTTCCTCACCTACATCTGGTGTAGTATATATAAATTCTAATTTATTATCAATATACTGATTCATAAACAGTACATTAACCTTTAATGCATCACCATTATCACCCTGACCAAGACCTACCATTTTACCGTCATTTAGTTTTACAACCTCAAAACGTCCTGGAGGTAGAATCGCCATAGTAAGACCTTCAAAAACTTCACATGCAGTCTTTTCTATATTTTCTATCTTTGGAGTGAAACTTGCATATGCCGTTGTAGAACATAATGTATTATAAATATTGTGAATACCAAATGGTGGAACATCTGTATCAATCTTAAAAGACACATTAGTATCATTAGGGTAATTATAGACGTTACCTTCTATTGTAATAAACCATCTACTAGGACTTGTTTGTAATTTAGTGATTTTAACATTTGGTTCAGGTCTTTTAAATCCACATTCACATTGATAAATACCTCTATGATTTAAGAATCTTTTAGAATATTGGAGCTTCCTTCCACATACTGGACACTCAACATCTTTTTCCGGAAAAATATCATTATAATCTATATCAAGTCCGAAATAATTTACAGGAACATCCTTTTCTTTATTTTTACCAATGTAAACTGTTCTTGGATCATCAACATTTGCCACTATAACCCCCCTTTTCATATTTAAGGAAAGTTCCCTTTTAGCAGCCAAATATTTATCAAAAGGATTTTTGATACCGAGAACCTGTGTGTGTTCCCTTGAAATTGTAGTATAGACTACTCCAATAGGATCTACCAATCTTTGTACCTCACCAGGTATGCCGTGTTCAAAATCCCTAATACCATATTCAAATACACCAAGTTCAGATTTACCTTGAAGAAGACCCGTTGCAATAGCATTAACAGTATTGCTTTCAAAATTATAGCAAATTTGTGCATCTTTTGATAAAAGTTTAATCAACATAGTAGTAGTGGTGGTTTTTCCATTAGTTCCAGTAACAATAACAGAACCTATTTCCGGCTCTTTAGCCAAATTGTTTAAAGCCTCATAAGATCCGACATGAAGGAATAACCATCCAGGAAAACTTTTACCCATTCCTCCATTGAGATGTACTAAAAAGTTACCTAGTTTGCCCATACATTTAGCAAACTTATACCTAAAATTTCCAACCATAAATTAATCCACCCTTAAATTAAAAAATTTAAAAAAAATTTTATTAGTTAAGTATTACTTTTTTATAATATATAAAGTTTAATTTTTAAAAATATATTGGATTAAAACTATTTTTTTTACAAAATATAAGTTTAAAAATCAATAAATAGGTTTATACCCTTTTATAAGCTATTAAAAAAGAAATAAAAACATTAAAAATAAAATCTAAAAAATATATTTTTAAAAATATAACCAATATTATTAATTATCTACAGCATATTTCTGCAATCTATCAGCCAAATTGTTTAAATATCCTTTCATAGGTCCTGTTTTTTCTGCAGTTTTATATATTAATTTTAAATCATCTTTTTGTAATCCTTTAACCAGTACCAGAGCAAAAATATAAACAATTACTCCAACAACCAAACCTACAAAAATACCCCAATAAGTTTTAGGAACCAACATACATGCTGCCCCCATAATTAATGAGGCAGCCAATATTTTTAAAAACGCCATAGTTCTAAACTTAACGCCAGATACTTTATGGGTATAGATAATACATACAACCATAATAAATGCAGTACTTATGGAAGTTGCTAAAGCTGCACCATTAATATTGAATAATGGAACGAGTAAATAACTGAAGATAGTTTGGATAATAACCCCTAATATTAAAGATATCATAGGAATAATTGGTTTTCCAAGACCCTGAGTTATACTTGCAGATATAGTATAAACAGCGAAACATAACATGCCCATTACAAGTATTTGTAATGCAACGGTACCTAAAGTGTATTCATGTCCAAATAAAAGACCTAAAATAGGACTAGCAAACACAGCTGTACCTACACATAACGGCAATACAATAAGTATTACATATCTATAAGATTGATGAATGTATCTTGTAAGTAATTCATGATTATTTAATGAAAATGCCTCTGAAGCTGCAGGAAGTGCAGATGTTGCAACAGACATAGATACAATTAAAGGCAATCTAGCTATTGCACTTGCATTAGTGTAATAACCTGCATAATTACTTGTTAAGTAAGCACCAATAAATAAGGTACCAATATCATATAACAATACTTCTGCAAGACCAGTTATAACAACGGGAATTGAGAATTTTAAAAGCATTACAATAATATCCCGCTCTTCAGATCTTGAGATTTTCTTACGGCCTGTTTTAAACTTAGAAGTAACATCCCTTTTAAATAACCATATTGCAGAAAGAGATGCGAATAAAAATCCTAAAACTGTACCTAAAACAGCACCAGAAACTCTCCAACCAATCAATACAAATATTACAGCAAAACAAATCATACCCAGCTGTTCAAATGCCTTTGTAATAAGAATATCAGTCATTTGATAATATCCCTGAAATACTCCCCGATACAGTCCTACAATTACACTAAAAGGAGTGATTACAGCAACTAATTGTAATGGTAAAAGTGCAGCAGGCTTATGCCACCAGCCTATAGCAATAGGCTCTGCAATAAGATACATAATAGTGGCTCCAATAGCCGCCATGACAATTATTATTTTAAATGACGTTCGAATGACCTGTTGTTGCATCTGTTCATTATCCAAAGCAGAATATTCTGCAACATATTTAGCTATTGCTGAAGGAAGCCCTCCGGAAGCAGTGATATTTAAGAAATTTTGGAAAGGCAATGTAAGTCCCAATATACCATAATCAGCAGCAGTTAGTAACCATGTTAATATAAAACGGTACAAAAATCCCCCAATACGGAAGATAAAAGTACCAATAAGCATGATAAAACTACCCTTTGCAATTTTAGATTCATTATCTGACATAAAATTACCTAAAAATTCAATTTAACAAAAATAAGTTTTTTAAACAGTATAATATAATCTTATCAAATATATTTTATAAATTTTTCCATGTATTTAAAAGTAAAAAATTAATTTCCATAGATTTAAAGTCAATTAAAATTTTTATAAAATAAAGATAAAAAAAGCAAAACACAATACCAAAACACATAAAAGGAAAAAATAGAATTAAAGTTTAAATTAATAAAAATAAAAAAAATATAAATTATCAAAAAATAAATAAGAATTCCTCTTTTCTTATTAAAAGAGAAGAAAAATTAAAAAGAAATTATAAAATTAATTTTATCTATTGATAATTTTCTGCTTTTTCATGGAAGTAAGCTTGTGGATGAGCACATACAGGACATTTTTCAGGTGGTTCAGGTCCAATAAATACATGTCCACAGTTAGAACAAATCCATACAATATCTTCTTCTTTTTTAAATACAGATCCATCTCTTACATTTTTAAGTAGGGTATTGTATCTTTCCTCATGTTCTTTTTCAATTGCCGCAACTTTTTCAAATAAAAATGCAATTTCATCAAAGCCTTCTTCTTTAGCTTCCTCTGCGAAGTTTTTATACATTTCAGTCCATTCTTCATGTTCACCTGCAGCAGCTGCTACGAGATTTTCTTCGGTACTTTTAATGTCTCCGCCTTCTAATATTTTAAACCAAATTTTAGCATGTTCTTTTTCATTACCTGCAGTTTCCTCAAAGATTTTAGAAATTTGTACATATCCATCCTTTTTAGCTTTACTTGCAAAGTAAGTGTATTTATTCCTTGCTTGAGATTCACCTGCAAATGCATATTCTAAATTTTTCTCAGTTTTACTACCTTTTAATTCAGGCATAAATATCATCTCCAAAATTACTTATATAACATATATGTTTTATTAAATATTAATTTTTTACTATTTAAAAAAAATAATAAAAGATATAATAAAAGTAGTAGTTGATATTGTAAATATATAAAAAGTGGATTTGATTAATTAAAATAAAATCCAAACCCTAAAAAAAAGACATGATAAAACAGCTAAAAAATATGAAAAAACTTAATATTATAAAAACCTATTAAAGAAATTACTAAAAACAATAAACCATCTTAACGCAAAAGCATACACATAAATAAAATAATTAGATTCAAAAAATTACTAGAAAGATTGTATAAGATTTACTCAGATTTAAATCCTTTCTCAAGAATCTTATTAATCTTATCATTAGCTACAAAAACACTAAGACCAAACTGGATAATATAATATGTGAAAATAATATACTCCATATAATTAAATTTCAAATACCATAAAATAAACAACAGAACATAAACAATAAAGATGATTATGCCTTTCTTCCTCTCATCCATATACACATATCCTATCCCCGGAAGTACAAGGTTTATTAATTCAACATTTCTAGTATACATTGGATTATCAATAATCTTTTTTTCTTTATCATCTAAAAGACTATAGTCAATTTCATCATACAAGTTCCTATCTTCAATAATAACACAACCATAAAAAAAGATATTATATTAAGATATGTAATTAACTTAAATAAATTTTTCACTGAAATTTTAAATGGTCTTAAATGAAAAAAACAATGCAAAAAATTAAGTTTTAATATTTTATATAAAAAAAATTAAAACAGGACAATATTGATTAAAAAAGAATATACAAATAACAAAATAATAACAAAAAAACTAAAAACAATATAATATTAATTCTAAAAAATCAAATGACAATATTTATAAGTAATGAAATACAATTTATTATACGATGTGCATAAATCTACACATCATTGGTGAATTTCTCAACCATTTTATAATCTATATAAAACATGAAATTCATTTAAAAAAAAAAGAGTATTTATTATAATATGATTAAGAGTTTATTCCTAAAAATTACTTACCACTAAAAAAAAATATTATCTAAAAAAATTCTTAATTACCCTACCATGTTTATAAGAAATACTCTTTCCTACTCTATAATCTTATTTTCTTCAAATTTATATTATTATATTAAATTAAATAATATGATCTTTTTTATTAATAAAAGCTATTTAAACAAAGCTGTTTTATAAATTAATAATTATTTTAAAGGTTTTAATGATTTTTATTAAATGAACATTAAAAATAAACCAATGGATAGTTTATAAAACATAATATTTTTAAAATAATCAATAAAAAAAATTAAAATAATATTTTTTTACGGATAATTAATACAAATTCCTAATTTAAAATCAAATAGTAATAATTATAAAGTAAAAAGAACAATAATTAAATAGGGAAAAAGATATTTTTTGTCAAATGATAAAAAAGGAATTCTTAATCTCCATATTTAAGAGAAGAAATATTTCATTAATCTTAAGGGCATGACTTTAAACATTGCTATTACGAATGTTTTAGCTTAAAGAAAAATTAGGAACTGACGTGTTATGTCCTTCACCCTGATTTACTTTTTTTAAAAGATTTATACAATATCATCTATTTCATATAAATTTAAGTAGAAATTAGTACTTCACATAAAAATAATATGAAATTAAAATAAGGAAGAATTAACATTTTTCCAAAATACTTTTATCTGCACCTGCAACATAAACAAGATATTCTGCTTCTACAATATGTAACTTAGATGGTATAACAATACAATGAAGAGGGCTTCCAAAATCATAATCAATCAATTCTGATATTTTACCTGCCTTGACAATACCCTCATCAGATCCAACCCTTGCAATACCAACGGCTAATGTATCCTCATTGATAACCTGTTCTTCTTATGGTAAAGTGTCTTTAACCTTCATTAAATATTCGAGACCTTGATTAATACTCATATATCTATCTTTATGAGCCTGAATATCAAGAAGCACTAAGGTGTGTAGTTCCATATCCATATTTTCCTTAATAGCCATATATGGTGATTTAGGGAAGAAATTATGATCCGGAAATGGAATTGTTGTAACCTTTCCAAATTTATATCCCTGAAGACCACTTATTGCAGGAGCTGAGGATAAGATAGAAGAACCATGAATTACCCTATAATCGATACCTTTTCTAGCACATTGAACTAAAAAGTCAGAGTGTGTTGTGGCAATCAGCGGATCACCACCAGTAATAAGCGCAACATCTTTGTTTTTAGCTTCAAGTATAAACGGACTATCCTCTTCAACTTCAGATCTATTTAATATATGAATCTTAGAACCGATTTTATCTTCAATAGCCTCTAAAGTAGAACCTATTAATTTTGAGGTAAAAAATTCCGCATAAATTACATCCACTTCTTTTAAAGCATTTAATGCTTTAATTGACATATCATTTATATCAAATAATCCTAATCCAATCAAATAAAACATGTTTTTAACCTTTAAATTTAAATTATAAAATCAAAATTTCATAATAATTAATATAAAAAAAATACTTAATATTAATTTATAACTTGAGATAAATATATTTTATAATAAGAAATTTAAACTTATTATTATTTAGGAATAATAAGCTATTTTTAGAAAATAGAAATCAATATTTTAAATTAAAAATACATATTATAATTTTAATTGAAAAAAAATATTTCTTTACATTTTATTTATTTAATCAATTTAAACAATGATATTATGCAATCTTTAAAAATTAGTTTACCTGCTGTAGATGAAGTACGTAAAATCATCATGGATATGGAAATTATGGATATGGACCATAGAATCAAGCCTGAGAAAGACTATGGGTATATTGGAATAACCTCCCCAGTCAGTGATGAGGAAATAGAGAAAATGAAAGAAGAGGTTATCAAGGTTAAAAAAGTGCGAAAACTTCTTAATGGAAGACCTCTTGAGATTGAAGTTGTGGACAAAGAGTTAGAACTTATTCCCAGATATCCCCATAGTGTTAGAGAAATGCTTCAAGGTAAATTAACAGATCAGGAGATTACAGATTTAAGAAACTCCTTTGATATCATAGGCAATATTGTAATTGTTGAGATTCCGGATAATCTTTTAGAACATAAAGAGTTAATCGGTGAAACCACATTAAAATTCACTAAACGTAAATCTGTTTATATGAAAAAAAGCCCCATTAAAGGAGTAACACGGGTCAGGGATATTGAATTTATTTGTGGAGTTAATAATCCCGTAACCATTCATAAAGAACAGAAGATACGCTTAAAACTAGATGTTAGTAAAGTATACTTTTCTCCACGCCTTACAAGTGAAAGGAAAAGAATTAGAGAGATTACTGATGATGGAGAAAAAATATTAGACATGTTCTGTGGTGTTGGTCCATTTTCAATAGTTATCGCAAGTAGAAACAAAGTTGACATAACTGCAGTAGACATCAATGATGTTGCAATAGATTACCTTAAAGAAAATATCAGGTTAAATAAATTACAGGGAAAAATACATCCCATATGCGGAGACATTAATAAAGTTGCATCCGAACAATTAGAAGGTGAAAAATTTGATAGATTAATAATGAACCTACCGGGAACTGCATATGAATTCTTGGATACCGCTTTTTCACTTGTTGCACAGGAAGGAATTATTCATTACTATGAATTTGCACATGACTGTAATGAAGGCCGTGAAAAATTAGAAAGAAAAGCTGCAGAACATGGTATGACTGTAACAATTGAAAGATGCCATAAGGTACGTTCCACAAGTCCGGGAATGTGGCAGATGGTATTTGATTGTAGAGTACATTATTAAGATAAAAAAAGTATTTAAATAGAAAATTTAACTTATTAAAAATGAGTTTATTTAAAATAATAGAAGATCCATTTATAATGGATCTATAATACCTTTTTCAGTAATTATTCCAGTTATTAAATCATTAGGAACAATATCAAATGCAGGATTAATTACCTCTGTTCCTTTAGGGCAAATTCTACAAGACCCATAATGAATTACCTCATCAGGATCTCTTTCTTCAATAACTGTATCATTAATATTGATATCCATATCAAATGTAGAATATGGGGCAGCTACATAAAATGGAATATCAAATCTTTTAGCAGCTAAAGCAACCATAAAAGAACCAATTTTATTTACAATTCCTCCTTTTGCAACTCTATCTGCACCAATAACAACCTTATCAATCATTCCTTGACTCATCAAATATCCGCTTGCAACATCACAAATAAGTTTTACAGGAATATTTTCCTGTTGCATTTCCCACACACTTAACCTTGCACCTTGACCACGGGGGCGTGTCTCATCACAGATTACATTGATGTTTTTACCCTCATCATTTGCAGCTCTTATAACACCTAATGCAGTACCATAATCCACACATGCCAATGCTCCTGCATTACAATGTGTCAATATTGTATCACCATCATCAATAATTTCACGGCCATATTTACCAATGGCCCTGTTAATTTTCATATCCTCATCATAGATTTTAAGGGCTTCATGTAAAGGGTTTTCACTACCAAGAACTCTATCTACAGCCCAAAATAAATTTTTAGCCGTTGGACGTGCAGCTTTAATTTCATCAGCAGCTTTATTTAAATCAACACCACCAATATCAGCTAACGCCATTCCAAATGCCGCAGATACACCTATAGCAGGTGCACCTCTAACGGTCATATTTTTGATAGCAGTAATAACCTCCTGATAATTACTACAATAAACATATTCAAGTTCATCAGGTAATTTCCTCTGGTCAATTAATTTTAATTTATTATTTTCCCATTCTAAAGTTTTCATAATACTAATTATATTTAAAAATTAAAAAAAGTTTTGATAAGGATATCTTAATAATATAAACTGTGAAATTAGAATACAAAATTTTAAAAAAAAGCATGATAAAACTGGTCGTAAATTTTAGATAATTTCCAATTTAAAAAAAAGCGAATCAATATTAAAATAGTTATAAAGTTAAAAATAAAAAAAATAGTTAAAAAATAAAGAATTAGAAATGACTACTTGGAGTTACGCCAAGATTATGGTCATGACTTTTCTTACCAGGAATTCCATAAGCATCTGCCCTACATTGGGTACATGCTCTGAAAACTGGAAGATATTCTTCAACTTTTTCCCTAGTGTTTTCAATTAATAGACAATCAGGACGCTCATAATTTTCCATTTTATTTAATGGTATGAGAGGAAGAACATTCATTAAAGAAGCACCACGTTTAGAAACCTCTTTTGCAATCTCTTCAATATGTTGATCATTTAATCCAGGAATAAGTACTGAATTGACCTTTACAATTACACCTAAATCATCAAGTAATTCAATACCTTCAAGTTGGTTTTTAATAAGTATTTTGGCACCTTCAACTCCCCTGTAAACTTTACCATGATAATGAACAAAGCCCACAATATCTTTAAGGATTTCAGGATCTATTGCATTTATTGTAACTGTTACAGTATTTATATTACAGTCTGCAATTTCTTGAGCCTTTTCAGGAAGTAAAAGCCCATTAGTACTCATACATTTAATAATTTCAGGATGAGTTTCATTTAATTTTCTAAAGAATTCAAATGTTTCTTCATTTGCTAAAGAATCCCCAGGTCCTGCTACACCTACAACAGATATAGGTTCTTCCTTTAATATTTTTTCAACATGCTCAATACCTTGTTCTGGATTTAATATACATGCTGAAACACCAGGTCTATCTTCATCAGGTTCATGGAATGACCTTACACAGAAATTACATCCAATATTACATTTTGGTGCAATAGGAATATGTGCCCTACCTACTTTATCATGTAATTTTTCATTAAAACATGGATGAGCTTTAGTAATATGAGCGAATCTTTCTGCTTTATGATTTCCTTTACCTATTTCAACTGAAGGTCCAGATTGATCTTGTTTACCTTTAATATCAGCCATATTATCTGCCTCGCCAAAATTTATTTGAATAAATTTAATTAACCCCTATATGAATTATTATTACGATTTTATAATAATTGTTATTATTCTTAATTATATTACTTATAAAGTTTACCCTAATAAAACAAAAAATAAACTAAAAAAAGAATAGAAAATTAAGATAAATTAATATAAATTTAGGATTAAAGAATATGATGATTAAAAATCAGGAATTTAATTCATCAATATACTCCTCTGCTTTTTCAACCCATTTATCTCTTATTAATTCATCAGTAGCAACAATAGCAATTATCCCATCACGGGAAACATCTTTAATTACTTTAAAACCTTCAGGAACAATCCTATAAATTCCATCATAAACTCTTTTTTGAAGATTAATTGAAGGGTTATCTACAACATACTCCTCAATAAACCTCTGATCACCGTCTAAGACAATTGTATATCTATCAGGCTGGTGAACATTTTCACGTCCATATTTATCCCATAATACTTTAAGAATATGTGGAAGGTAATTCTCATCATCAACAAATACATTAGTTTGATTATTATCTTTAAAGAATTTGGTATGTGCAACCTCTTTTAAATAGGTATTTGAACTAGTTTTTTTAGTCTTAATAGCCATGATGAAAACTACTTCTTTAGGATCTACAAAAGCTTTCATATCTGTAACAGAGGGTCCAAGTTGGAGATCTTGGAAAATCTGCCTAATAATCATATCATAAACTTCTGCTCCATCTTTATCATATGATTCAACTAACATATAAATCACTTATGCTTTTTTATCTTCTTGTCTTCTACCAAGTCCAGATACAAGTAATGCTGCCCCTACTGCACCAATATGTTGGGAATATTCTGGTACAATTATATCGATACCACCAAGAGTATCTTTAACAGCTTCAACCAAACCAGAAATTAATGAAGTACCACCTACTTGAATCAATGGTTCCCTTATATCGATTTCTTGGAGTTGTTGCTCATATACCTGTTGTGCTACAGAGTGACAAGCCGCATCTGCAACATCAGCCTTAGAACCACCTGCTGCCAAAGTTGTAACTAAATCCTGGATACCAAATACAATACAATAACTGTTTAAAACCGCATTTTTATAATTACCGGATACTGCAAGAGGACCCAATTCTGTAATATCAACATCTAAACGACGAGAGGTCATGTCTAAAAATCTTCCAGAAGCACCTGCACATATACCTCCCATAGTAAAGTTATCAGGAATTCCATTATTTACAGTAATTACCTTGTTATCCATACCACCAATATCCAATACAGTAGCTTCACCTTTCTGTTTACCTGCAAGATATACAGCACCTTTTGCATTAACAGAAAGTTCCTCCTGAATAAGTTCTGCATTTAACTGTTTTCCAATATTAATACGACCATATCCGGTAGTACCAATACCATCTAGATCATCCCAACCATAGTCAGTATCTGCAAATGCCTGATCTGCACCTTTGTAAACAGATTCCATAATATCCTTAGTAGGATTCCATCCAGTTCCAATTACTTTGTTGTTTTCCATTAAAACAACCTTGGTAGTAGTTGAACCTGAGTCGATACCAAGGGTTAAACCTTCCTGTTTTTCACGTGCCAAGATACTTCTTCTAGCTACGGTTGTAACTAAAGCTTCCATACGAATAAATAATTCATCTGCTTTGGTTTTTTCTGTAAATGAATAAGTTACAACAGGAATACGGGTATTTTGTTGAATAAATCTTCTAACTTCATTTCTTACCAATGCTGCCTCAGCACATCTGAAACATGAAGCCACAAATACTGCATCTGCTTTACAACGGCCTTCGACAATTGCCATTGCACGGGCAATCATCAATTTTAAACTTGAACTTTGAGCTGAGAAACCGAATTTAGTATATGCCTCTTCAATATAATCCAAATCTATCTCCGGAAGTATAATCTCTGCACCAAATGTTAAAGCTGCTTTTTCTATTTCTTTTTGAATACCACTGTATTCAGTACCACATGAAACTAAAGCTATCTTTACCATTTTAATTACCTCCCTCGGTTTCTACAAGTGAATCTAAAAACTCATTGATTTTATTTACAAAGTCAAAAGTTTCATCTCTGCTTTTTGGATAACTTAATTCTAATTTTGGTATATCTCTTTTACGTAAACAAAACATGGACAATTCATTTGTCCTAGCACAGCCAACACAACCAAATCCTATAGGAGCATCATCTACAATAATAGCAGCTTCTGCAGCATCAATAAGAGGTCCAATAATAGACATCCTACCTCTAACACCTGATGGAACTTCAATAGCTGCATATTTCAATCCATTTAATGGATCATTTTCTGTAATATTCATAGGAGGAGAATCAATTTCAACATCCCTAACTTTTTTAGACATAGCCTTTTGTAAAGCTAACACTTCATGCCCTTTTCTCTCAATTAAATCCCCTAAGACTAAAGAATTTGGAGGATAAATAGCTACTTTAACCATTTTTTCACCTTAATACCACATATTTTACTTTATTAATTCCATATAAAAAGAATTATTCTTTTTTAGAATCTTCCTCTTCTATAGATTCTTTAACAATTTCTACAAACTCATCAACATCGATTGGTTTAGGTCTTTCAACATAAACATCTCTAGGATGTTTTAAAGCATCACCGACATCACCTAAAATTTTATATTCACTTTCCATTTGGTGAAAACCTTCTCTAGGTCCATATCTATGACCTCTACAACGTCTTGGATCACCTGGTGGGAATCCTCTAGATTTTGTAAAAATATTATAAGGATCTAATTTTCTAACCTCTTTTATAGCTTTCTCAACATCTTCAGATTTACCTGCAACCATTGCACCATAACAGGTCCATTTAACGGTTAAAGGCAAATCCAATAAGTGTAAATGATTAACAATCTCATTTTCACCAACATTAGCTTTAGGACCTAATATAATCATTCGAATAACATAATCAGGATCTGTTTCTTCTTTTGATAAATCTGGACTAATCGCTAAGTTCGCGGACATATAAAATCTCCCCTTCTTTTAATTCACCAATTAATTCTAAATCAGTTACTATTTTACCAATTATATTAGTAGCTTCAAACGGCTCAGCAGTAGGACCAAAATCGGAATTTGACTCAAATCTTACTCCAACCAAACCTACATTTTTCTTAATCATATTGGTTACACCAACAACACCTGCCTCAAGGGTATCCACATTTGGAGTATTCTCTGGAATAAGACCTTTGGACATTTTTGAATCACCTTCAAAAATAGACATATTCATTCCAGGAAAGGCAAAATGAACTTTTAATTGACCAATAGGTTTTTCAATTAAACCTGTAAGTCTTCTAAAGTACCAAGCAGTTCTCGGAGCTTTATCAGTAACCTCAATAACCGTAATCTTATCATCAGGATAAGCAGTGGTAGTAACCTTACCTGCATTTAAAATTTCCACAGTGGTTTCTGGATTCTGGGCAACAACCACTGCATCATCATCTTTAAATCCTTCACGAATATGCTCGATTCCTGCAGCTTTAAGGAATCTCTCTGCTTCGGCATTAGTTTTATTTAAAGTCATAATCCTAGGAGGATTTGCCCTAACAGTAATTTTTTCATTTAGTTTGGCAGAGTCTACCAATTCCATTCCCTTAGATACCTTACCAATGATTGTATGAGAATTAGAAGTAACTCTATCTTCCCTATAAATAAATACTTTACCTATTCCAGTACCATCATTTCTCATAGTAACAGTACCACGGCGACGAGGACCATAATCCTCTAAAGGTCTCCCAATTCCTTGAAGTTGATAAAAACCAAGTAAAGAATTAGCCTCGTAACTTACTTCTATTGTTCCTTTATCAATTAATGAGAATAGATGTTCAACGGATTTTGGAGAATTGAAGTTTGGTTCTATTTCAATATATGTAAATAATTCATAACCCTCTTTTAACTCGGTATCCAAATTGGATACAGAAGCACTATCTGTAGTTGTTGTTCTTTCAATAACGGGTTCAATATCCAAAATGGTATCCCCTTCATCCAAAAGGTTTAATGTTTTTCTACCACCTATAACATTTGCGAATACTCCACGATTATTATCCGGAACTCCATATATGCTGAAATGTTTATCTTTCGAAAATATTATGTGAGTAGATTCATTACTAAAACCAGATAAACTTAAAATAACTTCTAAATCACGGTATTTATATTCATTATGGCTTGGTTCCAAATCAGTGACAATAGGACCCATAGCAGTTTCAGTTGATGAGGACCATCTTATAGGACAACCAATAAAATCTTTGTATTGCTTTTTCCAAACATCAACGATTGGTTTAGCTGCTAGTTCTTCTGCCATTTCAATTATAATACTGCCCTTAGGAGTTTTAATTTTAAATTTGTTAATATTCTTTTCAATCTCCTTTTCTCCTTTAATCAAACATAAAATGCATCCAGGAGTATAAGGAGCATTTGAAATTTGGATAGCATCTTTAATAGTAGAACCATCGGCAATTTCTATTTTTTCTCCATTAATTGTTATTAACATAAAATCTCCCTAATTATAATTAGTAAAATAAATTAAAAATTTTAATTAATTTGATTAAACTTTAAAACTGGATTTTCATCCTGTTTAAATACCACTATTTTTTGATTTTTATTTTCTAAATAAAGTATTTTTTCATTTATTACATCACCAACAACTTTTGTTGTTAGATTGTATTTTTCCAGATTATCAATAATCTCCTGACAATTTTCACTAGGAGCAGTCAAGACAAAACCAGCACCAGGATAAGCTTTAAGCCATACCTCCCAAGGAATATCTTCATTTTTTGGAATTTTCTCTAAATCAACAATAGCTCCAACATTGGAAGCTTCCAACAACATTTCCAAAGTACCAAGTATTCCAGGATTACTTATATCTTTACCTGCACTAGGTAGTTTTTCCTCTGCAATTTTATTCATAACTCTTATTTGGTCCCTTACAAGAATAGGATCCTTATCAAAGGTTGTATCCCAGTTTAATTTAGTCTCCTCATCATAAAACTTACCGTCCAAATCAATAGAAACAAGTACCTTATCTCCAACATTAGCTCCAGATGAGCTAATAATTTTATCTTTATTAGCAATACCTACAATAGCCACATCAATAGAGGTATAATCTGCATCGGGATGGAAATGACCTCCAACCATTGGAACCTTGAATTTTTCACAACCACATTTAATTCCTTTAATCACTTCCTCACAGGTTTTCTCATTGTCAACTGCAAGTATATCAACCATTGCAATAGGTTTACCTCCCATTGCAGCAATATCATTTACATTAACTAGAACAGCACAATAACCTGCCCAAAAAGGATCAAATTGAAGTAATTGTCCCCAGATACCATCAGCAGCAAGCAATATTACTTGATTATTACCAATATCTATTGCGGATGCATCATCTCCAAAATCAAGACAAACATCCCCAGATATATTATAAACATCAGATAATAAATCTGTAACATTAGATATAGTTCCTTTTCTTGTTACACCTTTAAACTCTTGAATAGAATTAACCAAGCTAGTTAAATCCAAAGCTACACCTTCTAAAAATTTTCAAAAAAATCAACAATTTTTCTTATAAATAATTATTTAATATACATTATATTTTATTATTTCCCCTAGGAACATAAAATGAAATTTTATAAAAAATTGAAAAATAGAATGCCTAACTAAATTATTATTTTTTAGTGTATTCAATATCCATATCCTCAATAATATAGGTAATCTCATCGGATAACTCCTGAATTACATTTTTTAAATCATTAGAGTCCCGATTAATGATTAAATGATTAGATTTATTAAATAATTCCACATAAACCCTATGACCTACCTTATCATCATAACCGGAATTTACCTGGAATATTACAGAATCATTTGACTTATAACCGTCTTCTACAACCTTATCCAAATCCCCATCTGTAATACCTATAATAGGAATTTTAAACCTAAACAGAATATCAGAACCTAAGAGAGTTGTGTCATCACCAACAGTTACAATCAAGTCCATGTCCCTATAGGAATAAACATCCTCAGCAGCATGATCTAAAAAACCAATATTGTATACATCTTTATCTGATTTATGATTTATAACTCTAGGTCTTACTTTAGAGCGCCTAAGTAAACCTGTTTTAACAATAGCTGTATTTAAATCAATTTTTCCAAGTTTATCTACACCATGTTGCTTAATTTCCCCACCAATTATATCAACAATAATACCATCTTTACTAACCAATGTTAAAGAAGAGGAATCTGACTTACCGATGACATTACCATTTACAAGAATGTTCTCACCAGGACTTACTCCATGAACTCTTCTCTTAACAATATCTGCATTACTTTCATATTGATCTTCTTGAATTTTTACCGTATCATCAACACCAAAGTGTTTCGTTTCAATATCTTTAGGACTAATCCTTTTTATATGAAAGGTATCTTCAATATTTAAAACAAGTTCATCCATAGAATCCTTTAAATTATCCGGACAATTCCAAATAACAACGGTACCGTCCTCTTCACCAGGTCTTTCAATTTGAATTAAGGGAATATCCTCATGAAAACTCTTATCCATATAATGATGTACAACCTTATATCCGAAAACATGACCAGTAGTGGCTGATTTACCATAATTCAATAAAAAAATAACAGAAACATCCTCATCTGCAAAAAGGGATAGGGAATCACTTGGGACCAATCTTTTGGAAACATCTATTTTATCCTCCATTGCCGCATCAATTACTGCAGTTCTACCCATGGTTCCTCCTAAACGACAACGAACATCTGCAAAATTAGATAAAAATTCAATAATTTTAAGTGCATAACCTGAATCAATAATCATAGGACCATGCACTACAACACCTATTTCCATCATATCAACTTTTTTAAAAATTTTATAAATTTATGCAATGATTATCTATAAAAATCATGTTAAAATAAAATCAAAAAAACATATATACTAAAACTTTAATTAATTAATTTCTGATTCTACGCTTAAAAATCTTAGAACCGCATATTTCACAGACATCCTCAGGATAATCTGCGGGATACTCCTTTTTACATCCTTCACAGGTTTTAACCCAATTATAAACCTGATTAATGCCTTTTGTAATAATGGAATTAAATGGAATATTCAATATTTTTAAAACGTTTTGAATAGAATAGTCATCAGACAAAACGATAGCTGAGCCATTTAAATCATTGATTTCCAAAGCCAATGATAGAAGTTGTCTATCAGGATAGGACAACCTTAAATCATCACCAGATTCAGATATAATATTATCCAATTTATTGACATAAAATTCACTAGGAGATTTGATAATTAATTTACCATCAGAAATAATCTGATCTAAATGAATTTTAGACTTTAAATCTTTAACCTCATATGTAATCTCAGGGACAGTATAATTTAAATTATCATTTGGTTCAAAACCATTAATAAATGCAGAGGCATCCAAAATTTTATATGTTTTTTCCATGATTATACTATAATTTCTAAATTAATAAAGATTATCAATAGAATTAGAAATAATTAATTAAGATAATAAAGATATAAAAAGAATAATATTTTATTTGGTGAGTAATTATGAAAAGCAAATCCATGGAAGAACACAAAAAACATGTTCCAATAGACGTTAAATGTGGAGTAATTACATTAAGTGATAGTAAATATAAAGATTCAAAAGAAGGAATAAACTCAGATATCTCAGGAGAGGACATAATCAATGTTTTAAAAGAAAAAGGCCATGAAATCAAAGAATATACTATCATCCCCGATGATAAGGATATGCTTTTAGATACAGTTAAAAAAATGAATGAAGAAAAAATTGATGCAATATTTACAACAGGTGGTACAGGTCTTGAATCAAGGGACATTACGATTGAAACATTGAAACCACTATATGATAAGGAAATTAATGGTTTTGGAGAGATATTTAGATTAAAATCCTATGAAGAGTTAGGCTCAGGGGCACTACTTTCAAGGGCATCTGCAGGAATATATAATAAAACAATTATCTTCTCAATGCCAGGTTCACCAAATGCAGTTAAAACTGCTATGGACATAATATCCGATGAAATCGGCCATCTAGTAAAGCATTCAAGAAAATAGATATTTATTCAAATAAACTTTTTCTAATTCTTTAAATAACCATTAAGGAAAAATGAAAAATTAAAAAATAGTTAAAACATGATCTAAAATAGATATTTATTTAAATAAACTATTTTTAATTCTTTAAATATCATATAAAAACAACAAAAAATAAAATAAAATAAAATAAAATAAAATTAAAACTTGACAATAATAGAAATAGCCAAAACAATAAAAAAAAAAATATTTAATCAAATAGTTCATCAACAGAGATTAGAGGCTCTAAAGTTATACCTTCTTTTTCAAATGCCTCTTTTGCACCTTCTTGTCTGTCAACAACAACAAATGCCCTTTTAACAATACCTCCATTATCCTGTATAACTTTTATAGCCTTAAGTAAAGATCCACCAGTAGTAGTGACATCTTCAACAACAATTACATTATCCCCATTATTAAGTTCTCCCTCAATTTGTTTAGAGGTTCCATAACTTTTTTTCTCTTTGCGGATCATCAAAAGGGGAATTTTACTTTCTAAAGAAGCAGCAGTTGCAATAGGTACAGCACCTAATGCTGGTCCTGCAATTTTATCAATATTATCCTCTGAGATTTTTTCAGTGATTAAATCTGCAATAGTTTTAAGAATTTCAGGATTAGTAATTGCCCTTTTCATATTAACATAATAGTTACTTTCCTTTCCTGAAGCCAATACAAAACGTCCTTGTTCAAAAACTTTATTTTCTTTTAAAAGTTTAATTAAATATTCTTTTGAAGCCATAAATAAAACCTAACTTTAATAAATAGAAAAAAATTAAAAATAATTAAAAAAATTTAAAAAATTATATATCATAAGTATCTTTAAGAATTATTTTATCCCCAATTGTTTTAACTAAATCAAATGGAACAATATCTTCACTTTTAGAAGCCCTGAGTGTATTAGAAATTCCTTTTCTTTTAAGAACCAAAGATAGGATTTCATTAGATTCTTTATCAAACTCAATATCATCAACAATACCCATATTGTTAACATCGGAATCCAATACCTCTTTTCCAATAAGGTCTTTAACTATCCTCATAAACATCACCTTATAAATTAATATTATATAGTTTGTGTATAATCCTATTAAAATATAATCGATACCAATACAATTTTCCATTTAAAGATTTATCATGAAAAACATATTTAAATGAGAATATGAAAAACATGGCTAAAAAAAGATAAATAAAGCTTATTTATAGATTTAAGTCTAATCAACTGTTAGAATCCGATCTAGTAAATAAAAATTACTGATTAAATAAATTTAGGGGTCTGAAATTTTTACATTTGGGAAAGTTTTTGTAGGGCTGTTTTTGACATATAGCATTGTTGTATGAGGAGTGTTCCTAACAATACATAAAGAAAATAGTGTTTTTTCTACAGATTTCGGTGTGAATTCGTGTATTTTTCTCATTTCTAATGAATTTTTCAATACTTTAAAGTAATCTTCTATTTTTCCACGTATTGGTTTATATTTCTTCCAATTGACAAGTTTATTTAATAATTCTTTTTTTAATCTTTTGAATATAGTTTTAGAGTTTTGTTTCTTCTTATTATTACTA
>Ga0214925_100199_pt1 | contig 47172 bp, 34 predicted proteins | sample Stichaenrichment_FD_168299 | JGI IMG/M metagenome (GOLD analysis project Ga0214925, IMG submission 168299) | Xylose enriched microbial communities from anaerobic bioreactor in Madison, Wisconsin, United States - 63SRT | ecosystem: Engineered > Bioreactor > Anaerobic > Unclassified | place: USA... | reverse complement strand
GTACTCTTAGTCTTACCAGCAACACCGTCAGTCTTACCAGCTTGATAGTCAGCATTGTAACTTGCTTGACCATCACTGTAACCTTTGACATAGCCGGCACTTGTGTTTGTCGTACTCTTTGGATTATTAGCTACACCATCACTCTTACCAGTTTGATAATCGGCATTATAACTCGCTTGACCATCACTGTAACCTTTGACATAACCGGCACTCGTGTTTGTTGTACTCTTAGTCTTACCAGCAACACCGTCAGTCTTACCAGCTTGATAGTCAGCATTGTAACTTGCTTGACCATCACTGTAACCTTTGACATAGCCGGCACTTGTGTTTGTCGTACTCTTTGGATTATTAGCTACACCATCACTCTTACCAGTTTGATAATCGGCATTATAACTCGCTTGACCATCACTGTAACCTTTGACATAACCGGCACTCGTGTTTGTTGTACTCTTAGTCTTACCAGCAACACCGTCAGTCTTACCAGCTTGATAGTCTGTATCGTAGATTGCCTTAGCTTTTGTATAGGCTGTCGAATAAGCCGTTTGATAATCAGTACTTTGCTTGCTGTTATCGGCAGCCGGCTTACCCGCTGAGCCATCACTATTACCGGCATGAGTACCATCAAAGGTATCCTTAGCTTTATTATATGCAGCCGTATATGCATTTTGATAAGTTTGTGACTTCGTACTGTTATCTACAGCAGCCTTACCAGCTGAACCATCACTCTTACCTGCCGCTGCACCAGCATTCGTATCATAACCAGCAGTATAACCATTCTGATAAGCTACAGTCTGGGTTGAGTTATCAACTTTATCTTTGCTAGCAGTAGCGTCACTACCACCAGCCGCAAAACCAGACTTATATTCTCCACTAGCCGTATTGAATGCTGTCTTATAAGCATCTTGATATATCTGAGATTTACCTGCCATGTCACCAGGATTAGTTGCACCGGTTTCGCCTAAAGCAGTTCCTTCAGCTGTTCCTTCACTGCTCTCATATCCTTGCTGATACCCCGAAATATAGTCAGTTGAATTATTAGCAGTAGTTAATTGCGTACTAGTTTGTTCAGTCTTTCCAGCAGCATAGTCAGCCTTACCAGCAGCGAGTCCTTGATCATACGTACCTTTATTAACGTAAGTAATATCACCACCAGTAGCAATCGTAACTACTTGTTGATTATCACTTGTCGTTGCTTTGGCATTTACATGAGTCAAATCAAACATCTTGTCAGTACTGCTCTGGCCCGTACCGTGATAAACCAAAGTTGTCGCACCCACAGTGTCGGCTTGATTAATGGTTGCTTTCTGCGGTCCAACAGCACTGCCGCCGTTGTCAGTTTCAGTCAACGTTGCCGTGTTATCTGTTGTGTTGATTTCAACGTGTGAAACATCACCATCGCTCCAAGTCTTATCAACCATGATGACATTTTTAGTTTTGGTATCAATCGTTATTTGGGTTGTCCCACCATCAGAATCTTTTTGAACTGGCAGTGTAGTAGTCCCAACCATCAACGTACCTGCTGAGTGAGTAAAATCAAGTTTGCTTGCATCAACACCATAGGCAGCTACAACTTTAGCTTGCCCACTAGCTGTCAAACTGATTTCGTATTTACCAGCTATCAAGCTTGAATAAGCACCGCTGATTGTATTACCATCTTGCGTAACTGTCACATCGTCTCGGGTCAAAGAAACTGTTGGCGCAACTGTATTGTCACTAGCAGCCAAGCCAATTTGTGGTGTCGCACCTTCCGGAATTGTTACATCCGCTAATTTAGGTGATGTAGATTCGTATTGTACCGTGTAAGTCGTACCTGCATCGCTACCATTACTGGATGGAATTGCAGTAGCTGCTTTAAAGGTTCCGCCACCCGTGGTGTAACCAGAAACATAACCAGCCACTTGTTGAATTGGAATTGCTTTTAAAGTTGTGGAAAGATCAATTGGATTACCCTTTGCATCCGTAATGGGTGTGGTCGTTCCGGCTTTTACAGCTGGAATTGACGTAGCACCCACAGATGCTTGACTAGCTTCGGGTACAGATGTGCCATCAGGTGTTGTATAGGGTGCAACAGTCCGACTCTTTGCGTTAGCATCAACTTTTTTATAATAGACGTTAATGGTGTTATAAGTACCCTTAGCATCATCAGGCAGTGTACTAGTATTAACAACGTCCATAGTAGTTTGTTGATAATTACCAGTAGTGTCCGTTCCAACAGCACCAACAAAGGTCCAGCCGCTAATAACAGGCGCACCGTAACTAGCACTAGTTCCTGAAGTGGTTTCTTCAACGTCCAACGTGTTACCAACATTAGCATTGATTTGAGTCTGTGCCTTAACCGTGGCACCAGTATCAATATTAAGGTAGTTGACTGTTACTTTTTGTGAAACTTGTTGTAAATTGTATGATGTGATTCGTCCTTGTACGGTCACACCTGCACCACTACCACCTAATGCACCAAATAGTGCAATAGATGAAGCACTTGGCAATGAAACATTATTAGTAGTAACAATTTTCCCTAACGGTGTTTTCATTGTAGAATCACTCGGGTCATAAGCAGCTACTGCTAATGTCCCAGTAACGTTGCCCTTTGCGCTTACGGTACCATCAGTTGGTGTCCATTTGACGTCAAAGAGAACATCCAACTTGTCGCCTTTATTACTAGCACCAACAGTGGCCGCTGGAGTATCTGGATATTCTTGTGTTGCATTAACGTTACCGCTCGGAGCCAACGTTAAACTATTAAAACCACCGCCATTAGGACCCACTATACCAGTATCATCAGTCTGACGAATAGTTAACTCACCTACGTTGGAATCATGGTCCTCCGTTGCCTGACTCTTGTAACCATCAAATCCTAAAAATGTGGTATCTTTTTGCCCTTGAATCCCAATATCAATTGCGGCATTACTACTACTGCCAATACCTGCAAGTTGCGGGTTGACTGGTTGTAAGATAATGCCGACACCACCACCAGGGTTATTTTTGCTCATATACCATTCACCCTGAATATCAAAAGCAGAAGTGGTATCAATTTGATTTTTAAAGGAATATGAACCAGCAGCACCCGTAGTATCCGCAGCCAGCAATACCCATTGTTTCTTATTATTATCGTAATAAACCTTGCCAAAGTTATCATACGTGCTACCCTTTTGAGCAATAACAACATGATGAGAACTATCGTTTTGCCCACCTTGGCCTGAAAAGTTACCGTCAGTTGTGGTGTAATAGGTATTACCATTATCGGTAACTGCTGTTAAATCACCAGTAACATCTTTAGACATATCAGCAGTGCTTGCAGTTTGACCACCACCAGTTGCTGGAGCTGGCTTTGTTTTTGATACATCACCTTTATCGTCGATGTATTCACCATTTAATTGATCAATTGTTTTCAAACTAGTCGGTGCATTCGAAGTCGTAGTTGGCGTTTCAGTTTGGGCAGCGCTTACATTGCCCTGATCTGCATTCGGCGTTTCAGACGTCGCATCTACTTCATACTTAAATTGTGGCTGTGCCGTATTGTTAGTCGCATTACCCGTTGCTGTTTCTTTAGTACTTGTAGATGTTGATTTATTTGCTTGAGTTGTAGCCGTTGCAGTATCAGTGCTTGACCCTTCGTTACTTTTTTGGTCAGTACTACTCCCATCAGTAGATTGACCCTGTGTTGTACTACCAGAAGCAGCTGAACTCTGAGTGCCTGCCTGATCACTATTAGTGCTGCTCGTAGGCGTCTTTATCTGTGCCGTGATTGAAACACTTGGCTTAACGTCAGCGTATGCAGTTTGGTTCAAAAACATCCAAGAGCCCATCGCCATCATAGAAATACTTGCAAAGAGAAAATTCTTCCCTGCTTTGTACATCTTATAGTGTCTGGTCTCGTTACATTTCATAAGCTTATTTCGATTTCTCAAAATTACACTTTCTTTCATTAAAACCCATTTCAATTCCTGTTCATACCTATTCAATACAATAGCTATACAAATTCAGTTCTGTACTTTCCTGATAACCGATGGGTAATCTTTATCGTTTCTAGCATACCTATCCCCCTCTTTCACAGGTGTAACTGTTCAAACATCACATAGCCGATACGCAACTTCTCCATAACGTAAAGGCAACACCTGTTCTCTGAAATCTATCATAAATAGATTATTGCTCATACAACAGTATTGTAGTTCATAAATAATATTATTTACAGAGATACGGACGATATTTCTGATAAAAATATACGATTGTTTTTCTATTAAATCGCTAAAAAATAAACTATACCAAGCAAAGGCCTATAATATTTTACTAATAAATAGTAAAAGGACTAAAAGTGCTATCCGCATTCTTAGTCCTTTTAAAATATATTTAATTGACTTTAAATTCCTAAATAAAATTTAGCGAACAATGCCGCTGCTACTGCACCAAAGAATGGCGCAATACCAGGCACGATTAAACCGTATTGCCAGTCACTGTCCGCCTTATTTTTAATGGGTAAAATGGCATGTGCAATCCGTGGGCCGAGATCCCGGGCTTGATTCATGGCGAACCCAGTAGGACCACCCAGTCCCATACCGATTGCCCAGACCACTAAGCCAACACCAATTGGTACGATGCCTGGAATGTGAATCCGAGAAATCGCCAAAATAGAAGTTAAAAATAAAAACGTATCGAAGAATTCGACAAAGAAATTCCGTGGTAAATTCCGTACTGCTGGTGACGTTGAAAAAATATTACGAATCGTCACTGGATCAACTTTATCATAAGAATGTTTGAATGAATCAGCGTACATCATGTACACGATTAACGCACCGACAACCCCGCCGACCATTTGAAAAATAGCTGTTTCAATAAATGTAATGAAGGTCATGTTGCCTAATAAAAACATGCAGAAAGCCATTGCTGGGTTGATTGTTACGTTACCAAAAATAAATAGGGCAACTGAAATACCAAATGCCCAAGTCGTAATCGCAAACAAATGACCTGAACCATGATATTTTGTATCGTTTAATACTGTGTCAGCGTGGACACCCACCCCGAATAAAATCATTAGGGCTGTGCCCATAAACTCTGCCATTAATTGATGCATCTCTCTTATGCCATCCCAATCTTTAATTGTTTGTGTGTGACTGTACTATCTTTTTTAACAAAAAAATACCTCCGAATTCGTTGACTGGCGAACTTCAGAGGTATGACTAACTCTGTCGTTAATGACTACGCAACTGTATTATGATCGTTTAAAACATGTTGAAACGCAACCATGTCTTTACTAGGGTTAGCTTTAAATAATCCCTTGATATGAGTATTTTCATCCGTAACGACGACAAAGTACTCGCCCGTTTCTTCCTTAGACTTTTCAAAGGTTTCGTATTCACCTTTGAACCCGTTTTTTCTAAAAAGACCGATGATTTTTAACATTTCTCGTTGACTGACTTCTGTTCCGTTATCCAAAATTCTGTTACTCCTGTTCGATTATTTATATACAATGTTGAGTTGATACTACTGCGATTTAGCGCAGAAAAATGATCACCCACGGGACAGACGAAACGCCCGTTAGTGACCACTTTTTTGACTTATTTTTATGTTATATAGCTGAAACGTGTTATGTAGACCAGACCTTACACGCCGCGGTCTAAGCGGTCTACTCCACACTCTGATTCTATATAGCCGAAACGTGTTCCAGCAGGCAAGGAGCTATGTGTAAGTCAATATTGGCATAAATCCAAAACCGGGATTTTTGCCAACATCACCTTACACGCCGCTCCTTAACCGCCTGCTTCCACACTCTAGCCTAACTTACTCTTTCCCAATACCTTCAACTTCTCATCGAAGTCATAGATGACTGGTTGGCCCGTCTTCATTTCCAAGTTGATGATATCTTCATCTGAGATACCTTCAATGTACTTGCTCAAGGCACGTAATGAGTTCCCGTGGGCTGCAATGATGACGTTCTTGCCATCTAACAACTTAGGTGCAACTTCATCTTCCCAGAAAGGCATAACCCGTTCCAAGGTAACCTTCAAGTTTTCGCCACCAGGTACGATGTTAGGGTCCAAGTTAGCATAACGACGATCGTTAGCTGCTGATCCTTCATCATCTGCACTCAGCAATGGAGGCAAAACATCGTATGAACGACGCCAGATGTGGACTTGTTCGTCACCGAACTTCTTAGCTGCTTCAGCCTTGTTTTGGCCTTGCAAAGCACCATAGTGACGTTCGTTCAAACGCCAAGTCTTGGTTTCTGGAATCCAGAGTTGGTCTGAATATTCCAAAGCGTAGTGCAACGTCTTGATAGCACGAGTCAATACAGAAGTGTAAGCATAGTCGAATTCAATGCCTGCTTCCTTGATCAACTTACCAGCGTTGATAGCTTGCTTAACACCTTCATCACTAAGGTCAACGTCAACCCAACCAGTAAATTGGTTAGATAAGTTCCATTCACTTTGACCATGACGGATCAATACTAATTTAGCCATTAGTTAAATACCTCTTTCTTCTTTTAATTACCCAAACTATTTTACACCAAATCAACTGTAATTCCAGTCCCAATTCGCTTTTCACATTAGGAAAGCGGGTTCAATCCTTTCATAGATTGAACCCGCTTAAAAAGATTAATTATTTGTGAACTGATTTGCACACCTAATTCTGGTAATCGTTAATGATTTTGTGGTTGCTCTTCCAGAAACCGACCTTCACAACACCCACCAGCTTACTCTTTGGTACGAAACCATAAACTCGGCTATCTTCGGAAACGCTCCGGTGATCCCCCAGCACGAAGTAGCAATTCTTTGGCACTTTATTGACACGGTTATTGCCAATAGCTAAGCTCCACTTGTTGCTCCAGTCGTTTTGACGAGCAGCGGTGACTAAGTTAAACCCGTTATTGTAACCAGAAAGAGTGCCCCCCTGCTGTTCGTACTTAGAAATGTAGTTTTGAGATTGATACTTACCGTTGACGTACAATTTTCCCGTCTTACTGTAACGGATCGAATCACCTGGCATACCAATGACCCGCTTGACGTAATTTTCCTTTGGTGCCGCGTTAGGGTCAACCCCAGAAGCATCAAAAACGATCACTGAATTGTGTTTTACCTTAGCTGTTTTAACCGCCACGACATGTTGGCCATTTTTCAAATTTGGTTCCATTGACGCACCAGAAACGTTGACCGGTACCAACCAGAGAAAACGAATCCCAACAGCCAGCAGTAACCCGATTGCAACAGGTATCAACCACGAGAGTGTTTTTTTCAAAATAAAACCTCCAATATGTTAATCAACATCCGCGCCGTTAGTCGTCCGACCGCCAGCGTTGACGTCGTTCTTTAATTTTCTTTTTTAATTCTTTAGGCGCCACGTACAGGCCGTGTGCCTTTTTAACCCCAAGAATATCTAGGAAGAAAGTGAAAATGGGGACACTGACGATCAATCCCCAGATGCCCCACATCGCTTCACCTGCCAATAGTACCACGAATGTATAGAAAATTGGCAGTTCAGTTTTACTGGACATCAGCTTAGGATTTAACACGTAAGCTTCGATGGCATGGACCACCAGCAGCAGGATCAAAATCGTCGCTACATCTCTGGCACCGCCAACCGCGTAACCCAGAATGCTGAGTGGAATCGCTGAAATGATGACCCCCGCTACTGGTACCAAACTGAAAATGAAGATCATGATTGCCACTGCCAATAGTTGCGGAATGTGAAGAAAGGCGAGACCAATGGTTGTGATGGCCGTGTTGAACAGCGCGATTAAGAACTGCGCTTCTAAGACGACCCCAAAAGTATCCGCAAATTTGTGACCGAAGTAAGAGATATCCTGGAAGAACCAGCCATAATCACTGCTCAGAAACAGCTTAGAAAAAGCTTCCATGGGTCTTAGCTCGATGGTATAGAAGAAGCTTAGGATGATTGACAAGACAATTGTCACACCAAAGGAACCAATACTTGTAATGTAGTCCACGAGGACCTTTAAGCCACTTCTGACCTGTGGCAAAAGATTGGAATTACCAAGCCAGTCTGAAACTAATTTAACCGTCTGATTGGTATCATTAGCCGAATTCTGATAGAAATTGTAAATCGACTGAACACCCGAAACCACCTGAACAGTAATCTTAGGAATGTAAATGGTAATAGCGAAGTAAAGCCCAATGATGAGTAAGGCATAAACCACGATGACAATAAGTTGATAGGGTATCTTTACGTGATGCTGAATTCCCCTGATCAGCCTGATAATCAAAAACGTGAAGATAAAGGTCAGTAAAATCTTACTCATTTCAGATCTGACTAGCCACAGTACTCCAATCAGAATACCTAAAACGACCCACCGTCTTAGGACAACATTGTTAACAAATCGCTGATATAAACTCATGGCGTCCCTTCCCTCTTACGGATAGATTCAAATAGCCCTTGTTGCCACACAACATCGTGGCCAATCAAGGACCATCACTGTTATTTATAATTTTTTTGTGCGTATGATTTAAACGAAATACCAGCTTTATTAGCAGCAATCAACCCACTTCTAATATCCTGATCCGAAAAACTGCCAGCTGAAACGCCTACTGATGATAACGTTTTGCGGGCACTGGCGATTTGCGTAGCGGTAATCGTCTTCCCATTGATCTCAGTCTGTGACTTCTTAACCGTAAATTCATTGGAACCCTTATAGTTTTTAGCGGCCTGCTTTTCAGTATCCGTTAAACTTGATGGACCACTGGTGCTGCTTGAAGCTGAACTGTCGGTACTTGCTGAACTATCAGTGGGACTTGTGCTTGTGCTGGCAGTGCCGTCACCGCCATTCTTGATAGCTTTATTATTAGCGCTACGTAGATCCACCGCTTTATTGTAAATATCGGTGTAGTAGGGTTCTTTAGCTTCAGCATCCTTGAAAATCCGATCCAAAGTGGCATTAGAGGCTTCATAAGACTGCCCCTGATTTTGAGTTAAAGCCTGATCGTAGACATCTTGGAACATTTCCGCTTTAAGCTGAACGGTCTTTAATAGAGTCAACGCTGTTTTAGCACGTTTGTTCAGTGTTGACAGCCCAGCTTTGGCATTTTTGACCTTCGTATAGTCTGACTTTGCAGTACCAAACTCATGATCAGACATTGCTGATTCAGCTGACACAAAGTTTTGAGTTTGCGTCAAATACCCCTGCGCTTGTTTATCGTTAGTACGGTGCCGCAACGCTTCTTGAAACGACGATTCAGCAATAGAATAGTTCTTTTTGTTGACCGCTTCTTTCCCAGTCATCATCGCTGTCGAATAAGCTTTTTGCGTCATGTGATGACCCGTAAAGGCGACACCGCCAACAACGGCGATAATCACGACAGCCACGATAGTCCAGATCCACTTCTTCAATGTAATTCCTCCCACTTTCGGTATCTTATTTTTCATTATAACATGTTGCCAATTCCTACGGCAGTAGCGATTAACAAGATTATCTAAAAGCTAAAAAATACTCGCTTGACGAAAAGGCGTATAATTGATAAGTATTAATTATTGCATTTAATAAAGAAAGGATTGAAATTCATGCTTGAAAAGACGTTTTACAAAACCTTTCTGAGTCGTTCATTTAATATTCCAGTTAAGGTCACTTACTGGGATGGCAAAACAGAAACTTACGGAGATGGCGACCCCGAAGTTCACATTACTTTGAACGAGCCCATTCCAATTAACGATATTCGTAAGAATGCTTCGATTGCCCTGGGTGAAGGTTACATGGATAAAAAGATTGAAATCGACGGCAGTATCGAAAAGTTGATCACCGCAGCCTACGAAACCGCCGACAGTTTCTTCCATAACAGTAAGTTCATCCACTTCCTGCCGAAGCAAAAACACGACGAGAAGGAAAGCAAACAAGATATCCAAAGCCACTATGATCTAGGAAATGATTTCTACAAATTATGGCTGGATAAAACGTTGACTTATTCCTGTGCCTATTTCGAACATCCAGATGATGACCTGGAAACCGCACAGATCAATAAGGTGCACCACATCATCAATAAGCTTAACCCGCAACCTGGCAAAACGTTGCTGGATATCGGCTGTGGCTGGGGCACGTTAATGTTAACTGCTGCCAAAGAATATCATTTAAAGGTCACCGGTGTCACACTCAGCCAGGAACAATATGATTTAGTTCAGCAACGAATCACCGATGAACACTTGGAGGATGTTGCTGAAATATTACTGGTCGACTACCGTGAATTGGGTGATCGCCAGTGGGACTACGTGACTTCCGTTGGCATGTTCGAACATGTCGGGGAAGAAAACCTCGGCGAATACTTCAAGGACGTTGCTAAGTATCTGCGACCAAATGGTGTGGCACTGATTCACGGTATCACTCGTCAGGGTAAGGGTGCTAACAACGGCTGGTTGAACAAGTGGATTTTCCCGGGTGGTTACGTCCCAGGTCTAACGGAAAATATGCAGCATATTTTGGATGCCGGTCTGCAGTTAGATGACTTGGAAACCTTGCGGCGGCACTACCAAAAAACGACGGAAATTTGGGATAAAAACTTCAAAACGCATGAATCGGAAATCACCAAAATGATGGATGAACGCTTCACGAGGATGTGGGATCTTTATTTGCAGGCGTGTGCGGCGTCCTTCGCATCGGGTAATATTGATGTCATGCAGTTCTTGGTGTCAAAGGGACCTTCTTCAAAAGAGTTACCGATGACGAGGGGCTATATGAATAAGTAAGGTGCGGAAACAAGCGGTTAGAGACTGGAGTCCTAACGTATTAGTACTGTAAATCCCGGGCTTGGATTTATAGTGCTGATGCGTTAGGCGCAAGTCTCTGCTTGGTGGAGCCCGATTAAGACAAGGTGCGGAACCAGGCGCTTAGAGAGCGGAGTGTAAGGTGCTTTCGGCAAAAATCCCGAACTTGGATTTATGCCGGAAGTAACTTACATGCAGCTCTCTGCCTGGTGAAGCCCAATTCGGCTATATAAAATTCAACCATTCAAAATCACCCAAAAAAGCAGCGCAACCCACTCGAGGTTACGCTGCTTTACTATTCACACGGGCTTAAAAAAGCCCATGAATATTCAAATTTAAGTTCACTTACAACACAACCGCCAGTAAGAATACACTGATCAGTCCCACTACTACAGAAAGTGCCATTGACCGCGTGAAGTACGCAATCAATCCAACAATAATTGAGGCAATGATTTCCGGTATATGATGAACAACGTCAAATTGATAAGTCGGACTCACAAAAACGTCTTTCACGACCAGTGCTGTAAACAGCGAGACTGGTATGAACTTCATCCATTCGTTGAACCATTCCGGAATTTTACGCTGTGTAAAAATCTTGATTGGCAAGTAACGTGGTGCAAAGGCCACGAAGAACCCCAAGATAACTAATAAGAGATGTTGCGCTGTATTCCAGTGATTTACTGCTGCCATATCTGTCCCCTACTTAACTAATTCTCGTCCGACTCTTCTTCGACTGCTGCTTCTTTGCTAGCTGGACTCCTAACTTTATATAGGAAATGACTGCCCGGCTTCTTGTTGCGTAAATAATGCTCCAAAGCAAACCCGATAAATGATGAAATCAACGTTGAAATAACTAATCCTAACGTACTCTTTGTCAGTACGAGGAAGAACACTGCCAATACCGCTGCAATCAAACCGATGAAAATCGTCAGCCGGTTCTTAACCTGCATGATGATCATGTAGAGGAACAGCGCAGTAAGCGCAAAATGAACCACCGTTAAATCAATCTTTAGGGCACTCCCGACTAAACTACCGATAATGTTACTAATGGTCCAAAACAGTAAGGAATAGTGTTCAACCATTAGTGCTTCACGGGGCGTCCACTTCTTATCAGTGGCAAATTTTAAATAGTTCACCGCGTAGTTTTCGTCGTTCATCGAAACCGCAAAGATCAACTTAAATCGTTCTGATGTTCCCACCAAATACTTGGATAGACTTGAACCAAGCAACGCATAACGCAATTCCAAGAAGAACAGCATTAACACGATAGACAGTAATGGTGCATTGATCGTTAGCATGGACGCAATCATAAATTGCGCACCGCCTGAAAAAATAAAAATTGACACAAGCCCGGTTAAAATCGTATTGAAACCGGCAGCATGCAACAGCACACCGCAAGCTAATCCGATTGGAATATAACTTAAGTTCAATGGCATAGCAACATTGAGTGTTGAACGCCATTTGGGCTCGTTAGGGTTTGGCACTTGTTTTGTCAAGAATGATGCCTCCATAAAAGGTAGAGTGGCGAAGCAGACGCTTAGGGAGCAGCATCTAAAAAGTAACTTCCTGTCTGCTGGAGCACGTTTGACACAAGATAATGACTCATGTTAAGTCACTCTTATCAAAGTCGTGCATCCGCTCCATAAATCGACAATTACACAATACAAGGACATTTTACCATGTTTCATCCCGTTTTCCTACGGTGTTTTCACAAGTTAGCTGGACAAAAAAACAATAAATTCATTTTACATTTTTCCGTTATTAATTTAATTTACAAACAATATTAAACATTATTTTGTTAAAGTTCGTAATTAACATTTATAAACGGCTGACCGTTAGAACAATGATAAAAAGTCACGCCAAGTGCGAACTATCCAATTTGCCCGTTTTATATCATTAAGCGTTTTAATCGGTAAAGATAAAGTCCCTGATTGGCCAATTTGTGAAATTGATTGACCACCTAACGTAATTTTCACATTCCCAATGGTCGTATTAGTGGCTAACGGTGCCTTCAGCCCATCCTTCTCGCGATAATCCGCCCCGAGAGCGACTCTGTACTTAAGTTGCTTTCTCGACTGATTCTTACCAATCCAAACTGTCATTGGTTTAGCTACCGTTGCTTCAGCGTTCAGACTTTTTCCCATGGGTACTTTAACATTGCCTATTTGGAACGTTTGGGCATTCAGGATTACCGGTTGATAACTAGCGTATACCCAGTTCATTAATTTCCGAGTTTGAATAAAACGTGCTGGATCTCCAGACTTCTTATTTTGAGCATGCATCACAACGGTAATGATCCGGTGACCATCACGGTTAACGGTGCCAACAAAGTTACCGCCAGCAGCCGTTGAAGTCCCTGTTTTTAAGCCGTCTACGGGTAAATTAGCCTGATACTGACTTTGACCCTTCAGCATTAGATTCCAAGTATGCATCAGTGTCTGGCTGCTGCCCCCCTTATCAAACCACGCCGTACTTAGACGTGTGGTCTGAAGGATCTCAGGATAGGTCTTTAAAATGATCTGTGATAATCGAGCAACATCTTCAGCGGACATGGTATTTTCATCACTTTTGGAAACTGAAGAATAGCCTAACTGACCAGCTTGACCATTAGTAATGCCTGAAGCCGTCACAATATGTGCACTGTTTAAATGCAGCTGTTTAGCAGTTGACCGCATCCGATTCACAAACTGGTGAGGACTACCTGAAACAGCGTTACCCAAAGCCGAAACCGCCGCGTTAGCTGAAGTAATCAGACTGGCTTGGTACAGCTCACGTACCGTATACTTCCGGTTTGCACTCAACGGCACGTTAGTCAAATTGGCATTGCGGCTCATCTTGGCGATTTCGGGGCTAATAGCCACCTGCTGATTCCAATGCAACTTGCCATCCTTAATGTCATTTAACACAATATACGTCGACAGCAACTTAGTCATGGACGCAATCGGTAATTTCTGCTGATCATTTTTCTGATACAAAATCTGGCCAGTTTGCGCATCCACCGCAATCGCTGACTTGACTTGTAGATTAGGACTGGCCGCCTTTGCAGTCAGTCCGCCAAACATTAATATCATCATGAAAATGCACAAAAATAGCCCGATATGCAGGCTATTTCTTGGAGATTTAACAGTCGTCATGAGTGCCTCCACAGAATTATTTTTCTCGATCGTCTTTTAATTGCGTACCATTTTTGACTGGTAAATGAATGATAAACCGGGTCAGTTTGTCACTTGACGTCACGTAAATATAACCACCGTGCCGATTAACAATACTTTGGGCAATGGCTAATCCTAAACCAGTACCACCCGTGGCTTTAGAACGGGAACCTTCCACTCGATAAAACCGTTCAAAGACCTGTGATAAGGCTGCTTCGGGAATTTTCTTACCATCGTTTTCAACGCTGACCACGACTTCTTCGTCATTCGGTTGCTCAGCACGTAAATTAATGTGCTTACCGCCTTCACCATACTTCAAAGCGTTCGTGATTAAATTATTGAATACCCGACCCAGTTTTTCACCATCCGCTTCAATCCGCACTGGTTTATCAGGTACTTCAATATTGATTGACATGCCCTTTTCACCGGCTTCCAGTTCAAAGCTGGCTTCCAACTGTTCCAACATTTGACCAATATCTAGCTCCGCAATCGACAATGGCGTATCTGTCTGCCGCATTTTCGTATAGACAAAGAGATCATCCACCAAGGATTTCATCTGCTTAGCTTTATTAAAGGCGGTATTCGTATATTTAAGTAACTCCTCTTCTGAATGATACTGCCGATCTTCTACTAAACCCAAATAACCAATGATCGAGGTCAATGGCGTCCGTAAGTCATGACTGACATTAGTGATCAGTTCATCCTTAGATTTTTCAATACGGCGTTCTTCGGTCATCGAAGCAATTACTGAATCAACCAGCGCGTTCACTGAGGTAATCACCCGCTGTGTTTCACCTTTAATGGTAAAGGGAATCCGGTGATCAAAATGGCCGTTAGCAATATAATGCAATTCGTCAATAATGTGCCGTAACTGCATCTGCCGATAACGACGAATCAGCCGCCAGTAAACCACGCCAGCATCAAAGATAAGCATTAACGCAATAAAAATATTCTCCCAGCTCCAGAGTTGGTAGTGGGCTGGCCCAATAATTACCGATCGTTTAATGATAAAAATCCCGTCTTGAAGGCCTGGGTTCGTCTGAATCATTTCGTTTAACAGGACAATCACCGAAAGATTAAGTAACAGCAAAAGCACGACGGTCACGATACCTTCCATGATCAGCGCGCTTTTTTCCCTTGCTGTGAGTTTCATTCCTTTGCTATCTGTATTCATATTTCCCCTAGTGTGTTTCAATCTTATAACCGACACCCCAAACCGTTTGAATAACCTTTTCGCCACCAGTAGCTTCTTCGATCTTATCGCGTAAATGTGAAACGTGAACCATTACCGTTTTGGCTGAAACGATTGATTCCTGTCGCCAAACGCGTTCGAAGATCTCATCCGCTGAAAAGACTCGGTTAGGATGACTAGCCAGCAAATATAGAATTCCAAATTCCAAGGCAGTTAAATTGACTAACTTCCCTGAGATAGTTTTGACTTCGTGGGAATCCTTATTGATAGTTAAGGAACCGATATCTAACACATCCGGCTTCTCGTCAGTGACGTGATCAGAAGCGCGACGCAATAATGACTTAACCCGTGCCATCACTTCAAGTGGGTTAAATGGCTTGGTGACGTAATCATCACCACCACTGACTAGGCCTTGAATCTTGTCCATATCATCAGTCTTAGCAGACAGAATCAGAATTGGCAGTTCAGAATCTTTACGAACTTCCTTAATCACTTCGATACCGCTCATTTCAGGCATCATGATGTCTAAGATCATCAAACCAATATCTGGCGTGGTATGTAGCTTCGTTAAGGCTTCCTTACCATTATAGGCAGTGATTGGATCGTAACCTTCATTTTTAATATAAATGCCCAGTAATTGAGCAATTTCTTTGTCGTCATCAACAACTAAAATTTTCATGTTTGCACATTCTCCTTATAAATCCAATTCGGTCAATTAAAATGACTTATCAGTCACTTATTCATGCGCGCGCCGGTAGGCTTTTACCTTCCCGTTTGCTTAGGTCTATCTTACCAAAAGATAGGCCAGCAATCATTATTAATCAATTAACTTAAGGTTCTCATTAAATTTTACAGCAGATTCCGAGAATAAACAAAAAGAAGCCCAGAGAGAAGTCTTGGTAACAGCCTCTCTCGGGCTTCAATAGCTTATAACTGTTAATTATTTGTAGTTAGGTGCAGCTTTAGTTAATTGAACATCATGTGGATGTGATTCAACTAAACCGGCGTTTGAAATCCGAACAAACTGTGCATCGTTGATGAGGTCTTGGACGGTTTCACAACCGGTGTACCCCATCCCTGAGCGTAGACCACCAACCATTTGGAAAATGATGTCGTCGACGCTACCCTTGTATTCAACACGCGCTTCGATACCTTCTGGCACCAACTTGTTGGCTTCATTAACGCCACCTTGGAAGTAACGGTCAGCTGAACCGTGTTCCATGGCTGCTAAGGAACCCATACCACGATAAGTCTTGTACTTCTTACCGTTGTCTTCAAAAACTTCGCCAGGCGCTTCATCAGTTCCTGAAAGCATTGAACCAAGCATAACCGCGTTACCACCAGCAGCTAAAGCCTTGACGATATCGCCAGAGTACTTGATCCCACCATCAGCAATGATTGGCTTGTGGAATTCTTGAGCGACTTCAGCAGCGTCGTAAATGGCAGTCAGTTGAGGAACACCAACACCAGCAACGACCCGAGTGGTACAAATTGAACCAGGACCGATACCAACTTTCACAACGTCAACACCGGCTTCGAATAAAGCGCGGGTGCCTGAACCAGTTGCGACATTCCCGGCAATCAACGTTGCATCTGGGAATTGGTCACGAATCTGAGCAACCTTCCGTAAAACACCAGCTGAATGACCGTGAGCAGTATCAATGATGATGGCATCTGCACCGGCCGCAAGTAAGCCTTCAGCACGTTCAAACGTATCTGAAGTCACCCCAACAGCTGCGGCAACCAGTAGACGGCCTTGGTCATCTACCGCTGCGTTAGCACGAATCTTATCGCTAGCAACAGCTTTAACTTTAGCCACTTCACCAGCTTGTGCTTCTTTGGACATGTTCTTGTGAATGACACCCAGGCCACCGTTATTGGCCATGGCAATCGCCATTGGTGCTTCCGTTACAGTGTCCATGCTGGCACTGAGAAATGGTACGTTTAATTTCAAATTATCAGCTAACTGGACCTTCAAATCGACCTCGTTTGGCAACACATGACTTTCCGCAGGTATAAGTAATACGTCATCAAAAGTAATCCCTTGTTTTTGAAACTTCGAATCCCAATTAGTAGTCATTGAAATGAACGCTCCCTTATTAATTTTTTTGGTATTGTTTGGTAATATACCAGCGACTTTCAGAAAATGCAAGCCTTCTCATGAACTTGTAAGATTTAAGTTCGAATTCTAATCAAATGAAGCCTAAAATACGAACTTTAAGGTTAATTTTGAAACAATTTGGGAACAATTTAAATATTTGTCTGAATTTTGTTCGCCACCAAGTGAATTTGGTAAATTTCACATTCAAAATTAAAATCAGCCTGATGACCGATCTTAGTCGATTGATCATCAGACTGATTTTAATTTGCTTTAACGTCTTGTACGACTTTGAGGTGTAGCGCCAAAAAATCCTTGCGTTAACTTGTACTGACGTTTGACTAAGTATGAAGCCAAACCGGCTAGTACACCAAGAATAATCATTGGCCATGCACCCACTGTTGGGTTTAGATATCCTGGTAACAATGCCATCATTGAGAACAGGCCTAACCAAACAATCAGAAAGGCAACAGCACCTACGATACGGATCCAGAGTGCGTAACGGTGTTCCCGTTTTGAGTCGAACACCCGTGGAATCAATGGAAGTGCCAACCCGGCAATAACAGACGACAAAAGAATTGACAAGATACCTACTGGTTGATTAGCCTTTTGTGATGCAGGGGTAATCAAGAACATCACACCAAACATGAAACTGAAAATAGTAAAGAAGTTCAGTCCATTATACAAAGCACTTGGCCAGTATGGATCTGGGGCACCAGCTGGACGCTTGGGGCCTTCAACAATTTCTTTAATATGCGCATTAACGTCACCGCCATACATATTTTTGGCAGTTTTACCGGTTTTCTGTCCTTCTAACAATTCAGCCGTGGTGTTTTTAACGATTTCTGCCTTCTTTTCAGTGCTTAGCTTAGTCGCTTGTAACGCCTGGTTGAATCTGAACATATAGTCTGCGTTTCTCTTGGTCAAACCAATGTTATCGAAAACTTCATGTTCGTTTTTAACCGTGCTATTGCGATCCTGGTGGACAGCAGCGTTACGTTTGTGTTGCTGCGCGCCAGCATTACGTTTATCGTTCTCGTTTTCGCTCAATGTTGGGTCTCCTTTTTCTTGTTTTTTTAGGGATGGCGCTTCTGGGATTAAGTGTGTTTCTTATGTGACTGAAACGTGTTCCACACTCTTTGCATTTTACATAGCCAAAACGTGTTCCAGCAAGCAAGGAGCTATGTGTAAGCCAATGTCGGCATAAATCCAAGTTCGGGATTTTTGCCGACATTGGCTTACACGCCGCTCCTTAAACGCTTGTCCTCACACTCTTACTTTTGAAACGTGTTCCAGCAAGCAGAGAGTTGCATATAAGTCACTTCCGGCATGAATCCAAGTTCGGGATTCCCGCCAAAAGTGCCTTATATTCCACTCTCTAAACGCTTGCTTCCACACTCTTACACGTTGAACCTAAACTCCACAATATCCCCATCCTGCATCACATAATCCTTACCTTCAACTCTTAGCTTCCCAGCATCCTTCACCGCTGTTTCTGATTCGAGCTTATCCAAATCATCAAAAGCCATGACTTCCGCACGAATGAAGCCCCGCTCAAAGTCCGAGTGAATAATCCCAGCTGCTTGCGGTGCCTTGGTGCCCTTTTTGAAAGTCCAGGCTCTAGTTTCCTTACCACCCGCAGTGAAGAAAGTTTCTAGACCTAACAACTTGTATGACGCACGAATCAGGCGGTTTAAGCCTGGTTCCGTCACACCTTCAGCTTCTAGGAAGTCTGCTTTTTCGTCATCGTCTAACTCAGCGATTTCTTCTTCGGCTTCAGCAGCAACCGCAATGGCTTGCGCGCCTTCCTTAGCTGCATAAGCTTCAATGTCTTTGAAGTACTTCGAGTTTTCTGGATCAGCCATGTCATCTTCGGCAATGTTAGCCACGTAGAGCACTGGCTTGCTGGTCAGCAGGAATAACCCCTTCAAGATTGGTGCTTCATCTTCGTTAAAGTCCATCGTCCGAACGCCCTTGCCAGCTTCTAGCACTGGTTTAATTCTTTCCAGAACGGCCAATTCAGCCTTAGCTGCCTTGTCGCTCCCTTTAGCGGCCCGTTGAACCTTAGCCAAGCGCTTATCAACGGCTTCAAGGTCTGACAATCCCAACTCCAGGTTAATTGTTTCAATATCATCGATTGGGTCGATCTTACCAGAAACGTGGGTAATGTTATCGTCATCAAATGCCCGTACAACGTGTACGATAGCGTCCACTTGACGAATGTTTTCCAAGAACTTGTTACCTAAACCTTCACCCTTGCTGGCACCTTTAACGATCCCGGCAATATCGGTAAATTCAAAAGTGGTTGGGACAACTTTTTTAGCTGGGATCAATTCCTGAATCCGGTCAAGCCGTGAATCAGGGACTTCAACCATCCCGACGTTAGGGTCAATGGTTGCGAACGGATAGTTAGCCATTTCGGCTCCTGCTTTGGTAATCGCGTTAAATAAGGTTGACTTACCAACGTTTGGTAAGCCGACAATTCCTGCTGTTAATGACATAGTAAAGTCTCACTCTTCCTTTTTAGTCAGTTTGTGGTTTCTTTTCTAAAACCTTTTTCAGCTTTTTTTCAAACTCGCGACGACTTAACATCACGATGTGGCCGCATCCGGTACACTTGATTTTAATATCAGCGCCCATCCGGATAATCTCCCAGCGGTTAACACCACATGGGTGCGGCTTCTTCATTTCAACTAAATCACCTAAATCGTACATCGAATCCCTCCTAGTCTAAATGAACGTCGAGAATATCCAAAATCCGGCTTAAGTCGTCGTCTGACATATACTCGATTTCAATCTTACCTTGACCGTCTTCTTTAGACTCACTGATGGTGACCTGAGTCCCAAATTTTTCTTGAAGGACGTTTTCACCTGCTCGCAAGTATGGTGATTTTTGCTTGATGCGCTTCTTCGGCTTGGCGGCTGTTTGGCCGTTCATCTTGTTAACGACGCTCTCCAAAGCACGCACGGTCATTTTACCATCCGCCGCACGGTTAGCTAAGCTCACCATCTGCGAACGGTCTTTCAATGACAGCAATGTCCGAGCTTGTCCCATAGAAAGCCGCTTCTTTTGCAGTAACTCCTTGACCTGCTTTGGCAGACCCAGTAACCGCAAATAGTTAGCAATATATGGGCGACTCTTGCCTAACCGTGAGGAAACTTGTGCCTGAGTCAGGTTTAAGTTGCTCATCAGCATCTCGTAGGCTTCAGCCTCTTCCAACGGTGTGAGATCTTCACGCTGCAGATTTTCCATGACGGCAATCTCCATCATCTGGGGTTCAGTCACTTCACGGACGATTGCTGGAATCGTTTCGTTCTTAATTAATCGAGACGCACGAACCCGTCGTTCACCAGCCAAAATCTCGTATCGAGCAACTTCTGGGTCTGGTTGGCGAACAATGATGGGCTGGAACACACCTGATTTTTGAATCGATTTTGCCAGATCCTTTAACGCTGCCTGGTCAAACTTTTGACGTGGCTGATACGGATTTGGGCGGATCTGATCGAGTTTGATATCGATCACTGTTTCTACATCTGGGTCAACGCTATTATCCGCAAATAATGCTTCAATGCCGCGTCCAAGCCCCTTATTATTTTTGTTTGCCATGAGCAGCTGCCACTTCCTTTGCGAGTTGCGAATAAACTTTTGCACCAGTTGACTTAGGGTCATAATCCATAATTGGCAAGCCGTGGCTTGGAGCCTCAGATAACCGAACGTTACGCGGAATAATAGTCTCGTAAACGTTGTCCTTAAAGTATTTCTTCACTTCTTCATTGACCTGATGTCCCAAATTAGTACGAGCATCGTACATCGTCAGCAAAACACCTTCAATCTTCAGGTTTGGATTGAAATGTTTTCGAACCAGCTGAATCGTATTCAACAATTGACTGAGCCCTTCCAACGCATAATACTCGCTTTGGACAGGAATCAAGATCGAGTTGCTGGCGGTAAAAGCATTAATCGTCAGTAACCCCAATGAAGGCGGACAATCTACCAAAATAAAGTCATATTGGTCTTGGATTGTCTTAACCGCGTCCAGTAACCGAGTCTCACGAGCAATCTGACTTGTTAGCTCAATCTCAGCACCTGACAGTTGAATGGTTGCCGGCACAATATCTAAATTTTTATGACTCGTATGTAAAATCACGTCAGTAATGGGTTCTTCATTGACTAAAACATCGTAAATATCTTTTGAAATGGAGGACTTGGCAATACCAACCCCACTGGTTGCGTTTCCCTGTGCATCGATATCCACTAACAATACCCGGTTGCCAAGGTTGGCCAGTCCTGCGCCTAAGTTCACTGAAGTCGTCGTTTTGCCGACTCCGCCTTTTTGATTTGCAAGCGCAATTATATCTGCCATCGGTTTTCGTCACTCCTTTATGATTTTTTCATGATGTCGATAGTAATTCGATAACTATCGTCATTATCTTCTTCCGTTGTTTTTACTTTTAAACCAGCATTGCTAACCATCTTCAAGGACTTCTTAATGGTATTCACGGCCACCCGGGTATCGGCTGAAACGGACTTAATTCTTGGTTTCGGCTTAGCTTTAGCACGGTGACGCTGAATTAGCCGCTCCGCATCACGGACTGTCAAATGATCAGCAATGATTCGCTTTAGCAGTTCCTCTTGCTGTTTTGGCGTTACGGCCAACAGTGCTCGTCCGTGCCGTTCACTGATTTCCTCATTCATAATAGCTTCTTGAACAGGGTCACTGAGTTTCAGCAATCGCAGCTTGTTAGCAATAAACGATTGGCTTTTACCGACTTCAGTGGCCAGTTGGCTTTGCGTCAGCTTATTAAGCTTCATCAAAGCTTGATAAGCCTGGGCCTCCTCGATGGGCGTTAAACCTTCCCGCTGCAAGTTTTCAATCAGTGCCAGCGATGCGGTTTCATCATCGGATAAAGATTGAATAATTGAAGGAACTTCACGCCAATTCAATGATTTCACTGCACGGTAGCGCCGTTCCCCAGCAATAATTTCGTATTGATGCGGTTCGTACTCCCGTAAGACGATTGGTTGCAGTAAGCCATGATCCGAAATGGTTTGTGCCAATTCATCAATACTGCGCTTGTTAAACACGTGACGCGGTTGAAACCGGTTTGGCACAATTGCGTCAACCGGTACCATGACGACTTTCTGTTTGATACTTTCATTATTTTGCTGGTTAGATTTATCATGACCAAATAACGAAAACGCCATCCTAATCGTCCCCCTTTCTAGCTAATCACCCAGCGGTTCTTTGTTTGGCGTTCCAGCCTTACGCGGGTACCGCTTCGGCGTTTGTTTAACCTTGTCAATGACCACAATGTGGCGTTCGTCCCCTGATTCAGGCAAGGTAAATGATTGGTCTAAGCTGAGTTTGCCACCTAATGTCGCAATGGCCGACTGTGAATGTGCCAGCTCGTTTTCAGTCTGCTGGGCCTTTAAAGCAATAAACTGACCGTGCAGTTTAACTAATGGTAAACAAAGCTCGCTCAAGACACTCATCCGAGCCACTGCACGCGCAGTTACCACATCGTAAGCTTCCCGATGTTCTGATCGCTTACCGCCGAATTCCTCGGCCCGTGCATGATACACACTAACACCTGTTAGGCCTAAATCAGCAATCAAATCCTTCAAAAAATTGATTCGCTTATTCAGGGAATCCACGATGGTGATTTGCAGTTGTGGAAACAGGATTTTCATCGGTAATGATGGGAATCCTGCCCCAGCACCGACATCGCACAGGGTCAGTTTTTCAGTACGTAGCTCTGGCACATAAAAGGCGGGCGTCACTGAGTCATAAAAATGCTTCAGGTAAACGTCGCCTCTTTCGGTGATAGTTGTTAAATTAAGATGTTGATTAGTCTCAACCAAAATTTTAAAATATTGGTCGAACTGTTGCATTTGCTGCTCAGAAACCGTAATTCCTTGGGCTTTTAAGGCAGCAATAAATTGACTATTATTCATTGAGATCTCCTAAGACATTCTGTGAAACACTTTGTTTCACGCTCTAGTATACTTTACATTAATTATGGTATGTACGCAAGCTCTTGACCATGGTTATTGCTGGCTATTTTGAACTTTTTTATGTGGAATTTATGCTAAGCTGTTAGCTCATTTCGTTCCACGTTCAGGATAACTCGTCGTGCAGGCGCTCCGGAGCTAGCACCTCGCTACGCTCGGGGCGGATCTCCTCCGTCACCTGATGATGTAACCGAGCAAAGAACGCTCGCTAACATCATCGACACCACGATTTATCCTGAACGTTCCACTGCATTTATCACAGTCGATTTTTGGCAACTTAACAGCTACGTTGCTGACGCAAATACGGTTCTGTAGAGAAGTCCCCACAACATCAGCGGAACGGAAGGCGCTGGGGCTCAGCGGTGTCGGTGATACTTGGAAGCTGATAGTGGCGAAGCCCTGGCTGCTTTCTAGTATCACGCGAGATGGAGGAGATCCATTTGAGGCTAGAGTGCGGAACGATGCGTTAAGAGAGTGGAGTATAAGGTGCTTAGACCAAAAACCCCGAACTTGAGTTTATGGTCTAAGTGACTTATATGCAACTCTCTGCCTCGTGGAACACGTTTGGGCCATGTTGCATTAGCCCTGGAGCGAGCCACCGCGTTCCAGCCCCAAGTGCCTGAAGTGGAGCGAAAGTTCTAGCGTTATTTAGCTGTCCGCATACTTTTTCATTATACTAGACAATTCCCATCATTGGAAACAGTCCACCGAATTTCTAGCCAAAATAAATAAACCGCCCCAAGCCCCTTACAGCTTGTGGCGGTTCATTTGTATAGTGGTATAAACAGCGTTATAAACTAAATTAATTTACTTTGACATGTTAGTGACTTCTTCGATGAACCACTTGTTAAAGGCAGCTGCATCGATATCAACACAAACAGAGGCGTTAGTCTTACCGTCGTGGTAGGCACCGCGAATGTCGCCAACCGTTTCGCCCATTGCTGGACCTTCCGTTTGAACATCGACCCACATCTCTTTAGTGGTGATTGCTTCTGGATGAAGCAGATAGAAGATCGTGTTCACATCGTGCATTGCGATGCCGCTGTCTGAGTTATCACCATCGTGAATGATAATGTCATGGAGCATCTTGCCAGTTTCGTTTAACGTCGGTAATTTTTCGATACTTTCATGAGTTAACAAAGCCTTCATGGTAATATCCAAACCAACCATCACGATTGGTACACCTGAATTGTAAACGATTCGAGCAGCGTGAGGATCAGTGAAGACGTTGAATTCAGCAGCACTAGTCATGTTACCCATGCCCAATGAGCCACCCATAGCAACGATCCGTTCAATGTTGTCCTTCACTTCTGGATATTCAGAGAACAATAATGCGATGTTGGTGTACGAACCCGTTGGCACCAGCGTAATCTTTTCATCACTGGCCATGATGGCGTCGTGGAGTGCTTCAACGGCACTCTTGTTCATTGGCTTTGGCAAATCTTCTGGGAAGTCATATCCCGGCATTCCTGATTCACCATGGATCCGAGCGGCATCTTCGAATGGCTTGATCAGCGGTTGCTTAGCACCAGCTGCCACTGGGATATCGGAGTTGAAGAAACGAACTAATTTCAGCGCGTTCTTCGTGGTCTTGTCCACCGTCACGTTACCGGCAACAGTTGTGATTAGCTTCAAATCAATGTTGTCATCGTTAATCGCCATGGTAATTGCAGCTGCATCGTCGATACCAGGATCGGTATCCATGATAATCTTGATTGTCATAATAATTAGCCTCCATGCTAAAATTTTTCTTATAGTAAAGCACTTAAAACCAAATCAATGAGAAACAATCCGCCTAAAACGTACATTGCTGGACTAACATTTCGGCCATCGCCACTTGCCAATCGTAAAATTGGGTAGAAGACAAAGCCGAATGCCAGTCCCGTTGAAATACTGTTGGTTAGCGGAATCAGCACAATAATCAGAAACGCCGGAAACCAGGCGGCAAAATCATGCATATCGATTGAGCCAATGGGCTCCATCATGATGGCACCGGTAATGATGATCACCGGCGCAATGGCTGCCTGTGGGACATACGTCAACAGTGGAACAAAGAACGTGGAAATGGCAAACAGGATACCGGCAGTAATGGCCATCACACCAGTTCGACCACCAGATTCGATTCCCGAAGCACTCTCAGCAGCAGCCACAGTTGGGCTGGTACCCAGAAAGCCTGAAATCAAAGCCGTAACAGAACTAGCTTGAAATGCCCGTTTGAACTTCCGGTTATCCGGCAAGATTCCTTGTAAGAGTCCCATAGATTCAAACACGAGGATCATGGTCATGGAGAAAGCGGCCAAGATAAACGGAATCGTTAACGCCTTGGAAAAGTCACCATGCATCAGGATTTGGTGGTAATCAGCTAGTCGTGATAAATGAACACTGACACCCTGCTCATCACGAATGCCTAAAACGACACCGATGACACTGGTAACCACGATACCAATCAGAAAACCAGCTGGAACTTGCCGCAGAAATAAAATCACACTCAGCAAAATACCAAAGATCGCCAGTAACGTGGCTGGTGCTGTTAAATTACCCAGCACAATCAGTGAATTTTTGCCAGCAACGATCAAGCCAGCCTTTTCCAAGCCAATCTCAACCAGAAACATCCCAATTCCGGCAGTAATACCGCTTTTCAATGAACCGGGAATAGCCTCCGCTAAGACTGAACTTAGCGGCGTAAAGGCCACCACCGCGTAAATTGCGCTAGCAACGATTGAAATAGCTACCGCCACCTGCCAAGACATGCCCATAGTGGCACAAATCGTGTAGGTAAAGAAGGCATTAACGCCCATACCAGGTGTTAAAATCACAGGTGCATTAGCGAAGAAGCCCATGATCAAACAGCCGATAACTGAACTGATGATTGTCGCAAAAACGCTAAGGTCCGTGGGAATCCCGGCATCTTTTAGAATCACTGGATTCACAATAATAATGTACGAAATGGCAAAGAAGCCAGTCAGCCCCGCAATAATTTCTTGCTTCAGCAGCGTCTTATTCTGCCACACCTGTCGTAATGACATCCCGTTCTTTGCTTCAAGTTGTTGCGTTTGTTTCATGTAAATAATCCCTATCCTTTCGTCGTTGAGACGGTTGTGATCGGGGTTGCATCGTTATTCCAAACGATGGGTTTCAGCTGGCATTCGCCAGTTTCGACACCCTAGGCCACAACAGCCCAGACCGAAAAGATTACTCGATCTGGGCTGTTCGTGGTTTTAAAACTTAATTAATCGACTTATGCGTAAGTGGTGATTACCAAACAAATAAGCCCACGATACCAGCAGATAAGAGTGAAACCAAGATACCTGACAATAACATGTAACCAACGTTCTTAGAAATCAAAGAGTTGGATTCTTTGTCAGCCAAGCCCTTGAAGGCACCGATAATCATACCAGTCGTACTGAAGTTAGCAAATGAAGTCAAGAAGACTGTCAATTGTGCTTGATAATGGGCACCGTATTTAGCAACATCATGAATCGTTGGGGCAATCTTACCCATAACAACGAATTCGTTAGTGACTAACTTCGTCCCCATGTATTGAGCAAATTGGAATGCATCGTTGACGTTCAGACCCATCAACCATGCAAATGGGAACATGATGATCCCCAAGATGTGTTCAAGTGACAGCCATGGGTTGATCAAGCCTAACAGCTTATCGATCAAACCAGCTAAGGCAACGAAGGCGATAACGTTAGCGGCAATGATCAAGATCAAACGGCCGGCACCTAAGATTGAATCACCCAAGAATGAGAAGAATGGTTCTTTCTTACCATCGTCCATTTCGGCTTCTTCAGCAGCAGAACCGCCACCGATTTTAGCAATGGTGTCTTCTTCCGGCTTAACCGATACAGGGTTCAAAATGTTAGTAACGATAATAGCGTTTAAGATGTTCAACGGAATCGCAGTCAGAACGTAGTTACCAGGAACCATCTGGGTATAAGCACCCACAATGGAAGCAGTAATACATGACATCGACATCATAGCCAACGTGACGTTACGTTCTGCACGCATTGATTGGATTTGAAGACGTGAAACGGCCAATGCTTCAGTGTTACCAAGGAACATCATCTCAACTGAGAAGAATGATTCGAACTTTGGTTGACCAGTAATAGCTGATAAACCGCGGCCAATCCACTTGATGATCCAAGGTAAGAAACCAATGTAAGTTAAGATATCAAACATTGGTACAATCAGCAGGATAGGCAGCAGTGAACTGGTAATAAAGTTCATCGACTTAGCAGTCCCACCAAATTGTGGTGTTACCCAGTTAGGTAAGGCAAAGACGATACCTTGATAAGCCACTTGAACTAACCAGTTGAATCCGTTGGCAGCAGCCTGAACGGCATCACGGCCCCAAGCAAAACTAGTCAAGATCCAAGCGATAACCAGGTTAAGCACGAGGACGATAGCAGTTGACTTCCAGTTGATCGTCTTCTTACTCTTCGAGAACAGGAACGCGATCCCGAGATAAACAATGACCCCAATAATGTTGACGATTAAGTACATCGACATTAAACTAAACCTTCTTTCTTATTTTTGCTATACACCGGGTAGCTGAATCGTTAAGAAAACTGCTTTTACTGACATCGTTGCTTGCTACTTAAATTCAGAATAATGGCACGTACTTCGCAACTAGCAACAAGAAAGTTCAGCGCTTTCATAAATCTTCAGACACGCAGGCACAGCTTCAGCAATAACCACCACTCACTTATTTGAAATAAACAAGTAAGCAAAGCCCATTTTACCCTGTTTTAGGGTTTCCGTAAATACACCTTCGATAAATCCAGGTAGCAAACCTACATAAGTTAAAACTCAATGAGTGAAACTAATCACAGAGTATCAACTAATAGACGTTATTTGATATGTCAAAAATGGCAATAAAAAAAGAATCTACTATTCATCTAATGATTAGTAAATCCTTTTACAAGGGAATTCATCCCTCAAAGTTGCCCCTGCCAAGGAATTACATTATACCATTATGCTTGCTAGAATAGTATCGAAAATGGACCCCAAAAAATTAGACTCAAGGTTGAAATGATTGCTTTCACCCTTGAGCCCCTATGAAACTTTGTTGGAAGAGACGAAACCGTTTAACCAGCTTACCCGCTTCGTAAACATTAATTTAATAATCTATCGCCTCAAAAACTTATTTCTAGTCAACTGCCGTAATAGTCTTGTCAATGACATATCAGTTTCAATTACCGTTTAACTAGATGAGATGACACTATGAAACTTTTTGAATCTCATGAACTCAACTCTCTACACTCCAAAGGTTATTACATAACCATCGTATAGACCCAGCCTACATCACATTCGAACCCTTTATAACCCCTAAGAAAATATCACTACATCTAAGACATTCGCACGTTTTAGCAGAAACGCTAAGCATATGACACATATTCAGTTAGTGGTGAAACAAAAACCTTAGGCGGCTAGCGTTCGTTAGAAATTCTCGCTTTGAAACTTGGTGCTTGATGAAACTAGATACTTCGTGAAACCTGTTACTAATGAAACATTCGAACTTTACTTCTGAAGCCTTAAACAGTTGGAACCAAACGTCTTTGCTGTTTGTTGCCAATCATTTACTTCGATCTACAAAACGGGATCAATTCATAATCGGTAAAACTTTACAACTTAGAAACGTCCTGGTACCGGCTTCTTATCTCTTCCACGGTTATATAATAACATGAAATGTAACCGGTTACAACAAAAATGTTCGAACTTTTTTAGGGAAATTTTGTGGGGTCAGTTGAGCACAATTTATTGGCTGTAATCCCCGCTATTAAAGCAAACAGCTCAACGGCCAGTCATCATTGACCAGCCGTTGAGCTGCTTAAAATCTTGTCGGGACAGCAATCGTGCTTACCCGTTTTTTCACTGCTTATTTTGTTTTAACAACTGCACCATCTTGGGTACCAATAACCACCGTCTTGGTCATGTCCAAGAACAATCCATGTTCAACAACGCCGGTCATATTGCTCAATTCGTCAGCCAAATCGTAAGGAGCCGCGATTTTATCCAAATGCAGGTCAACGATAATGTTGCCCTCATCCGTCCGGAAAAGCTTGCCATCTTTTTGACGAACTTCTGGCTTGTAGCCCAAGTCAGCCAACCGCTTAACCAGCTGATGATGGCCGTATGCCAGCACTTCAACGGGAAGCGGGAATTTGCCCAATTGATCGACGACTTTGCTTTCGTCAACGATCCAAGCGCATTCCTTAGAATTAGTGGCAACCAGTTTTTCCCACGTCTGGGCACCGCCACCACCCTTAATACCGTTGATTTGAGGATCAACTTCATCCGCACCATCGATGGTAATGTCAATGGTATCAACGTCATCCAGCGATTTAATTTCCATACCAAGCTTCCGACCATATTCAGCCGTCCGATTAGAAGTTGGGACACCGGTAAAGTGCACGCCGTCCTTCTTGATACGTTCACCTAGCGCGTCTAATAAGTAACGCACTGTACTACCAGTACCGAGGCCGACAGTCATACCATCTTCCACCAATTCAGCAGCCTTATAACCGGCAATTTTTTTAAGTTCATCTTGAGTCTTCATACGTATCCTCCTGAGTTAGTAAAACGATTTTATTAACTTGAATTCCAGATGTTATTCTATGCGTTTGTTAGAGGACGGTCAAGGACCAAGTGACCACAAGAAACCCCGACACCATCTCCGAATACTCAGAAATGGTGCCGGGGTCCTATTTGCACAATTCGTTGAAACACCTCAACTATGCATTATCTGAAACCTGATCAACCTTTTTTACGCTTTGCTCTTACCATTAAGCCAATGGTACTCAACAGAATCACAAGGCCTAATAAGAGTAGCCAGTTTTGCTTCATCCATTCACCAGTCTGAGGCAAGAAGCCTTTGGCAGCCGTACCAGAACCGCTAGTACCACTCGTATGAGCTTGCGGTGCTGTTGAACCACCAGTTCCTAACGTACCTGAACCACCGAGAGTATCTTCGGTATCCGTACCAATTCCGGTACCTGGTTCAGACGCTGGCGGAACAAAACCTGGAACGGTTGTATCTGGTTCTTCTGGCGTATGCGGTTCATCTTCAGGTGCTGGGTCAGCACGGTTGTAGTAAACAACTTTGGCGCTTCCAGGATCGTTAGTCATCACAACACCGGTGGCTGTTAAGCCTTCCCGTTCTGGTGCTTGTCCCTGACTAACGCTAGTCTGGTAGCCATCTGCTGAGTAGTCACTTTCAGTGATCTGATAGTGAGTCCCATTTGGTACCTGCCAACGAATCGTTTCGCCGTCCATCAATGCAAACGAGCTGCTGCCATCCATATCAAGCATCATTTGACTGGTGATGTGTTCGCCAAGTGGTGTTGTCATGACAACATCAACTGTACCAGTCAACGGATTCATCTGATCATCGAGGAAGCGAATGTTAAATTCGAATCCGCGATCACGTTCGCCATTTTCACCGATCACTGACTTAGTTAAGCTTAGCCAAGCAGTCTGTGGCTGTGCTGGCCGATCGTTGATGAAGGTTACCGCCTGATCTGAACCGTTTTGAATCATGATTGGATCAGTGGTCGTACCTAGCATTTCGCTACCGTGGTTGATCTGATGACTGGTTTCGTAATCGCCATCAGGAGTTTCGCTAACAACCATGTGCATGTTTGCCGGTAAATTACTGATCTGCAGACGTTCGCCACCCTTTAAGGCAACCGTAAGCTGACCATTTTCGAAGGTCACATTGCTGGTAGTCTGTCGGCCATCAGCAGTCGTCTTAGTCGCCGTGTAGTCGCCGGTAAACGCCTCATCCGTCTTCCATTCGCCCGTTTCAGTGTCTTCAATCTGAGCATCAACCGTAAATTCAAACGCCCGATTTCTGTCAGTATCACTAATTTCACCTGAGAGCTTCTTATCAAGAACCAGGTTGCCAGTTTCAAGACTGTTGGTAAAGGTAATCCGTGGCACGTCTGTTTCATCCAATGTCACAGGTTCCGCTACTAATCCTTCTTCTGGTGACCCGTTGTCCTTGGCCCAAGTGGTTGTCATGTTAGCGATATCTGGATCAGTTTCGCTAACTTGGAACTGTTCGTCATCATTCAGCGGCAAGCCTTCAATCACTGCGTACTGATCTGCTTTCAATTCAAGAGTAGCTTGTCCATTGGTGAATTCTACTTCTGAGTTTTCCTGCAGTTCATTGTTGCTGCGACTGTAAACCTTCACGTTATACTTGCCGTTAAACTCTTCGTTAGTAATCCATTCATCTGTGTCATCCGCATCTTCAGTGTCTGCATCGTTGCTATCTTTGTCCGCAATCTTTTGAGCATCCACTGTAAATTCAAACTTACGGTGGTCGTCAGTGTAAGCGCCCTTGACAATCTTATCTACTCGCAGGCTACCTACTGGATCTCGAACATTTCGGTAAGAAACAACTTCGGTTTGGTCTTCTGCGATAGTGATGTTCGGACGGTTACGCTGACTTAATTCTTCGTAGCTGCCCTCACTATTCACGTTCCAAGTTGCTTTCAAATCATTCGAATCCGTTTCGATGACCGCTAAGCGAACACCTTCTGGTAAATCAGAAACGTTAATCGTCTGGCCATCTTTCAAGCTAATTTCTGCTCGGCCACTACGGTCAAACTCAATCCGCTTCGTCTCTGAATGTCCAGAAACGTCGTAACTCTTATTAGCGACCATCCAACGAGTTGAACGACTTGCACGAAGTTCAAACTTGTAGTCTTTATCCTTGTCCGCGTCATCATGAGAGGCCACGAACTTATTCAGTTCCAGCTTACCAGTGGCAATCTTGTTAGTGAAACGCACATGTGCGGTGTCACCTTCTCCAACAGTCACTGGAGCCGCTTTTTCTCTGTTACCTTGCGTTGTACCAATGTCCCAAGTCGTCGTCACTAACCGATTTTGACGTTCTTCGGTTACTTGATATTGACCAGTTGGTAAGTTCTGAATCAACAGCTGTTCGCCTGGTAAAATTGTGACTTCCGCTTCACCATTTTCAAAACTCACTTTTTGCGAAGTCGTCGTCCCATTGGTGTGTGTCAAAGTAGCATCAAATTTACGCTCTAAATCTTGATTTTCATCTAAAGCTTTGATGGTAAACTTAATACCCTTATCCGTTGGGTACGAACCTTCAGCCCGCTTTTGTAGCATTAAATTACCATAGATTGGTCGGGCATTCGTGTAGTTCACAGCGATATTCTTACCATCTGGAATCGTCACGGTCGGACCGTCTTCGTCATCATCTTCATCACCATTAACGGTGTAACTGACGTTGAAATCAGAGTGTTGTTCTTCAGAGATTTTAAGTTGAACACCTGCAGGTAAGCCAAGCACTTTTACTGATTGGTTATGGCTTAACTTAAGTGTTGCTTGTCCCTCATCATTGAACTTAACATGATCTCTGCCATTAAAGTTGGTTTCAACATCATAAGTTTCACCTGCTACTTTACCGATATCATCGTCAGCAGCTTGAATAGTGAAAGTAAACTCAGTGTCTTGATCGCCAGGTAATGGGTTTAAAACCTTCTTATTCAGTTCCAAACTACCATTAGCAATCTTGTTAGTGAACAGAACATGAGTGGTGTCGTTTTCTTTAACGGTAGCGTCATCCGCAACTAAACCAGTGCCATCGTTATTATCAACTTTCCAAGTGGTCGTCACTGAATCTTCTTGATCGTCTTCAGTAACTTTGTATTTCCCAAGAGGTAAGTTCTTAACTTCCAATTTTTCGCCTGGTTTAATTGAAACGTCGGCTTTACCACCATTAAATTCAACTTTCTTATTAAGCGTTGTACCATCAGTCTGTCGTAAAGTTGCACTAAATTCATCATCTAAAGCTTCGTTAGCATCTAAAGCTTCAATCGTAAAGCCGATGCCCTTATCCGTTGGGTACGAACCTTCCGCCTGTTTTTCTAACAACAGACTACCAGATTTAGTCCGTGTGTTTGTGTAGTTCACTGAAACGTTCTTGTCATCAGGAACCGTTACGGTCGGACCGTCTGCATCGTCATCTTCTTCACCACCACCGACATTATAAGTTGCATTGAAGTCAGGATGGTTATCTTCAGTGATTCGCAGGTGGACACCCGCAGGTAAGCCAAGAATCTTCACTGATTGGTCATGGGTCAGCTTCAAGGTCGTTTGACCCTTATCGTTAAAGCTGATGTCATCCATACCGTTGTCTCCCGAAACAGTGAATGTCCGGTCCTTAATCTTGTTTACGTCATCATCGTTCAAGCCTGTAATGTTGAACGTAAACCGAGTCGCTTGGTCGCCAGGTAACTGGTTCATTACCTTCTTGTTCAGTGTTAATGAACCGTTAGGCAATGCGTTAGTATACTCAACGTTAGCGGTCTCATTTTCGTTTCTCAGAGTGAACGTAGCAGGCTCGCTTCCTTCACCCTTTGCTTCACCCATTTGCCAAGTCGTTTCCATATCTGAATCATCAGAAATCACTTCACTCACTTTAAACTCTTGTCTAAGTGGTAAGTTATTGATTCTTACGTATTGATCACCCTTTAAAGTTAATGTAGCTTTACCGTTCGTAATATTAAGCTTACCAGTATCACCAGGGTGTTGGTTGGAAACGGTATACTTCGCGTATGAGTATTCGCCATCATTCTTTGGATCAGTTTCAATTTCAAACTTAAATTCTTCGTCTGGCGTGACATTACCAGCAATTTGCTTAGTAATCTGCAACTGACCAGTTTTAGTGCTGCTGTTCTTAAAGTCAATTATTTGTGCCTTATCGGCATCGATTGTCACTGAACTATTACTGTCCTTGTAGTCCCCACCATTAATTGACCAAGTAGTTTCCATGTCAGTATCAGTATCATCTTCAGTGATTGTAAATTCGACACCTTCAGGTAAACCTTTAACTCTCATTTGCTGACTATTCGTTAAAGTAAAGGTTACCTCACCATTCTCGTCGAATTTCAGCTTATCGCCACCAGTGCCTTCAGTTTCGTATTCCTTATTAGCAACTTTATCCTTCTGGTCTGCCTTGATTGTGAAGTTATACTTGCCTTCCAGCTCTTCTTTAACTTCACTACTTACAGTCTTGCTAACAACCAACTCACCTTTGGCAGCTGTGTTAGTCACGTACACGGTAACTGAATTTGAATCCAAGAGGAATGGTGCAGTTTGTTTACCTGAGATTGCTTCATCATTGTCAACTTGGATTTGTGTGGTGTAGTCATCGCGATCACTTATTTCACGAACATCGTAATGTTGCTCTGATGTGTTACCACTGGCATCCACTTTTTCAGTTGGTAAATCAAGAATTGTTCGCTCTCTATTAGCAGGCACTGTAATTTCTTCACTCACACCATTCAAGAATGTTACTTCACCGCTTCCTTGAAGTTTGTAAGTGCCTTGAAGGTCTGTATCAACGTGACCATCTTTATCTACAGCACGAATCTCAAATTTGAAGTTATTCAAATTTTCAAGATTTTTAGTTGCTTTACTGATTGTTAAATTGCCACGAGATATCGCATAGTTCTTAATTTCATGTGCTTTATCAATCCAGCCAGCAGCTTCTGCAGTTTTTTTCTCAAATTCTATGGGTGCCATTTGGCTGGAGTGTCCCTCTGGTGGTGAAACCTCAACGAGTCGGTATTTTGTTATCGTTCCCAATGAATGAAATTGAAGAAGTCCATCAGGACCTGACACAACTTCACCATAGTTTTCACCTGTATCCATTCGTTTGGCTTCATCCCACGTTTGACTGCTACTGTTATATTGTTGAAGTTTGAAAGTTGCTCCAGCTAATGGCTTATCATTGTCCGAGCCATCAACTTTTAAGAACCGTAGTGTCCAAGTATTCATAAACGCATCCCCAGAAATCGTATGAGTCGCATGGTACTGTGTATAGTGACCCTTAAAGGAAATCCTAGCGTTGTTTAAATATGGACCATTTTGGTTCTCCATGATTGTCTTATATCTAATCACTAAAGGACGATCAACAGTCTTTTTCAACTGAATTGTCATTTCTTGATTACCATTAAAATCAACCGAATAATCCTCTTTTGACAGAATTTCCTGTGGCTTCGTCTCATCAACTTCTACCTTGTATGCCGAACCATTTTGTACAGTAGAAAACTTAGGGGTCACAAACGCCAGTTCAATATCTTTAGGATCGACTGAATGTCGCTGATTAGAAGTCAATGTATCATGAATTTCTGGTTTACCAATATCTTGACCCATCGCATTAATGATTATTTCCCAATTCAGGAAGTTTCCCTCGCTTGATTTAGCTATCTTCTGCCCGTATTGACCTTCAGAATCAACAGAAGTACCGGCTTCAAGATTCTTCAGATGTTTGTTAGCATATATAACATCCGCTGTATTTTCGAATTTATGTTCATCGGGAACTTTCGATGGTGGATTATCGACCTTTTCCCATGCGCTAAAATCGATTGGTGTGTTAAATTCTAATTCAAAATTGGTATATTTTTTATCCTTAGCATTATCATTAAACGTAATCGTGAATTCACGTTCACCACGACTGTCTGAATCTTTCGGCCATGTCAGTGAATACTCATTTTGGGAAATTAATTTAGGATTTCCACGATTTTCATCCAATGAATACAGTTTGAAATCAGACTCCTTAGTAGGAAAGCTAAGGTAGCGTGGACCATCGCCATTCAAAGTATCAATAATTTTGATTGTATCAGTCTGGTTATCTCCCTTACCAAAATAGTGGTTGAGGTGACTACCAAAACGGATCTTCCAATTAACATAATTATTGTCACTTTGTGGCCCCGAAGCATTTGGATTGAGAAGGAGCTTAGCTTCCTTCTTTCCACCATCACGAGTTTCTTCATCAATATCTTGCGTTTTATGAGTATATTCATAAAGTCTTGTATTTGTCGCGGCCCCTACCAGGTTTGTATGGGAGTCACTACCCCATTTATGCACGGTTTCAAAGGTAATCTTTATTTCTTCTTTTTCAGAATAACGATCATCAATAACAAACTGGAGCGCCACTCGTGGGTTACCACTCTCTGGCTTCGTAGTAGTAAAATCGTACGGATTAGTACCAGTTACTTGATTAGTACTAGCAACCCAGCCGGCCACCACTTTAACGCCATTTTTTTCTTCTCCAATATCATAGTCAATTCCCGCAACCTTAATCTTTGACACATCGTCAAGTTCTGTACCTTCTGGTAATACATCGGTTACTTTAAGTTCATCAAATTTTCGGTTACCTTGGTTTGCTGTCACCGTCCAATTGATATGTGCTTTATCATCAGTGTCATGCACTTCCCTTGATAGTTCGCTATCCTTGCGAATCAAACCCGGCCGATTTCCTGGCTTATTATCGACTTGATTATTTCCAAGGAATTCGAGCGAAATTTGGTTTCTAAGATTACCAACATTACCTTGATTAGTTTCCTTAGTTTCATAAGTCAGCGTTAACGTTGGATTCTCTACTAATTTATCTAATAAAGTCTCGGCTGAATCAGCATGTGGTTTTAGAACCATTTCATCTGTTAATACATCTGGTTTTAGGTCAAAATCATCAGTAGCAACATAGCTACCTATTTTAATTTCTAAATTGGCGTCACCTTCAAATTTGTGTGGACCGCTCAGTTTATCAGTAATGACCATTTCTTGAATTGCTTTACCAGCCGCTTCACGATCTAAAACGCCATCCTTTTTAAACTGATCGATATCAAACTTTACACTAGCTTCCCAAGTGTAGGTACCGTCTTTATATTCTTTTGCGGTTTTAACTAACTCAGTTGTTGTTACATGGGCTTCTACGTTCTCCATTTGGATATCATCACTAACTTGCCCACCAATTTGATTGTAGAAAGTACCGCTTGTCCCATTAGTATAACTAGTATCCAGGCGAATGATAATATCATCATTAATGATATCATCATCGGGATTTGCAGATTCTGCAGGAGATTTTCCTGTAAGCATTAACTTATTACCATCAAAGTTAGGCGGATTAAACATACCAAGTAAGCTAATATCATTTTGACCTACATAGTTAACCCTTAAACTATCAGTAACAAAATTATGTTTTGCACCTTTAGTATTAATCACATCTTCTAACTTGAGGTCACTGAATTTAAGCCCTTTAGCATCTACCGTGATTTCCCATTCAATCTTCTGATTACCAACAAATTTACCATCTTTAGTCAGACGAGACTGAATTTCAATCGGCTTTCCTGTCCAAATACCTTCTTCATTTTGTTCAAAATCAATTGGTTTATCGCCACTATACTTTTGTTCTAGCGATAATCTGTAATCAACTTGTGTGTCATTGGCCTTTTCATTAGTAAAAATGATTTTAAACTCTTGATACTCATCGTTATTTTCCACAACTTCCCATCTAGCAAATTCTTCGTCACCAGTTCCGAGTAAGGAGCCGCTTGACTTACCGCTGTACTTGTCTAAACCAGTTATTCTAAAAGTGTAGTAATCGTCTTTATGAATCCGATTGCCGTTTAATTTACTCAGTAAAGTACTTGAATCCCATTTGTAGTTCAATTCAAAGTCTTTTAGATTGCTAACGTCTATCGGATTATTGGGATCAAGTTTAATCGTTTGACCATCAGCTTTAATTTCAATCGAATCAAACAGGCTTCTATCCTCGCCAGTATTCTCCTGTAAAATGGTATTCAGGTTCGTCCCAGCCCGAGTTTCCTTCTTATCGTTACTTTCCCGCTCCACACCATCTTTTTCGCTCTCTGCATTAGCGGTACGAGCGTTCTTCTTCAGAGTGTCAGCGGTCTTTTCATCTTCTTTTTTCTTATCTTCAGCTTCTTGTTTAGCTTTGGCTTCAGCTTCTCGTTTAGCCTCAGCCTCTTCTTTAGCTGCGTCCTCTTTGGCCTTGTCTTCCTTAGCCTTATCTTCATTTTCATCCTTCGCAGGCGCTTCTGATTCAGCGTTCTGCTCCGGTTGTTGCGCATCTTCTTTATCCTGTGCTTCTTGTTGCGCTTGTTGTGCCTGTTGCGCTTCTTGAGCCTGCTGCGCGTCAATGAATGAAGTCAGCGACTGTACCATATTAGCTGGCAGCTCAGTCGGTGTCCCAGCTTCCTTCATCTCTTCTTCCGTTGCATTTTCGCTGACCACTGCTAATGGCTGAAGATGTTCACGTTGCGAACCCAGCGCAATTGGCAGGATCATACTGGTCATGGGTGCCGTGAATTGAACCGGTACCTTCAGTTTGAAAGTTGCACTGGTTTCCACGTTCTTCCATTCCAGCTGTGGTTGTTTATTCTTACGGCGTTCAAAGATCAGGGTGGCGTTGGTGTCCGTCACTGCAGACTCAGCCTTCACCTGTTCTTGCATCACTTTCAGTTGGTCCTCTGGCAGCCACATGTCTGCCTTACCATCAGCGTTCTCACCATCCTTATTATTGACCGTCACCGTCATTTCCAGATTGTTGGTCTCATTGACCTTCACTTGCCTGGCCCTATTACCCTGTGCGTCACTTAACTGGACTCCAGATAATTCGGTCTTGGACCGATCATCCGCCAGTGCCAGCACGCTTTGGTAAGAAGTTCCGAATACAAGCGTGATCACTGAGACAACTTGAATCAGTAATTTCTTCATAAGAATGCCTCCATTCACGTGTATAAGCGCTGACCTATCTAATACATTCACAATAACAAATAGATGTGCGCGGATTTTGGAATTTTTGTAATATTTTTATGAAGAGCCTTTTTCTTGAAATGACGCTACTGATTGTGTTACTCGTCCATTAGCTTGCTACGAATGCGTTTTTGCCACTTATAAATGGTCTGACGCGAGACACCCCACTTTTGACTAATTTCACTGGGCGTCAGCTGATAGTAGATGCGATCGATCAAGAAGCGACGTTCCGCTTCATTGCATTTACCCAGCCACCCTTTCAATAGTTCAGCATCAATCGCCTCAGCCACCACATCCAGCATCTGTGGTACTCCCGATAAGTCGACTTCACTGGTTTCCAAATGCTTGACTTCCCGTTGCGTGGCCTGTAATTGATTTAAAAATCTTCTATATAAAGCTTGATGTGCATAAGCTAAAAACCGTTTCGGCAATTCTTGAGGATCTTGCGGATACTTTTGATAGATGGTGACAAATAAGATCCAGCCTTCCTGAACGAGATCCTCAAATCGGGCGTCATTTTGGCGAATACCCAGTTTCTTCAACGCACTGTAAATAATCAACTGGTGGTCGTCCTCTGCTAAAAAGTCAAAAGCTGCTTGTGCTGTTCTATCCATTATATGAACCCCTTTTTATAAAGTGATCCATAGCGCTATGGTCGAAGATAGAATAGCAAATCCACAATATCATCAAAAAAAGCGCTAACAGCGCTTTTTTGATTGTTTTCGTGGGAGCCTCGAAACCGCTTTAATTTTCCGAACATTATAACCATATTTTCAAAATATGTTCATATTTTAAATGAACTAGGCCTATTTTGTCACTAATCAGCCATTCAATCGCCTAAAAAACTTTTTCTCATTCTCTGCGTCATGGGTTAACATCAGCCAACCAGTTCGTAGGCCATGTCTTTCTGATAGTTCTTTGAAGTTGTGAAGAAATTAATCAACAAAAAACGATTTCTGTTCATAAAATCTTCAAACATCTACCTTACTTTGGCTACATTTATTTGAGATACTATCAATCAATAAGAGAGACCATCTGAAGGAGGTGCGTTGTGACACGCCGAATTTCTAGGAGACATACTGTTGTTGTCCTGATCATCATTTGTTTGTCGACGGTATTTGGCACATCACTTCTGACGCGAGGACGTAACCTTCAATCTGGAGAACTAATGCCTCGCACGCATCAAATGCTCGGTAATCACGTCACTGTCCACTTTGTGACGCAACACGGAAAACAGCTTAAAACTTATTATTGGTCAACCAGCCACGCTTCTGGTCGTGGCGCTAACGTCACGGATATTTTTAACAGTGACATCATTGAATCAGGCAGCGGTATCAACGATCACATTCCGTTAGATTACAAGTTTGATCAGACTGATCTTAGAAACATCAATACTCTGAAAAACGTTCAACTGGGTGAATCAATCAAACTGATTGTTATCAAACAAGATCCTGATGAGCGGGCAACTGGGTTAAACCGAATCTACAAATGGCTCATCAACAGTTGACCAACACTTAATTTACTCTCCAAATATATTAAAACGACCCACTAAGAGACGATACGCATGTGTATCATCTCTTAGTGGGTCATTTACTGTTAGTAAAATCTCCGTCGTGCCCAGCTAGCAACCAGTCCAACAACAACCAGTGCTGATAAGCCCATAATCGTTGCTTGCCGTTCTTGAGGATTATCAGTCCGCCAGAACTTGATTTGACTCTCCTGATCACCGACTTGAATCTGTGCGTTCATCTTTGCAACTGTCGGTTCAGTTCGTTGAGTCGTAGCAGCTTTCACCGTAACTGGAAAACTTAGTCCAAATAAAAGTAATGCGATAATCACCATCTTCATCACGCTCACCTCGCTAGTTCTCATTAACTTCTAGCTTAGGTATACGCCCTCAATATATTGATTCCGTTTTGGTTGTGTAAAGATTGCGTAAATGCAAAAACCTGGTGACCAGTCCGAAGACCAGTCACCAGGCTATTAAACTCTTTATGAATTGACTACCAGTACCCAAGCTCCATGCCTAATTTTGCCCGATCAATATCCCGATCAGATAAGGATGGTGCTTCCAAGCGTGTATCACTGGGATCCTTTGGCGCACTCCAGTCATACTTACCATTCACACTGCTGCTAAAGCCATCATCACTAGTTTCGGCGTACATAATGTCCGTGAGGTATGGTGTGTGATCAATACCTAATGAATGACCTAATTCATGGACAATCACGCCTTCCCAGTATGCAGTCGCGGATGGTGCCGCTGCTTTTTGAGCCGCGATTAATTCATCGTATAGGGTATGACCTTGAGTCAAATAGGCATCCTTTTCAGCCGAATCATTAGGCGCGTTCTTATAAGCGTCCGCCACGTTTTCATACTGGTTATACAGTGCTCGAATCTCCGGTGTATCAGCCACACTGTCCATATAGGTCTTATCCTTAAGCGCATTGGAGCTAATATAGAGATGCGAACCATCGTTCAAGCCATCCCATTGTTTAGAAGACTTAGTCGTCACCACTAGATCGTGCTTTTTAGAAGTTCCGCTGATAAATACCGAACGACCCAGCGCCTTGTTCCAGACACTCATGGCCTTTTGGGTATAAGTCTTCAGGGATGGATCCGCAATGTAGATCCGTGCCTGATGGTTCTTAAAGGTCGTCAGTTGACCTGACATGTTAAACTCTTTTGTTAAATAAGCGCGGTTAGCACTGTAAAAAGCTGATGGCTGTTTCAATAACGTTGATGAAGGATCCAGATCTGGACCGGAAGCCACTAACTTAGCCAACGCTGATTTAGACATCAGCGGTTTCATCAAATAGCCGTGCCAAACCCAGCCAGCCATTTTACTGTTCGACGAGGACTTAACATAGTAGTAAAGCCGGCTACTCTTGCCAACTTTGACCGTCTCTTGAGCCTTGGCATAAAAAACTGTGCTATGACCACTGGAAAGCTTGAAAGCCTTTTTCTTCATATCACTCTTATAAGCATAGGCTTTCTTGGCTTTCGACTGGTCAATTTGGTACTTTTGCGTACTGATTGACTTTTTTGAGGTGATAGACACTTTTGTCTTCGCCTGTACGGTCGGTGTCACTGCTACTGGTGCGGCAGCCAGCACACCCATAAATGACATGGCTGCAACAACCATAATACCAAGTTTTTTCATACCTAGAAGGCCCCCTTGAACAACGTATTACTTTTAAGCAATACTCCTCAATCTATCTAGGGTTATTCTACCATATTTAACAAGTCATTTTGCTTAAGATGCGCTACTTTACGTAAAATCAATCTTTAGTTCTTTGTTCATAGCAATGGCAATTTTTTCCAGCGTTTCAATGGTGATGTTGGTGCCACCGTTTTCCCAGCGTGCAATTGACGATTGCGGTACCTTCATCAGTTCACCTAACTGACTTTGCGTGAGACCGGCCTCGGCCCGCAAAGCATGAATCTCAACGGCATACTTATAGCGAATGCTGCTCTGGTGAAATTTCTTAGCAAATGCCGGTTTGTCAAAAATGTTTTGGGTTGGTTTCAAAGATTTTTCCTCCTGTGAGTTGAGTGCTGAGTAACGATATCGACTGCAGAAAGTTGTCAGGTGTTTGTCCTGAACAATAATTATTTTACCGGATATCACAAAAGATAAGAATCGAACAGGTGTTCTTGATTTTTAAAATTATCTATGATAACCTAAATATATTCGATTGATGAATGCCAATCGGAAACACTTGTGTCGTTCCTAATCATATCCCTAAGTGATTGCTATGACAGAGATTACGCCAAAAGCACCAGTGAACTGTCCCTTCACTGGTGCTTTTTTATGTTCTGAAAAGTGGCATATACCATTGGTTAAATTCGTACATAACATTTTTGAAATTAATTCAGAATTCCCGTTGCGTTTCATTTTTAAAATAAAGGCCAGTTCAGCCGCTGATCCCATGTCACGACAGCTATTACCGGTATACCAAAAGAAGAGTGATACAAATCAATATCGACAAAAATTTAATGGCCTTGGGATTGAAATCAGCACATAAGTCCTCTTTCGCTCGTTATGTGGATATGTTCTACAACTCACAAACGTGCTCAAACAAGCAGACAGCTGCATGTAAGGCCCCTTTCTCACAAACCCCAAGACCATGGGTTTATGAGAAAGGGGCCTTACACTCCGCTATCTAAACGCTTGTTTTCACACTCTATTTATAAAAACGGCCGCTTAACCCCAGCAATATCTGACCGCTGACCATTACGGATCGGTTGAACCATCACGCGTGGCGGCCATGATTCAATCACCTTGTTACCGCCCAGATAAATCGCTACGTGCCAGATCACGTGCGTACCTGGTTGATAGTAGAAAATCAAATCGCCGCGTTCACGGTGCTTATAAGCCACTCGCTTCAGTTTCTTGGATGCCCACAGGTTACGAGAATTCCATTCGTTGCCTGGATGAGCGTGGTTAATAGAACTGATAGGTGCTGGATTAATGCCGCCAGCATACAGTGCCTGCATAGCCAAACCAGAACAGTCCACGCCATAACTAGGACTAGATGAGGAACCTACTAAATAAGGGTTACCCTTATACTTGTAGGCTTGCTTGATCATGGCTTCCACGTGGGCTTTACGGCTATCCTTAGTCGTCACCGTCAATGGTGCCACGTAGCTGTCAATGCTGGTCCATGACGACTTCGAAAAGCCCATCTTGACCCAAGTCGCCTCATCCACGTTTCCAGTTACCTTCAAGTGATGTTTACGCTGGAAATTCTTCACCTGATAATAAGTCGCGGTATTGTACTTATCGTAGCCGCCAAAGGTATGCATCTTCTTCATGATTTTCCAGGTTTTGATGCCTTCGTAACCACGTTTGACCGTATAACCGACCTTGCCATACGGTTTGATCTGTTTGTCTTGTACCTGATAATAACCCTTAGGATTCTGGTAAGCCGATGCTTGAGTCGTCGTTCCTGCTATCCCCAAAGCAGCCCCTAAACTTAACGCAAAGATCCACTTCCACTTCATAAATAAGCCTCCCAATTGCTTAAATTAATAACTCAGCGCGCGATTAGCATCTAATTTCCGGTGCGATGTCATCGAGCTGTTTGTCATACTCGTTCGTTTATACGTCCACGGGTCATTATAATAGATCCGTGACTTAGAGTAACCCGTCACCGTCAGTGCATGGTTACTGAAGCCGTCGAAGTTACCGACCCAGACCACCACCAAATGATTGCGGCGAACTTGTTTCTTAATGCTGGTCAGACTGTAGCCAGTCATATTCTTAGCCGTTCCCATGTGCGCTTTGACCACGCCCATGAGACCGCCAGGATAAACGTACCAGCCGCTAGTTTTGTAAGGGCTGCCCACAAACCCCTTATTCGGGTCACTGCTTCGTGGCATTTCCTTCGCCAGACTAGTCTTCGTAACCTTGGCACCGCCAAACTGCAACATCATGGCCGTTGCCGTGATTTCGCAACCGGTCGGTAATTCTGGCCGCTGACCGATCAATGGCGCGTATAGCCTGTACGTAGACGTCACTGTGGCTTTTTGATTGATCCAACCCGTCTTCGTATGGTTATAAGTAAACTTCAACCAGGTCGTACCGTTAGCAACCTCTTCACGCGTAATATGTATCGTTTTCCCAGCAAAGTTTTTACCGTAACTAATGGGTGTCACGTTCTTCGCCGATGTTTGGTAGCCACCGGTAGCATAAACACCGTAGTTCTGCGACGTATTAGCCCCCATAGTGGTATAGTAACTCACCTTAGTCAGTTTGGTGACCGGTGCGTAAGTCGCAGCACTTGCACTGCTAGTATTAGTGGCAACTGCACTGATTCCTAATGATAGGCCCAGCAACAGTGCAGCAATTCCGTGTTTCAAATTCATATTCATAAAACTCCTCACTTGGATTTAATTGCAGTATACCATATTCTAGCCCTTATCAAGTTATCATCAATGGCTCAATGCTATGAAATACAAAAATATCCATCCCCCCGGAATGGATATTTCATTTCTGAATTTAATTTTTTAATCTTAACGGTAACTGTGCTGTAAACCCTTAATATCTGGTTTAGCTACTGATTGATCTCGGGCAGCGTAATACATCACGCTTTGCTTACCAACGTTATGTTCTAAACCTAAGGCATGACCAAGTTCATGTTCAGCAACGTTCGTCCGTTCCGTCTTAGTATAGTGATACCGATTAACAACATTGGTGAAAACGTATGACTTGGCACTAGCCATCACAGCCAAACCGTTTAAAGACTTGTTACTATAGTATGAAGAGTATGTAATGCCTACGGGTGAATCATACTTACCCATTGGTGAATTGCTGTTGGATAACGTGATATCCGCCTTACCCGAAGTAGCAACTAGCCTAACCACACCGCTACGGCTCCACTTTTTAACCGCTGACTTCCAAACGGATTTGTAATAACTTGATTTGCTGGCAATCCTATAGGTAATGGTCTTTGATTGCCAGCGCTTGGCAGCCGGTGTCAAACTTGCTTTACCAGTGGCTGTGCCGCCATCAGACTTCACAGCACTGGCTGCTTCCGCTGTTTTAACAGGCTCAGCACCATCAGCATCGGTAGCAATCTTAGTACTTGCATGACTCGGTGTAGCAAACCCTACACCCACAACGACAAAGAATATCAATAAAGTTCCTATCAAACGATTATTCATAATATACTGATTAGTCTCCTTAAATTTTAGTTTTAATAAATTCTAAAGTGTTTCGGCTATCAGCTTTTTCTTAGAAATTCTCCAAAAGTAGCACACGAAAAAGAATCGTGCTTGATACAAATAAAATCACTAAAAAGAAATGGTTATGAAAATCAACCGTCGTCCCCGTTCGTTGATTATTGACCCCCTCAACAATCAACTTAACAAGTGAAATATATCATTCATACTTACAAAATACAAGTGCAATTATGCTACGGAAAAGCCTAAAGAGCGATATTGTGAAAATGTTATAACATATACTAATTATTATCAAATCCTAATTTGACGGGCTTCAAAAGGGTAGCTATTTCTTTTAAAATTTAAAAATATCAACAGTTTCATTTGCACATATTTTTTTAAAAAAGTTAGTCTTTTTTAAGGAACGTTACAAATATTGTCTATTTTTTAGACATATATAATTATACGTATGATTTAATGTTCACTCGTAAACTTCACACAATAAAAAATATCCATTCCCCCCCGGAATGGATATTTCATTTCTAATTTAATTTTTTTATCTTAACGGTAACTGTGTACCAAGCCATTAACATCAGGTTTTGATACGGATTGATCTCTGGTAGCGTAATACATCACACTGTGCTTACCAACGTTATGTTCTAAGCCTAAAGCGTGGCCAAGTTCATGTTCAGCAACGTTCGTCCGTTCACCCTTTGAATAGTGATAACGGTTGGCAACGTTAGTGAAAACGTATGATTTAGCACTAGCCATAACAGCCAAGCCATTCAAACTCTTGTTGTTATAGTATGAAGAATAAGTAATCCCAACGGTTGAATCATTATTACCCATTGGTGAATTACTGTTTGACAAAGTAATATTTGCTTTACCAGTAGTTGCAACTAATTTAACCACACCGCTACGGTTCCAAACTTTAACGGCTGATTTCCAAACGGATTTGTAATAACTTGATCCGCTGGCGATTTTGTAGGTAATTGTCTTTGATTGCCAACGCTTAGCAGCTGGTGTCAAACTTGCTTTACCAGTAGCTGCGCCGCCATCGGCTTTTGCAGTGCCAAATGATGTTGCTGTTTTAACAGCTTCTGTAGCATCCGCGTCAGTGACCACCTTGGCACTGGCATGACTAGGTGTAGCAAAACTCAAACCTGCAACAACAGCGACAAAAGTCAACAATGTACCCATTAAACGATTATTCATATAAACTGAAAGTCTCCTTAAATTCTAAAGTGTCTCGACAATCAGCTTTTTCTAAGAAATTCTCCAAATATATAACACACGAGAGAGAGTCGTGTTGACGTTATAAATAAAATTGCTAAACCATGAAGCATTGAAACTGTGAAAATTGAATCGTTGCTCCCATGCTGATTATTGACCCCCAATAACCAACGCAATATATAGTACTATACACCCTATTTTAAGGAATACAACAGTTTTCCAAAAAATAATAAATTCGTGAAAGCTTGTTTTCACAGTGATGTAATATTTGTCATTTAAATTCTAAACCCTGCTATATAAGGGTTATACATGGTTTGTGAAAATGTTACAACGTAATGTAAACAGTTTCAATTACATATGAAATGTTTAAAAGTAATAAACTTTTTTTGTTATGGCAAATTACAAGTTTAATCCGAACAAGCCCGGAATCTTTCAATGGCAGTCTGTTGATGATGTATTTTTAATGGTCGTTGATTAATTAGTTCAAGTGCTGCTAGGATCTCATCAGTCGTTACT
>Ga0214925_100198_pt1 | contig 47274 bp, 45 predicted proteins | sample Stichaenrichment_FD_168299 | JGI IMG/M metagenome (GOLD analysis project Ga0214925, IMG submission 168299) | Xylose enriched microbial communities from anaerobic bioreactor in Madison, Wisconsin, United States - 63SRT | ecosystem: Engineered > Bioreactor > Anaerobic > Unclassified | place: USA... | reverse complement strand
CCGAGAGACGTAAAGGGTATGGGTATCCAGATGATGAATACTTCTTCCTGCGGTTAATGGAACTATCGCGGAAAGCTTCCTAAGTCTCTCAGTCATTTACACAAGTTTTTATACTGAACCTTCTTTTTCCCTCTAAGCATAGTACATAGGGAACAATTTTTGGAAAAAAGCACTTGGATTTTAGCAAGATTTATTGGTCTATACCTTGACAAAAAATCTCCGTGGAACTAAAATGGACTATACCAATATGGGTGAGTTAAAAATCAAGGAGTCGTGATCATCATGAAAGTTATCGTTCTGAAAAACGCCAGTGAATTAGGCAAGCAGGCCTTTGACCTTTTGGCAAAGGCGGTTGACGAAGGGGCTAAGACCTTGGGCTTGGCAACCGGGTCTTCACCAGTTGAGCTCTACAAAGAGATTGTGGCCAGCCAGCTCGACTTCAGTCAAATGACCAGCGTCAACTTGGATGAATACGTTGGACTCAGCCCGGAAAACCCGCAGAGCTACCACTACTTCATGAACCAGCATCTCTTCCAGTACAAGCCATTCAAGCGCTCTTACCTGCCAGACGGCCAGGCAAAGGACATTCAGGCAGAGTGCGGCCGCTACAATCAGATTTTGGCGGAAAACCCGGTAGACTTGCAGGTCTTAGGGATCGGGCAGAACGGGCATATCGCCTTCAACGAACCGGGGACGCCGTTTGACAGCGTGACTCATGAAGTTGCTTTGACGGAAAGCACGATCAAGGCCAACGCCCGCTTCTTCGACAGCATTGATGAAGTACCAAAAAGCGCCATCTGCATGGGGATTGCCAATATCATGGCGGCTAAGGAGATCATCCTTTTGGCCAAGGGAGAAAGCAAGGCTAAAGCTATTAAGGCCATGGTTGAAGGACCAGTGACTACGGATGTCCCGGCCAGCGTCCTGCAAAAGCACCCGAACGTTACGGTGATTGCCGACCAGGCAGCTGCGAGCTTGCTTAAATAAGAAGCAAAACAGGAGTATCTTCTTCGTAAGAAGATGCCCCTGTTTTTTGCTAAAGCTTCGGAAAACGATTGCAAAAAGCAAAAGCAATGATAATATAATATGTAGCAGATATTATGGATTTAACATTGGGAGTGATGAAAATGCCTTGGTTTACAATCATGACGGTCATCGTAGTCATTTTGGCAGTCTTCGGCCTAATTGCTTTGGCCAAGTATCTGATCAACTACTCTAAAAGAGACCGCTAAACAGCATATGCAAAAGGATCTGCCTCAACAGAAGGCAGATCCTTTTAGTTTATGTTTTCCGAAATCACCACATAGATGACTGGATTCCTAATCTGGTAGGGTTCTTTCAAACTATTGTTTCACGTGAAACGCCATCCCTCCTCCAGGCAAATTATTCCTCAATCATATAAAAAATCTTTTTGGACAAAAAGCTTGCTAAGGCACTATATCTTGCAATAAACTATTAGAGCAACGTAGATCTAGTATAGTATGAATAGAAAGAGTGTGATCACCGTTATTGTCTTAAGTGGCCCAATTGGAGCCGGAAAATCCAGTTTAACCAGTATCCTTGCCAAGCACCTTGGCTCAACAGCATATTACGAAGAGGTCAACAACAATCCGGTTCTGCCTTTGTACTACAAAGACATGAAACGGTACACCTTCCTCTTGAACACCTACTTCTTGAACAAGCGGCTGGCTGAAATCAACGCTGCCGCCGGCAACCACAACGACGTTTTAGACCGGTCCATCTACGAAGACCTGCTCTTCTTCAATATGAACGTCGACAGCGGTGTGGCCGACCCGACTGAATACCAAATCTACCACGATTTGATGGACAACATGATGGAAGACGTGCCAGGCAACCCGCGCAAGAAGCCGGACCTCCTGATCTACATCCACGTCTCTCTTGACACCATGCTCAAGCGGATCGGCAAGCGGGGCCGGGAGTTCGAACAGCTCGACTCCGACCCGGGCTTGAAGGAATACTACCAGAACCTCCTGCGCTACTACGAGCCCTGGTATGAACAATATGACGTTTCACCAAAGATGATGATCGATGGTGACAAGTACGACTTTGTCGACAACATCGATGACCAGGACCTGGTTCTGGACATCATCGACAACAAGCTGCGCGAAATCGGTAATTTATAGTTAGTTGTTAGAAGGAACGTGATGACCGTTATTGTATTAAGTGGGCCCGTTGGAGCCGGTAAATCCAGCCTAACCGCAATTCTTTCCAAATATCTGGGGACCAAGCCTTTCTACGAAAGCGTCGATGACAACCCTGTCCTCCCGCTTTTCTACAAGGACCCCCTCAAGTACACCTACCTGCTGCAGCTCTTCTTCTTGAACACGCGCTTCCACAGCATTAAAAAAGCCCTCAGCGACGACAACAACGTCCTGGACCGGTCCATCTATGAAGATTCTCTTTTCTTCCATATGAATGCCGACATCGGCCGGGCCAATGACCTGGAAGTCCAGACCTACGATGAGCTGCTGGAAAGCATGATGAAGGAACTGGAGCGGATGCCTAAGCGCCATCCTGACCTTCTGGTTCACATCAATGTTTCCTATGAAACAATGATCAGCCGGATCCAGAAGCGGGGCCGGTCTTACGAGCAGCTCAGCTTCGACCCGACCCTGGAAGACTACTACAAGCGGATGCTCCGCTACTATGAGAAGTGGTACGATGACTACGACTACTCACCAAAGATGATGATCGACGGCGACCACTACGACTTCATGGCCAGCGAAAGCGACCGGACTGAAGTCCTGGACCAGATCACCCAGAAGCTCAAGCAGGTTGGCAAGCTGCCAAAGAACTGGCATGCCGGTGAAATTGCCACCGAATCAATCGAATTTTCATCTTAAGAAGCTCCCCTGACGGCAATGTCATTAAGTTAAGGCATTGACTTTGAACAGGGAACCGCTTTGAGACACTCATCTAAGTTAGGTGGGTGTCTTTTTTTGACAAAGCTAGGCTAACGAGCCGGTGAGCTTTTTAGAACGTGCTAAAATCAGAATATGAATTATTTTTCTAGGAGGTACTTATGGATACTACCGAGAGCATAACATTTACTAGCAAGCTAACATTCTGGGATAAGTTTAAATGCTTTTATTTGCTGCACCTTTACAGTCTTATTTCTTTATATAACATAAAAAAATGGCAAAGAATATTAGGGCATCTAATTTACATTTTCATTTGTATTATCGTAGCTATCACACTTTTTTCAGACGCTGACCTTGGCCCGAAACTTTTCGATATTTTCTGCTTTCTCTCTTTTTTCTGGATGCCCGCAATAACATCGTTTAAAGTTGCGAGAAACATTCCTAACAACGTACAACTTATCCTTACCCCGGGAAATGCAACTGAGACCTCTAACACCCCAAGTTTGAAGGTTCGTTATTCTGATACCAGAATTGACCGCTTCAAAAATGCAATCTTATTTGACACCACTAATTTCTACATCATCATATGCTACAACAACGTAGCAGATAAGAGAGTGCAATTGGTATATAACATAATTTCCAAAAAGCAAAACAATGACATATTGGCAAAATTCAACTTTGTTAAAACAATTTCTCCAGATCTTAAAAAAATAATCAAACTGCATATCTAAACATTGTTATTGCCGATTCAATATTTTTCTACTGCTAGCGCTCCAGACTAAAGCATTCCCCGTTCAAAGTCAATGTCTTAACTTAATGACATTGCTCCCCTGGCGGGGGCTTTTTTATTTAGGTCAAATTCCTTGTTTAGTTAGTTTTCAGCCTTGCAGAACGAATTTTTTTAATTCTTTATGGGATTTCACTTTAAAAAGGAAATTGGTACCGGTTGCTTTTAGCTGAAGTTAAGTTGCATAAAATGAACCATTTCTTAAAAACGTGATACAATATTGACAATCTGTTTTTTTAGCGGAAGAAACTATTTATGAAAAAGGGTGAAAAGATAACATGCATTTAAAGAAACTTCGCAAACTTCTCTTGCTGCCAGTCAGCCTGCTCATCGCCGCGCTGTTCTTAACGGCGCCCAAGGCCCAGGCTGCCAGCAAGAAGACTTACATCATCGGTACCGACCAGACTTTCAAGCCCTTTGAAATCCAAGACAAGGATGGTACCTACAATGGCAAGAACCCAGGGATCGACATCGAAATCCTCCGGGAAATCGCCAAGCACGAAAACTTCAAGTACGAGCTGAAGATCATGTCCTTCAACGCCGACGTCCAGGCCCTGCAGTCTGGCCAGATCGACGGGATGATCGCCGGCATGAGCGTGACTGAAGAAAGAAAGAAGACCATCGACTTCAGCAACTCCTACTACACTGACGGGGTCTGCCTGGCCGTGGCCAAGGACAGCAAGATCACCAGCATGAAGGACCTCAAGGGCAAGACGGTTAACGTCAAGACCGGGACCACTTCTGCCATCTATGCCAAGTCCGTCCAAAAGAAGTACGGCTTCAAGCTGAAGTACTACACCAACTCCAACACTTCCTGGGCTGACGTCAAGGCCGGCAACGCTGACGCCTGCTTCGACGATGGTCCGTCCCTGCGCTACGGGATTGCCAACGGGACCGGCCTGCGCATCGTCGGCAAGCAAGTGTCCAACGCCCCTCTGGCTTTTGCCGTTAAGAAAGGCAAGAACCAGGAACTCCTCAAGATGTTCAACGACGGTCTGGCCTGGCTGAAGAAGACTGGCCGCTTAAAGAAGATCGTCAACAAGTACACCAGCAAGAAGGCTGTTAAGAGCCAAGTCGTAGCTGATACTTCAATTTTTGGCTTGATCAAGGACAACGCCGGCGCTCTGCTGCAAGGTCTGTGGATGACCATCGAACTGTCAATCGTCGGCATCCTGGCCGCCCTGGTCTTCGGTTTGATCCTCGGGATCATGGGAATTGCTGAGCACAAGTTCTGGCATGGCGTGGCCAACGTAATCATCTACATCTTCCGTGGTATTCCAATGATGGTTCTTGCCTTCTTTATCTACATCGGCATGCCGACTCTGCTGGGCCACAAGCTGCCCCTCTTTACTGCCGGCATCCTGACTTTGATGCTGGACGAAGGGGCCTACATCGGGGCCATCGTCCGCGGGGGCTTTGAATCAGTTGACGTGGGCCAGTGGGAAGCAGCCCGGTCCCTGGGTCTGCCTTACTACAAGGCCCTGTGGAAGGTTGTTGCCCCGCAAGGCTTCAAGCTGATGATTCCATCCCTGGTCAACCAGTTCATCATCACTCTTAAGGACACTTCCATCCTTTCCGCCATCGGGGTCATGGACTTGACGCAAACTGGTACCACCTTGATCGCCCAGAACTTCCAGGGCTTCAAGATGTGGCTGATCATCGCCGTAATGTACCTGATCATCATCACCCTGCTTACCTGGCTGTCCAACTACATTCAAAAGAAGATGCAACATTAGTTAAAAGGAGGCTTTTTCCATGGAAGAAAAATACAAGGTTCAGGTAACTGACCTGCACAAGAGCTACGATGGCGTTCACGAAGTCATCAAGGGCGCCAACTTGAACGTCCTGCCCAGCGAAGTAGTCTGCATCATCGGGCCTTCCGGCTCCGGGAAGAGCACCTTCCTGCGCTGCATCAACAAGCTGGAAGAATTCCAAAAGGGCCACATCCTCGTCGACGGGGCCGACCTGGCTGACCCGAAGGCGGACATCAACAAGATCCGGGAAAACATCGGCATGGTCTTCCAGCACTTCAACCTCTTCCCAAACATGACCGTCCTGGAAAACATCACCCTGGCTCCGGTCGAACTGGGCAAGGAAGACAAGGAAACGGCCATCAAGGAAGCCCACAAGTACCTGCAGATGGTCAACATGGACGACAAGGCCGACGTCAAGCCAACCACCCTGTCCGGTGGCCAGCAGCAGCGGGTAGCCATCGCCCGGGCCCTGGCCATGAAGCCGGACGTCATGCTCTTTGACGAACCGACCAGTGCCCTGGACCCGGAAATGGTCGGCGACGTTTTGAACGTCATGAAGAAGCTGGCCCAGGAAGGGATGACCATGATCGTGGTAACCCACGAAATGGGCTTCGCCAAGCAGGTGGCTGACAAGGTTGCCTTCTTCTACGGCGGCGTGATCAAGGAACTGGGGACGCCGGAAGACATCTTCGACCACCCGCAGGAAGAAGAAACCAAGAACTTCTTGAACAAGGTTTTGAATATCTAAGCTGAGTTTAGATTTTTTTAAAAACAAGTAAAAAATTAAAAGGAAAGCGCTTGAGTTGCCATGCTCAAGCGCTTTTTAGCGGTTAAAAATAATGGAAACATACTTTATAATCACTGATAAAATTATGATTCGTATTTACATCTAGCTAATTCCATGTTAAGGTAGAAACATCCCCTTCTATTGGAGGAAATTCCGAACATTACCTACTGGAGGATCAAATGGAATTTATTAACAAGTATTTCGAGCTCGACAAGCTCGGTTCAAACCCTAAGCGGGAGTTCATCGCTGGTCTGACGACCTTCTTCGCGATGTGCTACATCCTTTTCGTCAACCCTAGCGTCTTGGGCGCCAGCGGGATGGACAAAGGCGCGGTCTTCACGGCAACTGCCCTGGCCAGCGCGCTCGGCTGTCTTATCATGGGTATTTTTGCCAACTACCCGATCGCTACTGCCCCGTCTTTGGGTCTTAACGCCTTCTTCGCTTACACTGTCTGCATCGGCATGAAGGTGAAGTGGCAGACTGCCCTGGCCGCTGTTTTCGTGGCCTCAATCATCTTCATTTTGATTACGGTCTTCAAGCTGCGGGAACTGATCATTGACAGCATCCCTAACGACTTGAAATTTGCCATCTCCGCCGGGATCGGGATCTTCATCGCCTTCCTGGGCCTGCAAAACGGCAAGCTGGTTGTCAACAGCGCTGCTACTTTGGTAACTATCGGTTCCTTCAAGGACCCGGCTGCCTGGGTAACCATCTTCGGTCTGCTGGTAACTGTCCTCTTGATGATCCGGCGGGTGCCAGGCGCGATCTTCATCGGGATCGTCCTGTCTTCAATCTTTAGCATTATCGTTGGCCAAAGCAAGATGCCAACTTCTGTCGTTTCTTTGGCGCCAAGCTTGAAGCCAAGCTTCGGCCAAGCCATCTTCCACCTGGGCGATATCAACACGGTGCAGATGTGGACGGTCGTTTTAACCTTCCTCTTGGTGGCCTTCTTTGACACCACTGGTACCTTGATCGGTCTGGCTCACCAGGCTGGCCTGGTTGACAAGGACGGCAAGATGCCAAGAATCGGCAAGGCCATGGCGGCTGACTCAACGGCCATGATGGCTGGTTCCATTATCGGTACTTCACCGGTTGGCGCCTACGTTGAATCTTCATCCGGGATCGCTGCCGGCGGCCGGTCAGGTTTGACCGCCGTTTGGGTTGGTATCTTCTTCCTTTTGTCCATGTTCTTCAGCCCGCTTTTGAGCGTGGTAACGACTACGGTTACTGCTCCAGCCTTGATCATCGTCGGCGTTTTGATGGCCGCCAACCTGGCCAAGATCTCCTGGGACAAGCTGGAAATCGCTGTTCCAGCCTTCTTGATCGTGATCGGCATGGGCTTGACCTACTCCATCGCTGACGGGATGGCCCTGGGTCTGATCGTTTACCCGATCTCCATGACTGCTGCCAAGCGGACCAAGGAAGTCAGCCCAATGATGTGGATCCTGGCTGTAGTCTTCGTGATCTACTTCCTGATCTTGAACGTCTAAACGATAACAATAACAATTTTTGCCAAGCTAAAAAGCCCCGACTCCGGCCGGGGCTTTTTTCTTATGTATTTTCAGCTTTATTCTTTGGCTTCTTGCAGTCTGGCCATCTTGTCATAGACCAGGCCCCGCTGGTTTTCGTCGATTTCCAAGACTAAAAGGTCGCCGGCTAGCAGCTTGGTATTCCCATCGGGGATAATGTCCTTTTGCCCCCGGTGGATGACTCTGACCAGGGTGCGGTCTGGCCAGGCGATTTCCTTGACCTGGTGGTCAGCCAGTTGGCTGCCTTCATAAATGGAAACGGTCAGCTGGTCTGCTTCACCAACATAGTCGTTGTCTTCTTTGGTCTGCATCCGGCCAGCCAGGCTTTCATAGATCGGTACTCCGCCCAGCAGTTCGTTGACGACATAAGCGGCAACTGAGACCACGGCTAAAGGCATGAGGTGCAGCAGTGACCCGACCATTTCCGCGATCAGCATGATGGCGGTAAAAGGTGAGCGGACGATGGCTGAAAAAAGTCCAGCCATGGAGAAGATGATCAAGTTGACGACCAATTTTTGGTCCAAAAGGCCCAGGTCAACCATGAACTGGCCATAAACCGCCCCCAAGAGGGCCCCCATAGTCAAGATCGGCAGGAAGATCCCACCCGGCAGGCCAGAATCGTAAGACACGATGGAAAAACTGATCCGCAAGAGGAAGATCAAGACCAGGACATTTACGGCGTGAATTTGGTTCAAACTCAAGATTAAGTTGTTGCCCCCGCCGACATAGCCCGGGAAGTAGTACATGACCGGCACTAAGATGAGGGCCGGGATGATCCCGTGCAGCCAGCGCGGCAGGACGGGGATTTTTTGATAAACATGGCTGAAATTGAGCAGGCCCCACTGGTAGAAGCGGCCGATCAAGCCCAAGAAAGCCCCCAATAAGAGCAGCTGCCAGTACTGGAGGATGGGGAAACTGTGCTTATAGTCGATCGCTAAGACCGGAGTCTGGCCAAAGACATTGGACACCACGAAGTTGGCCATGATGGCTCCGGCTAAAGCGTTTAGCCAGACCCGGGGGGAAAAGTTGTGAAAGACTTCTTCAACGATGAACATGGCCCCGCCCAAAGGTGCCCCGAAGGCCGCGGACAAGCCGCTGGCCGCCCCGGTTGCCAGGAGGACCCGGGAGTCGCTCTTTGAAGCTTTGAAGCCCTGGGCCACCCCCTGGCCAACCGTTGAGCCCAATTGGATTGACGGACCTTCCCGGCCTAAAAAGAGGCCAGACCCGATCGACAGAACCCCGCCGATGAACTTCCGCCAAAGGATTGGCCACCAGGCCAGTTGCAGCTTGCCCTGCAGCTGGAGTTCTACTTCAGGAATCCCGGACCCGCCGGCATGGGGCTGCTGCTTGACTAAGAAGCCGGCCACGATCACGCTGGCCAGAACGCCCCCAGCTATGAGCCACAAGAGGGCCGGGTTAGCGTGCGCTGCCTGGTAGCCTTTTTGCCACATGGCCAGGGTCTGCCCGATCAGCCAGCGGAAGCTGCCAACAACGATGCCCGCCACCAGGCCCACGACCAGGGCTTCGAATAATAAGCGCAGGTTGGATTTGCGCGTTTGTCTGTCTTCACTCTCCATACGATTTTTGCCCACCTTTTTTGCATATAAAAACAGGATAAACCTTTTAGGCGGACATGTAAAATCTACTTTATCTCATCAAGGCTTCATAAGCTTGGCCAGCCGGTAGTCATGCTCCTGCATGAGCGTCTTCATCTGCTTCTGCCGGCCGGCTCCGTATTCTTCGACATCCCCGTTCACGAAAGAGACCAGGTGGCGGCGGAGATCGATGGCTTCGATATTGTCCGGGTTGACCAGACAGGACTGGCTGATTTTCTCCAAGAGGGGATTTTCCTTGGCGCACTGGCTGAGGCTGCCAAGGAACTGGGCTTCACCGGCCTGCTTGACGATCAAGAGCTTGTGGGGCGTCAAGGTGGTCGTGATATAGACCAGGTCGGTCAATCTGATATTTTTGATCTGCCGGCCCACCCGGTAGGAAAAAGTCAGCTGCTTGGCTACAGAATCCTTATGCAGCTGATCCAAAGCCACCTCCACGGTTTCCACCATCCGCCGGCGCTGGACTACGGGATCCGCGCCTTTGACGATGTAGTCGACCGGCCCCAGCCCGCGGCGGTAGGTGATGATCGACAGGTCGGAATGGCTGGTCAGAAAAATGATCTGGGCCCGGTCGTCCTGCTTTTTGATCAATTCTGCCAGGTCAAAGCCGTTGTCCGCGTCCACTTCCTGGCCCAATTCCACGTCTAAAAAGTAGATGCCGCCATCTGCCGGGTGACTTAAGAGGTATGCCTTGGCGTCTTGGTAATTGCCTTGGCTGGCCAGGTCAAAACGGATTTTTTCTTCATCTGACAGGATCTGTTCCGCCCGCTTCAAGGTATCGGTGACCTGGGCGATCTGTTCTGGATCGTCATCACAAATAAATACAGGGTAGCTCATATTTCTTCCTCCACATTTTCCGAAAGCAGGGTCAGGCTGAAGTTGAACCAGCCGTCCTCTGGCCCGTAGTCCAGCAGCATTTGTTCATCATGCTGGCTAACGATTTCTTTGACATTGGCCAAACCAAGGCCAGCGTGCGCTTTTTTTGTCGTGTAGCCCGCCTGGGCCAATTGGTCAGAGTCGGCCACGGGCCCGCCAATCCGGTTTCTGATCATGAATTCAAAGTCGCCACCTTCCTGGTAGTACATGGCCTCCACCCGTCCTTGACCGCCCAGGGCTTCCAGCTGCTGACTGGCTTCAATGGCATTGTCAAAAGCGATGCCGATAATCCGCACCAGGTCCAGGAGATTAGTTTGCGGGATCTGGCTGATTTCGGGCTCACAGCCGAAACTATAGTCAATCTTTTCATTATAGAGCTTGGCCAGCTTGGCGATGGCAATGCTCTTCAGTTCGGGAATCTTGACGTGATTGACGTCGGGGTATTTGCGCAGGGCCTTTTGGTCAAACTGGCTGCTGGTGTATTTTTCCAGCTCTTCTACCAGGGCCTGGCTTCCCCCTTTTTCCGCGCTGACCTTGAGACTGAGCAGGATGTTCTGGTAGTCGTGCTTGAAGCGGCGGAGCTCGTCTTCGTTTTGGTCCAGATAGTCCGCGTATTCCTTCAGCTGCTCATTTTCCTTAACTAGCAATTGCTTTTGCCGGGCCAGGGCTTCCTGCTTCTGCTGGTCTAAAAGCTGACGCTGGATGTGGACGATTTCCCGGTAGATCACCGCCAGAAAAATTGCCTGGAAGATCAAAAGGAAGAAAAAGAGGAGGACTACTTCGGTTGGTTTTTTATCATCAAGAATATAGGCACCAATCGCGCAGCAGACAAAGTAAAGATAAGCCAGGAGGCTGACCAGAATGCCGCTGTTAACATCCGTCAGCAGGGAAGCGATCCGCTGGCGCTGCCAGATTACCAAGGCCAGGGCCGCCAGAGGCAGCAGCAGGTTCATGAAGGCGTCAAAGTAGAAGTAGCTTGGCAGGGGCAGGAGGCTGACCAGGACTTTCATGCTGAGCTGGATGACCAGGCTGATGATGCCAAAAAGCAGGCCGGCCCCCAGCAGCTGGCGGAAGCGGCCGGCTTTTTTCAGCAAATAGAAGTAGCCGCAAAACAGCAGAACCTCCAGGCCTGTTTCGTAAATTAGGCTGCTGTAGGTCTGAAAATTGGATAGAGCCACGGACAACACGGCTTCAAGGGCCAGCAAAAACAGCCAGTCAAGCTTGCTGGGCTTGATCTGGGCAAACAGGCAGAAGAGCCAGATATCAATCACGGCACTGAAAATCATCACTAGAATTTGTAAAAACAGGGTCATCAGCCGCCTCCTTTCAAAGCTGGCAAGAACGACGAAAAGAGCCTGGCTTCTTTGCCAAACTCTTTGCGGGGGTTAATCATCGCCAAATATTTTTCCAATGCAGATAAAGGAATAGTCCTTTCCACTTTTGCTGGCGTAGCCCACGTGCAGCTTGCTATGCCGCGTACTTTTTTCTATATCATGGCCAAGGTTTTCGCAAAAGTGCTCCAGGTCTAAAATAAAGTTCATCGTTTGCCTCCATAGTAATGACCATCTACGATGCTGCCAATGCAGATAAGGGAAAAGCCTTTATGTTTCTTTTTACTTTTTTCTGCCTTCGCCTCATGACTAAGGTTTTCGCAAAAATGCTCCAAGTCTAAAATAAAGTTCATCGTTTGCCTCCTAAAAAAGCTGCCAGTTTTTGGTCTGGACGAGGGGCAGCCAGAGGCTGGCGTCGTTTCGCGCGATTCCCTCCAACAGCAGCAAAACTCCGCTTGCCCCCGCGGCCAGGTCCATCGAGCAGCGGTAGCCAAGGGAAGCTGCCACTAAACTCCCCTCTTCCTTTGGCAGCAAATAATTGTTAAGCAGGCGGATTTTTTCTCCCAGCTCCTTCTTCCGGCCCAAGGCAAGGTCTGGCAGCATTAAGCCGGCATAGCCCGTAAACAAGCCGCCCATATAGCTGCAGAAGCTGTCCAGCGTTTCCGCTGCTTGAATAATGATTTTCTGATATCTGTCCTCTTTCGGCTCGTCTTGGGCGATTGCCGCCAAGACCAGGGCCAGGCCAGCCGTTCCGTTTGCCAGATAAGGCATCCGTCGGCCATCTTCTGCCAAAAACACATGCTGGTCCACTTGCACTAAATCTTTTTCCAGCAAGTCATCCAGCCCGTTTTTGGCTTCTTTTTTAAAACTATCTTCTTCTAAAAACTTTCCCAGCTTCCATAAGGCAAGAATTGCCCCCAATTGGCCGGTCATCAGGCCAGCGGTTGGCATTTTCTGATAGCCAGCCGCGATTTCTCTTCCTATTTTAATCAACTCAGCTGTTTTCGCCAGACCTTCTTCCTTAGCCAGAGCGATTTTTGCCAAGGCGATTCCAGCGAGGCCAGACCTTAGAGACAGGTCAGCACTGCTTCCTTGGGCTGACCAGATCAACTGCCGGCCCCAGGCCTTGTCCCCTAACTCATAAACGATTCCGCCCAGGCCTGCCTTTCCGGTAAACAAGCCAGCAGCAGACGTTTTTTCTGCTCCCTGCTTTTTCAGCCAAGCTAAGAATTTATCCTGCTCTGCCAGCTCCCCCCGTCTAGCCAAAAGAAGGCCATAGCCCAAGGCACCGTTGTCGACCGTCAGCCGCTGGTCCGGATCTTCTAAAAGGGGCAGGTCCCCCTTGATCAAGTTCGGGCTATGCCAGTCAACTTTTATTCCCCGGGAAATATTTCCCCGCAGGTCGTTCAAGCCAGGCCAGACTTCCCTTTGCCCATAATCATTTTCGTTTTCTTTCCCTAACAGGGGGCACTTGGGCAAGAGCTCCTGCCGCAAGTTTTCCAAATAGTCCCCTGCTTCTTTTGAAAAATACCGGCGCAGGTTCAAGTCCTGCATAGGCCAGCTCGCTCTGGCCCGGTTGCTGATTGGCAAAAAGAGAAAGCGGATGGTCTGGTAAAGAGCATACAGGTCAGCCTGCTCATAATTCTCAAGAGCCAGGTCACTGAAACCAGCGGTCATGATCCCCGGATCATAAGGCTGGGCCAATTCCGCGGCGGCTTCAAAGTCGATCAGCTTGACCTCGCCATCTTCCGTAATCATGACATTGTCGGCCTGCAGGTCACCGATGGCGACTCCTTGCGCATGCACGTGGGCCACGGCCTGGCGCAGCTTTTCCGCTATCTGCAGGCTTTTAGCCACGTAGGCTGCCCGCTTTTCCGGGTAGAAAGGATAGTTTTCAGCTACATAGTCCCCCAAAGTTTGCCCGAAAACATAATCTTCAACCAAATAAGCGTGAATCCAGGCTTGAAAGTCCTCCTTGCTATCTACCACTTCCGGCACGTTTGCTAATTTCTTCAACCAGCCCGCTTCTTTTTGGATCCGGCTGAAGGCATCCTGGCCATGGCCATCCAGACCCGCGGCCGGTCGGCCTTCCTTGATTACGTAATTTTTGCCATTTTTCTGGGCCAAATAGACACCGCCGCCATTGCTGAAGTGGAGGGCCTCCTTGATCTGGTAAGCAGTTAATTTGCTGATCTCCGCCCCTTTGACTTGAAAGTTATCTCTTGCCAGTTCAGCTGGCTCTTGCACAAAGTCCGGCTGATAGTAATAAGGATAGCGCTGGTCCTCCTGCCAGCTGCCGTCCGGCGCCTGCAGGCAGCAGCATTTTTGCCCGGAAATTTCTTTAACTATTTCCTTGAAGGCGCCGTAGCGGTAGTAAACCAGACTGGCTTGCCAGCGGCGGTCGCTCAAGATATAAGGACCAGGAGCAAAATCCTTTAACAAAGCCGCTAAGTCAATAACTGTCTGAACGAATTTCCCTTCATCTTTCGGGTAAATAGTGATAAATTTCCCGCTAGCTGCCCGGTCGGCATACTTGGCATTTTTTAACAGCCAAGCCCGTCTTGACCGGGTCACTTTGAAGGACAACAGGCGGGCAAAACAGTAATGGCTGACCAAATCCAGCATCCCCTGCTCCTGCCCTAAAGCTACCGACAAGTGAATCTTCCAGCCCTGCTGGGCCAAGGGCCGGGGGCTGAGGCAGCAATGCCAGTCTCCTTGGTAAAAGTTTTGCCAATCTGCTGGCGGCTTGCAGGTAAATTCCTGGTCACTCTTTTCAGTTGTATCCAGCTCATAATAATTGCTGTCTGCCTGCAGATAGGGCTGGTAATCTTGTGCTTGATAGTCCATTTTTTCTTTCACCTGCTTTCCAAAGGCCGCAGCTGGTCTTCAACATAGGCCCGGTACTTCGGCAGCTGCTTGAGCAAGTCTTCATGCCGGCCAGCCGCTTGAACCTGACCTTGATCTAAAAAGTAGATTTTATCAGCATTGGCGATCGTCGACAGACGGTGGGCGATGATGATGACAATCTTTTCCCGGGCAATCCGGTCAACGGCTTGGCTGACCTTGGCTTCTGATTCGGGGTCCAGGTTAGCCGTGGCTTCATCCAGGATCAGGCAAGGGGCATCCCGCAAGTAGGCCCGGGCCAGCTGCAGGCGTTGGCTTTGCCCCAAGGATAGCTTCCAGCCGCCCTCTCCCGTTTGGGTGTCCAGGTCCAGTTCCGGCCAAAGGTTGGCAACTTGCAGGGCCTGGATCATGTCCGACCGGCTGGCGGATTTTTCCAAGCCAAACAGCAAATTGTCGGCGACTGTACCAGCAAAAATATTGTTGTCCTGGGCCACCACGCTGAAGAGGTCACGCCAGGCAGGCAAGCGGCAGCTTTTAGCTTCCAGGTCACCCAGCAGGATCTGTCCTTGATAGCCAGCTTCTAAGCGGGTTAAAAGGTTGATCAAGGTCGTCTTGCCGGCTCCAGATGGGCCAACCAAAGCTGTTTTCGCCCCTTCTTTAAAGTCCAGGGACAAGTCCCGTAAAACCGGGCTCTGGCTGCCTGGATAGGCAAAAGTCAGGGCGCGGACCTTGAGATCAGCGGCTTTTTTCGGCAGCTCTTGGCCAGGATCAGCTTCATCCGGCTGGGCCAGGATTTCACTGATGGCTTTCAGGGAGCCCCGGGCTTCGGCATAGCTCATGTAAAAGTTGCCCAAATTGTTGATCGGGGAAATTATGCCGAACATGTACATGATAAATGAGCTCAGCATCCCCAAAGACAGGCTGCCATTAGCCAGGCGCTGGCTGCCGTAGAGCAGGATCAGAAGAAAACCGGCCAGGGTCAAGACCGTCTGCAGGGGTCCAGTCACACTGAAAACCGCGTCAGTTTTCCGGGACAGGGCAAACAAGTCCTGCAAGTCGCCGCGGAATTTTTGCAAAACGCCGGCTTGGGCATTGGTCAGCTTGATCAGCTTGATATTGGCCAGGTTTTCATCCAAATCAGCAGATACCCGGCTGAGCTTGGCTTGGTTTTGGTAGGCGAAGTGCTCATTGATTTTTCCTAAAGGAAAGGCGCTGCTGGCGATCAAGGCAAAAGTCAAAACGATAACCAAGGTCATTTTGACATCCAGGCTGAGCAAGATCCCCAGGCTGGCGGCAACCGTCAAAAGGCTGACCAAAGCGGATGGCAGGACGCTGACGGTAAAGTCCTTGACCACTGAGCTGTCGTTCAGGACGTGGCTGAGCAGGGAGCCTCGGCTGTTTTCCTTGTAATAGTTCCAAGGCAGGCGCAGGAGCTTCTCCTGCAAAAGCAGGTGCAGGTCTCTAATCCGCTCGTCTCCGGCCAGGCTGAGCAGGTACTGGCTGCCGGCTTCCAAGAGGCTGGCAATGAGCAGGCAGAAGCCGATCTGGCCCAGGCTGCTTGTCCGGGAAAGCATTTTTCCATGATCGATCACTTGCTTTAGCAAGAGCGGAATTTTCAAGGACAAGGCAGTGGCCAGGCAGCTCAGCAGGATCGCCAGGATTTGCCGGCGGTCGAGGGAAAACAAGCGGATTTTTCCAGCTTTAATCATTGCCGTGGAAGCAGATGAAACTGTATCTGTGCTGTCTTCTGCGGTGCCGCTTGGCGCTTTTGCCGTCGCGTTCCAGGATTTTTTCCATTTCCAAAATAAAATTAAACATTGTTTTTGCTCCTCATCTAATCAACTTACAAGGCAATTGTAGATTATGGAACTGGCCGTAAACGAAAGCCGTCAAATTTGCCGCTTTTCGCGTCATTTTCGTCAGATAAAGGGCAAAAGAAAAAGAGCGAAGCTCACGGATGGAGTCTCGCTCTCTAGAGTTATATTCGCTTTTAGTAGTTGGTTACAGTTGCCTGGCCAACGCCGATGATCTTGAATTGGGCAGCTTGGCTGCTCTTCTTGCCAGCAGCTGAGGCAACGACCTTGAAGCTCCCCTTCTTGCCCTTCAGTGACTTGGCTGAAAAGAAGACCTTTTGCTTGTCCTTGGTCAGCTTGGTCTTCTTGACCAGATTGTTCTTGTAGTAGAAGTTCAAAGTAGTCTTCTTCTTGGCGTCGGTCGTGAAGGTCAGCCCCTTCTTGGTCCGGTCAGCCTTGAGCAGGGTTGGCTTAGCCGCAGCGTAGCTGTCCTTGGCCAAAACGTAGGCCTTGGTTACGGCAGCCCCCTTGGCGTTCAAACCAGTAAGAGTGAAGTCCTTGTAGCCGGTGAACTTGACGGTCGTCTTGAATTGGCCCTTCTTGCTTACCTTGACTGGCTTGAGTGCCTTGGCATTGTAGCTGACAGCCACCTTGCTTGCGCCCTTTGCCTTGCCAGTGATCGTCAATGACTTGGTCTTGGCGTTGTAGCTGGTCTTAACGGCAGTGACGGCTGACTTAGCCGGAGTATAGTTCACAACCGTTACGATGTCAGCGGGATCATCATTGTCCGCGGCATTGACTTGCTTCTCACCAATGACTGTCAACATTCCCAAGGCTAAAGCAGCCGTTGAAACTGAAGCTAAAATCTTATTTCTTTTCATGTTTCCCTCCTAAAAAGCATTAATCAACTTACGCGATCATTATAAACCCAGGAGACATTCTCTGCTGAACAAACGTCATATTAGGCTTATTTTGCATCATATTTGTATTTGCCAACAAAACAGGAATCCATATGTTCCAGATCTAGAGTCGGTGAAACCGCTTCCTAAAAGCGGTATAATTTACAGTAGGATGTAGTGTGTGTAATTTCGGAGGTTTTATCATGAAAAAGAAAGCTATGGTTATCGCCTCTGCTTTCTTAGGCCTGCTGACCCTGGCTGCCTTCCCGCAGCCGGCAAGCGCGGCCAAGAAGAAAGGCACGATCAAGGTTACCAGCATGACTACAGTTACAGACAAGAAGGGCAATAGTCTGGAAAAGTACCGCGGAAAGAGCGCCAACCTGCTTTTTGACGAGAAAGCCAAAACCGTCAACTACTACGGCATTCACTATGTCAAAGAAACTCGCAAGAGAGTAAGAGCTTACTACTACATTGGCCATGGCGGCTATGTCCCGGCAGACTCTGTCATTTTGATCAATGGCAAGCCGGCAATCGCCTTGAACAGCAACAGCTATGTCTACAATTCAAAGCTGAAGCGGACCGGCAAGAAGTACAAGGTCTACCAGCCTTTGATCTACGCTGGAAAAGTTAAGTACAGCAGCAAAAAAGGCAAGAAGGACAAGTGGTACTACTATAACGGTAATACAAAGAAGCCGTATGCAATCCCTAAAGTTTACAAGAAAAAGTACCTTAAAATCGGGAAAAACCGCTATATCAAAGCCGTTAACGTTTTCTCTATAAAAAGAGAAAAATTACACGTCAAGGGGCCGATCACGGCTACGGTTAAAAAGAATATGTATTCCTTTGACTCCCGCTTATATGAGACCAACCATCTCTACAAGAAAGGGCAGAAGGTTAAGCTGGATAAGTGTATCAGTGCCGGAAATGGCGATAATATTCTTTTCTACTACCGCGTTGCCAAGACTCATGAGTATCTTCTTTACGGAGATACAGATTATTGGGCAGAAACATATTACGAGAGTACCTACAGTCACGACAACCTGAAAATCAAGCAGCACATGGGTGCTGGCGACTTTTTGCCAGGCAAGACTGAATACACTGCAGCCAAAGACAGAAATGTGAAAAAGCTGCAGACTTACGATCTGACCGGGACCGCCATCAAAGGCAAGAAGATTTTAGACTTTAACCTTCACGTGGATGGGCAAGCTTACCTGCTCAACCCGCAGACTAAGAAGATTGAGCTCTTCTACCACCTGCAAGACCAGCACCTAATCGGCGAGTTCTTTTGGTTTGAAACTGCAGCAGACGACGAAGACTTCAAGGCAACTGACCAATACAATGGCTTCTTAAAGGCCAGTGAAGTTAAGAAAGCAAAGCTGCCGACCATCATTTCCAAGAAGGCGGCCAAGACAAGCGACCAGCCGGCCAGCGCGAGCCAGCTGGCAGACTTGAAGGCGGAAATCGCCAAGGCTGAAGCCGTCCAGAAGAAGACAATCTACAAGCTGTCATCTTCCTACCGCCGTGACTACCTGGACTACGCGCTCAGCAACGCGCAAAAGGCACTTTCCGGCAATAAGGGTGAGGTAACTTTTGCCAAATGGCTCCTGGCCAACTCTGAGACCTACCTCAACGGGAAAAAGGCCCCAGTCACCAACATGAACAAGCTCAGCAAGGCTGAGTACGAACGCGTGTGGAGAATCGTCTCGGATGCAACGCCAAATGGCTACACTCCGGCCGTTTACTACAAGCGGGCAGATGGCACTTGGCACAGAAGATACAGTTACACTTGGAACAACAAAACCTGCAAATTCGTTTATGTCAGCCTGACGACCAAAGAGAAGAAATTCTTGAAGATCAGCGACTTCGCGAAGAACAGCAAGTAATAGTTTCCAGATGAAAAGCAGTCAACTTTTTTGAAGCTGACTGCTTTTTGCTCGCTCATTTTTTCTAAGTTACAGCACGGCCCGGCGGCAAGCCAACTTATACATCCCCAGACAGTAGGCAGCTAACACAATCGTCATCAAAGCCGTCAGCCATAATAGCGGGCGGCTTCCATTCTCTGGCAAAAAATTCGTAGGCGATATGCTTGGCATATTGTCAATCGGCAAAACAGTATCCAATTCCATTAAGATTAGCTCTAAAACCAAGGCTGTACTTAATGACGCAAAACGATTTCTAATCCAAACCGAGTTGACCAAGACAAATACCGAAAACAAACCTCCCCAGACAGAAGCTAACAAGATGTTTAAACATGCGTGAACAAATGGATGACTATAGTACAGGGAAACCAACATGGTATTGAAATTAAAAACTCCAATATTGATATTCAGCAAATTATCTGGCTTAAAATTAGGAAGAATCAACAGATACCCCAGCAGGTTAAAAAGCATAGGAATCATGATGGTCACAAAACCAGTCATAAAAGCCATAGCCGCATATTGCTTAATCAAACGAGCTAAAGGCACCTGCAGTTTAAACTTGTTGAATAGACCACTGTCTAAGTCCTCTTTTAACATGTTTCCTGCCGGAATACTGGCTAAAAAGGGCAAGAGGATAAAGAAAATTGTCGTTGCAGATGAGTCAGTATTAATTGATAACCACCGGGTATAAGGGGAGTCGATATTCGTCATGCCGGTGTAGCAGTTGACGATTATCTGCCCCAAGCTTACTGCCATTCCAACAGCAATCGCCGCGACAAACCAGCGTTTATTTAATCTTGACCATAATAAACTCATTCTGTCTTCCCTCATTCCAAAAGCAGTGAATACTTCTTATACCCATTTCCATCCCCAACCAAAAAGCTGAATCTAGCTGGGAAGTTTTCTGTATCGTACCAGTCTCTCAGATTGGTAAATGTTAGTGTCAATGGCTGAGGCGTCTTGTTTGTTAAATTCCAAATAGATATTTTATGCCCTCTCCCATCAATCGCTACACTATTTGATGGATTGCTAATACTGTATGGCATATTGAAGTACATATTATCTATCGCAGTAGCTATTCCATGCTTGCCATTCGTGTAATAGCCACGGTCTTTCAGATCAACCTTTACAGTCAAATAGACGTTTTCTTTCCCTTTGACCATCTTGGCGGATAAAATCTTAAAGTCAATTCCTGGAGCATGAACCTCCTGCCCTTTCTTGACAAAAATTTCCTTGTCTACCCCTCGGCAAACAGGATTAGCGTTTACTTGCCAATAGCGCAGGCCTGCCAGCACGCACAAGACGATGGCTGCCGCCAGCCATACTTTACGCTTCATGAACCACACCTTCTTCAACTTTAAAGCGCTTGGTTGCCACTTGCTCAACAAAATCCCGGTCATGTGAAGCGATGACAAAAGTGCATCCCTTGCTTTGCCGCAACTTGATCAAATCCACCAACTTATCAATACTATCGCTGTCCAGAGCGTTGGTCGGTTCATCTAAGACAATCAGCGGATATGACCCCAAGAAGGCTTCAGCAATACCCAGCTTTTGCTTCATCCCTAAAGAAAACTTCTTGACCTTTTCATCAGGAAAGCGGCTTAAGTCAAAGTATTTCAGCAATTCTGCGATTTCAGTTGCAGAAATATGCTCATCAAGCTTGGCTAAAAGCTCCATATTCTGCGTTGCCGTGAAGTCTGTAATCAAGCTGGGATTTTCAATCAGAATCCCGGCCTTGACCGGATAAGCATCTTGCGGCTTGACCTGCTTGCCAGCTACCAAGACTTCCCCATCAACCTTCATCAAGCCCAAAATCGTCTTTAAAATCAAAGTCTTCCCAGATCCGTTGATCCCTTCAAAAACCGCGATCTGGCCAGCCTCAATCTTGCAGTTGACTTGACTGAGCAGCTGCCGGCCTGAGATGACCTTATTTACATTCTTTAACTCAATAAACATTCTTCCTCCTTTAGGCCCAGCCGTGCTTGCTGTCAACTAACACGTACAGCAAAGCTCAAATTGGGGTCCACACAAACATAATTATAGTTTCAAGTTGTGATTTACCAATCCTTTCTAAAGATCTCTAACCGTACGATAAATACTAAGATCAAAATCAAGACCAGTAACATTGGGAACATAACTAATAGCAAAAAATATGTATTTGGAATTAGGAAATCATAGAATAAAGATAGATGTCGATTAACGTTTAAACCAAAAGAAATACCATTCAAAATAAAGCCAGATAAAAACGCCCAAGTTTGATTACTTACCAGCAAGAAAAAGCTAGTAATCAGTAGCGTCGCCAAGCAAGACAAGGCCAGATACAAATAGCGAATCAGTATTTCACCTGCTATTGCTTCTAAAGTTGGTCCCCAGCCATTGAGACACATGCCCATTAGACAGCCGACTCCCCATGGCACAAGAGTCACGAGCAAAGCCATCGACAAATGGTACTCCAGCTGCTTCCAAATTATCCGCCTGCTCCCAGTAACATAAATATCCTGCAACCGAATTCGAAAAGCGCACAGTAAAAGCAACATTTGAGCAGGGACTAGCAAGCTGAAAACAAGAAAGCGCGAGAATATAGTCAATTCCAGCCACTGGCTTTGTGGAGCATTTCTCACTCCAATCGCATTGCTGCATCCCCCAAATAAAATTAAAATGGCTGCTAGGAAATACCACTTACGTATAGCATTGTCCTGCAGCCATTGTTGCCTGATAATATACATATATACGGCTCCTCCCTTATATTTTTTCTCCCCCTTTAATCGCTTTCAGTATAGTTCCGCATATAATTACTGTCAACATAAAATTCAACAAAAAATTCAAGCAAAAGTCATTGACACATGCTACAGCATCATGGTTGGCGCGGCTTTAAGGCTGTTTTTATTCAGTCATATATTTAAAAATCATTTTTTACTTTTTTGAAAAAGGAGAAATCATTTTAAAAAAGCGAATTTTCTTTACACCAGCATTTTCTCAGAAACACAAAAAGAGTGAAACTTTCCAACGAAGTTTCACTCTTTTCATCAATACTGTTTATTATTTTTCTTCATACCATTCAGTGTGGTAAACGCCCTCGCGGTCGTTTCTGTAGTAAGTGTGAGCACCGAAGTAGTCTCTTTGCGCCTGAATCATGTTGGCCGGCAGGCTTGGGTTGAAAATTGATTCCAGGTAGTTCAGAGCCGCGCTCAAGCTTGGCGTCGGCACGCCAGCTTCCGCTGCCAGCTTAACAACTGCTCTTAAGGCTGGCAGGTTCTTTTCCATCACGCCAGCAAAGTATGGGTCCTGGAAAAGGTTGTCCAACTGCTTACCGTCAGCGTAGGCATCTTCAATGTGGTACAGGGTCTTGGCGTGGATGATGCATCCCGCTTCCCAGTTTTGCGCGATGGCTGGGTAGTTCAGTTCCCAGTCGTAAGCCTTAGCCGCCATGGTCAATTGCTGGAAGCCTTGGGCGTAAGCCACGATCTGGGCCAGGTACATTGCCTTGCCCAAGTTGTCAACCAGGTCGCTTGGCACGCTGCCGTCGTAAGCAACTTCCTTGCCTTCACGGGTCGTTGCCTTGGACATAAACCGGGCCAACACGGCTTCCGCTACCACCGTAATCGGCGCGCCCAGCTTGATGGCGTCTTCCAGCATCCAGTTGCCAGTCCCCTTGTAGGAAGCAACGTTCAGGATGTGGTCGATCACATCATCGTCAGTCAAGTCATCCTTTTGCCGCAAAACTTGTGAAGCAATTTCAATCAAGTAGGCGTTCAAGTCCCCCTTGTCCCATTCGGCAAAAATATCTGCCATTTCCTTATTGGACTTGTGGGCTAGCTTGCGCATGATGTCGTAGACTTCAGAGATTTCCTGCATGATCGCGTATTCCATCCCATTGTGGACCATCTTGACATAGTGGCCCGCCCCTTCTGGCCCGATATAGGACACGCAGGCGCGGCCGTCTTCAGTCTTGGCAGCCATCGCGGTCAAGATTGGCGCTGCTTCTTCATAAGCCTCCTTGTCCCCGCCTGGCATCAAAGCCGGACCGTTCAAGGCACCTTCTTCACCGCCAGACACGCCCATGCCGATGAAATGTAAGCCGTGCTTCTTTAATTCATGGTAGCGGCGGTTGGTGTCGTGGAAGTTGGAGTTCCCGCCGTCAATAATGATGTCGCCCTTGTCCAAAAGCGGGATCAGCTTCTGAATGGTTTGGTCAACCGGGTCACCAGCCATGATCTGCACCAGAATCTTGCGGGGCTTTTCCAAAGAATTAACGAATTCTTCCCAAGTGTAGCAAGGCTTCAGCTTGTCATCCTCGTACTTGGCCAAGGCATCGACTTCCGGCTTGTCGATAGAGAAGCCGGAGACTGAAAAGCCGTGATTTCTAACATTGAGGGCTAAGTTCTTGCCCATGACCGATAAACCGATCACACCAAATTGTTGCATTTATTTACCTCCTAGTATGTCTGCCTCTTTTATTATACTTGCAAGCAAGAAAAAAAGCGAAACCAAAGGTTTCGCTTTCTTCTTTAGTTATATCTCTCTTAGTGAGACGCACCTGAAGTAGTGTCTGGTGCAGTTTCTGGAGTTGAAGCACTAGTAGTTGCTTGAACTTGCAAAGCGTCAGCCTTGTCTTCTGAGTGGCCGGAAGCACCTGAAGCTGCGTCAATTTCCAAACCAAACTTTTCAGCAAAGTATGAGAATGGGTGCAGAGCTTCTGCGTGGTAGTACTTCACGAATTCTGGGTCGTCCAGAGTGTTAAGTTCAGTTGAGTAAGCCATGTGCTTAGTGTACTTAACGTCGATGAAGGCTGGGCCGTCCATCTTCTTCCATTCTTCTACAGCTGCTTCGAATTCAGCCTTGTCGTGAACAGTGAAGGCCTTCATGTTCATACCTTCAGCAACCTTTGCCCAGTCGTTGTCTGGAATGATAACACCTGACAGAGGTTGGTTTGATTCGTCACGTTGTTCTGCTTCGATGTAGCCCAAAGTTTCGTTAGTGAAGACTACAGTCAAGACGTGCATGTTGTAACGAGCCAAAGTAAGCAGTTCTTGGCCCATCATCGCGAAGCCACCGTCACCGGCAAGGTGCCATACTTCACGGTCTGGGTAAGCAGTTGCGGCTGCAACAGCAGCTGGAGCGCCGTAACCCATGGTTGCGTGCAAACCGGAAGTAGTCCAGCGTTGCTTGCCGTTCATGTTGAGCAGACGTACGTGGTCCATGTTTACGTTACCAACGTCAATAGCAAAGACTGCGTTGTCTGCGGCTTCCTTGTTGATGACATCCCAGATTGGTTCTTGGCGTACGCGGCCTTCGTCCTTCAAGTGGTCGTCAGCAAATGAAGCAGTCCATGCGTCCCATTCTTCACGGTCGGCCAAAGCAGCCTTGTAAAGTGGTGATTCTTCACGGGCTTCACCGGCGTCGATCAAAGCACGCAAGCTCTTCTTAGCGTCTGCCAAGATTGATACGTCTACTGAGTGACGCTTGCCTTGCTTTTCTGGGTCAACGTCGATTTGGATAACCTTGGCGTTCTTAGGGAACCACAATACTGAGAATGGTGAGTTGTTACCAACCCATACTACCAAGTCAGTGTGGCCTTGAACTTCGTTAGGAGCCTTGGCACCGATACGGCCGATAGTACCCAAGTATGGCTTGAAGCTGTCTTCAACAATACCCTTGCCCAGGTATGAGGACATCATTGGCATCTTGAACTTGTCAGAAAATTCCTTCAATTCGTCAGCAGCGCCGGAAGCACCCAAACCGAAGTAAACAACCGGGTTCTTAGCTTCCTTGATCAACTTAGTTGCGGCTTCAATTGATTCAGCAGTTGGAGCAGCGTAGTTGTCAGCAACGTGGTTGCTTGCGGAAACGCGGTAGTTGTCTTCGATTTCTTGCCAACCGAAGTCCTTAGGAATTACCAAAACAGCTGGACCCTTCTTTGCGTATGCTTGACGGATAGCAGTGTCCATCAAAACCGGCAAAGCTTCCTTGGTCTTGGCTTGGTGTACCCAAACAGCAACGTCACGGAACCATGGCATTTCGTCAAAGGCTTGGAAGAAGTTGATGTCTTGACGAGGAGTTGGAACGTTGGCTACCAGGGCAACCATTGGGGTCTTGTCGTACTTAGCGTCGTACAAACCGTTCATCAAGTGGATGGCACCAGGGCCGGCTGAACCCATGCAGACACCAAGCTTGCCAGTAAGCTTGTATTCTGCTGAAGCAGCCAAGGCACCGGCTTCTTCGTGACGGACTTCGATAAACTTGACCTTGTCTTGCATTTCGTAGATCGCGTTCATGGTTGAGTCAAAAGAACCACCTGGGAAACCGTAAAGGTGGTCAATGCCCCACTTGTACATAACATCTAAAACGGCGTTTGCGCCCTTAATTTTTGCCATAAGTGAATCTCCTTAAAAATTATTACTTACAGCCCTCTATTAAACCACATTTTTTCACTTTTGCAAGTGCTATCAAAGCCCACCAACTCAAGGTTCAGGCCGATTTCAAGCTAGTTAATTCACAAACTTGCTTTTTCCAGATAAAAAATTTGTGCTATCTTCCCTTTTTTTATTGTGAAAGATTAGCTAACTCACGGAGAACATTTTTAAGTAAAGTTTTTATTAATTTTTGAAAAAATATAAGTTCCATCGATTATTTAAAAAGCAGGCCAGGATCTCTGGTCTGCCTTCTAAAAATATTGCTCTTTACTTCTTCACCTTGGCGTATTTGCCATTTTGCACGTAGACGCTCAAGATGGCCAAGTCAGCCGGGTTGACCCCGGAGATTCTTTCCGCCTGGGCCAGGGTTTCCGGCCGGATCTTGGCGAACTTCTCCCGGGCTTCCGTAGCCAGGCCCTCGATCTGGTCATAGTCGATGTCCTTCGGGATCTTCTTGGCTTCCTGCCGGCGCAGGCGGGCCACTTGAATCTCCTGCTTCTTGATGTAGCCGGCATACTTGATGTCGATTTCCACCTGTTCCTTGACATAGCGGTCCCCAGCCAGCTTCTGACCGGTCAGGCGCTCAACGTCTTCAACCGTTACCTTTGGCCGTCTGAGGAAGACGTCTGCCTTGACCCCGCCGCTTAAGTCGGTCTCGCCTAAACCAGCCAGGTATTCGTTGACGGCAATGGTCGGATGGACGGTGATTTCGCCCAGCCGGTCCAGGTCTTCCTGGATCAGTTCCTTCTTGGCCAAAAATTCAGCATAGCGGTCATCGTCAATCAAGCCCAGGTCATGCCCCTTTTCCGTCAAACGGAGGTCGGCATTGTCGTGGCGGAGAAGCAGGCGGTACTCAGCCCGGCTGGTCAAGAGCCGGTAAGGTTCTTCCGTCCCCTTGGTTACCAGGTCATCAATCAAAACCCCGATGTAAGCTTCGTCCCGGCCCAGGGTGAAGGCAGGCTTGCCTTCCGCGCTCAAGGCCGCGTTGATCCCGGCAATCAAGCCCTGACCGGCGGCTTCTTCATAGCCGGAAGTTCCGTTCATCTGCCCGGCCGTATACAGGTGCTTGATCCGCTTGGTTTCCAGGCTATGGGTCAACTGCCAGGGGTCAACCACGTCGTATTCAATGGCGTAGCCCGGCCGCATCATTTCAACTTTTTCCAAGCCAGCGACCGTGTGCAGCATTTCCAGCTGGATTTCTTCCGGCATGGAGGTTGAAAAGTCCCCGACATAGATTTCTTCCGTCTTCCGCCCTTCCGGTTCTAGGAAGATCTGGTGCCGGTCCTTGTCCGCGAAACGGACGACCTTGGTTTCAATTGACGGGCAGTAGCGCGGCCCTACCCCGACGATGTCACCGGAGAACATCGGTGACCGGTCCAGGTTTTTATTGATGATCTCGTGGGTCTTCGGGTTGGTGTAGGTCATCCAGCAGGAAGTCTGGTCAGTCAGGTAGTCTTCATCCCTGCTGGTAAAGGAGAAGTGGCGGGGCTCCTTGTCACCCGGCTCTTCTTCGGTCTTGGAATAGTCGATGGTGTGCCGGTTGACCCGGGGCGGCGTCCCGGTCTTGAAGCGGCGCAGCTTGAAGCCCAGTCTTTCCAGGCTTTCAGACAGCTTGATGGCCGGAATCGTGTTGTTCGGGCCGGATGAGTAGTTCAGTTCCCCGATAAAAATCCGCCCTCTGGCCGCGGTCCCCGTCGTCAAGACCACGCTTTTGGCCCGGTAGCGGGCCCCAGTGTTGGTCACCACGCCCTTGCATTCCCCGTCTTCAACGACCAAGTCGTCAACGATGGCCTGGCGCAGGGTCAAGTTTGGCGTGTTTTCGATGGTCCGCTTCATCTCTTCGTGGTAGTCCCACTTGTCGGCCTGGGCTCTGAGGGCCCGGACAGCCGGCCCCTTGCCCGTGTTCAGCATCCGCATCTGGATGTAGGTCTTGTCGATGTTCTTGCCCATCTCCCCGCCTAAAGCGTCAATTTCTCTGACCACGGTCCCCTTGGCCGGGCCCCCGACTGAGGGGTTGCAGGGCATAAAGGCCACCATGTCCAGGCCAATGGTAAGCAGCAGGGTCTTCTCCCCCATCCGGGCACTGGCCAGGGCTGCTTCACAGCCGGCATGGCCGGCACCGACCACGATCACGTCATATTCGTTTGAAACATAAGTCTTCATCTTATTCGTCTTCCTTGCCTTCCTCGCTATTTCCCTAAGCAGAACTGACTGAAGAGGTCATTGATCAATTCATCCGGGGCGCTGTCGCCAGTGATTTCACCCAGGCTCTCCCAGGCCCCGGTAAAGTCGATCTGCACCAGGTCAACCGGCATCCCTTCCTCAAGTCCGCTGGCCACGTCGGCCAATTGTTGCTTAGCCTTGGCCAAAAGGCCCGCCTGCCGCTGGTTGGTCACCAGGACCTGGTCGTTGGAGTTTTCAATCCCCTTGAAGAAAAGCTTCTTGATCAAGGCTTCCAGCTGGTCCAGGTTTTCCTTCATCATAATTGAGGTGCTGATCACTTCACTGCCGCTTTCTTTAGCAATCTCAGCCGCTGTCAGCTTCTGGCCCAGGTCCGTTTTATTCAGCACAATTATCCTTTTTTTGCCGGCAGTCAGATCCAGCAGTTGCCGGTCTTCTTCCGTCAATTCCTGGCTGCCGTCTAGCAAAAGCAGGATCAAGTCAGCTTGGGCAATGGCCTTCTTTGACCGCTCAACCCCGATTTTTTCCACCTGGTCCTCAGTATGGTGAATCCCGGCCGTGTCGATCAACTCCAAAGGCACCCCCTTGACGGAGACAAATTCTTCCAAGGTGTCCCGGGTGGTCCCGGCCACGTCGGTCACGATGGCCTTGTCGCTTTGGGTCAGGTAGTTCAGAAGGGAGGACTTGCCCACGTTAGGCCGGCCGACAATCGCCGTCTTCAAGCCGTTTCTGAGGATCTGCCCTTCCTGGGCCGTTTCCAGCAGACGGTCAATCTTGCCACTGACGGCTTCCGCGCAAGCCAGCATCTTCTGGGACGTCACTTCTTCTTCATCGTATTCCGGGTAGTCAATGTTGACTTCGACATTAGCCAAAACATCCAGGATTTCCTGGCGCAGGGCCCGGATTTCCGTCAAGAGGCCGCCGGAGAGCTGCTTGACTGCCACCTGCCGGGCCTTGTCAGTCTTAGCCCGGATGATGTCCAGCACGCTTTCAGCTTGAGTCAGGTCGATCCGGCCGTTGACGAAGGCCCGCTTGGTAAATTCGCCCGGGTCAGCCATTCTGGCCCCGTTGGCCAAGAGCAGCTGCAGGATGTCATTAGTGACCACGATCCCCCCGTGGCAGTTGATTTCCACGATGTCTTCCTTGGTAAAAGTCTTCGGCGCCAACATGACGGAGGCCATGACTTCGTCGATCACCTGTCCGGTCGCCGGATCCACGATGTGACCATAGTTGATCGTGTGGCTGGGAACTTTTTCCAGGTCCTTGCCCTTAAACAAGCGGTTGACAATGGCAACCGCATCTTCCCCGGAGACGCGGACGATGGAGATCCCGCCTTCTCCCAGCGGCGTTGAGATCGCCGCGATCGTATCAAATTCCGTTAAACGTTGAACCATCTCGTTACCTCGTTTTTTTCCAATAAAAAAAGCGCAATTTCCACCATGAAAAATGATGGATAAAGCACTTTCACTACTTTATCTAAAAAACTTTAGATGAATATTCAATTATTTCCGCTTGATCCGCTTGTAAGCCCGCCGCATCTTGCGCTGGCGCTCGCGTTCAGCTTCTTCTTTGGCTTCCTGCTCCTTGCGGTACTTGAATGGGTTCTGCAGGACCAGGGTCTGGCCAACCTGGAAGAGGTTGGAGATCACCCAGTAAAGGGAGATCGCGGACTGGAAGATGATGGCCCAGATCCCGACCATGATCGCCATGGCATAGCTCATGACCTTGGTCATCGTGGTCTGGGAAGACTTAGGCACCGACAAAGTCGCGATGTATGAAGACAGGAAGGTAAATACCGCTGCCAAAATCGGCAGGATGTAGTATGGGTCTGGCTTGCCCAGATCCATCCACAAGAATTTACCGTTCTGCAGCTCTGGCGTCCGCCAGATAGCCTGGTACAGGGCCCACATAACCGGCAACTGGATCACCATCGGCAGGCAGCCGGCGTAAGGATTGACGCCCGCTTCCTTGTAAAGCTTCTGCGTTTCTTCGTTCAGCTTGTTCCGGGTCTCCAGGTCCTTGCTGGAATACTTCTCCTGCAAGGCCTTCAGTTCCGGCTGGATCTCCTGCATCTTTCTGGTGCTGTTGATCTGCACCGCGTTCAAAGGCAGGAGGATCACCCGGATGATAACCGTAAAGATGATGATGGCCCAGCCGTAGCTGCCCCCGAAGACTTTGGCAATCCAAAGCACGAACTGGGAGAGGTAGTAAACTACCCAGGCATCCCACCAGTTGTTGGAATTATGGGAGATCGGCGTTGGCTTCTGGGTGGTCTGCGTGGCGCAGCCGCTCAAAACAAGGGCAAAAACCGTCACCAGTGCCAGAGCGGCCAGAAGGCGCTTGGTACTCTTCTTCGATAAAATGTCCTTCACTATTTTTCCTCTTTATTTGGCATTTCTTCAATGACGTGGGCCAGGTTCAGCGCGTGAAGCAGGTTTTCCCGCGTCTTTTCCCAATCGAAATCGCGAGCGTAGGGTCTGGCAATCACCAAGAAGTCCAGGTCCGGCGCAATCCGGTCCCGGTTCTCGGTCAACACCGCCCTGATGTAGCGCTTGAGACGGTTGCGCACAACGGCCGTGTGACCGACCTTCTTGCCGACAGAGATGCCGACGCGAAAATGCTTATTCTGCTTTCTAGGCAGGACGTAGATCACAAAAGCCCGGTTGGCAACTGATTCGCCATTTTCAAAGACGGTCTGAAAATCCTGTTCAGATTTAACTCGATATGACTTTCTCAAAGCTCTTTACACTCTTGCAAATTAAAAAAACCACTGGGATTCAGTGGCTTAAGCAGATAATACTTTTCTACCCTTTGCACGGCGTCTAGCCAAAACCTTACGGCCGTTGCTTGTAGCCATACGCTTCATGAAGCCGTGAACGCGTGAACGGTGACGCTTCTTAGGTTGGTAAGTTCTCTTAGTTGACATATATTTGCACCTCCATTTTTTAGTGCTACGTGCACAATTTCTTATCTAGAATAGCACGGAAATCGAAAAAAACCAAGCTTTTTCTTGTAAACTTGCCCGATTTTTTCCTTAGACTGCCTGAGACGGTTCCCCCGCCTGTGGACAGAAAGCAGGCCACGAAAAAATTTTTTCCCGGCAATCAACAGGCTTTTTTGCAGACTTATCCACAGTCCACACCCTGTCAAAAACTTTTTCAACACCCTGTGGATATGTCCGGTCAAAACCAGGCTCTCCTTTTGCCACTCTAATAAAAGTTATCCACAATACTTATCCACTTTTGACCGATTTTGATAAAATTATCAGCAGAGTTAACAGGCTTCTTTTTATTTATTGTCCACAGCCTGTGGATTCTGGATTTATTTCTTCCACCTGTGGAAAACCTGGTCAGTAAATGCTAAAATAATTTTGCTAAACGATTTTTTGGAGGGAATGTTTTTTGTTCGATTTAGAAAAATTCTGGGATAGCTTCAACGCTGAAATGCGGTCCGAATTTAACGAAGTATCCTATAATGCCTGGTTCAAAAACACCAAGCCCGTCTCCTTCAACAAGGACACCCATGAATTGGTAATCTCCGTCCAAACCCCCGTGGCAAAGGGGTATTGGGAGCAAAACATCTCCGCTAACCTGATCCAGTCGGCTTACGCCTACGCGGGAATCGACATCTACCCGGTTTTCGTCGTTAAGAACGGCCCGGCGCCCAGCAGCGAAAGAATGCTGGAGCCCCAGCCGCAGGCCAAGCCCGAGAAAGCCCGGCCGCAAGGCCGCGAATTCACCAAGGACCTGCGCTTAAACGAGAAGTACACCTTCGAGAACTTCATTCAAGGCGAGGGCAACAAACTGGCGGCCGGGGCCGCTTTGGCGGTTGCCGACAACCCGGGGACCTTCTACAACCCCTTGTTCATCTTCGGGGGCGTGGGCCTTGGTAAAACCCACTTGATGCAGGCGATCGGCCACCAGATGCTGGCGGAAAGACCAGATGCCAAGGTTGTCTACATTCAAAGTGAGACTTTTGTCAACGACTTCATCAATTCCATCAAGAACAAGACCCAGGACAAGTTCCGGGAGAAATACCGGACAGCTGACCTGCTCTTGGTCGACGACATCCAGTTCTTCGCCAAGAAGGAAGGGATTCAGGAAGAATTCTTCCATACTTTTGAGACTCTCTATAATGATCAAAAGCAGATCGTCATGACCAGTGACCGGCTGCCAACGGAAATTCCCGACCTGTCCGAGCGGCTGGTCTCGCGTTTTGCCTGGGGACTGCAGGTTGAAATCACCCCGCCAGACCTGGAAACCCGGATCGCCATCCTGCGCAAGAAGGCTGAATCCGAAGGCCTGGAGATCGATGAAAGCACCCTGGACTACGTGGCCAGCCAGGTCGATACTAATATCCGGGAGCTGGAAGGGGCCCTGGTCAAAGTCCAGGCCCAGGCCACCATTCAAAAGCAGGACATCAACATCGGCTTAGCCCGGTCGGCTTTAGCTGACCTCAAGCTGGTCCAGAAGAGCAGGGGACTGCAGATTTCCAAGATCCAGGAGGTCGTGGCCAACTACTTCCAGACCTCAGTGCCGGACCTTAAAGGAAAGAAGCGGGTAAGGCAGATCGTCATCCCGCGCCAGATTGCCATGTACCTGTCCCGCGAGCTCACCGACGCCAGCCTGCCGAAAATCGGCCAGGAATTCGGGGGCAAGGACCACACGACCGTGATGCATGCCTGCGACAAAATCGCCCGGCAGATCAAAACGGACACTGAAATCAAGTCCGCTGTTTCCGACCTGCGGCAGATGCTGGAAAGATAGGTCCGTTGATAACTTGTGGACAAGTCCACGATTTATCCACAATTTTTCAACTGGCAAAAGTCCGGATTACCGGGCTTCCGGTCAGTTATCAACAGAATTCACAGGACCTACTACTACAACTATCTATATATAAATAAATAATTAAATAAAGAGAGCAGCAAACTAACCAAGGAGGACCAGATGAAATTTACTGTACAGCGCAATCTTTTTATCAATGACTTGAATTCCGTTTTAAAGGCAGTTTCTTCAAGAGCCCAGATTCCAATTTTGAGCGGGATCAAGCTGGACCTGACGGAAACTGAACTGATCATGACTGGCAGCAATGCCGATATTTCCATTGAACTGAGCCAACCGGTTTCTGATGACTTACGGGTTGAATCAACTGGCTCCATTGTCGTGACCGCCCACCTGTTCAGCGAAATCGTCCGCAAATTACCAGGCAGGGAATTCACTTTTGAAGTCAAGGAAGGCAACCAGATCCAGATCACCTCTGACAAGGCGGACTACGTCATCAACGGCCTGGACGCTAGTGCCTACCCGCGCCTGCCGGAAATTGCCGGAACTTCCTTCAGCCTGCCGTCTAAGACCCTGCGGGAACTGATCACCCAAACTGTTTTCGCCGTATCCACCGAAGAAAGCCGGCCAACTTTGACCGGGGTCAACTTCAGCTTCAAGAGCGGGCAGATCAAGGCCGTGGCTACTGACTCCCACCGCCTGTCCCAAAGAATCGTCGACGTTGAAGCCGGTCCAAGCGAAGACTTGTCTCTGATCATCCCGGGCAAGAACCTGCAGGAACTGGCCCAGATCATCGGCGACGCTGACCAGGACATCAAGGTTTACCTGGGCGACAGCCAGATCCGCTTTGAATTTGAAAACTTGTCCTTCTACACCCGCCTTTTGGAAGGGGCCTACCCGGACGTTGACCGCCTTTTGCCAACTGAGTCAACGACCAGCGTGCAGTTCACCGTTTCTGACTTGATGCAGACTTTGAGCCGGGCCAGCCTCTTGACCCACGCCAACCGGACCAACGCCGTGCAAATGACTTTAAACGTGACTGACCAAACAGTCCTGGTTTCCGGTAATTCCCCGGAAGTCGGGAAGATTGAAGAAGAAGTCGGCTTCAGCAGCTTAACTGGCCGGGACCTGACCATTTCCTTCAACCCGGACTACATGGCCGCTGCCCTGCGGGCCTCAGTAACTGACTCCGTCATCATCAACTTCACGGAAAGCCTGCGGCCATTCACGGTCGTGCCAAATGACCAGTCAATCGAATTTGTGCAGCTGATCACCCCAATCCGAACTTTCTAAAGCAGACTGCCAATAATTCACAAAAGCCACTCTCCGGAGTGGCTTTTTTTCGGCCATTTTTTCATACAAGCGTTTTTTACGGCTTTAAGCCCAAAATACCTGCTTTATGTACCACGATACTAAATGGGTAAATAAGCGCTCAGAGGCCCTAAAAAAGGCCTTCTTGATTGAGTTTCCCTGGAAAAAAGACTATAATTTATAAGTGGAATACTAGTTTTACATTGGTGAAGGTGAAGACTATCGAAACTTTTGCGATTAATGGTGAATTCATCACCCTCGGACAATTTTTGAAAGATGAATGTATCGTTTCCTCGGGCGGGCAGGCCAAGTGGTACCTCAAGGACAGTCCAGTTCTGGTCAATGGGGACAAGGAAGACCGCCGGGGCAGGAAGCTCTATCCTGGTGACCGTTTGACCGTTGCCGGCAAGGAATATGAGCTGGTTCAGGGACTTTAATGTATCTGGGCCGGTTTAAGCAGAGCGGTTTCCGCAACCTGGCTCCCCTTGACCTGGAATTTGACCCGCACGTGAACGTTTTTCTGGGTGAAAATGCCCAGGGCAAGACCAACCTGCTGGAAGCAATCTACTTTCTGGCCCTCAGCCGGTCCCACCGGACCAGCAATGACCGGGAGATGATTGCCTTCGGCCAGGACTTTGCCAGCCTGGCTGGCCGGGTGCACAAGCGCCAGCTGGACCTTGACCTGCGCATCGTCATCAGCAAGAAGGGCAAGAGCGCCTGGGTCAACCGGGTCGAGCAGGCCCGGCTGTCCAAGTATGTGGGCCACCTTAACGCCATCCTCTTTTCTCCGGAAGATCTGGAATTGGTGAAGGGGGCCCCTTCTTTACGCCGGCGCTTCATGGACCTGGAATTCGGCCAGATCAATCCGGAATATCTCTATTTCGCCAGCCAGTACCGGCAGCTGCTCCAGCAGAGAAACAACTATCTCAAGCAGCTGGCCCGCCGGCAGGCCAGTGACCAGGTCCTGCTCGGGGTTCTGACTGAGCAGGTGGCCACGGCCGCCAGTGAACTGATCTGGCGCCGCTACCGCTATTTGGCCGACCTCAACCGCTACGCGGCCGAGGCTTACCGGGCTATCAGCGGGCAAAGAGAAGAGCTGCGGGTTCTTTACCGGCCTTCAGCCAAGGAAATTACGGATGAAGACCAGCCGGCCCAGATCAAGCAGAAGCTGCTGGACCGCTTTGCGGAGATCGCTGACGATGAGCTCAGACGGGCCACAACCCAGCTGGGCCCCCACCGCGATGACCTGGAATTCCAGCTGGACGGCAAGAATGCCCACCTGTTTGCCTCCCAAGGGCAGCAGCGGACCATTGCCCTCAGCCTGAAACTGGCGGAAATCCAGCTGATCAAGCAGCTGACGGGAGAAGAGCCGATCCTGCTTTTGGACGACGTGATGAGCGAACTGGACCAGAACCGCCAGGCAGCCCTGCTCAATTTCATCCATGGTCAAACCCAGACTTTTATTACGACAACCGATCTGGATGGTATTTCCCAGGAAATAGTCAAACAGCCGCGAATTTTTTACATCCATTCCGGCCAAATTATAGAAAAAGAGGAAGGATTAAATGGCAGACGAAGATAACAAATTGAAGAAGGCCAAGCAGTTTGAAAAAGAAGCTGACAAGTACAATGCCAGCCAGATTCAAGTCCTTGGCGGCCTGGAAGCCGTACGCAAGCGTCCGGGGATGTACATTGGCTCAACCAGCTCCCAAGGCTTGCACCACCTGGTCTGGGAAATCATCGACAACGGGATCGACGAAGCCCTGGCAGGCTTCGCGACCAAGATCGAAGTCACCGTCAACGAAGACAACAGCGTGACTGTTCAAGACGATGGGCGGGGGATCCCGGTCGACATCGAAAAGAAGACTGGCCGGCCAGCCGTTGAAACTGTTTATACGGTTCTGCACGCCGGTGGTAAGTTCGGCGGTGGCGGATACAAGGTTTCCGGTGGTCTGCACGGGGTCGGGGCTTCCGTTGTCAACGCCCTGTCCACCAAGCTGAACGTCACTGTCATGCGGGATGGCAAGAAGTACCACATTGCCTTTGACCATGGCCGGGTCGTTGAAGAGCTGAAGGAAGTCGGGACCGTGCCTTTGACTGAACACGGAACCATCGTCCACTTCTGGCCGGACCCGAACATCTTCACGGAAACCACGGTTTTTGACGACAAGATCTTGAAGAACCGGATCCGGGAACTGGCCTTCTTGAACAAGGGGCTGAAGCTGACCTTCACTGACAAGCGCAAAGACACGGCAGAAACCGACGTCTACCACTTTGAAGGCGGGATCAAGGAATACGTCTCCTTCCTCAACCGGGGCCAGGAGGTGCTTTTTGACGAGCCGATCTACGTGGAAGGCAAGTACGAAGGCATCGACGTTGAAGTGTCCTTGCAGTACACGACCGGTTACAAGACGACTTTGATGACTTTCGCCAACAACATCCACACTTATGAAGGCGGGATGCACGAGGCGGGCTTTAAGACGGCCTTGACCAGGGTGGTCAATGACTACGCCCACAAGGCCAAGATCTTGAAGGAAAACGACGACAACCTGTCCGGGGAAGACATCCGGGAAGGGATGACAGCCGTGATCTCCGTCAAGCACCCGAACCCGCAGTTTGAAGGGCAGACCAAGACCAAGCTGGGCAACTCCGACGCCAGAACTGCCGTTGACCGGGCCTTCTCAGAAACCTTCTCCACTTTCTTGATGGAGAACCCGCAGGTGGCCCGCAAGATCGTGGAAAAGGGGCAATTGGCTGAAAGAGCCAGAGTTGCCGCCAAGCGCGCCCGGGAAGTTACCCGAAAGAAGTCCGGCCTGGAAATCGCCAACCTGCCAGGCAAATTAGCCGACAACACTTCAAATGACCCGAATATCTCAGAACTCTTCATCGTCGAAGGGGACTCCGCCGGCGGCAGCGCCAAGCAAGGGCGGAGCCGGCTGACCCAGGCTATTTTGCCAATCCGGGGGAAGATCCTGAACGTGGAAAAGGCCTCAATGGACCGGATCCTGGCCAACCAGGAAATCCGGACCTTGTTTACGGCCCTGGGGACTGGCTTTGGGGCAGACTTTGACGTCTCCAAGGCCCGCTACCACAAGCTGATCATCATGACTGACGCCGATGTCGACGGGGCCCACATCCGGACTCTGCTCTTGACCCTCTTCTACCGCTACATGCGGCCGATGATCGACAAGGGCTATGTTTACATCGCCCGTCCGCCTCTGTACCAAGTGCGCCAGGGCAAGCTGATCAAGTACCTGGACACTGACGAAGAACTCCACGACTACCTTGGGTCATTGCAGCCAAGCCCGAAGCCAATCGTGCAGCGCTACAAGGGGCTGGGGGAAATGGACGCTGAACAATTGTGGGAGACGACCATGGACCCTGAAAACCGCCGCCTGGACCGGGTGGACCCGGAATACGCCAAGGACGCGGATGAAGTCTTTGAAATGCTGATGGGCAACGAAGTTGGCCCACGGCGGAAGTTCATCGAAGACAATGCCCAATATGTTGAAAACTTGGATGCTTAATGGGAGGTAGGAATGGATAACGAAAATCAAGGACAAGACCGGCGGATCAGAAATGTCGATCTGACGCAAACGATGCGGAGCTCCTTCTTGGACTACGCCATGTCCGTCATCGTGGCCCGGGCTTTGCCGGACGTCCGCGACGGCTTGAAGCCGGTCCAGCGGCGGATCCTGTACGGGATGAACGAGCTGGGCGTGACTCCGGACAAGCCTTACAAGAAGAGTGCCAGAATCGTCGGGGACGTCATGGGTAAGTACCACCCGCACGGTGACTCCTCCATCTACCTGGCCATGGCCCACATGGCCCAGGACTTTGCCTACCGCTACATGCTGGTAGACGGGCACGGCAACTTCGGTTCTGTCGATGGCGACCGGCCGGCCGCCATGCGTTATACCGAAGCCAGAATGAGCAAGATTGCCGTGGAAATGCTCCGCGACATCAACAAGAACACGGTTGACTGGCAGAGAAACTACGACGACACGGAAAATGAACCGACCGTCCTGCCAGCCAGAATTCCTAACCTCCTGGTCAACGGTTCTAGTGGTATCGCGGTCGGGATGACCACCAACATTCCGCCGCACAACCTGTCAGAAGTCATTTCCGGCATTCACATGCTGATGAAGAACCCGGACGTGACGACCAAGGAACTGATGAAGGCCATCCCAGGGCCGGACTTCCCGACTGGCGGGATCTTGATGGGCCGGGGCGGGGTCCTGCACGCTTATGAAAGCGGCAAGGGCAACATCGTCGTCCGGGCCAAGACTGAAATCGAGACGGAAAAGAGCGGGCGGGAAAGAATCATCGTCAGCGAGATTCCTTACCTGGTCAACAAGGCCGAACTGGTCCAGAAGATTGCTGAACTGGCCCGCGACAAGGTGATCGACGGCATTACCGGGGTGCGGGATGAATCCGACCAGAGCGGGATGCGGATCACGATCGACGTGCGCCGGGATGCCAGCGCCAGCGTGGTTTTGAACAACCTCTTCAAGGAAACCCAGATGCAGTCCAACTTCGCCATGAACATGGTGGCGATCGTGGACGGGGCACCGAAGTTCCTGACCTTGAAGCAGATGCTGCAGTACTACCTGGCCCACCAGGAAGACGTCATCACCCGCCGGACCAAGTTTGACTTGGAAAAGGCTGAAGCCAGAGCCCACATCCTGGAAGGCTTGCGGGTAGCGCTGGATCATATCGACGAAATCGTCAGCTTGATCCGGAACTCTGAATCAAGCGACATTGCCAAGGCGGGCTTGATCAGCCGCTTTGACCTGGACGACCGCCAGGCCCAGGCTATCCTCGACATGCGTCTGGTCCGCCTGACCGGTTTGGAAAGAGACAAGGTCGAAGGCGAATACCAGGAGCTTTTGGTCAAGATTGCCGACTACAAGGACATTCTGGCCAAGCCGGAAAGAATCGACCAGATCATCTACGACGAGCTTTTGGACATCCAGAAGCGCTTCGGCGACAAGCGCCGGACCCAGATCACGGCCAGCGAAGTGGTCACGATCGAAGACGAAGACTTGATCGAAGAACAAGACGTCCTGTTGACTTTGACCCACCAGGGCTATGTCAAGCGGATGCTGATCGACGACTTCAAGACCCAGAACCGGGGCGGCAAGGGGATCAAGGGGATGGGCGTCCAAAAGGGCGACTTCATCGAGCACCTGCTCTACTCAAGCACCCACGACTACCTCTTCTTCTACACCAACAAGGGTAAGGTCTACATGAAGAAGGCCTACGAAATCCCGGAATATGGCAGAAGCGCCAAGGGCCTGCCAATCGTCAACCTCCTGCAGCTGGACAAGGGCGAGCACATCCAGACCGTGGTCAACCTGCCGCAAGGGCATGATGACGACTACGCCTTCTTCATCACCAAGCTGGGGACGGTCAAGCGGACCAAGATCCGGGAATTTGAAAACATCCGGACCAACGGTTTGATCGCCTTGACTCTGAAGGATGGCGACGAACTGTCCAATGTCCTGACCACTGACGGCCAGCAGAACATCTTGATTGCCACCCACCAGGGCTACGCCGTGACCTTCAATGAAGATGACGTCCGGGCCATGGGGAGAAGCGCGGCCGGCGTCCGGGGGATCAACCTCCGTGAAGGCGACTACGTGGTTGGCTCCGGGATCCTGATGCCGGGAGATGAAGTTCTGACCATCTCGGAAAAGGGCTACGGCAAGCGGACCGCGGCCAGCGAATACCCGGTCAAGGGCCGGGGCGGCAAGGGGATTCAGACCGCCAAGATCGGCGAAAAGAACGGTCCTCTGGCTGGCGTGGCCGTGGTTGACGGACAAAGCGACATCATGCTGATCACCACTGACGGGATCATGATCCGCTTCAAGACCAGCGATGTCTCCCAGACTGGCCGGTCAACCATGGGCGTCCGCTTGATCAAGGTGGCTGACGGCAATGCCGTGGCAAGCATGGCAGTCGTGCCGGCTGAAACCGAAGACGAGGCTGAAGGCGAAAGCGAGCCGGAAACGGAAGCTTAGCAGTAAAGCAGCAGAAAAAAGTAAGATAAAATAAAAAATTACCAGCATTTTTGGCGTAATAGTTAGTGGGAAGAAAATCCCGGATCACGTGTAAAAAATGTTTGGTAATTTTTTTATTTTGTGCTAAAATTAGGCATTGCGAGTAATTAGATCAATTACTCCTTGTTCTTGATTTTAGCAAGAACCATTTAGTCCAAAAGGAGGTGCAATAGTCTATGACAACCAAGTACGAAATTACTTACATCATCAAGCCAGACGTTGACGATGAAGCAAAGAAGGCCATTATTGACAAGTACACTAAGGTGATCGCTGACAATGGTGGTGAAATGGTTGAAGCTAAGGACTGGGGCAAGCGTCGTTTCGCATACGAAATCGAAAAGTATCGTGAAGGTAGTTACTACATCATGACCTTCACTGCTGAAGACGCTGCTGCTGTCAACGAATTTGCCCGTTTGAGCAAGATCGACGACTCAGTTCTGCGTTCAATGACTGTCAAGTTAGACAAGTAATTGTAGTTTTCCGTAATACAGGAATAGGAAGGAAATAAGTATGATCAATAACGTTGTACTTGTTGGCCGTTTAACACGTGATCCTGAATTACGTACTACTGGGAGCGGCATCTCGGTTGCTACGTTCACTTTAGCCGTTGACCGGCAGTTTACCAATGCATCAGGCCAGAGAGAAGCGGACTTCATCAGCTGCGTGATTTGGCGCAAGGCTGCGGAGAACTTCTGCAACTTCACCAGCAAGGGCAGTTTGGTGGGCATCCAGGGCCGGATCCAGACCAGAAACTATGATAACAAGGACGGCCAGCGAGTTTACGTGACAGAAGTCCTCGTGGACAACTTCTCACTGCTCGAATCACGCCGCGAGCGTGAAAGCCGTCAGCAAAACGGCGGGTTTGGCGGCTACGGCCAAGGTCAAAGCCAAAGCTCCGGCTTCAACTCCGGATTTGGCGGCGGCAGCGGCTACGCCAACAACGCCTTCGGCAACCCAGCCCAGTCAAACGGGCCGGCTAATGCCGGATTCAATGAAGATAACAAGAAAGACGGCTTTGCCGGCGGAGACACGAACGGAAACCCGTTCGACGGCTCTGACGGTGCAATCAACGTCTCAAATGACGATCTTCCATTTTAAAATTACACAAGAAAGGATCTGAAGACATGCCTCAACAAAGAAGAGGTGGTCGTCGTCGCCGCAAGGTTGACTTCATCGCAGCCAACCACATCGACTACGTAGACTACAAGGATGTTGATCTGTTGAAACGTTTTATCTCAGAAAGAGGTAAAATCTTGCCACGTCGTGTCACTGGTACTAGCGCTAAGAACCAACGCAAGGTTGCTAACGCTATCAAGAGAGCCCGGATTATGGGCCTTCTGCCATTCGTAGCTGAAGACTAAACAGCAGGATCAATAAGCAAATAAAGAGACCGAAGGAGCTGGACTCCTCCCGGTCTCTTTTTCTTTTCTGTTTTGTGGCGGGCGGCAATAGGTTATAATGGGAGTAGTTTAATCTGCTTTAAAGATGTGGAAGAATTTTATGAAAAACTTTTTACGCAAACTTGAATTGCCAGAATTCGTCCGGGATTCCAGATTAATCATTGCCTTCTCCAGCATCGCCTTTTTGACGGTGCTGAGCACGGTTGTGGCTTTCTTTATCAACCGGATCTTCGGGGTGGCGCTTTTGCTGGTCCTGATCGTGGATGTCTTTTGGGTCGTTTTCGGCGTTTACATTCTCGCGAAAAATACCAACAATTACGCGGCCAACCTCTCCTACCGGATCAAGCGGGGGGAGCAGGAGGCCATGATCAAGATGCCGCTGGGGATCCTCCTTTACGACGAGTCCCGGCACATCCAATGGGTCAACCCCTACCTGCAGCTCTATCTGGGTGACAAGGACGCCATTGGCAAGACGATTACGGCGGTCGACCGGAAACTGGGCAAGCTGGTTGAAGAAGCCCTTGAGGCCCAGACTTCGGAAAGCAAGGTGGTCAAGTGGGGGGATCACCAATTTGAAATGGTTGTCCAAGACAGCATCGGGGTCATCTACCTGCTCGACATTACCCGTTATGCTGACCTGGCCGACAAGTACCGGGCTGAGCGCCTGGCTATCGGGCAGATTTTTGTCGACAACTACGACGAGCTCAGCGAGCGGATGCACGACCAGGAACTGGCTAGAACCAGCACCTACCTGCAGACGACCTTGAACGACTATGCCAAGAAGTTCAAGGCCTACTTGAAGCGGATTGATGAAGACCACTTCTTGCTTCTGGCCCACTTGCAGGACCTGGAAGCCATGGAAGAAGACAAGTTCTCAGTTTTGGATAAGATCCGCCTGGAAACCAGCCGGAACAACACTCCTTTGACCCTGTCGGTCGGGATCGCCTACGGGGGCGAGTCACTGAGAAAGATTGCCAACCAGGCCCAGGCCAACTTGGACCTGGCCCTTGGCCGGGGCGGGGACCAGGTGGTCCTCAGGGAACTGGGCCAGGTAGCCCGCTTCTACGGGGGCAAGTCCAACCCAATGGAAAAGCGCACCCGGGTCCGGGCCAGAATGGTTTCCCAGGCCTTGGGCGAGCTCTTCAAGGATGTTGACCAGGTCTTCGTCCAAGGGCACCAGCGGCCTGATATGGACTCTGTCGGCAGCGGGATCGGGGTCGTCAAGATCGCCCGCCTGCACGGGGTCAAGGCCCACTTTTTGCTGGACACGGCCCACTGCAACTATGACGTTGACCGCCTGGTCAAGAAGATGCAGGCGGCTGATCCCCAGCTGGACCTTTTTATCAGCCCGGATGAGGCCAACGCGGTCGCGACGGACAACTCCCTTTTGGTCATGGTGGACCACTCCAAGTACTCCATCACTTATGACCAGCGCCTCTATGACCGCTTGAAGAACCGGATCGTGGTGATCGACCACCACCGGCGGGGGGAAGAATTCCCGGAGAACCCGATGCTGACTTACGTGGAGCCATATGCTTCCTCAGCCAGCGAACTGGTGACGGAAATGGTCGAATACCAGCAGCCGGCTGAGGACAACCGGGTCTTGACCAACCTGGAAGCTACGGCCATGCTGGCCGGGATCACGGTCGACTCCAAGGAATTCTCCCTCAGAACGGGGACGAGAACCTTTGACGCGGCCAGCTATCTGCGGTCGATCGGGGCGGACTCCTCGGTGGTCAGCGAGCTTTTGAAGGAAGACATTTCCAGCTTCCTGGTCAAGAGCCACCTGGTGGCCAGCCTGCAGATGCTGCGGCCGAAGATGGCGGTCATGCAGGGGCCGGAGGACAAGGTGATCGACCCGATCCTGACGGCCCAGGCAGCCGATACGGCGCTTGATTTGGAAGGGGTGTCGGCATCTTTTGCCATCACCAGAAGAAGCGGGGACAAGGTCGGGATTTCAGCCCGGTCGATGGGCCACATTAACGTCCAGGTGATTATGGAGAAGCTGGGCGGGGGCGGCCACTTGTCCAACGCGGCGACCCAGATCAAGGATATTACGGTCAAAGAGGCTAGTCAGCGGCTGCTAACGGCAATTGATGAATATCTGGAAGAAAACAGTTAAAGAAGAAAAGGAGCCATGAAAGATGAAAGTTATTTTTATGCAAGACGTTAAGGGCAGAGGCAAGCGGGGCCAGGTCAAGGACGTGCCGGACGGCTACGCCCAAAACTACCTGATCAAGCGGGGCCTGGCCAAGGAAGCAAACAAGGGCAACCTGAACACCCTGAAGCGGGTAGAAGCCAATGAAAAGGCTGAATACGAAGCGCAAAAGGCTGCTGCCCAAGAGATCAAGAAGCAGCTGGAAGCTGACGAAACTGTGGTTGAACTGAAGTCCAAGGCCGGCAGCGACTCCCGCCTCTTCGGTTCAATCTCCAGCAAGAAGATCATCGAAGGCCTGGACAAGCAGTTCGGCATCAAGCTGGACAAGCACAAGCTGGAACTGCGGGAACCAATCAAGGTTCTGGGCTACACTAATGTGCCAGTCAAGCTCTTCAAGGGCGTTGAATCAAAGGTCCGGGTCCACGTTACCCAAGAAAATTAAGAAGCTGAAAGAAGCCGTGATTGATGGATAATCTTGTCACGCAGCAGATCCCGCATGATTCTGCTGCTGAAAAAGCCGTTTTAGGGGCGATTTTCATTGATCCCGAAGTCATCAATGAAGTCAGCTCGGTCTTAGAGCCGGCTGACTTTTATGAACATGCCAACCGCCTGGTCTACAGCGCCCTTTTGGCCCTCTATGACGAAAGCAGGTCAATCGACCTGGTTACCCTGCAAGAGGAGCTCAAGCGGCGGGGACAATTGGAAGAGCTGGGCGACATGGCCTACGTGTCAGAGCTTTTGCTGGCAACGCCAACTGCCTTTCACGCCAAGGACTATGCCCGCATCGTCCACCAGAAGGCCCAGCTGCGCAACTTAATCAATGCCAGCCAGAAGATCATCTCCAGTGCCATTCAAGGATCCGACAGCGTGGATGAGATCCTCAGCAACGCTGAAAATGAGATCATGAACGTCTCCAATGAAAAGGGGAGCGGTGGTTTTCATAAGATTGAGGACCTGGTTGCCGGAGCTTTTGAGCAGATTTCAAATAATGCCCAGAACCAAGACGCGGTTACGGGTTTACGGACGGGTTTTGCCTATCTGGACGAGATGACGACGGGGTTGCATGATGACGAATTGATCATTTTGGCGGCCCGGCCGGGTGTCGGGAAGACCTCTTTTGCCATGAATATCGCCAAGAATGTGGGCGTTACTGAGAAGAAGCCGGTAGCGGTTTTCTCCCTGGAAATGTCTGGTGAGCAGCTGGTGCAGCGGATGCTGGCCTCAACGGGCCTGATCGACTCCCAGCACCTCAGAACGGGGATCCTGGACCAAAAGGAGTGGAACCAGCTGGACATGGCAGCGAGTGTTTTGCGGCAGGCTCCGATTTATATCGATGACACGCCGGGGATCAAGATCAGCGAAATCCGGGCTGAGTGCCTGGCCCTGCAAAAGGAGCTGGGCTACCTGGGCCTGGTCGTGATCGACTACCTGCAGCTGATTGAAGGGCCAAAGACTGAGTCCCGCCAGCAGGAAGTTTCCGCGATCTCCCGCCAGCTCAAGAAGATGGCCAAGGAATTGCACGTGCCGGTAATTTCCCTGTCGCAGTTGTCGCGGTCAGTTGAGCAGCGGCAGGACAAGCGGCCAATTTTGTCAGACTTGCGGGAATCCGGGTCAATCGAACAGGACGCCGACATCGTTGGCTTCCTCTACCGGGACGACTACTACCGGGATGAGGATGACGACGGTGAGGAACCGAAGGAAGATCCGGAAAACGTTGAAGTTGAAGTTATTATTGAAAAGAACCGGTCAGGCCGGCGAGGATCAGCCAAGCTGATGTTCTCCAAGCCTTACAACCGCTTCTCCAACCTGGACCCAGGTCATGAGGCCCAGGGTTAGGGGGAAGACAGCGAAAAAGCGCGAATCATCAACGATTCGCGCTTTTTGTTATTCTTGCTTGATGTCGTAGGCCTCAAAGAAGATTGGCCCTTTCTTTGAGTCATTAAAATTCGGCCGGTCCTTGTAAGGGTCCTCGCTTCTGTTGAAGGGCAGGGTAAGGCTCTGCCGGGCCGTTTCAATAATATTGTTAAAAATCTGCCGGAAGATAGTCCGCATTTCCGGATCCATGGCAAAGTATGCCCGGCCAAAGCGGTAGGTGCCGGTAAAACCGCTGATCTGCTTGATCTTGGTGATGTCCAGGCTGCCAAAAGCTTCAAAAAGAGCAGACCACATCTGCCCTCTTTTTTCCGCGGGAATCTGGTGGTTGAAGGCGATCAGGGAGTGGCGGATCACCCGGGCTGTAGCCGTGAGGCCCTCTTGCGCCAAAACATAGCTGTCCCGGCCAACGCTCCAGGTCCTTGGGTCGTGCTGGTTGAGGGCTGGCTGGGTGCACTTGACGACCAGGACGCGCTCAGTATGGTCCAGCATGCAGCCGACAATGGAGCTTTCCGGGATGTAGGTCTTCATCTTTTTGATATTGTCCTGGAAGCCGCTGGTCCCGTAAATCTGGTGCCGGTAGCCAGGCCCGTCAAAGCTGTAGGACTTGATGACCCGGGCTTGAATCTGCGGATCAGCAAAGGCCAAAGCGTAGTGGGCATAGTTGCCCCCCTTGGAGTGGCCGGTGATATAGATCCGGTCATTTGGGTAGGCCTGGCCGATCTGGTTGAGATATTTAGCGGCCAGTTTTTGTCCGGTAATTTCCGGTGTATAATTCATGACCATGTCCTCGCTCCAGCCGATCATGGACTGGTCGGTGCCCCGGTAGGCGACCAGGATGGTCTGGTCGTCCAGGCGGAAGGTGCCAGCGTTGAACTGGATGGGTTCAGGCTCAATCTCCATCTTGTTGACCCAGTCCAGGATGGTCAAATCAGCCAGGCGGGGGGACTTGGGCAAGAGCAGGAGCTCGACTTTTTCCAGATTTTGCCAGCGGTCAGGCTCACGTTGGTAGATGGACTGGCAGACCTCGCCTAGGCTGTGGCCAACCGTGCTGCCGTCAAAGGGAAGGTAGGCCAGGGATGCCATTAAGGAAGCATCCAGGCTGTTGAAAGGGCAAGCTTGAAAAGGCAGATCGCCTCGCCAGCGCAGATAGTCTAATGTTGATGCCATCGCAAAAACCTCCTTAGCTAACATTGTACATTATTGCGCAAAAAGAGGGGCGGGGAAGGCTTTTTATTGATTTAATATAATTCTTTATTTACGAAAAAACTTTAGAGGTGTATGATTGTGGCATAGAATGAAAAGGAGATGAGATTAATGAAAGTTGTAACAGTTAAGTCAATCTGGCTGACTCTGCTCACGGTCTTGAGCTTTGGCCTGCTATTTTGGGGCTGGCTGCCACTGGTGTACTTGTATAGCCAACGGCAGGATCCGGCCATGCAGGGGATGGAAAAGACGCTTAAGCTCGCGGCCGGCGTGCAAGTAGCGTACTTGGTGATTTTTGCGGTAATCTCCTACTTCTTTGCCCCAATTCACGGTTAAAAACAGATAATTTCAATTTTTTTGGTAAAAGCTCTTGTCAAGGACACGTTTTTATGGTTTAATTAATAACTGTGTTAAGGCACAAGAGTCGCTGACTTAGCTCAGTTGGCAGAGCACTTCACTAGTAATGAAGGGGTCGGAGGTTCGAATCCTCTAGTCAGCATATATAAAGAAAATGACCTTGTTTAAGCAAGGTCATTTTTTGTTGCATTCAGTTTCAACATGACAGACCGCCGGCGACGGACGGCAACGGAATGGGCAATGCCTTGATCAAAATAGGCGATGCCCTTTTTTTCGTCGTAATTTTACACTGCATCCAGGTTTATCAAGCTTTGCTGGTCAGCAGTCTCAGCATTCTTTGCACGGGGCATGACGTCAGCAATTTCGGGATCGGCAGTCTGCTTTTCAAACTGTTTAGGCTCTTTGTCAAATCTTACTGATGCTTGTCAAGGAGTTTTATATGATTTTGATAAAGGCACTAAACGGAACTTGTCTGTTTGGTGCCTTTTTTGAAGCAGATGGCATTCTGTTCTAATCTAA
>Ga0214925_100197_pt1 | contig 47298 bp, 40 predicted proteins | sample Stichaenrichment_FD_168299 | JGI IMG/M metagenome (GOLD analysis project Ga0214925, IMG submission 168299) | Xylose enriched microbial communities from anaerobic bioreactor in Madison, Wisconsin, United States - 63SRT | ecosystem: Engineered > Bioreactor > Anaerobic > Unclassified | place: USA... | reverse complement strand
CTTCTTATTAACAGTATATTTGAAGGTCAGATGTGAAACGTCAATTTGGCTGGCATTTTGCTTACCGGCTTGACCTGATTGAGCAACCAATACCTTTTTAGCGGTGCTTGTTGCTTTCTTACTGTTGCCATCGTAAGAAAGGGTGTACGTTTTGTCATTGCTCTTTAATTTCAAATCTTTTTTGATGCCCTTAAGGATTTGAGCTGCTGATTGAGCAGACATTTGACTTCGTGTGTTCTTAATGATCTGGCTGTTTTTAGAAACAGTCTGTTTGTACCAAACTTTGTTCATTTGAATGTAAAGAACATTCTTGTTGATATAATAATGGCTGGTTGGTTGGCTTTGATTAGACTGGTTCAAAGCGACAACGAATGGATTCAGTGTAAATGTACCACCATCAATCGTTTGTTGGGTACCTGCACTGGTCTTGGTCTTTAATGTGACGATCGCCTGTCCACTCTTGATTGAGTCGACGGCTTTAGATGACTTGGAAACGACCTTTGATGTGTTGGCACAGCCCCCCAAAGCTAATAAACATACCCCAAAGACAAACAACATTGCTTTCTTCATAAAAAAATTCCTCCAAATTAATTCAAAATATTGTATTCATTGTTAATAAATAGTATTAAACAAATGAACAATTACAATAATCATTCTAACACGTGTAGTACCGTGATAAAATTAAGAATTTCACTCGATTGTTTATGAATCGAAATATTATTTGGTTATGGCATGTTTACAATTGGATTTCTGCAATTTAAACTGGTAAGTATTAACTCATTTCAAGACGGGGGTTGTCATGCTTACCTTTATAATTGTTTGTCCGCTGGTGTTTTTAGCCGGATTCGTGGATGCCATTGCCGGAGGTGGCGGATTGATCTCACTGCCGGCCTATTTAATGACCGGGATGCCGGTTCATTTTGCGATTGGCACGAATAAGCTATCCTCTGCGATGGGGACGGTTGTTGCAACTCTGAAGTTTGCGAGAAGCGGGTATCTTCGTTTGGGCCTGTCTATTTTTACGGTCATTGCTGCTATTCTGGGTTCATCAACCGGGTCACAACTGGCACTTCATGTTTCTGATTTTTACTTTAGAATCATTCTTGCAATTGTTTTACCAGTGACAGCTATCTATTTATTGACCAACAAAAAGGCACTGGGAGCTGCCGGTTTTGTACAAACGGGCATTTCGAATCGACAAATGGTTATCGCTGCTGCTATTTCGTTTGTGATCGGCGGCTATGATGGTTTTTATGGACCGGGAACCGGAACGTTTTTGATTTTACTGCTAACCGGCCTCGACCATTTGCCGATTAACGTTGCTGCCGGCACAACCAAAGTGATTAACCTAACGACCAATATAACTGCATTGGCTGTTTTCCTATTTAACGCGAAAGTTCTTTTACCACTGGGATTAACAGCCGGCCTATTTTCGATCGTTGGTAATTATTTGGGGGCCTCATGGTTTAAAAAAGGCGGCCGAAAAGTGGCTAAGCCGATTATTATTGTGGTTTTGGTTATCTTTTTCTGTAAATTGATGCTCGATTTCTTTAAATAGACATTTGGAAATTGGCTTATGTTAATCGTGGCCGGTTTAATTGAATAACAAAAAATGGACAGGTATTAAAAAGGCGGCTGATCATAGCCGTTCTTCTTACTTGTCCATTTTATAGTAGGATTCTTTATCTGTATTGTTAGTGCCGTTACCGACAACGATTTTCTTCTTACCGGTTTGTTTAACGGTTAAAATGCCATTTTGATTATCTGTGAATAGTGTTCGGATCAGATAGGTTTGCTTGCTGATTTTTTGATAATCGACAGCGTGAAGTCTAAACTGCAGTGTTTTTCCATTGATTGTAGCTGAATTACCGACGGCTGTCTTACTAAATGATAGTGTATAATATACGATTTCTTTGCCACTGGCAGTTGACTCTGTTTTGGCGTTTGACTTCCAATTACCTCGAAGGGCGGTTGGTGTTCCTTTGTGCCAAGTATCCGCGTGACTGGCTAATGGTGTAAAAACTACTGTCAATATAAATGCTGTTACAAAAACGACTATACTTTTCCTGACTGATTGATTCATCTTAAAATACTCACCTCCCAATTCTCCTAATATAGCACCAGTTAGTGGGCTTGCCAACCTTGTCAGCAAAAATTCAACCATTCATCTAACAAAAAAGATTCCGCTCCAACACAAAGTGAGGAGTAGAATCTTTTTTGCCAGCTTAAGCCTTGTAATATTTAGCAGGGTTGGTATTCTTTGTACCATTACCGATAACAATCACTTTACTACTTGATTTTTTAACGTGAAGAGTAAGTGTCACATTCTTTGCAACCTTGGCCTTAATTATGTAGGTATATTTTCCGGTCACGGCGTATTTTGCTGATGTGCCTTTCATTCCTAATTTATTTTTACCAGTGTAGGAATAATCGGAAAGTGCATTTTTGGCGATGGTTACCTTGTCATAAGCCGTTTGCTTTTTTGAACCAACGGCGATACTTGTTGATTTTGTTTTCCAAGTTCCCCGAACGGCTGAAGGTGTTCCCTTGTGCCAAGTAGCAGCGTGTGCAGGTTGTTGTGCAATAAACAAGCCTAATCCTAAAGCTGCCCCCAATGTAATAGAAGCTTTTGTTGCGAATTTAGTCATATTCATATCTATCATCCTCCAATGTCCTTAATATAACACGTGGTTAATGATTTGCCAATAGTTATGGGGTGTTTGAAATATTTTCTTAATCAATGAATTGTCTTAAGGATAAGGACAGTGGGTGTAATCTGACAGGTGGGAAATTCTTCCCAAAATGATTATTTGAACGACTGAAGTAACACCTGAATGCCAAATAGGTGTTATGATAAAAGAACCTTGGCAGGGGCACTTATATGCCTAAGGGAAGTTGCGATGAAGTCATATTTATCTCAACTTCCTTTTTTTGTGGTTAAAGGCTTACAGATGATGAGGAAGATTTGTCCAGCGGGGTGGTCATCTTGCTTAGCGTCCTTTATTTTTAACGGATTATCGTTGTATGATAGGAATTGCCTTGGGAGGACAATGTTTACTTAAAAAGCGTCAAATTGACTATTCAGAAGGATCTGAAGATAGACAATTTGACGCTTTTTGGTTATAGGCTCAAAAATGATTCGTTGTTATAAATTATATTGACTATTCTTTTACCGTATCATTTAATTCCTTGGCCTGATAAAAGTCCGGGAAGACGTGAGCACTCTTGATTCCCCAATAATAAAAGCCAAGGGATGCAATAATAATAACGACAAAGTCCCAAGGATACGGGATCCAATTGATACCGTTAAATTGGTGACTGCCAATGTAGGACATGATTGAAATGAAAATGAGATAAAAAATCATCCACATACTTGACCAAAATGCTTTCCGGGTATTCACATAACCAGCCCGGTACTCGTAGTAAAAATAGAATGGTAATCCTAATAAAATAACCAAAATAACTTCAACGGTTGTTGGCCACATTGCCCAATATACGGCAAGTGAAGCCAAGACAAACGAAAGTGGTGCCATCCAATTTAAATGCTTTAACTTAACAGGACGTTTAAAATCTGGGGCCAATTTTCGAAAGGCAACCGCTGTTACCGGCCCGGTTAAGTACGCAATTAAGGTTGACGTACAGATAACCGTTGCCAAGGTTGCCCATGATCTAAATACAGAAACCATCAGCATACTTAAAACCAGGTTAACAATCATCGCAACCCGGGGAATCCCATATTTTTGATTGATCTTACCTACGAAACTCGGAATATGCTGGTTACTTTCCATCGCGTAAAGTGCTCGGCCTGTTGATGCGGCAAACGAGACACCGGTTCCGACGGGAGAAACGAAGGCATCCATGTAAAGCAAAACGGATAACCAGCGGATTCCCAGCATAATTGCCAAGTCGGCAAATGGTGAATTGAAGTTAATACCACTCCAGCCGTGTGCTGCAACTGCGGATGGCTTAATTGCCGTTATAAAGACACTTTGAAGGACAATGTAGATAATCCCACTAATCAAAAGTGAAATGAAAATGCCATGACCGATATTTTTCTTTGGGTTTTCGATTTCACTTCCCATATTAATAACCGTTTGAAAGGCATTGAACGAGAAAATAATACCGGCTGATGACGTAGCCGCAAAAATCGGTGCTGACCCGTATGGCATAAATTCGTGGAGTGAATGGCCATAGTTTTCGGGATGAAAGCTGGCAATTGTCAGCATAATAATGGTTAGCGTTGGTACCCCGATCTTAAAAACCGAGATTAAACTGGTAAAACTGGTTAGAATTTTAACTGACCAGAAGTTCAAAAGAGTGAAAACCAACATGAATAAGAAAACCACCATTAAGCCTGCTGTGGTAATGGTGCCATTTTTCAAGAATTGATGGGTCCAGTTTGCCCACGACCACGGCCATGAACTCATGTATTGAACGGCAGCAACGGCCTCTATTGGAATTAACGTAATTAATGAAATCCAATTGGCCCATGAAGAAATAAATCCCAGAAGCGGTCCGTGGGAATATTGTGCGTATCGGCTCATCCCGCCGGCTTCCGGAAACATTGCGCCAAGTTCAACATAATCGTAAGCAATTGCGGCAATGACCGCACCCCCGATGACCCATGAAATAATAGCAGCGGGGCCTGCTATTTTCGAAGCTTCCCAAGAACCGAAAAGCCAGCCTGATCCAATTAAGGAACCAAGCGTTAACATTACAAGTTGAAATAATCCAATCTTAGTCGTTTTGTCAGAATCCATTTGTACCTCCTATTTGCAATGACAACCAGTGTAACAAATGAGAAAATTATTGCAAATGAAGTAAAATGAAAAAAGTCGATTGGTGACTATCATGATAGTCAGGAGAAGATTTTATACTTTTTTAGGAATAGTATCGAAATTGTATTTTTATATGATAATGTGCAAAATGCCTGCCTGACAGGAATTTATTTTGAATGCCACGTTTTTCGTGTCAATAGGTTGAGTCATTTTCTTCCGGTTTAACGGTCTCGTTCAATTTTTTTGCCTGATAATAATCCGGAAAAATTTGCCAACTATGAATGCCCCAATAATAAAAGCCTAAAGAGGCAATGATGATGACGATAAAATCAACAGGATACGGAATCCAGTTCATCCCGTTAAATTGATGGCTTCCGGCGTATGAAATAACGGAGATAAAGATGAGATAAACGATCATCCAAAGACTGGACCAAAAAGCTTTACGTGTATTAACAAAACCGGCTTTATATTCATAGTAGAAATAAAAGGGCAGACCCAAAATAATAATTAAAATAACTTCAATGGTGGTTGGCCACATCGCCCAATAAGTTGCTAAGGATGCCAATACAAAAGAAAAAGGTGCCATCCAACCAAGGTGCTTTAATTTCACCGGTCGTTTAAAATCAGGCCCCATTTTTCGAAATGAAACAGCGGTGACCGGCCCGGTTAGGTAGGCAATTAGAGTCGATGTACAGATTACGGTTGCCAGTACTGCCCACGATCGAAAAATAGAAACCATGACCATGCTTAGAATGGTATCGACGATGATGGCGACTCGAGGGATGCCATAGGTGATGTTGATTCTGCCGATAAAGCTTGGGATATGGTGATTGCCTTCCATTGCGTAAAGCGCCCGTGCAGTTGACGCGACAAATGAAACACCGGTTCCAAAAGGGGAGACAAAGGCGTCCATGTAAAGCAAAACGGATAACCAGTGAATACCAAGCAAAATTGCAAGATCGGCAAAGGGCGAGTTAAATTGGATACCGTGCCAACCGGATTTTGCAATCATTGCCGGATCAATGGCGGTAATAAAAGTACTTTGTAAAATGATGTAGAGGACACCACTGATCAATAGTGAGATTGCAATACCACGACCAATATTTTTACGGGAATTTTTAATTTCACTTCCCATGTTAATAACGGTTTGAAAAGCATTAAATGAAAAGATAATGCCTGCAACGGAGGTTGCCGCAAAGACCGGTGCCGTTCCATAAGGCATAAAATCATGCCATGACTGCCCATAGTTTTGAGGATGGAACCCTGAAATCGTTAACATAACAATGGTTAAAGTCGGAACACCAATTTTGAAAATAGAAATTAGGCTTGTAAATCCGGTCAGTATTCTGACCGACCAGTAGTTTAGCAATGTAAAAATAAGGATAAAGCCAAAAACAACCAATAATCCGGAATTGGTGATCGTGCCGTCTTTTAAAAATTGATGCGTCCAGTTTGCCCACGACCAGGGCCATGTACTCATGTATTGAACGGCTGCAACTGCTTCAATCGGGATTAACGTGATTAGTGAGATCCAGTTTGCCCAAGCAGCAATAAATCCCAAGAGCGGTCCGTGTGAATATTGGGCGTATTTGCTCATCCCACCGGCTTCGGGAAACATTGCACCGATTTCAACATAATCATAGGCTACCGCACCAATGACCAAGCCACCAATAATCCAGGAAATAATTGAGGCGGGTCCGGCAATTCTGGATGCTTCCCAGGAACCAAACAGCCATCCTGATCCAATGAGTGATCCAGTGATCCGAGTGCCAGCATGACTAATTGAAACAGATTAATCTTTGTGGTATTTTTTGAATCCATAGTGTTCCTCCGTTCAGTGTTAAGAATAATTTTAGTCAATTATGAGAAGGATTGCAACTTAATTAACAAACGATTTGAAAGGCTATGAAAGTGAAAAATGATAAAAAGCCAAGATAAGGATGCCTCCCTATCTTGGCTTTATCTATCGATATGATAGCTTTGATCTATGCATTTTTCTAGGACTGTTCCTCAAAGCATCGTTCTACATGTAAGGGATCCCTTTTAAAAATCCAAACCCGGGATTCTTAAAAGGGACGCCTTACATGTAGAACGATAACCGCTTTGATCCACACACTTTTCTAGGACTGTTCCTCAAAGCAGCACCACTCCATATAAGGGATTGATTCGAAAAATCCAAACCCGGGATTTCTCCAATCAACGCCTTATATTCCGGGTGCTAATCGCTTTGATCCACACACTAGTAAATGACCTTTGTTCTCTGGTCACTGAACTCATTAAATGCTTTAATGGTCAGATCTCTATGGCTTGGTCTTAAATCCAAGACGTTTTCATTTCGACCACTGTTTTTGATAAAATCATAAATATAGTCATCGCGGAATCCGATTTTAGCAGCATCCTTTGCTGTATTACCATAATAAGCAACTTTTATGTTGGACCAAATGATCGCACCAAGACACATTGGACATGGGTAGCATGACGTATACAGGGTATAGCCGCTTAAATCATAACTGCCAAGCTTTTTGGTAGCTTTTCGGATCGCGGTAATTTCCGCATGGGCAGTTGGATCCTGATCTTTTAAAACTTGGTTGTGAGCTGTGACTAAAATGTCTTGGCCATTTGCAATGACAGCTCCAAATGGGCCGCCGTCTCCGGTTCTTAAATTATTTTCAGCTTCTTTTGCTGCCAGGGACATAAACTGATCGATATTAATATTTTCCATCTATATAAACACTCCTATCTTGCTGTTTTTGATAATTTTGGTTGTGAATTTTCGGGTAATAGTTGATTTAAAACAATTGCAGTAATGGCTGCTGTGGCAATTGGTGAATCCAGTAAGTATTGCGCAAATGTTGGGACTTCGTTTTTTAAACTACTTGGCATTAAGACCAAGGCTAATGTTAGGATGATGGGGATTCCCAAGATATAGAGATCGCGTTCGGCAAAATGACTTTGACTCACCACTCTTAGGCCATTCAGCATAATCGTTGAACAGATAATCGCAAAGACACCGCCGATAACCGCTGAAGGAATTGCTGCCAAAAGGGCAGACAATTTGCCAACAAAGCTAAAGAGAATGAACCAAACACCGGCACTGATAAAGGCCTTCTTACTGGCAACCCCGGTGATTGAAATAATGCCCGCGTTTGTTGAATATCCTGTAACCGGTGTGGAACCGACCAAAGCGGATACCAGGCATGAAATGCCTTCTCCAAAGACACCGCGGTTGATACGCTGGGGCGTTAATTTAGTGCCAGTAACCGCTGAAACGGCAAACCAAGTACCTGTCGTTTCGGTCATCAATACCATGTAGATAATCAGCATGGTTAAAATTGGCGAAAGTGAGAAGTGAAGTCCATAACTGGTTAAGGAGAATTTGGGTAAGCTGAACCACGGCGCAGTGAGAACTGATTTAAATGAAAATTGTCCCATTAGAGCTGCGGCAATTGTACCAACAGTTAGTGCAATTAAAATTGAGCCTAATCGAAAAATACGATTGTACTGTGGAAAATGCAAACTGATAATCACACAGAATACTAAAGCGCCTGCAGTAATCATACCCAACAAGACATTTGTGTTTAAATTTCCGCTTGCTTGAAAGATATTATCATTGAGAGCCGAGGGGATTAATGATAGGCCCACGTTTGTGATAATGGTGCCACCAACTAGGGAAGGGACAAATTTATGAATCAGTTTGGGCACTGCACGTGTGAATCCCAAGAACAGTACAAAAAATGCACCAACGATAAGTGATCCAAAGATAGTTGCCATTCCTATGGTACCGCGTCCGGCTGCCATATAAATTCCAGCAAGTGCACCAAGTGGCACAAATGATGCACCTTGAGTGACTGGCATCTTCATAAAAACACCGGTTTGCAGGATCGTTCCAACACCAGCTGCTAAAAAGGTCGCTTGAATTAATCCCATTTTGTTTGCTAGTGGTAAGCTCAACATTCCGGCGATGATGATTGGCACTACATAAACGTCCATCGCCAATAAATGCTGTAGGCCTAAAAGTACGGCCTGGCCTGTCGAAATATCTGCGTCAGGCGTAACCATCAGCTGATCAGCAGACTTGGCAACATTGAATGATTTTGTAGATGCTTGGTCAGTTTTCTTCACAAGTATTTTCATCATTACAAAACACCTCTTTATTCAATTTTGACAAGCCTGCCGCCTGCTTGCATCACCCCTGTCAGAAAGTATGACATTGGTGATCTTATTTATAGCCGCCTGATCTTTAAACGAACTTGAAGATCTTAAACATGATCATACGCTGCAGAAGCTGTGCTTTCAATGCTTTTTCATGAAAAACATGATGGTGTTATTACAATAAAGCGTTAAGATTTAACGATAATTGATACTGGGCGTACTGTTATCTTTTTGAAAAAGAGTCATATAATCGCCACCTGAATGTCATAAAACGTAACATAAAAAAGTCCTTTTATTAAAAGGACTTTTAGATTCGTATAAAATACTCTGAGAAGAGATTGGTGACGACTACTTTTACTTTTTTAAAGCAATTATTCTTCAATCATAATTGCTTTGATTCCCTTACCGGCTAAAATACGTGATGCATTATAGGGACCCAAGCCTTTTCTAAAGGTAATATAGACTTTCTTATCCGTTGGAACCTCATTGATTCGGTCACGAAGATCTGACAACGGAATATTAAGGGTTGGCTTGATCGAACCGGCTTCAGGCTTACCAGCTTCACGAATATCCAGGAAAAAGGCGTTATTAAGATCGTCTTGCGGGATATCGGCGAGTTTGATGGTTGCTGTTCGGTTGGTCAATTGATTAATTGCAACGTAACCTGCAATATTCAAAACATCCCTGGTTGATGAATATGGTGGCGAGTAAGGGATCTCAAGGGATGGCAGGTCGGCTACATTTAAATTACCGGTGATCGCAACTGAAAGTTGAGAGATTCGTTTATCAATACCGTTTCTTCCGACCGCTTGACCGCCAAGAATCTTACCGGTCTTGTCCTGGTAAAGCAGTTTAAAGTTGACCCGATCAGCATTTGGGAAGAAGTAGGCGTGATCAAACGGGGTAATAAAGACCGAGCGATAGTCATTAATCCCGGATTGCTGCAACGCTTGTTCCGTGTAACCAACGTAGCTGACGGTTAAGTCAAAGAACTTGGATACACCTGCGCCAATGAATCCCTTATATTCCAAAGGACTACCATTTAGAATGTCTGCCAATAAATGTCCTTGCCGATTGGCGGCACTTGACAACAGACTTGGAATTGGTTGGCCGGTAATGATACTGGTGGTTTCAACAACATCCCCGATTGCATAGATATCAGGTAAATTTGTTTTTAAATGATGATCGACAATGATGTGTTGATCATCTGATAATTTAACTCCAGCGGCACCGGCAACCTGACTGTTGGGTTGGACACCAGTACCCAAAAATAACATATCGGTATGGTGAGCTGACCCATCATCGAAAATTAGGGTTTTGCCATTATCGGTGATTTCTTTGATGGTATGGTTGAGCAGAACGTGAACGCCTTTTTCATCGAGTTCTTGAGCCACAATATCGGCAATTTCAGTATCAAAAGGTGCCGCGACTTGATCGGATTGTTCAACGATTGTCACATCCATATTATTGTTAACAAAGCTTTCGGCAACTTCAATTCCGATAGTGCCGGCGCCCAGGATTGTGACGCGTTTTGGATGACGGGTATCTAAAAAATGCTTGATCTTGTCAGCATCGGTAATCGCACGTAAAACAAAGGCATCATCGGCTTTATCGATACCCTTAATCGCTGGTACGGAAGGACTTGCTCCGGTTGAAATAATGAGTTTGTCATAATTTTCCGTATAGGTTTGATCATTTTGATGGTCAATGACATGGACAACCTTTTTATCGGGATCGATTGAAGTTACTTCGTTATACAGACGAACGTCGATGTTATTTTTTTGCTTCAAAATTTCCGGGGTTCGTTCAATAACTGCTGATCGGTTTCTAATCAAACCACCCAAATAGTAGGGAAGGGCACAACTGGCAACAGAAATTGCTGCACCACGCTCAAAAATAATAATTTCAGCATTTTCATTGATTCGGCGCAAACGGGTTGCAAACGAAGGGCCGCCCGCGATACCGCCAATAACTAGCACTTTCATACATCATTCCTCCAATCAATATATAGCGCTTACATAACTAATTTCATCATACCTGATTGAAGGAGGCGGATAAAGAAAAGACACTCTGGAAACCTATTTTGAGATGAGAGCAATAAAAAAGTAAGACAACAGAAAATTGCCTTACTTTTAATTCTGCATTGATATTTAGTTGGACATGCTTCAAAAATGATCCTATTTCTTTTCCGGTACCGATGGTTCATTCTTTTGATTCGTACGTGCAACCATGACATCACAGTGAGCGTTGCGATTAACAAATGAAGAAACCGATCCTTCAAGTACGCGTTGAAGACGACTCATACCGGTTGCACCAATAACGATCAGGTCAGATTTATGATCACGGGGAAATTCAAAAGCAATGACTGTCTTTGGATTGCCGAAACGGATATGAATGTTGATATCGTCGATTCCCGCATCCTTTTTAACACGAGCAATCAGCTTGTTAAGATAATCGGTGGTATCTTCAACTAAGTTATTGATGACATCGCCATCAACCATTCCACCATAGTTGTAGCCGTATTGGGTTGTGCTAAGGACGTGAAGGACGTCCAAATGGCCATTGTTGTTTTTTGCGATTAAAGCACCTTTAGCTAATGCATCTTCAGCTTGTTTGGATCCATCAACAGGTACCAAGATGGTTTTATAATTGGCTTCCATAAGAAGCGGCCCCCTTGCGATAAATTAATATGTTTATTATATCACTAATTTAGTTTGTTTTAGCTGGAACACAAAATAGTTGTGATTAAACACCTCTGATGAGATCCAAAAAACTAATTTTGGCTTGGCAGGACAATTTCTGCAGTATCTAAAATATGTCCTCTCATTGCATCTTGGAGTTCATTAAGCCAAAACCCATTTTTCAATGGAAGTTCACTATCTAATGCGAAGACTGATAAATGATAATTGTGAACCTTATCAGGGGGATTTGGTCCATTGTAATGCCAAGCAGTATCGGGATCGTTGTTACCAACTAATCCGCCGGCAGTACTATTACGGCCCTGAACCATCGGGACAGTCAGGTTTCGACTATTATCTTCAGGAATTTCCAAAACATCCGGCGAAATATTTGCAGCGATCCAATGGATCCATGGAAATCCGCTGACCGGAACAGCATCCCAATCAATCAATGTTAAAGCTAACGATTTAGCTTCTTTTGGAACACCTGTAATTTGAATTGGAAACGAAATAATTGGACTGCCATTGGCAATATTAGCCGGGGCAGTATGCTTTGCGTATTTATCGGGCAAAAAGCCCTTTGTAAGTGGCACTTTGATGTCCATTCTTCATCACCCTTTCAATATCATCATAAGTCTTTCTACAGGTTAAGAAAATGAATTGCGTTTAATTTGTGTCAAAATAGACATGAACTTAACCAGTACCGGTTTGGGATTAATCACGAGTAGATGTAAGAAGTTCCTTATTTGACAAATTTTAATGTATAATATCCCTGACCGTTTGATGTAATTGTATAGTTAACATAGCCGGCTTTCAACCACTCTTCCTTTGTTGCATTGGCCCAATTCTTAGCGTCTTGAATAGATGAAAAGGTGTGGCTTGTCGCAAAGGGATCTGCAGCTTTGGGCTTTTTTGGTGGTTGATTAGATCTGCTTTGCGTTTGATTTAACAGACTTTGTTCCTTGCTTTTAACTGATTGATTGGATTCCTGATTAATCCTTTCTTGTAATTGAGAGCGCTGTTGCCTGGTTATCCCGTTGTTATCAGCCTGATTCAGTTGCTTTTTGAACGAATTAACACGATTGCTTTCCAGCTTACTTGTCAGAGCGCCTTTGGTTTTTCGGTTCTTCAAGGCACTTTCCGACTTTTTAATCGTTCGGCTGATATTGTTTGTCGAGGAACGGTTTGACGACTTGCTACTGTCCCTTGTTAAGAACCAGCTGAGTGAAACTGCAATTCCAAGCGCAATAATTAGTATCAGAAGCGCAAACCACCAGCCGCTATATTGTCTTTTACGCTGACTGCTGCGGGTTTGCTCCGAGTTGAAATCATATTTTTTATACTGTGGTTCATTGTCATGCTTATTCACATCAATACCTCATTCTTACAGTTATCTTGCAAGTTAACCTAGTCGAATATATTATAACAGAAAGAGAAAACGTTGTACTTATTATAGGAGGATTCGAATCGTGACCAAAATTGAAACAAAGACATTCAGCGAATTAACGAACAGAGAATTATTCGATATTTATAAATTAAGGGTTGCAGTTTTTGTGGTTGAACAGAAATGTCCTTACCAAGAAGTTGATGATGATGACTTGATTTCCTATCATTTAACTTTTAGAGATGATACAGGAGACCTGATGGCTTACCTGAGAATTATTCCAGACGAGAAAGAAACTATTGCCAGGATCGGCAGAGTGATTGTTGCCAAGGATTATCGTGGTAAGGGGTTGGCAAAACAGCTGGTTCAAAAAGCACTCGAAGAATCTGTTCGATTAATACCAAATGCTAACAAGATTGTGTTGGCAGGGCAAGCCTATTTGAAAGATTTCTATCATTCATTTGGATTTCATGATGTAAGTGACGTGTATTTGGAGGATGATATTCCGCATATTGATATGGAAAAAAGTGTGTGAGGCAAAGCGGTTAACACCCGGAATATAAGGGATTGATTGGAGAAATCCCGGGTTTGGATTTTTCGAATCAATCCCTTATATGGAGTGGTGTTGCTTTGAGGAGCAGTCCTAAGTATAGTGTGCGGATCAAAGCGGTTAACGTTCGGAGTGTAAGGCGTTGATTTGGAAAATCCCGGTTCTGGATTTTTGAAATCAATCCCTTACATGCAGAACGTTGCTTTGAGGAGCAGTCCTAAAAAAGTGTGTGAGGCAAAGCGGTTAACACCCGGAATATCCCCAGCGTTGCACAATTCTCTCAATCCAGATATACTCATTAAAGATAAATTGAATATTGAACTTTTGGAAAGAGAAAATTCGATTATAACGATCATAAAATCGGTTAATCGGATATAGCATAATGAGGAGATTTTATGACCGATTCAGTTTTTGACAATCCTAATTTTGAAAAGATTCGCCCGAAAATGGATGATGCGATTGATTCACTGATTACACGTGTGAATAGTTTTTCTGATCGGGTCGTGGTGAGCCGGACAACACCTGAGTACCGGGAAATGATGCTTGAAAATGACGGCATTATGTTTTATCTGCCTACTTTGGCAATGGGAGACTCACTTCATTTTGACGATGATTTTTCAAAAGAACAACTTGCACAAAGCCGACTATTTCTTGACGTTGGTTTTACACCTGTTGGTAAAGACATTAGTTATATGAATATGTTGGTTAGCCTGGAAAAAGTTTATTCTGGTGTGCCATTGGATATCATTCAGGATGAGCATGCAACGGAGAGGCTTTATGGTGGTATTGCGGCAGTGAATCAATCCGATGAGCCATTGGGGCTGGCAATTCCTTTGGGATTTCCCCGTGGCAGACGGATCTTGGTGCATATCGGAGAGCATTGGCAAATTGCTAATAAAGAGATGCAAACAGTCACCGCAGATTTTGAACGTTTCTTTTTGATTGACCATTCGACTGAAAAAGACGGTTTTCCATTAATTGCCGGATTAAATGATTTTCTGCCCGAGACCCGACCGGACTGTATTTCCACTTTTGTCAGGGAATTGGTAAAACATGACCCTGAAGAGTTGCAAACCTATCTGCGAATTAATCATCTGCCAAAATATTTTGAAAAAGTCGGCATGTTTGTTAATTATCAGGGCGCTTTACAGTTCGGACTGCCCAAACAGGGAATTGAAAAACACTTTAATACGTCGGAATTAAATCGATATAACGGAGATGTTCGGGGGAGCAGTTATGACGAACCCGATGAAGTGATGCCGCCGCAAATCAAGTTTCGTTCCATGACGGAAGTCTGTCGAAGACTGATTGAAGAGTAGGTTGGGGTGCTTGGATAAAGCATCGTATTCAAAACAATTTCCGGCTTTATAGGCAATCGGACCATAACTATTTGATCGGTTGTTTATATGGCTAACAGATAACCGCCTTGAATCCCACTCTTCGCTATACTATAATTTAATTTGAACGTTAAGATCTTTAACTCCGGTCCCGTGAGGCCAGTAAGAATACGACATTTAAATCGGGTTATTGACCTGAATTAAAATCCATCATCTTACTGGTAATCCCGGGGATGATGGATTTTTTGATGAGTGAATGTTCCAAAATATATAAGGGGTGTTTAACAATAATGGCAGATAAAAATGAGTTTCATGATGACCGCGCAATTTTGGATATTCACGATATGCCGCCGTTCTGGCCGTGGGTTGGCCTTTCTCTTCAACACATGTTTTCAATGTTTGGGTCAACGGTAATTGTGCCTTTACTGGTTGGTTTAAGTCCAAGTATTGCGTTGTTTGCTTCCGGTGTCGGAACATTGCTACATATTATGATTACGCAACGAAAGATCCCGGCTTACATGGGATCAAGTTTTGCCTTTATTACACCAATGTATGCGCTAATGCATACCGCCGGCTATCCGGCGGTCGGTCAAGGAATTGTTGGTGTCGGAATTGTTTATATGATTGTTGCCGGCATTATCTGGGCGATTGGTTCGGATTGGGTAGATAAGATATTGCCACCAATTGTGGTTGGCCCCATTGTGATGGTGATTGGGCTCTCACTTGCCGGTAGTGCCGCTAAAGATGCCATGATGAAAGGCACACATTATAATTTGGAATATTTCATTATTGCATTGGTCACATTATTTTTGGCAATCGGATTCAACATGCTCTTTAAGGGCTTTATTGGGCTGATTCCCGTTTTACTTGCTATTGTTTGTGGTTATGTCATTTCAGCGATTTTCGGATTGGTGAATCTGCATGCGATCGCGGTTGCCCCGTGGTTTAAAATGCCGGCCTTTGAAATTCCCGGTTTGTCTTATCATTTTAAACTTGATTGGGCAGCAATTTTATCGATCACGCCAATTGCGTTTGTCACGATGACAGAGCACATGGGTCATATTATGGTCTTGGACGAATTAACCAATCGGGACTTCTTCAAGGATCCGGGTTTGAACAGAACCTTGGCCGGTGATGGTGCAGCTTCACTGTTTGCCGGTTTGGTTGGTGCGCCCGCCATGACCAGTTATGGTGAAAATATTGGGGTTATGGCCATTACCAAAATCCACAGTGTTTATGTGTTAATGGGAGCTGCCGGGTTTGCTATCCTGTTTGCTTTTGTGAACAAATTGAATGTATTGATCATGCAGATGCCGTTACCGGTTATTGGCGGGATCAGCTTCCTGCTGTTTGGTACGATTGCGACTGCCGGCATTCAGGTCATGGTTGAAAACAAGATTGATATGGGCTTAAAACGAAACTTGATGATTGCCTCAACGGTGATGGTGATCGGCATTGGGAATGCCTATCTTCAACTTGGTAAATTTCAATTTACAGGATTGGCCTTTGCAACAGTCATTGGCATTGTTTTGAATTTGATTTTGCCACAAAAGGCAGCCAGTGAAAGAGAACATGAAGCAAAATTGGCGTTGGACAAGAAATTGCATGAAGTTTCCGAAGATGTGACGGGACAAGACAAAAAGTGAAGACGCACTTGGACAGCTGAACGGCCTTCAACACAACCTTGATTTTTTCATCGTCCTTATTGTAAAATGGCCCCTAATATTCAGATATGGAGGGATCTTATGGAACAACCAAATGCACAGATTACTTATCGACATGCCAAAACGTCGCGTGATTTCGAAATTGCCAAGGCGTTATTTATTGAATATGGTCAGTCATTGCATATGGATTTAAGCTTTCAAAACTTTGACGATGAGTTGAATGAATTACCCAAACGGTATGGGGGATCAACGGGTGACCTAATTTTGGCATACGTTGATCAACAGTTGGCCGGCGGCATTGCAATCCATCGGTTTGAATCCGGGGTTGCGGAAATGAAGCGGTTATATGTTAGAACGCAGTTTCGAAGCCTGGGACTCGGTCATGAATTGGTTGCCAGAATTTTGGCAAGCGCCCAGAGCATGGGATATAAAACCGTTCGTCTGGATACGATTCCTCAAATGAAAGCGGCCCAGAAGATTTATCGGGAAGCCGGCTTTAAAGAGATTGCGCCTTACCGTTATAATCCGGTTGCCGGCACGATTTATTTGGAATGTTCATTAGATGAGTAGATTATTTTGCCAATGACTTTATTAATCCTAATGATTCCTGACATGGTATGATGCTATGTGAGGGGTGAGTTGAATGCAGGATAAAAAAATATACAGGGTTTTAGTGACTTCGATGATTGCGTTAGGTGGTGTCATTGCACTACAAACGCCAACGATGGCGGCAAAATGGACAAGCGGGATGCCTAAAATTTTGAAGGGAACGTTTACGTCCCGGTATTCCAAAAACGGGGGCTTTTATCCCACTTTGTCTGTTGATGCCAAGGGTGTGACGATTAAGACATTGCCGAAGTCGACGACTACCATTGAAAAGGTGTCTTACCGGCGAAGTACGCCGGTTTCCTATTTAGTTAAAGGAACTTATAAGAACGGTGGTCAGACGTATCTGAGAATGATGTTTGGCCCATACCAGGGTAAAACCAGAATTTCGTATAAAAGCAGTCATTTAGTCAATGGCCAGTTAAAATGGACAAAACATTACGCGGGATGGTTCTATCAAAAGTAAGATTGGGTTAGCTATTATCTCTTAAGATTAAAAATTAATAGTTGTTTCGCAAAATAGGATGACATCAATTCTGGCATATTGTCAGATTGATATCATCCTATTTTTTTGCTAACCCGATTTTGATAAAATGCTGGAAAATGCGATTTTTAGTAATTTTGCCGATGACTTTTTGATGATCATTTTGGTCAACCACAGGGAGTGAATCTACTTTTCGATCCAGTAATAGTTGACCGGCTTTAATAATTGGCATATCCGGCGTGACAGTGAAGATGTTGGGCATTCGTGTCATCACGGTGCTTGCGAGCGTTAAGGAAGCGTTTGTGTTGTTTAGTGTTGCCCGTAGTAAATCCTTACGTGAAATAAGACCGACCAAATGAAGATGTTCATCTACCACATATAGTGAGCCAACATCTTCGATAAAGAGGGTGTTAACGGCTTCTGTCAAGGTAGCCGCTTCCATGATCTTAGTTGGTTTTTGGAGAATTTCTGAAATAGACGTTTCAAATAATTGCTGGTAATTTAAAACCTTGTCCGGTGATTCATCATAGGTGTAGCCGATTTTAGGCTTGGCATCCAAAATACCGAAAGCCGTTAAAAGTCTCAAATCGGTTCGAATTGTCGGCATGCTGAGCTGGAGTTTGTCGGCAATTCTTTGGCTGGTAATCGGTTGCGCTGTTTTGACAATGTTGATAATTTGTTCTTGACGTGGGGTTAATTCCAAAGTAATCTCTCCAAATTTTAAATTGAGGTCTGTTGACAAGCATTTAATTGACAAGTTTATCATATCATAAAATAAGTTAAATAAAACGTCTTATTGATTCTTAATAGATTGATTAAAATATTTTTTTGATTGTTATAAAACGCAGAGTGACGAGCCTTGATCGACACTTTATTAAAACGTTCCTTTAAGGACGACTTGCATTATTAGAACGTCTCATATATGATAATGACACTTAATGAAATGTTTTAGTGAATTGAGAAAGGGCGTAATAGAATGAAATATATTTATACGTTTGAAGAAAGCAATAAGGATATGCGTCGTTTATTAGGCGGAAAGGGAGCTAATTTGGCTCAAATGACCAATCTGGGGTTTCCGGTGCCAAGTGGTTTTACAATTTCAACAGAAGCCTGCAACGCCTTTTATAAGAATCACAATCAATTAAATGATGATAATTTAGATCAAATAAAAGAAGCACTGGATCAGTTAAGCCAAAAGGTCGGTAAAAGCTTTGACAGTCCAAGCGCACCATTACTGGTATCGGTTCGCTCTGGAGCCGCAATTTCAATGCCCGGTATGATGGATACGATTTTAAATATTGGGCTAAACGATCAGACAGTGGCAGCTCTTGCTAAAATAACGGCTAATGAACGATTTGCCTATGACAGTTATCGCCGGCTATTGGCCATGTTTGGCAACGTGGTCGAAGGTATTTCGGAAGCAACTTTTGATATGGTCATTGAGAATTTGAAACAACAAAATCACTATCAATCTGATTTGGATCTAACCACCGATGATTTAAAACAAATTGTAAGCGAATTCAAAAAGATTTATATGAATGAGTTGCATCGGGAATTTCCTCAAGACCCTACAGAACAGTTATTGGCAGCCATTAACTCGGTATTTGAATCATGGAATAATCATCGGGCCAAAATTTATCGTCGTGAGAATAATATTCCCAGCTTTTTAGGGACCGCCGTTAATGTGCAGATGATGGTCTTCGGAAATGCCGGCAAAGATTCCGGCACCGGTGTGGCCTTTACCAGAGATCCTGCTACTGGGGAAAAACAGTTATTTGGTGAGTACCTATTGAATGCGCAGGGAGAAGATGTAGTTGCTGGGATTCGAACACCGCAGCCAATCAGTACATTAAGGGAAACAATGCCGCATCTCTATGAGCAATTTGTAGCAATTGCGGCCAAGCTTGAATTTTATTATCGTGATATGCAAGATTTGGAATTTACAATTGAAAACGGGAAGCTTTATATGCTTCAGGCCAGGGATGGTAAACGTACGCCAACAGCTGCCGTTAAGATTGCTGTGGATATGGTTGATGAGGGCCTGATTTCCAGGCAGGAGGCACTTATGCGGATTAAACCAGAGTCCGTACAGGCAATTCTTTATCCCGAATTCGATGAGCAGGAGCTTGCTAAAAATGACATTGTCGCCAGTGGCTTGCCGGCTTCTCCTGGTGCCGCCACCGGTCGCGTTTATTTCACGGCTGAGGCAGCTAAGGCTGCTCATGATGAGAAACACCAGGCAGTTATTCTGGTCCGTCAAGATACCTCCCCGGAAGATATTGAAGGAATGGTTGTTAGTGAAGCAATCGTGACGTCGCGTGGCGGTATGACTTCTCATGCGGCTGTGGTAGCGCGGGGAATGGGAACACCGGCTACAGTGGGCGTCAATCATTTACAAGTGGATTATCAGCACAAAACTGCATCATTTTCAGGTCATCAGTTACATGAAGGCGATTGGCTTTCAGTTGATGGCACACAGGGTAACATTTATATCGGTCAGATTAAAACCACTGATATGGCCGTTAATGAGAATTTATCGACGCTGTTGGGATGGGCAAAACAGGAAAGTCACCTTGGTGTTTATGCAAACGCTGATACGCCGGCAGATTTTTCTCAGGCCTTGAAGTTTGATGCTGACGGCATTGGGTTGGCGCGAACCGAGCATATGTTTTTCAAGCCGGAACGGTTACTCGAGATGCGTCGTTTAATTATTGCAGAAAATGCCGAAGCAAGAAAGTTGCCGCTAAAGCGATTATTGGACATGCAACAGGGCGATTTTTACGGATTGTATAAATTATCGGAAGGCCGTTCAGTAACAATTCGATTGCTCGATCCACCTCTACATGAATTCTTGCCGCATGATGAAAAAGAGATTCATGAAGTTGCGGCACAACTGGATATCGAACCAGCGTACCTGGCGCAGCGGGTTGACGCCTTAAAGGAATTGAACCCAATGTTGGGACATCGTGGGGATCGATTGGCGGTCACCTTCCCGGATATCTATCAGATGCAAGTTCGGGCAATTATTGGTGCTGCCCTGCAACTGTTAGACGAAAATGTGATTATTGAACCACATATTATGATTCCGTTAACCGGTTCAAAAGCGGAAATGAGTTGGGTTAGAGAGTTAGTTGTGAAGCAGATTGAACAGCTCTTTGATGAGAAGAATGCCCGTCTGCAATACACGGTTGGCACAATGATGGAAATGCCACGGGCTTGCCTGACGGCTGATAAAGTTGCGGAGGTTTCCGACTTCTTCAGTTTTGGCACAAATGATCTGACACAATTGACATTCGGATTTTCACGGGATGATGTGAGTTCTTTTATGCCGGAATATATCAAACAAGGTATTTTACCGGCCGATCCATTCCAAACAGTTGATGTTGAGGGGGTCGGTCAGCTGATGAAGATGGCGGTAGAAAAGGGGCGCTTTACCAAACCAAGATTGCCTATCGGTGTCTGTGGTGAAATTGGTGGCGATCCCAAATCAATTGAATTCTTTGAACAACTTGATGTTTCGTATGTTTCGTGCTCGCCATTTCGAGTACCGGTTGCCAGATTGGCTGCTGCTCAGGCCCATCTAAGGAATAAGCGGGTGGTTTCTCAATCTGTGAGTGTCAATCCGGTTAGATAAAAAAGAGAGTGGGAAAAGGGCGGTTAACTTTCAGAGTGTCATCATCGTGATGAAATGAAACGGGACTGGACAAAATTACTTTTGTCTCAGTCCCGTTCACGCTGTCAAAGTATCATTGTAAAGACCTTTTAAGCGTATTCTAATTTAGAATCTTGGACGGTCAAAACCGTGTCCGTGAGGTCCACCATGAGGGCCACCGAAACCGGGACCGCCAAAGCCATGATGGTGATGACGATGACCTGGAAAACCATCTGGTCGTTCATCACGAGCAGGGAGTTTCTCTTTAAGTGATCCGTTCAATTTATCGAACAGACCGTTTAATTGGTCGATTTCTTCGTCGGAAAGACCATCAAAAATCGAATTAATCAAATCGTCGGAAGAGCTGTCGTCACTTTCGATTGCTTTTTTACCTTCATCCGTCAGGGAAACATTGGTAACACGCTTATCGTTTTCGTCGGGGGTGCGGTTGATCAAACCGCGATCTTCCAACTTGGACAATAATTCGGTTAGCGAGGATGGACGAATGTCCAAAATTTCAGCTAGTTGTGATTGAATCAAAGATCCTTCTTTAGCCAAAACGTGCAGTACCCGGTGCTGTCCTCTTAACTGGTAAGGACGAGCCGAATGCCGAGCAAGGCGTTGTGAGCCGTGAAGGAAACCAAAGATTTTTCGCAATAAATCATTTTTGTCTGTCATATAAAAATCTCCTTCAAATTATTTTCTTAGGTACCTAACAATGAGTAGTATATTCCCTTGGACAAAAAAGGTCAACGATTTTGTTTCGGTACCTAATTAGTGTAAAAATAACAATATAGGTTGATAAAAAGACAGTAAAAAAGGCTCAGGCAAAATTTGCTTGAACCTTTTAATCGTGCTGAATGACCGGTTAGTATCTATTATTTATCATCCACACAAAGTCGTTTAATCGCTTCGGCATAGATGTCCATGGCTTTGAACATGGATTTGAGTTCCCAGTTTTCGTTGACTTGATGCATGAAGTCCGGCGTGCCGGGTAACATGGCGCCATATGCAACACAATTGTGCATTGTTCGGGCGTAAGTGGCACCTCCGGAAATCTGTGGCTGAGTATCATCTCCGGTAAGATCTTTATAGGTAGCCATCAACGTTTTGACCAAGTGACTGTCAGTTGGCACGTAGAGTGGTGCCAGATAGTCAAATGCTTCGTAGTGTAACCCGTATGGATCAACGGCGGTCTTTAATTTATCAATCAAATCATCGCGGTCAACCGTTACCGGAATCCGCATGTCGATTTGCATCCGGGTTTCTTGCTTATCAATCTTCAAGCTGGAAATATTAAATGTCAGATGCCCCGATTGTTTGTCTTCGATATTACCTAAAACATTGGTACCGGTTGCGTCCTCTTTGAATAATTTACCAAGGAAATCAAGGGTTTTGCTTGGAAAGACTTCGTCCAATGCGATAGCCAATCTCAAGACAGCGTTGGTCCCTTGTGGTGCATTCATGGCATGAACGGACTTGCCCAATACGGTAATACCGTCAGCACCGTTATTCTCATATTTGAAATGGTGGACATCCAGTGCCTGCTTAACTTCTACTAATTTTGGCCCGTTATAACTGGCTTTTGCAGGAACTGCATTGAATGCGCCTTGTAGGTCGACTGTGAGATCGTCCTGTCCGGGACCAACCAAGTAGGCTTGTTCCAATCCCTTTTCAGCGTAAATCAGTGGAAATTCTGCATCCGGCGCAATTCCTAAATTAATCGGCTTTTCGTTCTTGTTATAAACTTTCATGTCACGCCATAACGTTTCTTCGTCGGTTCCAAAGATAAAACGGATCGTCTTATTAAAGTGGTAGCCTTGATCCACAAGGGCTTTAACGGCAAACATGGCTGCCATTGAAGGCCCTTTGTCATCTTGGGTGCCCCGACCGAAGATATGGCCATCGACAACGGTTGCGTCAAAGGGGTTATGATCCCAATCATTTGGATCACCGGTTGGCACAACATCAACGTGGCCGATAATCCCAAATGTTTCGTCTCCGGAACCGATTTCTGCATAACCATAATTACCTTTTGGATCTTTGTAGGTCTTAAAGCCATTTTCATCGGCAATCTTTAAAACCTCTGTTAAAGCGTCATCGATGCCCTTGCCAAACGGGGTTGTCTCTGTGACGGTATCGTCATCGTGAACGGATGGCTTGCTGACAAGGCGTTTTAAAGCGTCGACAGCTTGATTTTGTTGTGTTTCGGTAACAATTTTTTGCATAATAGTGACCTCCTGTTAAGTTAACAATGTAGACTTGATTTTTTGGCTGATTAGCGCAAAGAGTTGTTAATGAGAATCAGATCATTCACTTATCATTAGTCGAATTTTAGCGACACAATAAAATTCATTGACCAAAGATGACCAATGAATTTTATTAAATCTTACATTACAGTAATGCCATAACACCAAGGAAGATAGCGGTTGTCAGGAACAAGTAAATCATTAACTTGAACATGAATTTCCACCAAACGGTGATGTTGACGTTGGCGATTGCCAAGGCACCCATAACGACACCGGAAGTTGGGGTAATCAAGTTAACCCAACCAGAGGCGCTTTGATAGGCAGTGACAACCAGGCTTGGGTCAACGCCGGCAAACTTACCCATTGGTCCAATGATACCCATCGTAGCGGCAGCAAGGCCGGATGTGGATGGAATCAGGAAGGACATTGGAATGTAGAAGATATAAGCAAGAATGATGAAGACAACTGAGCCGAGATTTGAAAGCCCCATTTCACCCCAGTGAAGAACCGTTGCAGTGATGTTTCCGTCGTTCATGATTACTTGAATTCCACGAGCAACAGCCACGATGATTGCAACACCTAAGAATTCGCCCATACCGTTTAGGAATGAGTCTACAAAGGTACTTTCTTTCATCTTGAAGACGAACATAATAATGACCGACATCAAGAAGAATAGGGTTGTAATTTCAGTGAAGTACCAGGAACCGAATGGTACCAGATTTGACCCAATCAAGTCGCCTAAGACAGGAATACCTTGCAACCACTTAGTGAAGCTGGCAAAGAATGTCCATTTGGCATTGATTTGATCCCAAGGAATCAACCCGATAATCATTAGCAGGAAGGTTAATCCGAATAACCAGAGAACAGCTTTTTGACGACCGGACATCTTTGCACCGGATTGATCTTTATGATCCAATGCGAATCGTTTGAGATCGTCTTCTCTTTGATCAAAGACGATTGACTGAGCTGGATCCTTTTCAATCTTCGAAGCGTAACGATAAACGTAGAAAATACTAATTGCAACAGTGATAATTAACAACACAATTCGTGACAGAATGCCATCACCCGGTGAGATGTTAAGCGTTTGTGAAGCAACCCCCGTTGCAAACGGGTTAACCGTTGATGCTAGACATCCCACTTGAGAACCGACCAGAACAATTGCGACAGCCACCATTTTATCAAAACCAACCCCGATCATAACCGGAATGAGTAGTGGATAAAAGGCAATGGTTTCTTCAGCCATACCGTATGTTGAACCACCAAGGGCAAATAAGATCATTAATAATGGAATTAAAATCTTTTCCTTGCCTTTGTATTTGGAAACAACCGACGAGATGCCGTCGTCCAATGCTTTGGTTTGATTAACAACGCCCAAGAAACCACCGATTACCAGAATAAACAGTGAAATTGAGATGGCCCCTTCAGTATGATCATTACCGATCATCCCATAAATCGGAGCCGTGAAAACATCCCAGATTCCCTGAGGATTAGACGCTACCGCTTTATAGGTATGCGCAATAATGTTTCCCGCTTTGTCAGTTGAATACTGACCGGCAGGAATAATCCAAGTCAAAATAGCAACAAGAATGATAATCAGAAATAAGATGGTATACGCAGAAGGCATCTTAAATTTCTTTCTTGGTGTTGCTTGTTGTTTGTTTTCCATGTTGTTCACTTCCTTTTCTTTTATCTGAGTTAATTTTACAAAATATCTATTAATTTTCCGTGAACAAATAAAGAAGAATTTATATAGTATTTCACAATTAACTTTAATAAAGAAGATACCTTCTGCACGGTATCAGTGTATTTCAAACGCTTACAAATGTGAAATGTTTGCATCTTTAAATTTGCACAATCTAGAAAAAAGTGTGAATTAATCGTGAAGAAGCTGAGAAACCCTTCTTTCTTGATTGTTTGTACCAATTTGTCATAAAAAGTAGAGCCGCAAGGATAAGTCATTATGGCAATAAGAAGATTGTTGCTACAAAAAAGAGGGGATGGACAAAGCGATGTTTGTCACAACCTCTCTTGGGAGTCATTCATTTAGTTATTTGAAATGTAAGTATGAGGTGACTTTTTCTCGAAATTAATAAAGCTTACCAGTAACCAAGTAATTTAGTCAGCTTTGCTCGATTAATATCCCGTTGTGACAGGGAATTTTTAAATTCTGCGTAACTTCCGTCTACTTTAGCCCGTTTCCATGTGTATTTAAAATCAGGTCCGGCAGTTTCGGAATCCGAAAACATGATATCGGTTGTGTACGGTGAATGATCAAGGCCGAGACTGTGACCTAATTCATGGGTGATAATGGCGATCCAGTAGTTAATGTATTGCTGTTTATAGGTACTTGAATTGGGATTGCCAGCGCCGGGCATCTCTTTATTGAGAGCTGCTTGGTAAGTGTTGGGGACGTAGTTTACATTGTCAAAATCGTCTTTGTTGATCCAAAGGCTGTTATCCTGATACATACCGTCCCATTCTTCACTGGCGCCATTATATTTCCATTTTACGGTGATGGTTTTGTGGGATTTGGTACCAAGGTTAAATACTTTGGTGCCCAACGCCTTGTTCCAGTTCTGCATAGCGGCGTACATGTATCTCTTCAGTATAGGTGATGACGTGTAAACGTAGGCTTCTTGGGCGTCTCCGAAAACGCTGTAGGGGCTCATTTTCTCAACGTTATAGTTTTTATCGAATAGTGCACCGTATTTTGCGTAGGTTGCCTGGCTAAAGTGGCGCACTTTGGCGGTTGGATTGAGATCCGGTGTTTGTTTAATGGCAGAAACAACGGTTGATCTAGATGTAGCTTTTGATTTAGCAGCCACTGTCTGAGTAACGGCAACAGAATCAGGTAAAACTGCTTGCGCAAACGGTAGTGTTGGTGCTAATAAAATTGTGACAGCGAGTGATAACAGCCATTCTTTCTTTCCCATGATAAACCTCCCAAGATAACATCTATTTCAACAAGATCATATCATTGTGATTATAGTGATTCAAGCGCAAGGACAAGTGTGCGCAGCAAAGCGGTTAACATTCGGCACAAAAAACGATCTTTTGCCCACAAATTAAAATGGTGGTGCGGTATGATAGGCATAACTATTTATGGAGGCGACTAGAGATGAAAATTATAGATTTGGATGGGTTTGCACTCAATCCCGGTGATTTGAGTTGGGATGGATTTAAGCAATTCGGGGATTTCAAAAATTATGACCGGACGGAAGAAAACGATGCGACCATTCTTGAACGCATTGGGGATGCTGAAATTGTACTGACAAATAAAACGCCTCTGGATAAAAAAGTGATTAATGAGGCACCAAAGTTAAAGTACATCGGTGTTCTTGCGACAGGGTATAATGTGGTTGATATAGCAGCTGCCAAAGACAATAATGTCGTGGTCACCAATATCCCAAGCTATGGCACGGATGCAGTTGCCCAACACACTTTTGCGCTGCTGCTTGAAATTACAAATCAGGTCGGATTGCACAGTGAAGCCGTTCGGAATGGTGAATGGAGTTCGGCAACTGATTTTACTTTTTGGAAAACGCCACTTATTTCGTTAACAGGAAAGACACTTGGGATTATCGGATATGGTCATATTGGTCAGGCAACGGCTCAAATTGCCCATTCATTCGGGATGAACATAATCTTTTATAATCATCATGAACGGGAAGTAAGTGAGGATTGGCTCAAACAGGTCAGTTTGGAAGATGTATTGACCAAATCGGATATTGTTAGTTTGCATACACCGCAAACACCTCAAACTGAAGAAATGATAAATCAAGCGACAATTGCGAAAATGCAGGATGGCGTTATTCTTCTCAATACAGCCCGTGGTGGGTTGATCAACGAAAATGATGTGGCAAATGCACTAAATAGCGGCAAAATATACGCTTATGGTGCAGATGTCACTACCCAGGAACCGATTAATGCTGACAATCCACTATTAACGGCTAAAAACGTGTTCCTGACACCGCATATTGCATGGGCGGCAACTGAAATTCGTGAACGTCTTATGGGAATTGCAGTTGAAAATCTAAAAGCCTTTATTGCCGGTCAATCCAGGAATGTGGTAAACAAGTAACAGCCTTAATCAGGGCGTCACATTTTTTGATCTCTAAACAAAAAAGCGCATCAAGACAGTGGTGGGCAAACCCTTGCCGTCCGACTGTCTCGATGCGTCTTTTTCTTATTCTTTTAAAGTTCGTTGATGCTTTTTTAATTTTTTTAATGCCCAATCATAATGACTGGAAGTGGCTGAAACACAGTAACTGCCGACAGAAGTGGTACCGGTCCAAGGAAAATATCTTTTGGTGAATAACGCCTCATCACTAAATTGGTTAATTAAAGTCATCACCTTTGTGTGGCTTTCGGCAATCATCGCTTTGGCGTCATTTAATGACGTATCCTGATGCTTTTTTTGCAATTGAACATTCATATCACCATAGGTTCGCCAAGTGTAAGGAACCGGCAGAAAATCTGCCTGATGATGATTGACGTGATTTTCTTCAACCCAGTTGAGTAACAGTTGATGCCACTCGTATAGGTGAATTAACACATCACGAACATTACGATCCCGATCCTCAAACGAAAAAATTTGCTGTTCCTGCTCAGGTGTGAATTGATCAATTAAGGACGACATTTTTTTGAAATTATCTTGAGATTGTGAAAGCAAAGCCCTTTTGGTTTGTGGACGTGCCATTTTCGATCACCTCGATATCATGAGTAAGAGTTGACTGGTTACTTATCTTTATTAGTATATCGAAGAGTGATCAGATAATGCCACTATTAGGATTGTTAACTTTCGATTTCGTTAAAGAATCCTAGCAATTCTTCCTTGGTTAAATGATCTTTTTCGCTGCCTGAAATGTCATAGGTGATTTTACCGTGATCCAGAACAATCAATCGATTGCCATACTTCAGCGCATCATCCAAATGGTGGGTAATCATCAAACAAGTCAAATGATTGGTTGTGATTTGATTATTGGTTGCATTCATTAATTCTTGTGACGTTTGTGGATCAAGAGCAGCCGTATGTTCATCCAGTAAGAGGATTTCCGGTCGCTTGATTGTTGCCATTAAGAAACTTAGAGCCTGTCGCTGACCGCCTGACAATTTTCCGGTAGCAGTATTAAGCCGGTCTTCAAGGCCGTTATTCATAACCGAGGTAAGCTCTTTAAACTGCGCCATGTTTTGTTTTAAGCCACGAGGGCCCAAGCCACGATGCTGACCACGTTTCATTGACAATAACAAATTTTCTGAAACGGTCATTCGGGGCGCAGTGCCCATCTTTGGATCCTGAAAAACCCGGCTGAGAAATCGGGTACGTCGTTCAACGGACATGTTGGTAATATCACGATTATGCAGTAAAATTTGGCCGCTTGTGACCCGAATATTACCACCGATAACGTTAAACAGTGTGGATTTTCCAGCTCCGTTAGACCCTAAGATGGTGATAAAGTCACCAGGGTAGATTGCAAAATTGACATGGTCCATGATATTGATTTGTTCAGGGGTTCCTTGGTTGACGGTCACCACAATATCTTTTAATTCAAAAATCGGTTCAGTCATGTTTGCTTAGCCCCCTTGATAGTGTTTGGCGAATCCTGAAACGTTTTTCGAATACCGGGAACATCATGAAGAGCGCTAGGACAATTGCTGAAATCAAGTTTAGGTCGTTGGCGTTGAAGCCCAGTTTTAAAACAATCAGGATAACGAACCGGTACAAAATACTACCGATTGTAACCGCAATTAGCCGCTCATTCATTGTTAAATCGCCAAATACAACTTCACCGATGATAATGGAAGCCAAAGCAACAACGATGACACCGATTCCCATGTTAACATCCGCAAAGCCGTTATTTTGAGCAACCAAAGCACCACCCAGGGCAATTAAGCCGTTGGAAACACTTAATCCCATAATCTGCATGGCATCCGTACTAATACCAAGTGAACGGGCCATTGTCGGGTTATCACCGGTTGCAATAAAGGCCTGACCTAAATTGGTCTGCAAGAAATAAATAATTAACAGTGACACGACGGTGACAAAGATGAGTCCAAGAACAACACTGTTAAAGTAGTTTGGCAAGGAATCCATAAATTTACCGGTTAACAATGATGGCTTGTCAAAAAGGGACAGGTTTGCCCGATCCATAATTCGGAAGTTAACCGAGTATGCGGCGGTCATGACAAGGATGCCGGCTAAAAGCACCGGAATCTTACCCTTTGTGTAAAGAATGCCGGTTACAAACCCGGCAATCATCCCAACACCAAACGCAATCAAAGTGGCAGTCAATGGAGAAAAGCCGTGATAGATTGCGGCCACACACGCTGCCGCTCCCATTGGAAATGTACCTTCAACGGTCATATCGGGAAAATCAAGAATTCGAAATGTCAGAAACAATCCGATTCCGACAATTCCCCAGATCAGGCCCTGCCCGATAGCCGAGACAATAATACTCATTTAATAATTTCTCCTTTTTGCTGCGCTTCTTTAAGCAGGTTGGCGGGCACTTTAATCCCTAATTTATCAGCCTGCTTTTGATTGATGATTAATTTACCATGACGGAAGAACTTAACCGGGGTGGTTGACGGTTTCTTCTTGCCTTTCAAAATTTGAGCAGACATCTTACCGGTTGCAACGCCCAATTCGTATTGGTTAATGCCATAAGTGGCAACACCACCGGCCTTAACCATTGTATCAACAGCTGGGAAAACAGGAACCTTGGCCTTGTCGGCAGCACCAACCAGCGTTTGCATTGCACCGGCAATTGTGTTGTCGGTTGGAACGTAGATCGCATCAACTGAGTGAGCGGCCTGTTCGGCGACCTGGGTTAAATCATTGGTGTTGGCAATTGAATAAGCCTTTAAACGGATATGTTCCTGCTTGCACAGTACGACGAATTTCTTATATTGGGCCACTGCTGAATCATCACTTGATGTATAGATAATGCCCAACGTCTTCATTTTTGGCATAAACTGTTTGATTAAACCAAGTTGTTCCTTTAAAGGTGCTTGGTCTGAAACGCCGGTAATATTGCCACCGGGTTTTTGATTGTTTTTAACCAGGCCGGCACCTTTCGGATCGGTAATGGCGCCAAGAATAACCGGACTCTTTTTCATGGTATTAGCCAGTGCCTGTGCGGCAGGTGTGGCAATACCGATGGTAAGGTCAGCATTTTCATTGGCAAATTTGGTGCTCATTGTCTTTAAATTGCTTTGATCATTTTCCGCATTTTGGAAATCGATTTTAATGTTTTTACCAGGCGTATAGCCTTCGTCCTTTAATCCGGCAATGATACCCTTATGAATGGAATCAAGAGCAGGGTGGGACATTAATTGCAGAATGCCTATGGTTGGTTTTGATTGGGACTGCTGCTTCTTTTGATTATCAAAGTAAGCGTAACCTAAAATTGCAAAAATAATGAAAATAACGCCAAGTATGGTTAATTTCTTTCTCATGATGAATAACTTCCCTTCAATAATATGAAATAATAATAAATTGCTTAACGATTGAGAATTATTGCGAACAAAAAAACGAGTACCCGGATTTGACCGAAGTACTCGTTAATTAACTCGGCCTGTCCGGAATCATCTGCACAGACCGTTTCTTTTCGGAAAGATTGCCGGCACAGATGCGTTCATGATCGCATGCTTAAGATCAAGTCGCACCCGTCCGTGTGACCTGTTTACCGGCTTTGCCAAGTTTGATAAACGTGAGATGTCATTGCTATCTTTCCTTTCGCATAGAATACATTAATTTTAGCGGAAGGCGGGGATGGTGTCAAGATTTCGAAGCCGGATGACGCAATTATATTGACAATCCGGATTCTTAGTGTAGAATACTTATTAACATTTAAGAATCTAATCAATATTTAATCATTATCACTGTGATGAGAAGAGTAGGGCAATAAAGATGCTGATAGCGACTGTCGTTAGTGAGAGGGCAGAGCAGAACGTTGTTTGAAGATGAACTCGGAGTGATTACCAAGAGTGAAAGCTCAAGGTACGTGAGATTGGTCACGTTAACAATTAGAGGCGTTGATTGACGCAAATATGGGTGGTAACACGGAAAGTCCGTCCCTATGCATTTTGGTGCATGGGGGCGGACTTTTTTTTAAAATCAGGGTAGTCGTTAGAAGTCAGTCGGGATATCGGGAGGAAATTGTCATGAAATTAAAGTTGGCTTTAAAAAGATCACTGTTGGTTGTGGGGATTGCGTTAGCAGGTGTGGCCTTAACTGCTTGTGGTTCAAGCTCATCGTCATCAAAAAATGGTACTTATCGATCGGAACTTAAACAATCCAAGCAGCTGACGATCGGACTTGAGGGGACGTATCCGCCGTATTCCTATCGAAAAGATGGCAAGCTTACCGGATTTGAGGTTGAACTTGGAAAGGCAGTCGCTAAGAAACTGGGGGTCAAGGCAAACTTTGTTCCAACAAAATGGGATAGTTTGATTGCCGGTCTGGGCAGCGGCAAGTACGATGTGGTATTGAATAATATCACCCAAACACCGGAGCGCCGAAAACAGTACCTGTTCTCAAAGCCCTATGTGTATTCACGTTATGTCTTAATTACCCGTTCCGGAAGTAATGCCATTAAAACGACTGCGGATATTAAAGACAAGAAATTTGCCGAAGCGACAGGATCGGATAATGAGCTGATTGCCAAGAAATTTGGCGCAGTTATCGTGCCACAGGAGCAGTTCCAGACCAGCTTGGATTTAATCAAACAGGGTCGGGCACAGGGCGCAATTAATGCGGAATCGGCATTGCTGACATATGCCAAAGACAACTCGATTAAAGGGCTTAAGTATCGATTACTGAAGGATTCCGAACAGAAGCCGGCAAAAATTTCCGGCCTCTTTAATAAAAAGTCACCAAAATTAAAAGATAAGTTTAACAAAGTTCTCGACCAACTCAGAAAAGACGGGACATTGAAGCGTTTGTCGCAAAAGTATTTCAGCAAGGACATTACGACTAAATAGAAATGACATTAATCGTTAAGGTAAGCAGAAAGGATTAATAGAAATGACAGTTTGTAAACAGCTTCCTAAAGAGAAACTCGGCTTCTTCCCAACACCGGTCCATCGCCTGGATCGTTTGTCCAAACAGTTGGGCATTAATCTGTACTTAAAACGGGATGATTTCACGGGTCCCAATCTATTCGGCGGCAATAAAATCCGTAAGCTTGAATATTTGTTGGGGGATGCGCGTCAAAAAGGAGCTGATACGGTCATAACATTTGGGGCCACCCAGTCCAACCACGCGATGGAAACGGCTGTGGCAGCCAATCGACTTGGCCTAAACACGATTTTATATTTGGAGACCATTACGCCAAATGATCAACAGGATGATCGGGCAAATATTTTACTGGATAAAATTTTAGGCGCTCAAATCCACTATGTTTCGATGAAGGGTCGTACCGAAGCACAAGCCGATGAGATATCGATGCAGCAGGCCCTGGTAGAAAAGAAGCATTTGGAAGCGAACGGGCATCACGTTTATATTATTCCGGTAGGCGGGGCAACACCGATTGGGTCGGTTGGATTTGTGCTTGGCTTCAAAGAGCTGGTTGACCGACTTCCCGATGTGGCGATCGATTATGTTGTCCATGGCAGTGGGACAGGCGGTACGGCAGCCGGATTGATTGCAGGCGCAAAAGTATTTTCCAAAGAAGCCCATCCAACTCAAATATTGTCGATAAATGTGAGTCCCAAGCCGGAAAGCCACTATCAAAAAGTAGTTGATCTGGGAAATGATGCGTTGGGGTTATTGGATCTTGAGACCAGAATTTCACTGACAGATGCCCATTTTGATCAGTCATACTTTGGTGACGGATACGAAATTCCGAGTGAAGCCGGTTCGAATGCCATTCGATTACTGGCAAGAACTGAAGGTATTTTAACTGATCCTGTGTATACCGGAAAAGCCTTTGCCGGATTGCTGGACTATGTCAGAACCGGGAAAATCAAGCCCGGAAGTAACGTTGTTTTCTGGCATACGGGAGGTGTTTCAGCACTGTTTGCGGAACATAAAATTGTTGGGGAAATTGTGTAGTTAATCAATAGCACGGTGACAGGAAAAAGTCGACTTTTGATTATTTCTTATGTGAATAATTATCCACGCCTTATAACAAGCGGTTACAGGTAGGCCGCTTGTTTTTTTGTTGTGTCATTGTTAATTGTGCATAAAATTACAAGTCTAAATGATTGTGACCGCATAAAAATCGTTGTATTCTGAAAATGGTGGAAGGGCTTACAGGATGATTATAGTTCGGTTTTATTTTTGAGAGGAAGTTTTAATTATGGCTAAACAAATTACAGGTGCCGTCATCGAAAAGTTGAATGCTGAATTCAAGTTGGAAAGTTTGGAAGTCGATGATCAGCCGAAAGCCCACGAAGTATTGGTGCACATCGTTGCCAGCGGAATTTGTCATACCGACGAAGCTGTTCGAAACGGTTCTGCCGGAGAGTATCCTTATCCAGGCGTTGTCGGACACGAAGGCGCCGGAATCGTTGAAAAAGTCGGCTCACAGGTCAGCACGGTTAAGGTTGGTGATCACGTTATTCTGTCATATGACTACGATGGTACTTGCCACAACTGCCTGACCGGTCATCCGTCTTCCTGTATTAATTGGGCCAAATTGAACATGGCTGGAACCCGTCCAGACGGCTCATTCGCATTTACCCGTGATGATGGGTCACCTATCCACAACTTCTTTAATCAATCATCGTTCACGACAGAAACACTGGTTCAAGAGCGTAACGTCACCGTGATTGATAAGGATATTGACTTACGAAAAGTCGGACCGTTAGGCTGTGGCTTTGTTACCGGTTCGGGAACCGTCTTTAACGGGTTGAAACCAAAAGAGGGCGACACGATTGCAATTGTCGGGACCGGTGCCGTTGGTTCAGGTGCTTTAATGGCTGCAAAGATCAAGGGATGCTCCAAGATTATTTGTGTCGACATCCATGATAGTCGTCTGGAAATGGCAAAAGAGCTTGGTGCTACCGATACGATTAACAGTTTGAAAGAGAATTGGGTTGATAAGGTTAAAGAATTGACAAATGGTGAAGGCGTTAACTTCGCTATTGATACGACTGGTATTTCTGCAATTATGCACCAAGCAATTACCGCGTTGGCTTCGGGCGGTCACTTGGCACCGATTGCTGTTACCGCAAAGACATTGGAATTTATGCCGTGGAATGAATTAACTGCACTTCAAAAACACGTGGATGGCGTATTGATGGGGGATGCAATTCCACAATTGGCTCTTCAAAAACTGATCAATTTCTGGAAAGCCGGACAGTTCCCATTTGATAAACTGGAGAAGTTTTATACTTTCGAGCAAATTAATGAAGCAAACAAAGCTTCGAATGATGGCTCGGTTATTAAGCCCGTCATGATTATTGATCAGGATTACAAACCCGGTGAATAAACTAAAGTGTCATATTGATCTGCAATTTTAATTGATTTAGCTAAAAGTGTTCGCTTATCATAAACGATTTTGGTGGACACTTTTTTGCCGGTTAATTGAGCACTAAAAAGCAGCAGCCTCATTGGAAAATGAGGCTGCTGCTTTTTAGTGCGTTATTTTTTAATTGTGACATACTTTGGATTAGCTGTAATATAGCCACCCTTCACCTGATAGCGAGTTGCACCATTTGTTGAGAAAACTGTTCCCAATAATTTGAAGTGATGAGCGGATTGTTTGCTTCTAAACGGGTAGGTTTTAACCCTTTTAGTGAGGTTCTTATCTTTATATAATGTCAGTTGGGTTTTTGCAATTGCAATTTTGGGCTTGGTAGAACTTGTCTGGGATTGCTTGTAGTTATCTAAAAACTTGAATTGATTATGATCTTGGAAATAAGCACCTAATTTTAAAAGGAGCTTATCTTCACCCTTTGCCGCTTCAAACTGGATCCCAAGCGGCATGTTTTGTTTGCTGACATAGGTTGGTAGACTGATAGCCGGTTCCCCTGAGATGTTGGCAAGTTGGGTGAAAGGTGTTTTGGTTAATCCATGAAGCCACGCATCATAGATGGTTTGTATCTGCTGATCATGGTCAAGATTACCGATCGTCTTGAGCTTTTCAACATACTCTGGCAAATAAGCAGGATCAGTATTTTTAGGTGCCGTCACTGCAGTGGTTGGCGTTAAGTACAGTGGGTATTTTTGATGAAAAGCGGTCATTTGTTGGTTAACCAAGTTGAATTCGTTGTTTACGATTGAATCAACATTGGTCGGTTGTTTTTGATCAGCTTGATAAAGTGCCCAGGTCATAGGGGAAACATCGTCAAATGTCATATCCCGCCCTAGTGCGCTTTTAACAAGCTTATTAGCGTCGGTACCGGTGCCGGTTGATTCAAGGTAATAAATGTGCATCAGTTTAACACCATCTACGGGTGAGTTTACATGAACAACTTTAAACCCCTTTGACTTTAAGAATGTAACAGCTTGCTTAACCGCATTAACGGCATCCTTGCTGACAGGCGTGTTAACAGGTGATTTGGTTGAGTAAGCGATTGGAACTTTCTTTAAATGACTTGGGACGGCTTTTAGCATGTTGGCGCCCGAATGATCAGACGTACTTAACAAACCATCAAATAATGTCTGCAAATCCTGAATGTTCTTAGCATCGGCAAAATTAACCGTGGACGGCGTTGTATCGTCACCTTCAATAACACCTTGGGTTGGTTTCAGGCCGATAACGCCACTCCAAGAAGCCGGAATCCGCAATGAGCCACCGGCATCATTACCTGTGGCAACCGGAACAATATCATCTGCCACGCTGGCAACCGCCCCGCCTGATGAACCACCCGTATTATCCGCGTGATTCCACGGATTATGGGCGACACCGTTAAGCGTTGAATTGGTAATATTGATTAAACCAAGTTCGGGAAAATTAGTTTGGCCGATGACAATAAAGCCCATTGATTGCAACCGTTGAACAAATGAACTGGTAGTGGTGGCCGTCCGATTTTTTAAAGCGATAAGACCGTCAGTATTTGAAGAGCCGCTAATTGGTTGACCGAGGCCTTTGATCAACAAAGGAACGCCATAAAATGGTTGTCCCGTATCTTTTAGATTGGCGGCCTCTTGTATTGCCTGATCTTCTCTCATGGAAATAACCGCATTTAATTGGGGATTATCTGCTTTGATTTTGGCAACAGCGTGGGCAATCAATTGTGTAGGTGTGACCTGTCCCTTGCGAACCATTTTAGCGAGTTGAGTCGCTGAAGATTTATAATAGGTCGCATTTGAAATGTCCGGTGCAGACTTATTTGTGACTGACGTCGTTGTGGTTGGTGTATCCGCTTTGATAGTGAGTGAACTTTCAGTGACAAATCCAAGTAATACTACTGATGCTCCTAGTAGAAATGACTTTTTTAAATAACTTGTAAAGATACCCTGTTTCTTCATGATTGCCTCCTTGAAACAACACTGAAACTACTCCACTAAATATGTTAAGCGTTTTCACAAGAGTGGTCAATCCCTTTTAAATCTTTAATTTGCCTTTGCTTATTCGGTTACCTTATAAATATCCGCCGGCGAATAACCACTTGAAAAGTCATAAATCAGATGATGGGGCATAATATAGTGAAATCCGGTAACAAACCGCTTTAAAGCAGCGTGGGCAGCGCCAAACCAATAGGCGAGATAGACATATTTAGAACAATAGGATTTTTCCTTTTGGTATAACCATGGCTCGAGATTATAAACGGGACTATCCGTTTTGTACATATCATTATAAGCGTATTGAGCAGCCTCTTTGGCATACTCGGGATGACTTGTCATCCGATAGACTTCGATGTAAGAGCCACGACCGGTGTAGTAATCGAAGAAGCGTTTTTTTGTCCATTGCTGAGTACCCAGGTTCATTCCGGGCATATGAAGAATGTCATTGGAAGAAATAGCGATCGCACAGTGGCCGAATATTTTGGCTTCTTTAAAGGAGCTGGTCCCATAAATGATTAAAATGTCTCCCGGCTCCATTTGATAGTCTGATTGATCGGTTGATGAGTTATCAGTTTGTGAAGCGGTGACATTAGCCTTTTTCAGTGAAATTGTTTGAGGATGATCCCCAACACGATGAATCGGAACTTCGTAGTGATCTTTTGCTATGTATTGTTGAAAGGTTGTTTCCGGATTTGCTTTAAGTTGTTTGAGGAAACTAGGGAAAAGACTGTTCTTACAGATGGCTTTAAAGTCTTTAAAAGTCATATTTGTGTTGGTCAGGATATGTTTTTGCCGACCAATATTATAAGCGCTTCGGAAAATATCGTTGGTTGATGAAGCGTTGGCATTGTTAGGTGAGAGAACGCTGACGCCAAAGAGAATTGTGGCAAAGATTAAAAAGATGAAACGTGTGCACTTTTTTAACGACAATTTGATTACCCCATTTTGCTATAGTATATTGGCCATCGCTTCTAATACCAAAAACGGGGCCTATAAATTAATTATAAACCCCGTTAGCTATTTACCGCATATATAATTTTGCGCATGGCTATTTTTCTGTTAGGATGAACTTCTTATTGGCAGTAATATAAGACCCATTGGCCAATATAAAGCGAGTTGAAAGCTTGTATTGAATGATTTTTTTAACGAGTAGCGTTTCTCCCCTTTTGTGGTGACTTACTTTTTTTGTTAATGATTGATTCTTGTAGGAATTAATGCCCCTTTTATTGATGATGGTGATTTTTTGACGTTTTGGAACCAAAGCATAATATGCGGAAATGACATCTTTTGAACTTGAAGATATATATCCCCTTGTTCCGTTCACATACTTTTGCGTATAAGGATTGTACTGCTGTACACGGTATTTTAGATGCCCAAATTTGTCTCGCTTATATCCTCGAATGATAAACTCGGCTCTATTAATCCGCTTGGCAATCCCATACCATTTTATTCTGTTTTTCTTTGAAAAATTAGGGCTTTTGTATAAACCGATTTTTTTAATGGCATAAACTGCTTCTCCTTTAACCGGAACCTGACTATTATTAATGCTTGGAGCTATAGACGCATTTTTTGAATATACATAAGTTACAAGAACCGTACCGTCAGTATAGGTTCCAGTGGCATTCCCCGGAATCTCGCTGAGCGTATAACCACTAATTGACTCTTGAGTGGTTTTATAGGGTTCACCTGTGATGCCGTCTTGGGTGTGATCAGGTGCAATCCGAGTACTATCTTGATCAACATAGCGTGTTATTACAGTACCTTTAGTTGGTGTTGGTTCAGTCGGTGTCGTGTTTTGTTTGCCGGTATCGGTGTTGGTATTGGTATCAGGAAGAGGTGTCGGATTTTTAATTGTAATGATTGTTGTATTCCAAATATTGTCATTATTCTGATCTTGGGTGTAGTAAGTCAGGTAGTATTTGCCAACGGGTAAATTTGTCCAATTATCGACTGACTTCGAAGTAGTTTTTAATAACTTACCCTCGCTGTCTCGAATAACAAATTGCTGATTTTCGGTTGCTTTATAATCCTTTACAAAAGATGATAGGGGAATTTGATCACCTTGTGTGACAGTTGCTGAACTTGTCATTTCCGGAGTACTGCTATTCTCCATTTGTCCCCAAAGAATCCCCCAGCCATGTTCATTAGAATAAGCACTGCCATCTACATTCCCATCGTTATTTTGGGCTGTCAAATCAGCACCGTAGGATGGATGCAGCTCAACTGAATTTCCGGAAGTGAGGGGTAATATTGTAAAAACAATGGTGTAGTTTGAAATCTTATCATTTCTTGGAATTGATATTTTGTAATCATTTCCTGATTTAATCATTGAAAATCCGTTATTTGAAGGCGTACTGGTTGTGTTATCCGTGTATAAAGGAACCGTTTCTTTCGAATCACTGTTATATACGTATGCATTGCCAATGATTGCAGGAACATCCGATCCGGGATTATTTGAATAATCCGGACTGATAGTGATTTCACCGCCGGATTCAAAGTTTGCCGTTAAATTAATGTAAAAAACTTCTGATTTTAAGCGATTGTCATATGAATGACTGGAATTGGGCGTGTAGTTGTCAATGTCATTGTTTATGTTTTCAATGTTACCGACTCCTGAATCCGCATTTAATAGATTCTTGTAGCCTGCGTTACTGCTTTTTGAAGTATCTGCGTAGACCTCAATACTATTAAGCGATGTCATTGCCATGCTGCTGATAAATAGCAGAAATAAAATAATGTATATCATGAAGTATTTAGCCTTCATTTTAAACCCCTCCTAGAATATCTGTACCGTCTGACACCATTTAGTGATATGAAGACGTTAATGTATGTTGATATTATTGAGTTACACAACATAATATGTCAATTTAGGATAGAAAGTTTGACAGAAAATGTAAATGTTGTCATGTAAGCGAAACATTTGTCGTTTTTTCCGAATAGTTTATTCTGATGGATTGGAAGTTTTGCAAAGTATTATTAAATCAATGAAATTTACTTCGATTGATTTTTATGGCAGAAAAAATGTGACCTTTTTTTGAAATTAAATTGAAGCTTTTATGAAATATGGAGATTCAATCGTATATAACGTCATGATCATGTTTATAATATAAATGATAATTTATGCTATATATGAAGTGTATCGGGGAAACTGAAATGAGAAATAATGAATTGATGATGTATCTGGAATTAGCTTTTATTAACTACAACGAATTTGCAATGAAACATTGCAACTTGTCGTTTTTTACACGAGAAATTAATTCGGAGGTGACGGTATATACAGTTCCGGAATCAGAAATATTTTTCTTGCCCAGGGATTTGCCGAAAATCCTTCGTTACATCACACAATATGAAGACGAAAATATGTACTCGCTTGATGTGATTGATGATTTGAGGTTGTTATTAAGAAAAATCAGAAAGGGCGGATTAAGGGACTATCCTCAAAAGGCCGTGAATTCGTTAAACGTTGCTGTTGATAACATTTTATGTAATTCTATCGATTTAAATAAGCAGACGAAATATTATAGGGTGGTTAGTACCAATGAGAAAGAAGTAGAATTGATTGAGATCGCCAATCACGATGGCAAGCCAATTTTTTCAGTGACTAGAGGAAAATCGATTAAAGTGAAAGTGACGCACAATGCGATTATTCTGAATGGGCGGTTATTGGTCAGATATGTCCATCGATAAAAAATGGTTAAAATGAACGTACGTTTGTTATATAATTAAGACACATTTTGGTTCTGTGGGGAAATTAACATTGTCGTAGAGATAGTGGTCATTTATCTAATTGAATTGATTTGAAAAAGTTTAAAAACTGAAGGGAAGTAGCGGATATGCGCTTTTTACATACTGCCGACTGGCATATTGGCCGTCGGCTGCATGGCTTTGATTTAACCGATGAACAAAACCATGCATTCAAACAAATTGAGCAGATTGCTTTGAACGAACACGTGGATGGTGTGATGATTGCCGGCGATTTATACGATCGGAGTATGCCGGCTGAAGCTTCTGTAGCTCAACTTAATCACATGCTGCAGCAGCTGAACCTGGTCGACAAGTTACCAATCTACGCTATTTCCGGTAATCACGACAGTGCTATTCGCCTTTCAACCGGAACACCGTGGTTCAAAAGTACCCAATTTTATATGCATACCCGGTTGGACCAGGCATTTACTCCTGTCGAGTTGCCAGACACGCAACTGTTCTTATTACCATATTTTGAACCGTTCGATGCACAACAATATTTTAATGACGACAGCTTACAGCATTTGGACCAAGCGTTTGTGCCGATTGTCAATAAAATGAAGTCCTTGTTTGATCCTAATAAAAAGCATCTTTTAATCTCCCACTTTTTTGTGGATGGGAGTGCGACCACTGATTCGGAAACCCAGTTGAAAGTGGGTGGACTGGCAGCTGTTCCGGTTGGACTATTAGAGGGCTTTGACTATGTTGCTTTGGGACATTTACACGGTAAGGATGCTTTACATGCGGAAAATGCCCGCTATAGCGGGTCACCCGTGAAGTTTTCATTATCTGAAGCCAATCAGAAAAAGGGTGTCTTTATTGTCGATACAGAACCGTTCAAGTTGACTTTTAAGCCGCTAACGCCGATCAGAGATGTTCAACAATTAACCGAAAATTTTGAGACGTTGGCAGATAACCATTTTTATGAGCATCTAAAGCTGGATAACTATTTTGGGATCACGTTAAAAGACCGCAAACCGATTCCAAACGTCATGGCCAGGCTTCGTGACATTTATCCAAACATTATTTCCCTTGATCGGGCGGATGGTTATGAAACCGACATTGAAGATTCCGGTGAAAGTGGTGAGCAGATTCGACAAAAAGACCCAATGGATTTGTTAGGTGATTTTTACAAACAGGTTGCAAAAGATGAGTTGTCATCGCAACAAATCAAATGGGCACAGGAAGCGTTAAAAATTGCTGACAATGGGGGCATTAAATAGTGAAGCCGTTAAAATTAACACTAAAAAATTTTGGACCATATGAAAATGAAACAATTGACTTCACCAAACTCGATGAGGCCTCTGTTTTTTTGATTTCCGGGAAAACCGGTAGTGGGAAAACGACTATTTTTGATGCGATGACATTTGCTTTGTACGGCGACAGTGCCAGTGATGATCGAACACCGCAAAGCATGCGCTCGGATTTTGCGGATACCAAGGCACCGACAGAAGTCACCCTGTTATTCGAGCATCAGGGACAGACTTATCGGATTAACCGGTTCCCTAAACAAGAGTTGGATAAGAAACGGGGAACCGGTACCAAAATATTTGAAAGCAGCGGAAAACTTGAGATTTTCAAGGATGGCAAAAAAGCCGATGAGATGACTAAAATGCGGGACATCAATCTTAAATTACTGGATGTTCTGCAAATCAGTCGTGAACAATTTGTTCAAATTGTTTTATTGCCGCAGGGAGAATTTCGACGCTTTCTGACCGCTTCCAGCTCTGATAAAGAAGATGTTTTGCGAAAAATTTTTCGTACTCAGCTTTATCAAAGGTGGAGTGATGCACTAAGGGATATGCTCAAGAAGCAAAACACTAAAAATAAAGATGCCAAGCAGGCGATTGACAATGATTTGGCAAAAGTGGTCTGGTTGGATGATGCACCGGATGACGTTAAGGCGCGCAATGTTAGTGATCAGATAGTGATCCTATCTCAGCAGCAGGGACAAGCCAATACAGCTTTAAAGAACTTAAAAGCACAGCATCAGTCTGCCCAGAAGCGTTATGAAGAAGCCAATCAAAAGTTTCATGCAGATGGTGAGATGAATCAACAGATTAATCAGTTGGCTGATCAACGGCATCAGCAGGTTGATTTAAAAGCCCTGCAGCCTCAATATGATCAATTACGCGAGCAGGTGGCGCAGTTGGAATGGGCGAAAGATTTGAAACCCAAATATGAACAATTTCAGGAATTACAAAGTGACGTATCAAATGATCAGCGAAAATTAAAAGAAGTCAATGAAACAAGCCAAACTCGAACCAAAGCACTTGAAAAGCAGTCGAAACAACAGATTAACTTGCAGGCGAAAAAGCCTGAGCAAGAACAACGACTTAGTCAGAAATCGGTGTTGGAGAATCAACGACCGATATTTAAACAGGCGAGTGAGTTACGGGATCAACTGAAGCAGGCAAAAGCAGTCGTTGAAAAGACTGGCCGTAAGCTTGAGGCTAAACAGAAAAGGGTCTCTGATCTGACAAAACAAAATGATCAAATTACCGAAAAGCTGACTCAAGTTGTTGGACTGACTGAGCAGTTAAACGAGTTGACTCAGACAGCCAAAACCTTGGAAACGGCTTCCAAGCAACTGACTAAACTGGATTTGGACCAGCAGACCAATCATGAGTTGAAAGTAAGAATTAGGCAAAGTCAAAATGAGTTGCTCAAATTAACCGCTCAGGTAGACCATGCCCAGACTGCGTATACGGCTTTACGCAATAATTGGTTAAGTAATCAGATTGTCAATTTGGTTAAACAATTGGAGCCGGGAAGTCCCTGTCCGGTCTGTGGAAGTACGGATCATCCAAGCCCTGCACACGTTGCCGACTTACCCAGTGTCAGTGATGATGACATTAAAACCGCAGAAGCCCATTTACAGCAGCTGCAAAATCAACAAGCCACTGACAGAACCAAAATTAACGAACAGGTCAAGCAGTCTGATAAGCAGGACCAACAGATCAATAGTACCTTTAAGGAACTGGTTGCCGAACTCATGGCAGAACACATTTTGCAGGAGACCCCGGATAGCTTGGCGGCTGTTAGTCAACAAGTTGCCGATGATAATGAAAAAAATTTGCGTGAACGACATGTTATTCAAAAACAACAGGATGATTTGAAAGCCGAACAGGAAAAACAGGTCCACATTAAACAGGATCTGGATCAACTGATGCCGCAAGTCGACCAATTAAAGGCAGATTATCAAAACGCACAGTCTACTCAGCAAAAATATGACGTTCAACTGGATGATGTTGCACATCGCTTACCAAGCGAATTTAGTGACTTGGCTTCTTTGGATCAACACTTGGGTAAGTTACAACAAGCAATTGCCGATTATGATCAAGCGGTTGAGACCAACCGTAACCAACTGGAGGATACCAAGCGTACACTGGCTGCTTCCCAGGCAACTGAAATCAGCTTGAAGAAGCAGATCGACCATACCAGGGAAAAAATAGACACGATTCAAAATGATATAACAGCAGCTGTTTTAAAAAAGTTTGGAACGAAGAGCTGGGATATGCTGGAGAAGTCAGTGAAAAATGTATCGCAGTTGGCTGACCTTCAGAAACAAATCGATCATTATCAAGACCAACTAAAAAATGTTGCGGCATCAATTTCAACGTACGAAAAAATTGTGGGTGAGCACCAACTGGTTGATTTGAAAGAAGAACAGACCCAACTTGCCCAACTTGTTCAAGCCCGGGATCAACTACAGGATCAATATGATGAAAAGTATCGGCAGACTTTGATTAATGATGAACTATTAAAACGGGTTAAGAAAAATGATCATGCCATTCATGATCAACAAGAGACCATTAACCAGCTTCAACTGTTGGTTGAAACGGTTAATGGCAGCGGGGATGCCAAGTTGGGCTTGGAACGATATGTTCTACAGGCACAACTAAAGGAAATCCTCAAAGTCGCCAATCAGCATTTAAAACAGTTAAGTTCCGGACGTTATGCCATGCAATTACACAAAGAGGCAGGCGCATATCAGAAAAACACCGGTCTTGAAATTGATGTTTATGACGATAATGTCGGCCAGTTGCGAAGCGTTCATACACTTTCCGGTGGTGAAAGCTTTATTGCCGCGTTGAGCTTGGCACTTGCGTTGGGCGAAGTGATTCAAAATGAGTCCGGTGGAATCAGTATTGACACGCTATTTGTCGACGAAGGCTTTGGATCGCTTGATCAAGAGTCACTTTCGATGGCAATGGCCGCCTTGGAAAATATTGAAAGCCACAACCGGATGATTGGTATTATCAGTCACGTCACAATGCTACAGGAACGGATTCCCTACCAAATTCAGGTACAGACTGAAGGTCAGGGAAAGAGTCGGACAAAGATTGTGGCACCTTAGCATGTTGTTAACTTAGCAGACGTATCTAAAGACCAGTTAAATGGTCTTTTTATTTTACACTTTAGTAACCGTTTACATCATTAACGTTAAATGCCCTTTGATCATGGTATACTTAAATTATGTACAATTATTTATTACATTATAAATTAAAGGGGGATATTTAGATATGGCACAAACAACGACGACTAAGTATGCACCATTATTCATGCCGATTACGCTGCCAAATGGGATTAAATTGGCTAATCGGTTCTCTTTAAATCCGATCACGTTGAACGCTTCAACCAGCGAGGGCTATATTTCCGATGCAGATGTTGCTTATGCAAAGCGTCGGGTGAATTCTGCACCGCTGCAAGTCACAACGGCTGCCTATATTGAAGAATACGCGCAGCTTTTTGAATATGGTCCAAGTGTCAGGGACGATACGTATATTAAAGGCTTGAGTCGACTTGCCACAGCAATGAAATCCGGTGGTGCCAAAGCAATTTTGCAATTAACACATGCCGGCCGGTTTGCCCGAATCAGTCTTAAGGACTTTGGCGTGGTTTATGGACCAAGCGGGATGCATCTGAATTCACCGGTCAAGCATGATGTGCTGGCAATGAGTAAGCGTAAAATCAAACATGTTGTTTCCCAGTATGCCAACGCAACTCGGCGCGCTATTAAAGCCGGTTTTGACGGTGTTGAAATTTCAAATGCCCAGAGACTATTACCACAACAGTTTTTCTCAAAATTTTCCAATCAGCGAACCGATGAATACGGACCGCAATCGATTGAAAACCGGGCCCGATTTGGCGTTGAGGTCATGCAGGCCGTTCAAAAAGTGGTCGATGACGAGCACGCTGAAAACTTTATTATCGGGTTTCGAGGAACGCCCGAAGAAACGCGTGGTTCGGAAATCGGTTACAGTGTTGATGAATTCAATCAATACTTTGATCGACTACTCAACGTTGCCGATGTTCAGTACTTTGCGATTGCCAGCTGGGGTCATAATATTTTCAGGGAAACGGTTCGCTCCGATAAGCATAAGGGTGAACTCATTAACGATGTTGTTCTGCGACATATGCGTGGACGGGTGCCCGTGATTGCGACCGGTGGGATTAATTCTGCCGATAAAGCGGTTGAGGCCTCCGAACATGCAGATATGGTCGGCGCGTCATCGATGTTTATTACCGAACCCGATTTTGTTTCCAAGTTAAAAGCCGGTAGGGAAGATGACATTGATTTAACACTGACCAAAGAAAAGTGGGCGGATTTAGCTATTCCTGCAAACGCCTTCAAAGACATTGTGGAGTTTATGGATTTCGGCGGGTCACTTTCCAAGAAAACCCGGGATGAAATTCGTTCTGAAACCAACCAGAGTGATGTGGATTACTTTAATAAATATCAATAACCGAAAGGATGTTAAATCATGAAAAAACGTGGAGATTACTTGTTTGTTGATGAAAATAATGGTGTGTATACAATTTCGTTAACGCCGGAATTACAAGATGATATCGGTACGGTCGGTTACGTTGAATTCAAAAATGAAAAGGCCGTTTCAAAAGGGGATGCGTTAGCAAAATTAGAAGCGTCCAAAACCGTTTTGGATGTGCCGTCTCCATTAGCCGGAAAAGTGGTTGAGAAAAATACCAAGTTACAAGATGATCCAAAACTGCTGAATTCTCCCGATGACAGCCAAAATTGGCTGGTTAAATTAAAGGATGTTGACGAGTCCGCTTTTAATCAACTAAAGGGTGCCTGAATTGATTGAGTGATTGTTAAAAAATGGGGAAAAGGAGTTGACCGTGTCTTGGATCAGCAAGCGCGACGACGATTCTTAATTAAGTATATGCAACAGGAACGATTGAAATCGGCCAATGTGAGACCCGAAGTCATTTCCGATGATGCAACGGCGCAAAAACGGTTATTGCGAAAACTGTTTAACTTGCGTGGGCCGGCACCGGCAAGTGATTCCTTTATGCGGGTTCAGGATCGGTATCTATTTAATGAAAATCATGTTGCCTCAATCATTTATCAGTCAGATTTAGACATGATTCGGCCTAAAATCTATTTATGGCAGGGGGATATTACCCAGTTGGCGGTTGATGCAATCGTTAATCCGGCAAATTCGAGAATGCTGGGATGCTTTATCCCAAATCACGGCTGTTTGGATAACCAGATTCATACCAAAGCAGGTATTCAATTGCGTTTGGCCGATCAAA